>MDTE01023611.1_pt1 | contig 24016 bp, 17 predicted proteins | sample 811231 | NCBI WGS metagenome assembly MDTE01 (sample SAMN05326651, study PRJNA326480) | marine metagenome | isolation source: seawater | place: Indian Ocean: Red Sea | collected 2010 | reverse complement strand
TTTTTCTCGGTCCTCTCCGCGCGACTCGCCTCGATCGCCGCGTCGCGCACTCGCGCGCGCGCGTCGACAGATTCGAGACGAGAAGTACCGTTTCGTCTACCCTCGGACGATCGAGCGCGAATCTCGCGCCTCGCGGGATGCGCGAGCGCGCGCGCGCGACGGGACGCGACGGAAACGATGGATAAAAATACGACGCATCGAACGCGCGCGGCGCGCGGACGTCATCGTGCACCGCGAGACGGACGCGCGCGAAAACATCCATCATTCGCGAGATCTCGCCGAGAATTCGGCACCTCAGACGCGACGCTCGACGCGGTCGCGTGGTCAGTCGACGATGCGCGCGCGAGGCGCGAGGTGGCGGTGGCGATGAAATCATTCGACGCGTTGACGGCGACGGAGCGCGCGCACGCGTTTTGTGAGGATGATGACGTCGCGCGCGCGACGTTCGTGGCGCTGGTGGAGGAAGTCAACGCGCGGGGAAACGGCGGTGGAAGCGCGACGAGAACGTCGCGCAGGCGCGAGCGGACGGATGAGAGCGCGTGGAGATGTGCGATGGATTGCATGAGCGCGTGCGTGGGGTGTTTGGAGGTGGGGTTGGCGCTGAGGAGGGAGATGGATGAAGAGGCGGCGAGGACGTCGGCGTCGTCGGCGGAGACGTGGGGGAGATTTGATTTTGAACGTCTTGAGCGTGGGTTCGACGTGTATTCGTGCGAGGATAGGATTCAGGATGCGTACACGCGCGGGTGTGCGCGGCAGAACGCGCTGCGGGAGATTATGTTGGCGCCGGGACCGCTGCGAGAGGGGAGAATCTACAAGGCGGGTTCGGACGCGTTCAACGCCGGTTTCGACGCGGGCACGTCGGACGATGGGGACGAGGACGCGCGCGTACTGATGGAAGAGATCTGGACGACGCCGTGTGGGAGTTTTCCGGGCGTGTTCGCCATGTTGGCGGATAGCAGTTCGAAGACGCGGAAAAAGGCGAGAGCGCTGCTGACGGAACGCGAGGCGGGCGCCGACGGAACGAAAGTAGTGCGGAGCGTTCGCGCCGAGAACGCGCGACGGGAGTTGGTGGAAGACGTCATGGGGTTTTGGATCGAGTGTTTAGCGATCGCGCAGATGAATCGCGAGTCGGGAACTCGGATCACAGGCGAGGAACCGCGGAACGAATTCTCGGATGGCGCGAGCTCGCGCGAGCCGGATGAAAACAGAATGTGGTTCGCGTTGGCGTACACGTTCGAGATGTGCGATAACGCGATCGTTCGAGACGTGATCGGGATGTATCCCGTCTTGCTCAGGGTCACGGCGTGCGCGATCGCGCGCGCGAACGACGACGCGAACGTCGTCCTCAGTCGAAACGCGTCCGAGGTGATGCAGCAAATCCTCTTCGCGTCGCCGAAGGGACCCATCGCGGCGAAATCGTTTTGGCGTCGCATGGCAGTGCGCTCGGAAAAGTTTATCGACGACGTGTATGAGGCTGCGCGACTCGTCAAGGGCATCGACGAGGCGCAGCGCGTCGCTCTGAATATTCTTAAACTCGTCTACATGTTACTCCTCACGGGCGACGCGGTGAGCGCGAGAAAAATCATGGAGATCTTGGTGGCTGAGGTACCGCAAGCATCGTACATGTTTTCACCGCTGATACAGTGGGAGAGCAGGCTCATGGGTTGCGACGCCGTCAAGGCGCAGTACTCTGAAATCGGCGTGGACGACGCCGTGTTGACTCTGAGCGATTGGAACGAACGCATCGGAACGGATATGATCAAGAGCTTACAATCCGACGACGATGTCTCGCCCGAGGTGTGCGACGCGCGCGAAAAGTTGAGCATCACGTTCATGTCGACGATGGGGTACATAATTTGCGTGGACGCGATCGCCATCAGCGCCCTTGCGGATCCTGCATTTTTTGATTTTACGTTGGAGCAGTGGGCGAGAGAGCATCGCATCAAGGGCGACAACGCGCTCAGCGAGTTGCACATGAAGATTTTAAAGACGCTGCGAACGACGAAACGATGGAAAGTGAACACACGTGTATGGAAATACGCGCTGGGGTTCGATAGGATGTCGCCGATCAACTCGAACGGCGTCGGGAATTGTCTCGACGAGTACGTGGGAGCGGTCATGTACGCCATGGGACTAATCGCGCCGTTCGCGCGAGAAGATCAGTCAAAACCACCGCTACAAGTCCAGTACAACTACGTCGAGATCACCGAAGGAAATCAGGAGAACGCGAACGCGCTGCGCCAAATTCTTAGCAAGTGCGGCGAGTGGTTCTTCAAATCTTTACTCACATGTCCCATCGAGTTGACGAGTACGCCGCCGTTGGAGCGCTCCAACGACGAGCCGAAATGCACCGAAGGCGCCGTGATGTGCATCTTGTCACAAAGGCAAAGCTTAGTTTCAATCGCGGGTGAGGTTTTGAAAAAGCATTACGGTGCCGATAGCAAGGAGCAGTGTTACAAACAAATGTTCCAAGATTCGCAACAGACCGCCGTAGCGAAGGCGGTGCTCGGCGCCATTTACTGTGCGCTGAAAGACGTCAAACGGATGCCGACGAATACTCCGGAAGACGTGGATGAATTCTTACGCTCTGCGAGCTCCCCGATTTTACAAACACACCAGATTATCAATGCCATCGATAGCGATGATAAAGAACGCCTGATGGCGTTTAGTTGGTACTTTTCAAAGGTCGCAATTTCATCGGTGGGCATCTTCGAAGTCATGTCTGCTCACGGCCTGAAATGCACGCCCTCTGAACACGAAAGTCTGTATCGAATGATAGTATTTTTGAGAATGTATTGGACTGCTATCAAGGAGCGGAAACAAGACGGAGATTTCGATAAAGAAAAGCCGTTGAACATTTTACAAAATCTGTTGGCGTGGGAGCCGGCCAAGTTCGTGTCATTGAAAGAAGACATTGACGAAGTCTGGGTGAGCGCTATAGATCTACTCGCAAAGGAGTTCACCGATTCCCCGAGCAGTGCGAGAATCATGAATGAATTGCGCGACCGCGTGCAACACTTGTTGAATGCAGACGGAGTGAACGCGCTTAGCCAAACGGTGAGAAGTAAACTCGCCAACACGTTCTCGGTCGTATTGACGGACATGGATATTGATGAGGTGCGCGTGGAGGAGGATAAAGAGGAGGAGGAGGAGGGAGAAGGAGTGATCGAATTACCGAATTACCTGATGACGTCGACGATGAACCGATGACTGAGGTGCCGCCCGCACCGGCGGCGAGAAGAAACGACGATCCGAGCTGGTTGTTGGGAACTGACAAGAAAAAGAGGAAAATGACGAAGCGGGGAGTCGAGATTCGACTAGAATCTGCGATAAACAAGGCAAAACGAACGGTCGCGGAGGCACCGACGACGACTGGCGGGAATCGCAAGCAAGAGAAACCTCAAGGGACGTACAACAAAGATACGAGAAAGAAGGTGGCGCCCATGGCAGAGGTGGACGTTCCAAACGTCAACCCATTAGCCGAGCACCTTGTCCCGAGGAAGCAACCGACCGGCGTGCCAGTCATTAGGAAGGGAGTCGTCAAGGGCGCCCAAAAATCAACCACGGTTGAAGTTCCACCGCCACCCGTGGTTTCGTCTGCTGCATCTGCGAAGGTCAACGCGCAAGGCTCGAAGTTTTGGGGCAAACGTCCATTGAATTCGTCTTCTTCCGCCGCTCCTGCGGCGGCGTCCCGACCAATATCGGTGCCTGCGAGACAGGCATTTAAGGTTCCCGGTGCTCGTCGCCAAATGTACCGTCCCGAGGACATAATCCGAAACATGCTGTGTCTCACGGTTGACCGACTCAATCGCGACGAGGTGCAAACCGACTTTGTGGATATGAACCTCGTCGAGATGAACACGCACTTGGACGATCGTCCACCCACGGTGTTCCATGGCCCGCAAGAGTATAAAGATCACTTCGTGCCTCTCATCGTAGCTGAACTTCGTTCCGATATCAAACGCGCTTTGGGTGCGAGCGATCTCGTCGCCGAGGAGGTTCGAGTCATGAGCGCGCAAATCGAGGTGGATACACTTTCCACAGTCAGTTTCAAACTCAACGATGAATCCAAAAAGCCATTCAGATCTGATGATTTCGTCATGATTGAGCCCATCGTTTCTGCCGATGCGTTCACGATGTCGCAAGACGACGAGTTGAGTCTCTCTAGAAAGCAAAAACAAAAGAGTTACATTTTCGGGTGGGTGGAATCGGTTCCAAGCGTACACAACGATCAAACGCTCGTGATAAAGACGTTTTTCGGCGGTAAGGGCGGGACTCTGCGTTTGGGCGAGATTCAGAAGACGTTGCAGAGAAAGAATGCTCGATTCGGCGTCAAGCGTCTGTCGGAACTGACGACGGTGCTCCGAGAACTTCGAGCAGTCACGAACATGGACGGCAACATGTTCAAAAGGATTCGCGAGGCTCCTCGGTCATTCGGGTCCATGTGTCCGGATCAACCGATCGGGATACGTCCGAGGGCATACAAGGTGATCAAGTCTTCTTTGAACGAGGAACAACTCAAGGCGGTCGTCGGTACGTGCGCGAGGCAGTTCATCACGACTACGCAAGAGCGCGAAGCTCCCGTGCTCATCGTCGGGCCTCCCGGAACCGGCAAGACGCATCTCATCGTGAACATAGTCGCGGCTTTATTGAACGGCGAAGACTTCGACGGGAATCCGACGCAAAAGAGAATAATTTGCGCCACGCAGAGCAACAATGCCGTAGATGAAATCGTCACTCGACTCGTCGATGGGTCGCCGCAGATGGGTTCACGATTGAAGGCGCTGTTGAAAGGGGTGAATGTCGTCCGAATCGGATCGGATGACAAGATCAAAGAAGGCTCAGCGTCGGCGAGACGCCACGTTCGTCGACTTCTCCTCGATGGGGGCGTCGACATCGATGAAATGGAGGAAAACGTATACGCTCGAAACAGCGAATACTACAAAAACCAACTCAACGAAATAAAAGACAAGCGAAACAAAATCGAAAAGCGACTCGCTGATGAGATGAGACGCGTACAGTTGAGGTCGAGATCGTATACCGGCTTGCCGGGAAGCGTACAAGTACCAAACACGAGCCCGGAACTCGAGCGCATGCGGAACTCAAGGCAAGAGATGTTTCAACTTCAAGACGAGATCGAGAAAAAGTTTAGAGACAAACTTAAAGAGGAGGGTCGCTCCGGGGGCTCGGTCGCACCATCGACGCCCTTCGACCGAGTCATCAATCAAGCGAATGTCGTGTGCGGGACGCTCTCTTCCATGGCTCATCTTGCGAAGAAGCAATCGTCTCGGAATAACACCACCTCGCCGAACTGCGGCGTCGATTTGTTCGACGTCGTCATCATCGACGAAGCGTCCCAGGCGGTCGAGCCCGCGACTTTGATTCCGTTACAGTGGCTCAAACCGGACGGTCTCATCGTTTTGGTCGGTGATTGTCAACAGCTCGGACCGACGGTCATTTCTCGCGCCGCGATCAAAGCCCACTACGCCCAGAGTCTGTTCGAACGTCTTCAAAAAACTGGATTGCCGTCTTTCACACTCCAAGAACAATACAGAATGCATCCATCGATTGTGCGATTCCCGAGCTTGAGGTTTTACCGCGAGCGTCTCATATCCGGCAAAGGGTGCGACGCCGCCGATAGATTGGCGCCGTACCACTCCAAGGCGAACTGCGGTCCGTACCAATTCTTCAACGTCAAACGTGGACAGATGGTCGTCGATCGATACAAGACGAATTCTAATTCGTACTCCAACTCTCTCGAGGCGGAGTTCGCGTCTTATTGCTACAAGCACATCGCCGAGGCGTCGATGCAGTCGCGATCAAAGCACACCGTCGGCGTCATCACGCCATACTTGGACCAGGTGAAGCGCTTGAACGAATTCATCGGCGCGGTGCAACAGAGAAACGAAGGATTCGCCGAATGGGCTCCGGTGACGTACGGTACGGTCGATCAGATGCAAGGACACGAATTCGACGCGGTGTTAATATCGTGCGTTAGAGCTCGAAAGGAGAAGAAAGAGGACGTCGTCAACACGGATGTCGGATTTTTGAAGGATGAACGGAGACTAAACGTGGCGCTCACGCGCGCGCGCAAGTCAACTTGGATCATAGGATGCGTCGAACTTCTGTCGCGCGAGAATGTGTGGAACGACTTGAAATTAGACGCCGAACGGCGCTACGTGCTCGTCGAGTGCGACAAGGCGCCCTACGACGAGGTATTTTCGGTCACGGTATCGAAAATGGCGCATATTCTGGACAGCGCGCATCCGAACGTGCGCCCGGCCAACGTCATCGTTCAAGCTCAAAACGATCCGCGAAAAGCCTCTCGCACGGCGGCGCAACACGCGAGACGGTCGCCTGGTTTCGGCAGAAAAGGCGCGCCGGCGAACAATTCCTCACGCCCGCGGTCAAGGGAACCGGGCGAAATCGGTTCGCCGAGAAACTCTAAACGTCACAAAGTCGCGTCACCGAAACCGGCGCGAAAACCAAAGTTCATTCCGGAGGGAGAGTTGAGCGACTGATGAAAGAAAACGAATGCAATTGCAATGCAAAATACCTAAGAGAATGCAGAACGAGTCGCCGAATCGAATCAAATCGAATCGAAAGACACGCCCGTGAGCTCCGCCGAACGCTGCCACAACCACGCGGCGTCTTCCTCGTCGAAACAATTCTTCGCCGGCGTCTTCTCCCGACAATCGACGTAGTACTTCCCGTTCGCCTCCCCCTTCGCGATATCTCGCGCCAAGTACACGCTCGTCGCCGCGCCTTGCTCGGGCGTCTTCAAAAAGTTATCCCGAACGAATTCAAACAATCGTTTCTGCCACCAAATCACCTCGTCCTCCGGCGGTTGCAGAAACCGTCCCAACTCGGTGTCCACCGCCCCCGGATGCAGCGTCGCCGACGACACGTTCGCCGGACACCTCCTCGCCAGTTCAAACGCGAACAACACGTTCGCCAATTTCGATTGCCCGTACTGCCCCCACGCCGAGTACTTTTTCTCCCCGAACAAATCGTCCCTCGCCAATCCTCTCGCCGCGATTTTATGCGCCTCGCTCGACACCGTCGCCACGCGTCCATCCTCGCTCGCCCGCAACGCCGGAAACAACCCCGCCGTCAGCGCGTGATGCCCGAGATGATTCACCCCGACCTGCAGTTCAAATCCATCCCTCGTGCGCTCGAGCGAGGGCACCGCCATGACCCCGGCGTTATTCACCAAGACGTCCAACGCGCCGCCGTAATCATCCAGGTACGCGTTGGCGAAATCTCTCGTCGACCCGACGTCCGCGAGATCCAGCGCGCGGAACACCAATCGCGTCGCGTTCGACGCCGACGTCTCTTCGGGCGATTCCAATCGCGCGATGGCGTCTCGAGCGCGTCGTTCGTCTCGACACGCGAGGACGATGGTGTGGAAATCACCGCTCGCGCGTAACGCGCGCACCGTCTCGAAACCTATCCCCGTGTTGGCGCCCGTGACGACGGCGCGTTTCGTCCCGCGCGTTTCGTTCGTCGCAGACGACGACGACGACGCGGACGCGACGACGCGCGGCGTCATCGTCATCATCGTCATCATCGGCATCGAATGACGAACGACGACAGAGCGCGACGAGACCATGTCCGTCGACGCGTGCGACCGCGCGCTCGATGAGATGGAACGCGCGCTCGACGACGTGCGCCTCGCGCTCGTCGAGGCGACGATCGATGAGCGCGCGACGACGCGGGAAGAGGATGACGCGAGAGAATTTCGAGCGCGCGCGGCGGCGACGTCCGGCGCGGTAGTCGACGCGATCGAGACGCGTCTGCGTCGAACGCGGCGAGAGGTGTTGGACGCGCGTTCGAGAGAGTTCCCGGGGGGGTCGGGAGGGAAGGCGGCGATGGTGACGCGGTGCGGGAGGGTGGAGACGCGCGCGCGGGACGCGCGGCGGGACGCGCGCGCGTTCGCGAGGGGCGACGATATCTCGCCGGTGATTCCGAGGGTGACGTCGGGGACGTCGGGGAGGACGAGCGGGGAGACGAGGGAGGAGAGCGGGGCGATGGCGTCGATTCGATCGGCGCTTCGAGGATTGGGATTGGGCGCGTCGGCGGCGTCGGCGAGGGAAGACGCCGCCGTCGACGCGCCGCGGTACTCTCGAGAACAGCGCGAGCGCGAGGCGAACAGCGGGGTGGAGACGCGCGGAAGGAGCGCGAGGGATCGCGCGTTCGTGAACGAGCGCGGAGAGGGATCGCTCGGGGTGAGTCGAGGGACGTGGTTCGCGGGCGCGGCGGAGAGTTTGGCGCGCGTGGGCGCCGCGGCGACGGAGACGCCGACGACGGCGCGCGAGACGCGCGAGGACGACGGTGCGGTCGAGGATGAACCGTCGTCATCGACGCGAGACGCACTCTCGGGCGCGAGGACGACGGTCGCGACGACGACCGCGACGACGTCGCGCGCGCGTTCGCCGCCGGACGCCGCCGCCGCCGAACGCGCGCGACGACTCGACGCCATGCGCGGTGCCGATCGTCTCGACGCCTCCTCGGACGTCCTCGCGCAGTGCGCCGACGTTCTCGATCGCACGCAGGACGTCGGTGCGTCCGTTCTGGAGACGCTCGCCGCGCAGCGCGAATCGCTGACGAGGAGCGGCGCCGCCGCGCGCGAGGCGTCGAAAAAAATGGATCGAAATCTCAAGGTGGTCAAGGGCATGAACAGTTGGACTCGACTCGGATGTTGATCGCTCGGTGTCCCGTCGCGTCGACGCGTGTAATCGCGAGCGAACATTCATTCGTAGACTCGAAACGCCCTCGTCGTCCCCGAAGAAACCGCGCGCCGCACAATCACCCTCTCGCCTCTCTCGCGATGGCGAGTTTCATCGAGCGTCACGTGCGACGCGCGCGCATGGTCGTGAAGTTCGACCAGGCGCTCGTGGACGACGAACATCCGACGCCAGGTGCGCGACGACGCGAGATTGCGCGAGATGAGAGAATTGACTCTTCGTAACCGAAATCGTCTTCGCGCGCGGTGACGACGCGAGACGCGCGTTCACCGCTCGTCGAGAGCGCTCGGTGCGGGTGAGACGCGATTGAACGACCGACTGACGCGACTGGATTCCGCGACGCGCAGTGTACGCGACGCAAACGCTGGTGGAACTCACGGGGACGCTGGAGGGCGACTCGTTGCGAGACGCGTGCGAACATTTGACCGCTCGCGCCGAGCACAGGAGCGCGTACGTGAAGAAGAAGGCGCTTAAACTCATCGTCAAATGTTGCGAAGGATCGAGCGATCGTCGATTCGCGCGAGAGATGGCGAAGATTTCGGGACGGATTCGAGCGTTGCAGTCGCACACGGGGCCGCCGCATCCCACGAAGGGGGACAGCGTGCACGCGGCGGTGCGAGAGGCGGCGAAGGAGGCCATGAGCGCGATATTCGGAAGTCACAACGATGTGCCGTCGTCGACGACGTCGGTGATGAGCGGTGGTGGTCGCGGGGGTGGACGAATCGAGGGGTTCGGCGACGGCGGCGCCGCGCGAGACGCTGGCACGGTGGGCGGACGATTGATGGGGCGAGAAACGTCCGGCATACACTCGCGTTCGCACTCGTACGAGGAACACGACGTGTACAACGCGCCATCGTCACCTTTGCCGAAACCTGGGACGCTGGACGCGCCTTTGGAGGCGTCTTTAAATTCCACGCCAAAATTGAACATCGATTCGGACGGGCCTACGAAGTGGAAACCGTTGCGACCACCCTCGCCAAAGAAGAAGCCAGAACCCGTGAGAGCGTCAGCGCCGGCAACGGGTGATTTGATCTCTGATTTCGCGACGTCCACGGCGAGCGCGTCGTCGCCGCCGTCCGCGCCGACGGCGTCTTCGCCTGCGAACGCGCCGACTTCGCGGGAACCGGAATTCATTCTCGAAGGTTCCGAGGAAAAGCGAGTCGTAGACAAACTCTGCACGCCGAGCGGCGTGCGGTTAGCACCCAAAGATGGCGACGTGCTCGATTTCTTGCGTCACGGCGCGCGTTTGAACGCGCAGGGCGTGGTCATCGCGTTGTCGGAACGATTAGTGGAGTACGCGAGCGAAGAGGAGTGGCGCCACGCGTACCGCGCGGCGTGCGTGTTAGAGACGGCGTCGAAAGAGGTGCGATCGGGCACCTGGCTCACTGATGTGTTTTTAAATTCGTCAGCGATGGATTTACTCGAGGCTATCGCGAGCGACGTCTCGGCGCAGGCGCGGTTGAAACAAAAGGCGATCGACGCCGTCGCCGCGTTGCGGCGCGGTGGCGCGCCCTCGAGCGTATCCGCAACGTCAACGACGACGACAGCGACAACCACAACACCGTCGACGACCGCGTCGTCGCCGATGGACCTGTTATCACAGCTCGGCGATCTGAGCGTCGCCGCGCCTCCGCCGGCGGCGCCCGGCGCCTCGGCGCGCGCCGACCCGCTCGCCGACCTCTTCGCGCAGCCGACATCCTCGACCGCGCCGACGGACCCGCTCGCGGCGAGCCAAGCGCGTCCACCGACCGCGTACGTGCCGCCGACCGCGCCCATGCGCGGTCCCGGACTCGCCGCGCTCGCCGAGCTCCCGCCCACCGCCGAAGCCGACCGCCTCAAACAAACCAAAGCCTTCGATTTCGTCGGCGATCTCATGCGCTGAGCGCGCGCGCGCTTGACGATGCGCGCGCGCACACACACACACACACACATCGCATCACGCATTCGCGGCTTTAAGACCGAACGAACCTCCCCAACACCGGATACTTGCCCAAAAACTTGTCCCGCCACTCCCCCAACGTCTTCATCTCCTCCTCGCTCAGTCCCTCCGTCCCTCGCGCCTCGTCCTCCTCGCTCACGTTGATCTTCATCGTCGCGAGCGCCCGCGTGGCGTCGCGTCCGTTGAGCGCCGCGTACGGACCACCGGGTCCGTAGAAATCGCGTCCCGTCGTCGTGTCAAAGACGAATCCATCGCACGCCATCGCGCACGCGCCCTCGTCCGCGTCCACGCGCGCGCGCAACTGCGCCGACGTGAACGTCACGTCCGGGATCGTCGGCGTCGTCGCGTTCGCCATGACGCTCGAGAGCGTTCGCGCGCGAGGCGAGGGGGCGTCTGCCGTCAGAGCGCGTCGAATCGAATCGAATCGAATCGAATCATTCGTCCATGGCGACGACGACGACGACGCGCGGGACGAGCGCGGTGCGATTTCGCGCGCGTCCGCGTCGACTCCGGCGTTCCTCGGCGTCGTCGCGCGCGAGGACGCGACGAACGCGCGTGGAATCGAGCCTCGATGGCGATGCGAATGCGAACGCGAACGCGAACGAAGACGCGCGTGGACGACGCGCGGTGCTCGTGGGAGCGCTCGTCGCGGTCGGTTCGTTCGTTCCCGCGCGCGTCGACGCGTCGCCGTCGCCGATCGGTCTGTACCAGGACCCGTCGCGGGTCCAGGTGGGAGAGGAAAAAGTGCGCGTCGACGGCGACGCGATGCTCGAGACGTTGACGCGCGACGTCGCGGAGAGGCGGTACTTCGTCACGGGGGATCTGACGGAGGAAATATTCGCCGATGATTGTCGATTTATCGATCCCACGACGAAAGTCACCGGTTTGTCGAGGTATCTGCGGGCGCTTCGCGCGTTGTTCGACCCTTCGAGGTCCGAGGTGGAGCTCGTGGGCGCGCTGCGAAGAACGGCGCCCAACGTCATCGAGGGCGATTATCGGGCGGAGGGGTACCTGAAGCTTCCTTGGAATCCGCGCGTGCCTCCGTACGAGGGACACATCGTGTGGACGATTCAACCGGACGATGGGAGCGAGAGGGCTGGGTTGATCGTCGAACAGAGACAGACGTGGAATATTAGTTCCGCCGACGCGCTTCGCGAGACGTTTACGCCGCCGCGATAACTAGATTTACTTTTTGTGTTTGTCATCGAGATGAGAGTGTACGATAAGAGTGTACGAGTACGCGATGTCGTGATCCGTCAATCAATTCCTTCTTACTCACATGTGTTTATAGCTAACGCGGGCTCGTCGAACGAACGATCACACCAAGAGAGACGCCGTGTGGAGCTTGGAGCTCAGTTCGAGTTGCATCTTGGTCAAATTGGTGAGGTACTGCACCATCATGACGTCCTCGATGCTGTCGCCGAAGACCTTATCGAACTGCGCCTTGGTGAGCTGCGGAACGCTCTGCAGCGCCTCGGAGAGCGTCCGGCCAACCTCCGCGTCGCCCTCGCGTCGGCCGCTCACGACGTCGTCGACGTACGCCTGCGCGTCCGCCAACAACGCACCCAATTTACTCATCGTTTTCGCCAAGCCGGCGACGTCGTCGTCCTCCTTGACCGAACTACCCGTTCGAAGCGACTCCACTCCCAGCTTGTTCGCTTGCTGGAGATCCACCTCGCACTCGATTTCGCTAAAGCGCACGCCGGCTGACCTGCTCTCGCCGCTCTCCCGATCCGTCGTCGCCAACACCGTCTCACCGACGCTCGCGCTCAGCATATCCCCGCCCTGTTCAACACCAGAAAACTCTGCGTCCAACATCACGTGCACCGGCGTCCCACCCACCGCATCCTTGGCGAAGAATTCGTGCACCACCGCCGTCGTCTCCGGGCTCGCCGCGCCGGCGCTGAACCACCCGACCACGCGCTCCTCCGGATTCACCCTCGCGTGCAATCCGAGCATCGTCTTATGGAACTCAACATCCATCAATAACTCTCCATCGCGATCTTGACACGGAATCGCGTACGACGCGCGCGCGACGACCACCACGCGTCCGCTCGCGTCCGTCGACGCCGTCCCCAACAGCGCGCCGATCACTTTATCCACCGCTTCACCTCGTCGCACATACCTGGAATCACGCGCGACGCGCGCCTCGGTCAGTCACACCGTCTCGAGCGTCATCGTTCGCGCGTCTCGAGCGTCTCGTGTCTCGCGCGCGCGTCGCTCGAGGCGGTCGAGCCGCCTCGGCTCGTCTAGGTTCGGGACGCGATCGATCGGTCGCGCGCGCGTCGCGAGTCGCCGCGCACCCGTCGCACACGCCGAGCACCACGGACGGGGTGACGATGATCTTCGAGATCGTCCCGGGGGCGCTGAGAGGGGCCATGACGTCGAGTCGTGGACGCGCGTCGAGGTCTGAGGGAACCGGGGCCTTAGGGCCTAGGGCGAGAGAGACGCGCGAGAGACGAGAGACGAGAGACGAGAGACGAGGTGATGGCGCGAGGAGAGAGACGCGTGAACGCGCGAGGGTGACGATGATGCGATGGTACGGCGGTGCAGCGTTCGAATGGATCATATCTTACATGGTGCGATGCGTCTCGGCTCGGCGCGACGGCGCCGCGCGCCGAGGACGGAATAGTCTTCAGAATTGATTCACGCTTCTTCACTTGCTCGAGGAGCTCGACGATCTCGACGATCTCGATCTCGAACTCGAAAATCTTTCGGCGCGGTCGACGTTTTCGTGGCGAGCTTTTCGATGGCCCCGGCGAGAGACGCGGCCTGGAGCTTTGGGTTGAAGTAACGGTCGAAATCGGACGGGTCGATTTTGAACGCCTCGCAGAGGGCGTTTTTGCCTTTGCTCATGCGGTCCATGAGCAAGTTTTGGAGATCGTTGCGAATGACTCGGCTCAGTCGACATTGCGCACCGCTTCTCGCGCCCTTCACGGCCGGCGCTAGACCGAACGCGGGGTGATCTTCCGTCACCGCGGGCGCCGATGACTTGAACTTGGAGACAGCCGGTAACTTGCCACCCTTGCCATCCTTGTCTCCGGACGCGGTCGGTCGTCCACGCCCGGCGCCGCGATCGCTCGGCTTCGTCGTTCCCATGGAATCCAACGCCGCGGCGGCGAGAGATGCCAAAGGATCGTCGTCGTCGATGTCTTCGGTTTTGCGTTTTCTTCCTCGCTTGGCCGGACCCGGCGGGCGACCGCGACCGCGCGGCTTTGGAAGCGGGACGTTCCACGCGGCCACGTCTTCGAGGTCTTTCTTCAACGCAACGCTGCCTCGAATCTTGCCGGCGGGCGATAAGAACGCTTCGGCATCGTCTTGCGCATCCGTACGTCTCGCCGGTCGAGCCGGAGACCACGCACCTTTCACGGCGGTGAGCACCTTTTCCGTCGTCTCCGCGTAGTCTCGCGCCGTCGCTCCGTCTCGTTTCACCATCACGTTCGACGTCACCTTGGCGGGTTTCTTTCCGGTATCATTGGCACCATCGTCATCGTTCGATTCCTCCTTGAAGGTCGCATCGACCGGCGTGTTACTCAACAAAACTTTCGCCGGTGACCCATCCTTGCTCGCGGCGCCGCCCGGTGTGTTCGCCGCCGTAGCTGCTTCGGAAGTTCCATCCGGTGAACCTTCACCATCCTCGTCGCTGACGAGTTGTCTCTGAAGCGCAATCAACGAATCACTCACGGATTCTGGATCGTAGGAGGATCCACCGCGTGAACGTTCAATCCGGCGTATTGCGTTCGCCGTGGCTTGCGCGCGAATCCGCGTCGCGTCGCCTCTATTTCTACGAGCCTTGTGATTAGCCTTTGAGTACGCCTGTTGCAATCGTTTCGTCGTATCGTCCAAATCGAGCACCGCGCACTCCTCCATTTTCCGCTTTTGCTCCTCCAACTCCTCCACCGATTTCACCATGAGTTTGCTTTGATCCCCCGGAGAGATGCCCGCCTGCACGTTGGTGATCAAGCGATCGAGCGATTTCATCTTACGGAACGGCCAACGCTTGATACCGTACTTGCGACACTGCCGTTTGAGCACCGTCAAACCGACGCCGAGCTTGCGACACGCCGCCTCGGACGGAAGATGAAAACAACTCGACAATTCCTCTTGCGTGATATCCGACGCGCTTCGATACTGTCGAACGCGACGATTCTCTCGCGACTGATTCGGTGGTTTTTTCGGTTTCACCCCCACCCCCTCACCCTCCGCATCACCCTCCCCGTCTTCCGCGCCGTCGCCCTCTCTCGGCGTCGCCGCGTCGCCGGCGTCCGCGTCTCTCTCCCCCGCGCGCGTCTCCGTCGTCCCATTCTCCGGCACGCGCGCTCCGTCGACGTCTCCACCACCGGTCCCGGTCTCTCTCTCCTCCCATCCATCGTCCTCGCCCTTCCCATCCCTCTCCATCGCGAACGAACGAGCGAAATGAATGAATCAATCCAAGCAAATACACACCACCACCTCACAGCGCACGTCACGCAAATCGCCGTGTGTCCGGACCCACACGCCCACGAGTCACGACTCGTCAAATCACCCACACTCGCGTCCGCGTGCCGTCCGTCGATCCACGCCCTCTCACGAGTCACGACTCGTCAAATCACCCACACCCGCGGGCCGTCGATCCAAGCCCTTTCTCTCGTGTCCTCGCCGACGCCTCGACGTCGCGCGTCGATCGATCGCGTCGCGTCGTCTCGTCGTCGTCGTCGTCGACGCGCGTCGCGTCCGCGTCTACCGCGCGAACGACTGCGCGAATGAAAATCCACTCGTTCCGTCTCCGCCGCGCGCGCCAGCGCGTCGACGTCGACCGCGACGGGGAGAGAGAGCGATCCGACGATCGAGCAACCCTCGATCGACGATTCGCGCGCTCGACGCGACGGACCGAGGGGCGAATCGGCGATCGGGCGACGCGATCGCGCGCGAGCGCTGTGCGAGAATTCGAAGTGAACGAATCGATGCGAACGAATCGATGGGATCGGATCGGATCGACGCGTCGCGTCGGCTCGCGTCCGCGTCTCGCGAATGATTGCGCGAATGACGCGCGCGAATGAATGAATGAATGGACGCGCGCGGCACCTGGGTGGAATACTGTATTTATCTCCGCGACGAATGGGATCGACGCGATGGACCAAGCGCGTCCAAACTAGAGAGAGTATAGGTCGTGTGTGTATTATTATTTTTTGCCCTATTCGCCCTATTCGGATGCGCGATACGTATATCACTTATTTTTAGTTCAAGTAGTATGGGTCGTGGGACGGGAGACGAACGGGTGGGCGCCCGCGCGCGGCGACCGACCGGACCGGACGCCCCATCGCGCGACGCGCCGACGCGCGTAGAGCGTCGCCGCGGTGGCGACGGTGGGGACGACGGCGACGGTGAGCGATGATGCGTCGTCGCGCGTCGGCGTTCGCGGCGTCGGCGTCGGCGTCGGCGTCGGCGTCGTGTTCGCGTTCGCATTCGTCGTGTTCGTCGTTTTCGGTGACGGTGGGCGGTCGGCGGTGGATGCGCGCGGAGGGGACGTTCGAGGACGCGCGCGCGGACGACGCGCGGTCGAATGCGTCGTCGTCGAACGCGTCGACCGATTCGTCGTCGAATTCGATGCGTTCGTCGGAGTCGCGGTGGGGTGAGGAGGAGGACGGCGGCGGCGGCGGAGGCGGACGCGCGCGGGTTCGGTCGGCGCGCGCCAAGGCGAAGAGAGACTTGCGAGCGTATAGGTTCGCGGAGGCGAGCGAGGAGGAGTCGCGCGAGTCGACGACGCGCGCGAGGGGGCGCGGGAAGCGCGAGATTCGAGGTGGGTATTTCGACGGGTGGGAGGCGACGGGACGCGGACGCGCGCGCGGGACGGCGGCGGCGGCTTCGTCGTCGTTCGCGTCGTCGTTCGCGTCGTCGTTCGCGTTCGGTGGACGAGGACGAGGGCGTGGACGCGCGAGGGACGATGAGGACGTCGAGCGCGCGTTTCGTGCGTACGCGTGGGCGCGTCTTCGACGCGGCGGACGGCGTTCGGCGTTCGGCGGCGACTTTTTCGCCGACGACGCGGCGTTTCGCGATTTTTTTCGCGGCGAACGAGGCGCGGACGCGTTCGCGCGCGCGAGCGTCGGCGGTGATATTGGCGGACGTTCGGTGACCGCGGAGGGGTTTTACGCGGGCGCCGAGTGTGAACACTGCGAGACGCTCGGTTTGCGACCGAACGCCTTCGTGACGTGGGACGCGCTCAAAACCGCCCTTCGCGAGCAAGCCGTCAAGTGGCATCCCGATCGACACGCGAAGGACGGCGACAAGTCATCCGCCGAGATTCGATTCAAGCGCGTGTACGACGCCTACGATGCCCTCATCGCGAAATCACCGACGCGCTAGGCGTTCGTTTCGATCCGCTGTAGAGGCGGCGCGTAGAAGGTAGGAAAACATCTGTAATACTGAGAGCTTAGCTTTTATTAGTAAATCTCGAGCGACGTCGATTCACATCATCGTGCAGCACTGATTCTGTTTCTTCGCTTGTTTGTAAAACATCTGACTCGCGAGCGATAAATCCGTGCTCTTATCCACCAAATTGTCCAATTTTTCTCCCCTCGCCAACACGCTATCAATCGTCTTGTGCAGCACCACCTTGGTGTCGTCTAACTCTCTCTGAATCTTCAAAATCTTATCCGCCGCGCTCGGATCTTGATATTTCACCAACATTCCCTCCAACATCTCGCTCGCCTGCTCGCTATCGCTCGTCGTCGCGCGCCAATTCGCGTTCCCCGGCGTCTCTTCAAACTTGTCAATCATCTTCCCCAACACGCAAAACGCGCTTCTGCTCGGATACTCCTCGTCCACCACGCACACCGCGGTGAGTCCGTTCTTGTTCGACACGTGCACCATGTACGCGTCCTGTTGCACGCTCTGGCGCGCCCCGACGGGCGTGCGCTTGGCCACCGTGCGGGAGATGAAGATGAGCATCTCGCGCACCGAGGCGCGCTGGAAAAAGCCAAACTCGGCCACGTCGGTGGCGCCGCCGAGAAAGTTCGGGTCCACGGCGTCGCCGTTGGACTTCCACAGCGTGAGCGCGGTGAGCTTCATCGCTCGCGAGGTGGTGGTTGCGGGGTCGAGGAGTGAAGGAGATCGGCGACGAGCGACTCCGGGGACGGCGGCGACGAGAGACGACGAGGAGCGCCGTCTCTCTCGCGACGTCGAAGGATGGAGCGGAGGTGGGCGAGGAATAAAATGAATATTAAATGAACGCCGCGGACGCGAGCGCGAGGGGTGATCGGCGCGCGAAATGCGCGCGCGCTACGGCTCGGCGACGAGAGACGCGGCTCTGTCTCCGTAGAGTTTCAAAGCTCGCTCCCACTCGTCCACTCGCATCCCGCGAGGCGTGCGAACGGTCACGGGACCGAGACCACTGGTCTTTTCGACGCAGTTTTGCGCCACCGCGGCGCAGTGATCGCCCCAATTGCAATCGTCGAAGAAGACCATCTCGTCGAACGGGACGCCGGTTTCCCTACGCAGGATGGGAAAGTGCGTCGCCGCCTTGTTCGCGCTCAGCGGCGGCGTGCGACCGATTTGTAAGTTCCCCTCGAACCCTTCCGGCCAACCGATGGCGAAGACCTCGCGCGCGGTGACGCCGGGGAAAATTTCCAACTGCGCGAGCGCGCTTCGGCCGATGCGCACCGCCAACGGCGTGTCCGCCGACGACGCCGCGGCGAGCCGCATCCCCGGATATTTCCCTCGATAATAATTTTGCAGCGCGTGCAGCGCCCCGGGGTTGATTCTGATGCGCGTGCGTCCGCTGACGGCGGCGACGACGCCCTCGCCGACGTCGTCCCCGAGCGAGCCTCGAACATTCTTCCCCGGGTCCACCACCTCTCGCAGCGTGTACATCTCCTCGTCCCAAAAACACGCGTCGAGATCGAAAACGGCGAGCGTGGGGAGCGCGCCCGAGGTGGAGGCGACGTCCTCGCCGCCGCGCATGACGACGCGGCCGCGTCGAAGAGCCGGCGACCGACCGGGGCCTCGTCTCGAGGAGGCGCGCGCGACGGTGGTCTCGACCGCGGTCGGGCGCGCGACGCGCATGCGATGCGCGCGGGGGACGTGCGCGATGTGTACTCGACGCGCGGTGCGGTCGCGCGCGCGCGGACGCGGACGATGGACGCGCGAGAGTGCGCGGCGAGGTTTGGGGACGCGCGCGCGCGACGACGACGCCGGAGCGCGAGCGGCGACGACGCGTGACGTCTTTTCAACGCTGCTCGGAATGGAATGGTTGAATGGTTACAATTCATCGTAAAACGCGCGCTCTTCGGCGGTCATCGGCCCGCGTTGCCGCGCGTTTCGACGGGACCCTCGACCCGGGCGACGACCGGCGGTGCCCGCGTCGCGACCGGTGCCGCGCGCCGAATCTCGAGTCGGTGACGCCGGCCGCGCGCTCGTCCAGAACTCATCGTTCGTGCTCATCTCTCGACCGGTCTCTTTCGCCGTGAACGCGCGCTCGCGAAGGATGGAGGCGCCGAGTTCGAGCGACGACGCCGGACTCTCGGCGGCGGCGGCTTCGAGTCGCGAGTGCACGAAGGACGTGATCAAGACGGCGAGAAGGATGAACGCGATGGAGTACCACAGCCAAGGAGATTGGTTGTGCACGTCCACGGCTGCTCTGAAGGTGGTGTCGGCGACGGTGGGCGTCGATGGTTCGTCCTCCGCGGCTGTCGATGTCTTCGTCGGCGTCTTCTTCTCTTCGTCGTCGGCGTCCGCCGTCGTCGTCTTGCGTTGAGAAGACGCAGTCTTCGTCTCGTCGGCGTCGGCGGCGGTGGAATTTTCCTCTTTACCGGTCGCCGCGGCGTTCTTCCCGCCCGGAGACGCAGGTGCGCTCGGCGCGGAGGCGTGGGCGCGTCCCGAGCGCCACACCGATCCCTCGGCGTCGGGACCCTCGCACGCGAACCAATCGTCCACGCACTTGATCTCCTTGGTCGCGATCGCGTCCCCGCACGACATCGGAAACTCCCCGAGCGAGGAGACGTGTGAGAAGTCGAAATCGATCGCGTCTTTCACCGCTCGACCGCTCGAACACACCTTTCGCTCGTCGCAAAACGCGCTCGCCGCGTTCGTCATGGCGAGCAACGCGCCCAATCGCGCCTCAAACGTCGGCGTCGCCATGACGTCCTCCATCGCCTCTCGCGCGCGTCTGAACAATTCGGCGTCCACCGGGTTCGACTCTTCTATCATGTCGCGCAGATCTTTCGGTTCGCTGGCCGCGTTGTACGAGCGCTCGGGTGCGTCGGCGTCGCGATGAAACACCAAATCAGAAAGTGTAAAATCGTACCCGTACGTCAACGCCACGAGCGCCTCGCCGTCGCGTCCGTCTCGAGGCACGAGCGTGCCGTATTTCGCCTGCGCGCGCATGGCTGCCTTTTTCACCGTCTCGTTCGCCCTCACCTCGGTGCCGCGCAGACGCGCCGTCTGCGGATTGGACACGAATCCGGGACACGAGAGAATGGCTTTCTTTTGCGCCGACGACACGTACTTTTGCATGTCGGCGAAATCCGTCTTGCATCGCATATCCTCACACTTTTTGCGAATCTCTCGCAGTGACGTCGTGAAATTGTCGCAATCGTACAGTTCCGGCACCGGCGCCGCGTCGCGCGCGCCGCCCGTGATGTAATGCCTCGCCGCGACGTACATGCGCTCAAACGCGAAATCCGTCGGCGACGCCACCTCGCCGATCCATCGCTGATCGTCGCGCACCACGTCCGACATCCATTTCTCGCGACCACCGGTCGAGACGATGACACCGACGCGTTCTTTCGAAGCGAGCAAACGCGCCGTCTGCGCCGCGACGGAGGGTTCCGTCAACGCGCACGCGCCGACGCACGCGCACGCGGCGCCGCCGGCGGCTTCGCACGCGCACTCTCCGGGACGAACGAACGCCGCGTTCGTGCGCGCCGCCATGCGCGCCAACGCTCTCGCGATCGACGACTCCCCGTGCGTCTGTCCCGTGGCGGCTAAAACGGCGCCCGTGGGTGACGACTCACCCGCGCCCAACGTCGGGTTGACGATTTTCGGCCGAGACGACTTCTTCGGCGTCGACGTGTCCAATAAATATCCATCGATATCGCCATCGTTCGTTTTCGCATCGCCCGCCGTATCTTCTTCTTCACCCTCCTCGCCCTCCTCACTCTCCTCTTCCTTCTCTTCCTCGCGGTCATCGCCGTCTCCGTCCTCCTCTTTATCCTCGTCCGCGTCTTTTTCGTCCGCCGCCGCCGTCGACCGCGACCGCGACGCCGTCGTCTTCACCTCACCCCCACGCTCACGACCCGACGTCCCGACGCTCTCCGACCCACTCCACCGCTCCACCATCTCTCTCAATATATGCATCGCCTCGTCCTCGTCTCCCGTCTCGCTCGCCGCTCTCGCCTCGTCCGCCGCCGTCGCGTTCGCGTTCGCCGCCAACGCCTCGACGCGCGTCATCGCCTCGGCCAACTCCGACGACGATTTCTCGTCTCGCTCCGCATCCAGCGCCTCCAGAGCGTCTCGAAGATCGCGCACGACGTCTTCGATCGTTCGGTTCGTCGTCTCGCTCGTCGACGAGGCGGTGGACGGCGTCGATGTCCCCGCGTGTGCATTTGTCGCGATGGGACGACGATCGTCGCGCGAGGCGTTCGCGCGAGGCGTTCGGGCGAGCGCGACGCACGCGATGACGACGAGAAGACACGTCGCGCGTCGTGCGCGTCGGCGCATGCCGCGTGTCGACGCGCGCGCGCGGAAGAATGACGGATGAATGATGATGCGTGGATGTTACCGTCATGGTGTTCGGGGACGGCGCGGATCGATCGATTCGACTTTGATTCGTTACAGAGGGCGACGGAGGCCGCTCGCGCTAGACGTTCTTTTTATAATCGCCCATCATGTGCGCGAACCTCGAGATCATGGTCGCGAAGAAGCCGTAATCGAAGATTTTGAGTAACATGCGAAACCCGACGGCGACGCCGCCGACGTCGTGCCAGAGCACGCGGCCGATGGGACGGAATATTTCGCTCGGTAATTCCTCTGGTTTCACCGCGAAATTCATGAAAAAGTTGAGAGAATCCAATTTGTGTGCCTTGTCGTAAAAGTTACTCGCCACGGGACTCGGATGCACGGCGCAGACGTCGATACCTCGCGATTTGAGCTCGACGCCGACGTTGGCCGCGAAAGCCGAGACGTACGACTTGGTCGCCCCGTACAACGCCGAGAACGGCGTCGGTTGACACGCCGCCGCCGAAGACGTGAACACCACGCATCCTCTCAATTTCTTCTCTAACATTCTCGTCACGAAGACGTGCGTGAGACGCATCGCGCTCGTCGCGTTACACTCGTGGTTGGCGTTCAACGCGCGCAACGGTTGTTTATCGAAGAACCCCGTCAACATGAACCCGGCGTTATTAAACACGCACTGCACGTCCACGTCTTTCAAAGCGTCCCCGATTTTCTCCACGTACGCTCCCGAGGTATCCCCCAAATCACACCCCACGGCTCGAATCTCACACGTCGCGCCGTATTTCTCTCTCAACGCGCGCTCCGTCTCTCGCAGCGCGTCGTCCTCGAGCGCGCACACGCACACGTTGAGTCCTTGTTCACACAACTCGGTCGCGATCGAGCGTCCGATCCCGGTGGATCCTCCGGTGACGAGCGCCCACGTCGCGTCGTACTTCTTTTTCAAGTCTTGTCTCGGGAGCATTCGCACGAGGAGTTTGGGCGCCCAATACGTCCCGAGGGCGAGCACACCGTACAGCGCCAAGAGATGCGTGAGCGCGGCGTCGACGAAGGTTCCTCGAAGGAAGGCGCGGACGTAGGGCAACGGGAGGTAGAAGACGACGCCCATTGAGGCGTGTTTTTTGAATTCGTTCGGAGCGGGGAGTCGAGGGGAACGCGCGCGCGCGCGTGTGACGACGAAAGGGCGCATTCTCGCATTTGAATTCATTCATTCATTGAGAATTCACGCCTCGTCGGGGACGCGGGACGAATTGAGTGATTTGATTGATTGGGGAATGCGCGTGAAGACTCTCGGAATGCGCGTGAAGACTCTCGTGGTGTGACAAAAGAATGCACGGATCGACCGTCGCCGTGAGGGCGAGGAGGATGCGATTACGTGTGATGCTATGATGACTATCGAGCGCGTCCGAGGACGCGTCCGCGCGAAGACGCGGCCTAGCGGTAGCGACGGTAGGAGAGACGGTTGTTGTTTCTCCAGGTGGCGCGCTTGGACGGGCGAGACTTGGTGAAGTTGTGGCCCTTGCCGTGCAAACCACGGTACTTGCGACCGGCCGAGGTGAGACCGCGCATCTCGCGGTGCTTGTGCGTCGGGTTGCAAATCCAGTTGATGCGCGGATCTTCGCGAATGCACTTGTGCATCGGGTCAACCATGATGACTTCGTAGTACTTGTACACGGAATCTTGGTTCAACCAGTACGAGTTCAACACTCGCAACGCACCGCATCGTCTCGCCGCGCGTTCCTCGGCGACAGACTTCAAGTTGCGCGCGAATTTGAGCTTGGTGATGCCGCAGTGCACCGGCTTCCCGTACACTTGACCCTTGTTCACCGGACGCTTACGACCACCGCGACGGACGCGGGCGCGGTAGATGACAAAACCTTGCTTGGCCTTGTATCCGAGACGACGCGCCTTGTCCGGACGCGTCGGGCGCGTCACGCGGCAGATGGACGGAAGTTGGCGATACTCCCACACGCGAATGCGTTGCAAGAAGCGCATCACGTCGGATTGCTTCTTTTTCCAAAGTTCTTCGACATACTTGTAAGCCTGCGTCGCGTGAGAGGGGAGAAAATAGTCAGTCTCGCGTTCGTATCGATGGTTTCTTTCGCGCGCGCGCGTCTTCGAGCACCGCTTCGGCCGCTCTCGACCGAGGGCGCGGGATCGCACCCTAGGGCTTTCCCGCGCCCTCGTCCATCATCATCATCGTTCGATGGATTCGCGTCTCGCGCGACGCGCCGTCGTCGACGACGGACGCGCGCGTCGTCGTCATCATCGTCGTCGTCGTCGTCGTCGTCGTTCGCGTCGGCGCTCGCGCATCGCTCGTCACCGATCGCGCGCGAGACGCGAATCCATCGAGACGGTCGGCGCGAGACCCTCGCGAGCGGGACGACCTCGGCGACCGATCGGACGCGCGCGCGACCGTCGCGCGCGAGACGCGAACGCGTCATCGAACGCAACAAAAACGTTTCGCGCGAGTTATCGAGCGAACACGCACCCCCATGGTTGTCTACACGACGCCGCGCGTCCTCGAAAGGCGGGGTCGATCGCGCCCTCGCGCGAGGCGGATCGGTCGGGCGGGTGGGTCGTCTGTGTGTGTTTATCATCGGACTCGTGGGTTACATAT
>MDTE01079687.1_pt1 | contig 24021 bp, 13 predicted proteins | sample 811231 | NCBI WGS metagenome assembly MDTE01 (sample SAMN05326651, study PRJNA326480) | marine metagenome | isolation source: seawater | place: Indian Ocean: Red Sea | collected 2010 | reverse complement strand
TCGCTTAGATGGCCCAGAAATATAACCGAACTTTTTAAAACCTTTTTCTTCAAAATGTTTAGCCATCATATAACCACCACGATAGGAATCAAAACATACAGTATCGATTTTAGGGTTTTTTGATGGTAAAAGAGATATAATAGGATATTGCCCAACGCCTTCTTTTATATTGACATATTCATCATCAGTCATTGAAGGTAGAAATAAACAAATACCACTATGATTTTTACTGAGTTGAATAATATCATCGACAGGGTCAACATCATCTTTTATAACATGTAAATTGATTTTTGTATTGTATTCATGAGCAGCTTGATAGAATCCATTTAATAAGTATGCATAAAATTCACCTTCAAAAAGTTTTATTACCAACGATATAGGCAATTTGGAAGGTGTATGTAAATTTATAAAAATAGGGTATCCAAGTTTTCTTGCTGATGAAAAAATTTGTTCTTCATTAGAACTATGAGTTCTTTTTTCGCGACTTAATGCGCGAGAGACTGTCGCGATTGATAATCCTGTATCTTCAGCTATATGTTTTAAAGTTACTTTCATAATCTAAATTTATTATTACTACTGATTGCCCAAAAAGTAAATATTATCCCCACTAAATGCAAATAATTTGCAAATTATTTTCATAATTTTACAATAATTAGTAAATAATTTGCATATTTTTACATTATGTCTTATATTTTTTTTGAATACTGGTACATTTGTTTATAATTGTATCGAAATTTTCGTAATGGTATCCATTTTGAGCTATGATACAGTATGTTCTACACCGCAGGCTATTTTTCATGAGAGATGATGCAATTAAGATAAAAAAGCAAATATAAAGAATAAATAATAAGGAGATGTCAAAATGAAAAAAAATATGATTTCATTCTTAATTATGGCTACACTCGCGATTGGACAAGATATCGTATTTTCAGGTGCATTTGGTGGTGCAGTTGTTGATGGCAATACATATACAAACCCAACAGGATCTGAATCATGGGCAGGCTTCGCCAATGAAGATGCAACTATCTATCCATTCAGCTTCCCGAATGGTGGTGAAATTACCTTTACAGGTGCAACTGCTGGAACAGACGTAGATGTGAAGTTCATGTTTCAGTATCAGCCACATCCAAACAATGTTCCAGAATTTGAAACTGCGACTATAACGGTTAGTGGAACAGCAGAAACAGCCTACTCGGTAGCAATTCCTGCACAAGATGCAGCGAATACATATAGTTCATTTTTATTATATGTAACAACTCTAGATGCTCCAGTTACATTAACTAACGTGACTGTTGTAGAAAATGCTGTTACATCTTTTATATTTAGTGATTTTAATACCCTTGAAAGTGCGACTGATGAAGGGGATGGCGCATTTTGGGTAGAAGCAGATGAATCCGAGAGTGCACAGAATTATAGCACACTTGTTCAAATTCCAGCTGACCAGGCGCCGGATTCGGATTCTCCTGTTATGTCCTGGTCTTGGGGCACAGTTGGTGATTTAGCATGGGGTGGTTATACTAGTGTTTATCATATCTATGATGCTGCAGTTGATATATCTGACTTCAACTATCTTTCATTTAAGTTTCGTAATCTAGCGCAACCAAGTGATCTTGACGCTATGTCCTTTAGGGTTAATCTGTTTGACGTCAGTGATGCAAGCACTTGGGAGACCAGAGATGATACCGAAGTTTGGTTTTCATTCTTTGAGGGAGAAGCAAACAGTCCGTTTTACAACGTAGCGGATGATGGTTGGATTGAATATAGAATTCCACTCGTTGGCGGAACCGCTATGGGCCCTTACAATGAAGGTTTTGTCTTAACGTATGCAAGTTGGACAGTCGGGATCGAAGGTAATGGAGTTCTTGATTTAGATCAAATTGGAGGCTTATCGATTGAAGTAATACAAAGTGGAACTGGAACTAATTACGGTGAGTTTTTGCTGGAAGATATACAGGCCATATACTCGGCAGTTGTACCAGGCTGTATGGATCCAAATGCTTGTAATTACAATTCTGATGCAACTGTCGATGATGGAAGTTGTCATGAGTGTGTTGAAGTTACTTTCAATCTAGATATGAGCGGTATACCTACATACACCGAATCAGATACACCTTATCTGGCTGGTGGCGCTTTCTTTGGGGCACCGGGTAATGAAAACTATGCTCTTTCTTACAATTCTGAACTAAGTGTTGATGGTCACTTAGTATTTAGTAAAACGGTTCAGTTGCAAGAAAATACAACTTTTGCATATTCATACACCAAAGATGGAAATACAAACTGGTCAGGGAAAGAAAATATTGCTGGCCAGGATTGTGCCGTAGGGACATGGTCTGATAGGGAATTGATTACGTCGACTAATGATACAATAATTAATGCATGCTATGGTACATGCACGGATAATGAATTTTGCCCAGCATTTGATCTGATTGATGTTACTTTTTCTGTAAATATGCAGTATGAAGATGTAGATGAAACAGGTGTGTTTCTACATGGTAGCTGGTTTTCATGGGGTACTCTGCCAATGACAGATGATGACGCTAATGGTGTATATGAAATAACCATTCCAGATATGACATCTGGCTCTATTATTGAGTTTAAGTTTATGAATGGTGATCTTGTTGAAGATGTTCCTGCAGATTGTGATAATATCAATAATTGGGGCGGGGGAATTAACAGAATGTATACTCTCCCTGAAACTAATACTACAATTGGACCTATTTGTTTTGGTGGATGTTTAGATTGCGCACCTGCAGGTCCGGTCGATGTTACCTTTAACTTAGATATGAGTGGTGTAGAGGACTTTGATGGTACTGATGCACCATATGTCTTTGGCTCTTTTAACGATTGGGATAGCTTTGGTGGTCAAACTATACTTGTAGATGAAGATGGGGACATGGTTTATACTGGCACAGTAAATGATTTAATGTCTGACCAAGAGCATACCTTACTATTTGGTTATGGCGATAATTACGAGACAGTGCCGGAAGAGTGCGGTATATTTGACTCTGATTATGATATGTATGTGAGGCTTTTACCTATCCAAGATGCTGGCGGGAGTGGTGTCCTGGTCTTGGATGCAATTTCATATGGTGGTTGCCCAACAGAGCCTCTTGGTTCATCGGCTCAGTTTGCTGTTGATGTATCAACAGTTGCTTCTACATTTCCAGAAGGTTATCAAGTTTGTGTAACAGGAAGTTTTGATGGTTGGAGTGGTTGGGGTGCTGTACTTACAGATGAAGATGGAGATATGGTTTATACAGGAACAGTATCTAATTTAATGGCTGGCTCAGATTATGAATATTTATTTGTCATCAATGGTTGGGATTCAGGGATACAAGCTGGAGCTCCTTTAGGTTCTGCATGTGACTTTAATCCTACTGATGAGCATGCCAACTATGGATTTACGGCAATAGAAGGTCTCTTGGAATTGGCTGAAGTTTGTTGGGGTGCATGTGTCACGTGTGATCAATTGAGCAATGAAGAAAACTTAGATGAGATGCTACCATCTACATTTTCTTACAAAACCTATCCGAATCCGTTTAATCCATATATTAATATATATTACGAATTACCGGAGAGTGAACAGATAACTATTACTATCTTGAACATTTTAGGACAAGAAGTAAAAACAATAGTTAACAAAATCCACGAACCTGGTCATTATCTATATCGTTGGGATGGGAAAGATAGTTTTGGACAAGTGCTCCAGTCAGGTATTTACTTTGCGGTGATTGACCGTAAGACTGGCCGTGATATTTCAAAAATAACCTTTCTGAAGTAAACTCTAGAAAAAATGGGCAGGCTAATAAATCTGCCCTTTTTTTTTGTTTTTTTTATAATATAGTATATTATTTGATATGAAAAATTTGTTCGATGAGAATAAGAATAATTGCTAAAGCTATTATTGGAATATTATTTTTTGTTATAAGCATCAACGCGCAGACAACAGGAAAAATATCAGGCAGAGTCCTCAATAGGGATAATAACACTCCCTTAGTAGGAGCAAATATAATCATACTATCTGATTATAGTGGTACTAGTGCTGATGAAGATGGTTACTTTAACCTGATTAATATCAGTCCTGGTGACTATACAGTAAAAGTAATGATGATTGGATTTGAAACAATTATCATAGAAAATGTAATTGTGTCAGTTAATCGAACAACTTCTTTAGATGTCAAAATGAATCAGAGCTTGATTGAAGGGAATGAAGTTGTGATTTATGCCACAAAACTCAGTAGAAAAAAGGACCAAACAGGTACAATTAAAAATATTTCTTCGGATGAAATTGAAATATTGCCTGTAGAAAACTTGGATGCGGTTGTAAACATGCAGGCAGGTGTAGTGGCTGGCCATTTTCGCGGTGGAAGAAGTGATGAAGTCAGTTATTTAATTGATGGTGTCCCCGTTAATGATGCATTTGGCGGTGTCTCTGCAGTTTCAAATCTTGAAGTAGAAGCAGTCAAGGACTTGGAAGTAATTACTGGTACCTTTAATGCAGAATACGGAAATGCCATGAGTGGAGTCGTAAATGCCGTTACCAAGGATGGTAGTAATCAATTTGAAGCAAACATAAATACAGGTTTATCATCTTATCTAACAAAAAATGAAAAAAATGGTGAAGAAATATTTATTGGTCTTGATCCTTTTGGTATGAATTCAAATACTGATTTTAAACTAAATATGAGCGGCCCGATCATCAAAAATAGAGTTAATTATTTTATAAACTACCGATTCCAAAATATCAATGGACATTTGAATGGTCTAAGGAGATTTAATACTTGGGATTTAAGCAATTATTACGATCAAGATTCTTCTAACTGGACTAGTGAAAATACAGGCGATAGTTTATTCGTCTCCATGAACACTGGTGAATATGAATCTTTGATGGGTAAACTAACATTTAATTATGGAAATATAAAATTTTCTTTTATGACAAATATAAATAATGGTTTATCACAAATTTATAACCATCTTTACAAGTATAATCCAGATGGTAGGCCTCATGAAGCAACTAATTCTGTATTATCTATGTTTCAATTAAATCATTTAATTAACCAAAAAATGTTTTACGATATCAAGTACTCTAGAACCATAAATAACTATGGTAATTATGTATTTAAGGATATTGATTCATATTTTATTGCATCTGATAACGGTATCTACCATGGCTTAAATTATTCTAAAGGGGATACGGTTTATAATTATGTCCATGATAAATATTATACTACTTATGGACCCGGTTTTTTTACAGGTGGCCAGGATAAAGGGTACACGCAACGAGAAACTGTAACAGAAAACATACGTACTGATTTAACGTGGCAGATAAATAATGCGCACAGTATAAAAATGGGATTTTCACTAACAGATTATTTTTTAAATAATAAATATCATACTATCAGAAATGCTTACAGTGGAACTGCATATGAGTCTCAATCTTATAGGCCAATTATTTATCCTGATAGTACAATATATGCCGATGTTTATAATGTAAAGCCGAAAGAATTTTCTGCATATATTCAAGATAAATTTGAATTGGATGAAATAGTCATTAATATAGGACTACGCTATGATTCTTTTGATGCTAACACTACTTTCCCAAGTCAGAGAAGAAATCCAACCAATAAATCTACGTATTATTTAGAAAATATATCAGGTACTGATTCGCTGGATCAGGATGGAAATTTAGTTATTGATGGTACAAAAATGTCCGTACCAATAGATTCAAAAATAACATACCAAATGAGTCCAAGATTTGGTTTAGCTTACGAACTTGGCGGTATTGCAGTACTTCATTTTAGTTATGGACATTTTTTACAGATGCCTCCCATGTATTCTATTTACACAAATCATTCTTCCATAATTGGACCCAGCGATTACTCTACAACGGTTGGCAATGCAAACCTTGGTTCAGATAGCCTTGGTCTAAATCCACAAAAAACAATAAGCTATGAAATTGGACTTTGGCAGGAATTAACAAAAAATTTAGGACTGGACGTCAACCTTTATTACAGAGATATTTATAAGCTTTTGAGCTTAGCAACTGTAAGCACATACAATCAAATTGAATATGGGATATATACAAATAAGGACTATGGTAATGTAAGAGGGCTTGAGTTTAAATTAGATTATAGCGGAAAAAATTTATTTTTACAGACCAACTATACTTATCAGTTCACCCGTGGGAATGCTGATAATCCAGCCCAAACATTCAATAGACAGGGCGCCAGTATTGATAAGGTTATTCGATTTATACCAATGAGTTGGGACCAGCGACATACTTTTAATGTTACAATCGCTTATAACACTGAAAGATATGGAATTTCTGTAACTGGTTATTACAACTCCGGCACTCCTTATACATTTAGCCCACAAGATGAAAGTAATTTGGCCTTATTAAACCTGTATCCAAATAATGATTATAAACCATTTAATTATCATGCTGATATTTCCGGATATATTTTTCTTCCTACAATATTCAATTTAACTCCTAAACTGGAATTGCTAGTTTATAATTTAACAGATCGTTATAATGAGTATAGTGTAAGTTCAGAAACGGGTCGGGCCTATACAGCTGTAGTGGATAATACAGAGCTGATGGGCCACCGCAGTAATTTCAATACTTACGATGATAGATACAAAGATCCTTCCATGTTTTCAGGTCCTCGCCAATTTAAACTGGGTTTAACGATATCATTTTGAAATATTTAAAACTTTTAATATTAATTACCTATTTAAATTCATTCCATTTTGGGCAGGGTACTGATTATGCTGGGCCCGATGATCCGGCAGGGGATATTGAAGCTGAAAGAGAAGGATATATGAATGGTAATAGAGTATACCTATATTATCAAAATACTACTGAACTTTCGAGTTGGCCTAAGCCAAACGTATCAAAATGGCCTAATAATCCAGATGGTACAAAAATGCTTGATGGAGTAGGTCTTCTTGTTGGCGCTAAAGTGTATATAGAAGACGATCTTGATTCAACAACAGTTGATACAGTACCAATTACAAATTTAGTTAATCTCCAAAATCAAAATTATCATACTCTTTATTACTTGCAAACCAGCTACCGGGAAGAAATGGACACAGATCCTACCGGACAGGTTGAATGGGGTTTCTACCCAGTTTTTGGATATTTCAATGAAAATAGTGAATATCCAGCTTTAAGTAATTTGCCAGATTCATGGCCGAATGGTGGATGGCCATCAGCTGAAGGACTTATTTGGCCAGGTGAATGGAATGGACGGTTTGGCCGAGGAATAACTTATGCTGATTTAGAAACTTATTTTGTCGTTAATGATGCTCATGATCTAGAGTATTTAGGTAATGATGATATGGTCAAATATTTTCCTAGATATAGTAGTAAAATAATTGATGAAAATACATCTATACAAGGGGGAAGCCCGTGGGGTGGTTTAGGTCTAAGAGTTGAAACTAGAGGATTTCAATGGAATAATCCACAGGCAAGAGATGCAATATTCTGGGAATATAATATTTCAAATATTTCAGAGTATGATTTACCTGAAGTTTGTTTTGGATATTGGGTTGATAATGCAATAGGTGGAGATGGCTCTGATGAGATAGGCTATTTCAATGATTTGCTTGACCTTTCTTATTCTTGGGATGAAAATGGAATAGGTCTCTCGGGGCTTGTGCCAGGAATAATGGGATTTGCGTATTTAGAGAGTCCTGGCTTGGCCTATGATGGAATTGATAACGATGATGATGGTATCATCGATGAAAAAAGAGATAATATTGCAGACGCATTCGTTGGTCCTTACGATGGTATTGATGATATAAATAAATTTTTAGAATTTTATAAAGTAAGTCCGGCTGAACTAAAGCCACACTGGGATGCTGATGAAGACCAGGATTGGCAAGACGGAGAAGATATTAATGAAAATGGTATATATGATTTAGGTGAAAATCCTGGTGATGATGTTGGTCTTGATGGTGTAGGTCCTTTAGAAATCAACTATACAGGACCTGATGAAGGCGAGGGAAATCATCGACCAGATTATGTTGAATCTATTGGATGTGAACCAAATTTTGCCGTTACAGATGTTTCAGAATCTGATATGGTTGGTTTAACATCCTTTCAGCTTTTTCCTATATTTGATCAACATCCTGCCCCTCCTGGTAGCCCATGGTTTCGTAATGATGACGTTATGTGGGATTTAGTATCTGCTGATTCATTAATGGAGTTTTACGGAACGATTTCAAATTTAGTTGAACTATTTGCATCAGGTCCCTTTCCATTATTTCGAGGAAAAACTGAAAGGATCTCTATGGCTGAGATTCATTCCTATGACCCATTGGAAGGACTTAATTCATCAAGCCATAGTGCACCTGCATTATTCAAATTAAAAGAAATAGTACAAACCATATATGAAAAAGACTATAGGTTTGCACAGCCACCTAAAACACCAACGCTTACAGCTTCAGCGGGAGATGGCTTCGTAATGCTAACGTGGGATGATGATGCCGATAAATTAACGCGTGACCCATTTTTAGGTAATGTAAATGATTTTGAAGGATATAAATTATTTCGATCAACAGATAAATACTTTTCTGATTCTGAAGTTATCACTGATGGATACGGTACGCCCATGTTTTTAAAACCCATATTCCAGTGTGATATAATTAATGAATACAGTGGTTTTACTGAATATGGTCTTGTCAATGGTGCATCTTATAATCTTGGTGATAATACTGGAATCCAGCATTACTTTAAAGATGATAATGTTCAGAATGGTAGGACTTATTATTATGCTATAGTTGCCTATGATTATGGAGCCCCCGATATTGGCCCGGGAATTGCACCATCAGAGAATAACACTGTTATTGATATAGATGAATTTGACAACATTCGTGGGATTGGAAAAAACATTGCAATTGTGACACCGAGAGCAAATGCTGCTGGTTATGTTGATCCGACAATAAGTATAGATTCATTAAATAACAATATTCTTGGGACGGGTAAAATCGAACCTAACCTTGCATCTCGAAGTGAATTAAAACCTGGAAATAAGTACATGGTCACTTTTGACTTTGATACTTCGTATAATGAAGAAAGTTTACCAATTTATTTTACTAATCCGGGGTATTCTGTATTTAATAAAACTACAGGAGAAATAGTCTATAAAGAAAGTCCGATTGATGAATTAAATCCAGGTCGTACTAATTATTCAGGGACAAACTTGTTATATAATGAATCAACAGAGACATGGTCACTTAATAACATTGTTTTCTCCGATGTGTTTGAAGGCCTGCAACTCAAAATTGGTCAAAATTCTACCATCCCCCAATTAGATACACTTAATACTGGTTGGATAACAACTAACTCTGGTGATTTTAATATTACCATATCATCGAGGGAGTCAAAACTTATACCATGGGATTGCGAAATTGTTTTTACAAGTGATATAAGTTATACATCCCAAGTTGGAAGTCCGGTTGGTATTTATGATGAATTTGACAATCGGTTGTGGTTCCCAAATAGGATAATTCTAGATCAGTCTTTTCCCTTTTATGTGATAAATAAATCCATTTTAGATGATAATGGTAACTACACTTTGATGGATTTGGTTGTGCAAGACTATCAGGGATCATCCTGGAGTCTCGATCAAGAATTTGATTTAAAAAATGATCGTATAATTGTTGGCCAAATTGATTCGATGAACAGTTGGCAGGGAACATTATTTATTATGGATTTCTTCAATATAGATAGTATCGATTATCCCAAAACAGATTCACGATATGCAATAAGCTGGAATAGAAATTTTTGGAATACTGATACATTTGAGTTTGCCATTGATTCTTTAAAACCAATTAACGTAGATAATTTAAATAATGATTTAAAAAAAGTAAGAGTTGTTCCTAATCCTTATGTTGGAACGAATGCAATGGAAGAAGCAGTCATCAATCCATATTTGAATCAACCTAGAAAAATTATGTTTACAAATATACCATCTGAATGCAAAATCACAATTTTTACACCAAGTGGAGTTAAAGTTAAAACTATTATTTCGAACAATAATGCAGGACCTGACGTCGGAATGGTGCATTGGGACCTACTTAATGAAGAAGGCTTAGAAGTTGCAGCAGGGATGTATTTGTTTCACGTTAAGCCAAATTACCCCAATAATGCTCTGAACAATGAAGAAATAATCGGAAAGTTTGCAATAATAAAATGAAAAATATATTTGTTTTTATTATTCTCCTTGGAAATATAATTTATTCACAATATAGATATGGGACGACATCTGCAAATTTTTTAGAAATTGGGATCAGCAGTAATGCTGTCGCAATGGGAGAAGCATATGTCAGCTTAGCGGAAGATGCAATATCTGCTTATTGGAATCCTGCGGGTTTGGCAAATGTAAATGGATTAGAAATAGGTATTTCATCTCAAAATTGGGTTGCAGGCATAAAACATTTTTCTACAGCAGGAGCATTCAATATGGGTAATTATGGTGTTATAAGTGCTTGGTTTACTGATTTTGATTATGGTTCTATAGAAGTGACAAATGTACAAAACCAAAATGGTACAGGAGAGTATTACTCGGCAAATGAATTAGCAGCAGCAATCGCCTATGCTAGGAGTTTAGTTAATTGGTTCTCTTTTGGGGTATCCTTAAAGATGATTAATTCTAATATTTGGCATTCATCAGCAAGAGCTAACGCTGTTGATATAGGAGTAATTATTAAAACCAATTATTTTTCTAGAACAAAGAATAGAAATGATGGAATAAGAATTGGTATGAGTATATCAAACTACGGTACAAAAATGAAGTATGATGGTATCGATTTGATCAATCCTATAGATATACTTGAAAATGAGAATGGTAATTATGATAATGTTATAGGTCAATTCAGAACAGAATCTTGGGAGCTCCCACTCATATTTAGATTAGGTGCTTCAATTAAACCGATTGCGAAAAATAACCAATCTCTTATAATGTCAGTTGATGTTTTGCACCCAAATAATAATAGTGAATCAATTAATTCAGGGTTACAATACAGTTATACAATCGGGGGAGGAAATACATTCCACCTTAGAGCTGGCGTAAAAGGTTTAGGGATTACACAAGCAAATGAAAATCAATCCATATTTGATTATGAATTACCTTTTTCAACAATAACGTATGGCGTTGGTTTTGATAGAAAATTTGTTAATAATCAAAATGTTGGAATTGATTACTCTTATCAGTCCGTAGGCCTTTTAGGTGATGTTTCCCTGATAACGATTCGTTTTAATTTATTTTAATTATCAACCTATTTTATTGGATGATTAGAAAATTATATATATTTAATAGTCTATTATTTTTAATCTACATCTCATGCAATAAATCTCCTAAAGTAAATCTTGATTCTGAAATAATCTTAGCAAAAATTGAAGATAAAGTTATTACTGTCAATGATTTTTTGAAGAGATGTGAATATTCTTTGAGACCGATCTATTGTATAGGAGACAATTACGTTCATAAAAAAATAGCTTTGAATTCTCTTATTGCTGAAAAGCTATTGGCTCTTGAATTTGATCGGTCCGATTTGAAAATAAATGATACCCAAAAATATTTCATTATAGGCCAAAAGGAGCAGGCAATGAGGCATGCCATGTTGAAGAAATATGGTTATGATCATGTTAAAATAAATAAAAAAAGCCTTTTGAATCGTATCGAGTTAAGAAACAGGACATATGAATTAGAATTCATACTTTGTAAAGAAAGAGATCTAAAAAGCCTTGAGACTTTTGCAGGTGAAAATACTTTAAGAGAGACAGCCTATTTATTAGGTATAGAAGAAAAACTTACCAATAAAACCTTGACTTTCAACGACCCAATGATAAATCAAGTTAAAGAACTTCTGTATGTACTAGGTCCAGAATTAAATAAAATCTACGGACCTTATAAGTTACCTGATTCTACAGTTTTTTATTTAGAGATTATGGGTTGGACTAAACGTGTAAATATTACAGAGAAACAAAAGCAGGAAATTAGGGAATCAGTGAAAAATGATATGCTTGATGAAAAAGCAAAAAATAAATATTCAGAGTATGTTTCTGATATAATGCGAGGTAAAAACATAATATTTAATACAATTAATTATAAGAATTTCGCAGAAAAAGTAGCTAAAGTTTATATGATTGAACGTTCTAAAAAGGAAAATATAATTCAAAACCATATTTGGGAATTAGATAATAAAATGGAATTTACATTTTTAAATCAAATCGATGAGATGGGTAATGATAATATTTTATATCATGATGGAAAATATTGGACTCTTAATGAATTAATGGCTTTAATAAAAAAACATCCTCTTGTTTTTCGAAAAAAAAATATTATTCCAAATCAATTCACAAACGAATTAAAGCTAGCGATTGTAGATCTTATTCGTGATATGCATATCACCCAGAGAGGATATGAATTAGGGATTGATGAAGATGCCAATGTTATACAAACAACACAGAAATGGCATGATTATGTTAAGGCCGTAATCATTAAAGAGAATTATACTGGGGGACTGCAGATTGATTTAAACACGACCGAAAATAAATTACCTAATCCTTCATTGATTAATAAAATAGACTCGCTTCAAGTTAAATATTCAAAAAAGATTAAGATAAACACAGGAAAATTTGAAACAATACACTTATCATCTATTGATTTAATTGCGATGTATTCAAATCAAGCATATCATTCTCTAGAGCCACCTTTTCCAATTTTGACAGATGACCACCTATTAGATTATGGATCAAAAATGACATCTCATGATTAATTTTCTTTTCACATTATTACCAATATTCTTTTTTTCTTGTGAAGATCCTGAAAACCTGAAAAAAGATCAACCATTGATTGGGTGTACCGATTCATTAGCAATAAACTATGATTCATTAGCTTCAATTGATGACGGGGATTGTGATTATTTCGGATGTACTGATTCATCAGCCGGAAACTATGATTCCAAAGCTACAATTGATGATGGGAATTGTATTAGCGATGATGATATTCCTCAAGGATACGATTATTATTGGAATGATGAGTTTAATGGAGATTCTTTAAACCTTGACTATTGGAATATAGAAGTAATGTCTGCAGGAGTAGTAAATAATGAAGCTCAATCATATACTAAAAGTTCAGAAAATGTATATCTAAGTGATGGAAATTTGAATATTAAAGCAAAAAAGGAAAATCCTTTCAACCCTGATGACCCTAACTATTATTCTGGTAGAGTTAATACAAGAGATAAATTAGAAATTCAGTATGGTTATATTGAAATTCGAGCAAAATTACCATCCGGCATAGGAACTTGGCCAGCGATTTGGATGTTGAGTCGGAATATTGATTTAGTTGGTTGGCCAAAATGTGGCGAAATTGATATTATGGAACACGTTGGGTACGATCCAAATCACATATATTTTAGTCTTCATAATAACAATCTTTGGGGTGACTTATCTGGTACAGAACAACAAGGTGTTTATTACTCTCAAGAAATTGAAAACAAATATAATACTTACGCGGTTGATTGGGATTCAACAAAAATCAAAGGCTATTTTAATGATCAACAATATTTTGAATATAGTAAAGATGAAAATATGGATTATGAAAAGTGGCCATATGACCACCCTTTCTTTATAATTATCAATCTTGCAATTGGCGGAGACTGGGGTGGTCAACAAGGGATTGATAATTCTATATTCCCAAGTAAATATTTAATTGATTATGTAAGTATGTTTAAGAAAAAATAAGATCATGCTTTCTAGATTTTTAATTATCATACTTTTATTTATTAATATATGTTTAAGTCAAAAACCTTATAGTGGAGGAGAACTAAGAACATTAAATAGTTATTTATATGGTAGATATGAAGTGAGAATGGAATCTGCTGCTGGTGACGGAGTGGTAAGTTCATTTTTTACATATAGAGATTATTGGACAGAAGGATATACAGGGTCAGAGTATTGGAACGAAATTGATTGGGAGTGGCTTGGAAATTATAATGATAAGGTGACAATTCTTAGTGAACACCCTTGCAACAGAATGACCAATCTTTATAAATTTTTTTAACTAAAAATACTAATTAAGAGAAACCTAAAATGAAGAAAAAATTATTACTGTTATTAACAATTTCATCTTTCATAATTAATGGCTGTGGCCAGAAAAAAGATAATAAAGCAGCACCCGAATCTGTGAAACACTTTCCATTAAGTACCGGAGATTATATTGTGAATGTCGTAGAATCAAAATTAATCTGGACTGGAAAAGAAGTATCTACCAAAGAACATTACGGGACCATTAACATTAAAAGTGGTAGAATAGCAATAAATGATAATGGAATGATTAGTGGTGATATTGAAATAGATATGTCAACTATAAATACTACTGATCTTACGGGTAGGGGAAAGCAGAAATTAGATGGTCACTTAAAAAGCCCTGACTTTTTTGATGTAAACCAATACCCTAATGCTTATTTAAAATTTCAGGGGGATGAAAAAAAGTTTTCAAGTGAACAATTAAAATTTGATGGCCAATTAACTATTAAAGATATTACTCACCCGATATCCTTCATATCAAAAATAAAAGATTCAGATGGTAAGCTGACTGCCAATGCTCAAGTCATATTTAACCGTTCACTTTATGATGTGAGATTTCGCTCTGGGAAGTTTTTTGAAAATTTAGGTGATAAATTGATTTATGATGATATCACTGTTGATGTCTTAATTGTATCGACAAAGTAAAACTGAAATAATAAATAAGTCTTACATTAGTTAATTTTTTTTGTTTATGCTATATAGTAGATAATTTAATATTTATATCAAAAAGCCCATAACGCTCATTAACTAGTTTAATTTATTGGCCATTTTAAGTATATTTATACATGAGATATCTTAATTCAAAAACAGTTGCAGAAATATTGGGTGTGAATATCTCTACCCTAAAACGCTGGACAGATAATGATAAGCTAAGTTGTACTAAAACTGCAGGCGGTCATAGAAAGTTCACAATGCAAAATATTCGTGATTTTTACAAAGCTCAAGAAAAAGCTGGGAAAAATACAAAACTTGGTATCAATAATCAGGATCATAAAAAGATTTACAGCCTGATAAACAAAAAGAGCTACAAAGAATTAGCTGTAATATTAGCAGATGCAAGCCTTGAATCTGATGATCTTAGTGTGAGTACGATTATCAATGGGATTTATCTAAAAGGAGTCGAAGTTGAAGAGATCTGTGATGAAGTCATTGAACCAGCGAGTATGATCGTTGAAAATTCGTTGAGAAAAGGTTACTTATCCCAGGTTGAAACATTTATCAGTAGGAAGATAATAACCAGGGTAGCAGAAAATTTAAACCAAAATAAGCCCAACGGTAAATTCAATGGTAAAACTGCACTCTGTATTAATTTTGAGGATAATCTGCCGGATCTTGGGGTCGTAATGTCTGAAATTATTTTAAGACATTATGGATATAACGTACTAAATACCGGGTCGCATGCTGAGTTAGGAGACCTACAAGCCATTCTAAAAAAGAAGCAGTTAGATATAATCGTTTTTTATCTCTGTGACATGCAATGCTGTATGGCAACTGTAAAAAAGAACCTACAGAAAACAGAAAAGCAGACAAAATCTATCGTTAGTTTGGCACATGATTTAGGAATAAAAGTTGTTTTTGGTGGTCAGGGACTGCAATCTCTTCCGATTTTAGAAGAGTCTATTGATCTTACCTTCTATACTTACAACGAATTCAAACAAATCATAATCTAAAAACTTATATCCTATAATCCTTATAGATACACTTAGTGCATTCTCTATGTAGGATTAGGAAGAATTAGTCTTCTATCTAGTTCGGATTCATTTATTCAGTTCTTCTAATTGCAATTTGACAGGTATTATATTAAATAGTTTTAGATATTAACTATAAAAAAACCAGATATTTCCTCATTATGATCATGTGGTACTAACATTCCTTACCGATGCTACTACAATTCTGGAAATTCTTTATCTTTTAGGGTTACCAATTTGATTTTCCTTTTGCATTGCAGAAATTGGGGCCGACAACTTTCTATTCATATTAATACATTATTCCAAATAATGAATGCGTAATTTTCTCTTTAGTTTTTACATTAATTTCAAATGTTGAATAAAATTATAAAGGGTTTTTAAATGAATGAGTTGACTCTTCTTGTCATGGCTGCCGGCATGGGTTCGAGGTATGGTGGGTTGAAGCAGTTGGATACAGTAGGGCCGAATGGTGAAACCATTATAGATTATTCTGTACATGATGCCATTAAGGCAAGCTTTACCAAAGTTGTTTTTATTATTCGTAGAGATTTTGAAACAGAGTTTAAAGCAGTTATCACAGATAAATACGCAGGAAAAATAAAAGTAGAATTTGCTTTTCAGGATCTTCATGATTTGCCGGAAGGGTTTGAATGCCCTGCAGGTAGGAAAAAGCCCTGGGGAACAGGTCATGCCATTTTAGCAGCTTCTGAATTAATCAACGAACCCTTTGTGGCAATCAATGGAGATGATTTTTATGGTAGTGAGTCTTTTAATGTAGTGGCGGAATACTATCGCTCAGGAGCCGATAATTTTTCTATGGTTGGGTTTCAATTGAACAACACTTTATCACAATATGGTGGTGTAACTCGTGGACTTTGCACCGTAAATAATAGTGAATTGGATACAGTTATCGAAACGAGCGAGTTAAGGGAAAGTCTCGATGGGATCACTTCCGATCGGGATATAAAATTAAATGGTACAGAAACAGTTTCTATGAATGTATGGGGCTTTACACCAAAATTATTTGACTACCTTAAACTAAATTTTATTGAATTTTTGAAAAAGGATGGTGGTAAAATGAAAAGTGAATTTTTGATACCAACAGTGGTAAACGATTTAATCCAAAACGGTAAAGAATCGGTTCATGTTTTAAGAAGTGGTTCTAGATGGTTTGGAGTAACTTACAAACAAGATCGACCTTATGTGATGCAGCAAATAAGTGATCTAATAGTAAAAGGCGTTTATCCAAGTCAATTGTTTTAGATTATAAACGAGAGTTAGAAAATCCTAAATAAAATAACCATTTGGTATATTATTTTAATTATGGGAAGTATTTTGGGCATTTCATCAAGTTCAAAGTGAATTAGGTAAGCTCATATCAAAAAGATATCCATTAAGGTAGGTTGATGGTGAATTCACTCTTTTCAAATCTGTAGGAATTGTTATCCAGGGTTTAGCTTTAGTTAATTTGATTATGGGAAAGATTAATAATTAATACCCAGTAACTGATGAATATTTCTGTCCTTATTCCAACTTATAATAGAAAACATACCCTGTCCCGTGCTATTGATTCTGTAATAAACCAAATTCACCATCCATCAGAAATTATTGTTATTGATGATGGCTCAACTGATGGTACTAAAAATTTTATTCTATCTGAATATCCCAGCATTAAATTGATTAAGCAAAGAAATAGGGGAGTTAGTTCTGCCAGAAATACAGGCATCAAACATGCTAGGGGTGATTGGATCGCATTTCTAGATTCAGATGATGAGTGGTTATCTACTAAATTAAAACAGCAGGTTATTGCGTTAGAAAATAATTCTGATTTTTTACTTTGCCATACTAATGAAATTTGGATTCGAAATGGTGTTAGGGTAAATCAAATGAAAAAACATCAAAAATATGGCGGTTATATCTTTGAAAAATGTCTAGATATTTGCCGAATATCACCATCATCGGTATTGCTTCATAAAGCTATATTAAATGATATTGGAATTTTTGATGAAGATCTGAAAGTTTGCGAAGATTATGATTTATGGCTACGGATAGCAATGAAATATCCAGTTTTATTTTTGGATGAAATGTTAATCAAAAAATATGGCGGGCATCCAGATCAACTGTCTAAACTACCCGATGGGATTGAACAATTTCGTATTCAATCCTTGGAAAAAATATTGGCGATCAATTCGCTTTCTGAAGAACAATACGAATCAGTAAAAAACATGCTGCTAAATAAATTAAAAATATTTGCAAATGGATTAAAAAAACGAGAAAAAGTGCAAGAATTAAAAATAGTAGAAAAGAAGATTCAGGATTGGACTGCTATGTCCAATTAGAAGTATATTTATCTGGTATGGTTTAATTCTAGAATCAATGAGTTTTATTGTTGGAGAAATCGTTTTAAGGGTACAAAATTTTATTGATAATCAAATTATGAGACAAATCGAAACAATTTATATTATTAGCATATTTGCATTGGGTAATCTTTTTGGGAGAGAGTGGGTAGATGTAGGCAATGCTGAACCTTCTGAACCGGAATGGAACGTAAATATTATCTCTGAAAGCCAGTTAGAAGTTTCTTTTGACTTAGGTGGATATTTTGTAGAGCTTCTTCCAAACGGTAAAAAGAAAATTACATTACCTGGTGGAATCCCTATTTTGGAAGCTGGTGCACCCGATTTACCTCGAATGGCAAGATCGATTAAAATTCCAGATTTGGCCCATATGGAGATTTCAATTCTAGAGTCAGAGTATATGGATATAGATTTTGAAGACTTGAGCTCTTCCAAAGGGAACCTTCTACGTAATGTAGATCCGTCCAGTATACTTTATACCTATGGAAAAGCATACCAGACGGATAAATTTTATCCTGATGAAATTGTTTTTCTGCGGGAGCCATATGTCATGCGAAATACACGTGGTCAATCTATTGTTTTTCAACCAATCCAATTTAATCCTATTCAAAGAAAACTCAGGGTATTTAAATACATAAAAATTTTTATTAAGGAAAATGGCATCAGTAACATCAACCCTTTAACACGTCGACCAAATAAAGGTGGTTCAAGGGAATTTGAAAATATATACTCTGAACACTTTTTAAACTATCAGACAACAGACCGATATGAGCCCCTTGATGAACATGGTCCTATGCTAATTATTTCACATGGCGAGTTCATGGATGAGATGCAAGCATTTATTGATTGGAAAAATTACAAAGGTATCCCAACAGAAATAGTTGATGTTGCAAATGTTGGTGGTGTTTCTGATATGGAGCAATTCATTGCGGATAAATATTACGAAGACGGTATCGCATATGTTTTGCTTGTAGGAGATATTGCTCAAATTGAATCGATACGTCGTTCAAATGGTAATGGCTCAAATAGTCCTTCTGATAATTCCTTAACTTTTATTTCAGGTAATGATGCATATCCTGAACTTTTTATCGGTCGTTTTTCTGCAGAAACAGGTATACATGTTGAAACAATGGTTAATAGGACAATAGCTTATGAAATGGAGCCAGATCCAATGGCAGACTGGTATAAAAAAGGATCCGGGTTTGCATCAGACCAAGGTCCTGGAGATGATGGTGAATATGATGATGAGCACTTAAACAATATACGTGATCAATTATTAAATTATACTTATATGGAAATAGACCAGATTTATGACCCAAGTGGAACTGTGGCGGATGGAGAAGCCGCTCTGAATGAAGGCCGTTCTATCATTAATTACACAGGACATGGTTCCAATGGATCCTGGGGAAACGGATGTCCCATGAATCAAACAGATGTTAACGGTTTAGTCAATATAGGTATGTATCCATTTATTTGGTCAGTCGCATGCGTAAATGGCGAATTCCATATTGGTACCTGTTTTGCTGAAACATGGTTGCGTGCAACTGCAAGTGATGGGACACCAATTGGGGCCGTTGCTACCCTCATGTCCACAGTAAATCAGGGATGGAATCCTCCGATGGAAGGTCAGGATGAAATGAATGCCATTTTGGTTGAATCTTATGAGAATAATATTAAACGTACTTTTGGGGGGCTCTCTTTTAATGGAATGTTACAAATGAATGACAGTTATGGTAGTGCAGGATACAATGAAACCTATTATTGGACTTGCTTCGGTGATCCGTCTGTTGTTGTTCGGACCGATACCCCAACAGATATGAATACATCACATAATGGTGTCATGATTATAGGTGCTACCGAATTTAGTATTGAAACTGGAGAAAGCGGTGCATTAGTAGCGATATCTAGAGATGGTGAATTATTAGGCTCTACATATACGGATGGTTCAGGGGCAGCAACAATTAATTTTGATACACCTCTAGATGTACCTGGAAGCATAGATTTAGTTGTTACCGGATATAATAAAATCCCTTATGAGACAGCCGTAAATGTTATTGCCCCAGACGGTGCATATCTGCTTATGGGCGATATTGCTGTGAATGGAGGTTCAGATCAAATACTCGATTTTGGTGAGACGGGATATTTATACGTGACTTTTGAAAATGTCGGCCAGGATTCATCAGGAGATTTGACCTTTAGCTTATCTCATGATGGTGATATGGTAGATATGAATAATACTATTCTTGAACATACTTCAATTGCAGCAGGCGAAGAGGTGACCATAGGCCCTTTCGAATTTATGGTAAGTTGGAACGTTGAAAATGGGTCAATCATACCTTTTATTTTGAATGTTACAGATGGGAATGAAACTTGGGAATACGAAACAAATATCCCTGTGGAAGCTCCGGAATTCAATTTATTATCAGTTGAATTTATGGATATGGGTAATGGGACCCTAGACCCAGGTGAGTCTACAACGATGCAATTAGTCCTTAATAATCTAGGTAATGCTCCTTTGAATTATCCAACATTTATAGCCACTACCAGTGATCCAAATATCACATTGGGAACTGTGACTAGTGATAATGCATACCTTTGGGAAATTAATGGGAATCTCAGCGTGACAGTTGATTTGACTGCCAGCAACGATGCGCCAATTGGTCATACGGCACTGGTTGGTCTGGTGATAGGTTCTTCAGGGACGGATTACGAAAATGTCTTCCCTGTACCCATTACTCTAGGTCTGCTAATCGAAGATTTTGAGTCAGAAAATTTTACTGCATTTGATTGGATTCATAGTGGAGATAATGAATGGTCTATTAGTTCCAATGCATACTCGGGAAGTTATTCTGCACAATCTGGGGATATAAATGATGGTGAAACTTCTGAGCTGGCTATTGAAATGAATATACTATATGAAGGTGAAATTTCATTCTGGGCTAAATCATCTTCGGAGCAAGGTGCCAGTGGTAGTATTTATGATTATCTTACTTTTTTTATTAATGATGAACCGGTCAATATAATTATTGGTGGAGAGACAGACTGGACAGAATATACAATTAACATACCTGTTGGTATGCATACATTGCGATGGGTATATATGAAAGACGGAGCTCAAAGTGCTGGGCAAGATTGTGCTTGGATTGACCGTATAGTATTCCCAGCTGGTTCTGTACCACCCTTAAATATTGATTTTGGTGATACTAATCTGGATGGTTTGATAAGCATTTTTGATGTAATCTATCTTGTTAATTACGTTGTAGGTAATGTTGGTTTTACATTTGAACAGGTACAGAACGCTGATATGAATCTCGATGGCATAGTTAACCTCTACGATGTTTTACTCATCGTTGATGCAGTGCTTAATGAATAATTCTAAATAATATTTTACCTATAAATAGCCTCAATTTATGGGGCTATTTTTTTGGATAGATATGACAGACTCCCTAACTATTACATCTATATTTCTTTTAGGCTCTCTTCATGCATTGGAGCCAGGTCATGGTAAAACATTCCTACTGGCCTACACAATTGGCGGAAAATTGGATTTCAATAAAATTCTTTTACTAACAGCAAGTTTATTATTTTCCCATTTTGGGGTACTTAGTTTGATCGCAATTGTTTTTAATATAATTATGACAGAATTAGCAAGTGATTTTATTCATGATATTTCTCATTGGTTAGGTCCATTTATCATCCTTGTCTTTGGCATTTATATATTTGTTAGGGCACTTTACAAAGTAAAACATATCCATTCTGATGATTGCAGCCACAAACACGGCCAATACAATGAAACAAAAGTGGGAAATCCAATTACGGTGGGCTTATTAACTGGAATGCTGCCCTGTGCTTCTTCGCTTGCGGTTATAATGATGACTGGACTAACTCCTAGTATAAGTGAAATTTTACGTTTTATATCTATTTACGTTTTGGGAATCGGCCTGGTTTTATTCTTTATTGTAGTTACATTTAATTATACCAAAAATATTCTTATAAATAAAATGAACAAAATTCAATTTAATATTAATTCTGAGTTGGTTAGTGGAGTTCTAATTATGGGAGTCGGTTTCATCTATTTGAGTTATAATTGGTTTGGCCATTCCCATTAAAATAATAATTATAATCATTTGATTTCAAAATCAAATAACCCATCAAGTGCTACTAGAGTTACTGTAATGGCAAATAAAAATAGGCTCTTTATTATATCAATAATTTTCATATTGTTTAATATAGCTACAGCTTTTGGTAACTCAAATTATTTGAAAGACTTTAATCCAGATTCTTTGAGATTCAAAACAGCTACAGCTATCAGATGCACAGAGCCACCATTGATTGATGGTGTAGTAGATGATGCTGTATGGCAATCTGCGATTCCTGTTGATGAATTTTTTCAGATCGATCCATTAGAGCTAGACCAGCCTTCAGAAATAACTACAACTAGAGTTTTATACGATAATAATTCACTATACATTTCTTTTCAATCATTTGATTCCCAAGCAAAACAGATTAAACGTGCTCTGGCTAGAAGGGATAATTGGATGGATGGATTCAACAATAATTCTGATTGGGTTGGTTTTACCATTGATTCAAGAAATGACAATTATAATGGTTATTTTATTGCTGTCAATGCATCTGGAGTAAAAATAGATGTTGCAGTAACTGGAGATAAAAATTACGATCCAAGTTGGGATGCTGTTTGGGATGTTGCTGTATCAATCAACGAGGATGGGTGGACAGCAGAATTCAAGCTACCTTTTGCGATATTCCAATTTGATAATAAACCAGATTTAGTATGGGGAATAGAATTTTTAAGAAGTGTGCACCGAATCCAGGAAACACTTATGTGGCCGGGACGTACTAAAGCAGTTCGTGGAAGTGTATTTCCACTTGGTGTGCTTTTAGGTTTAAAAGATATACCTAACCCAAAACAGCTAGAGATAATCCCATATACTTTACTCGGACGTACTTCTGAAACACTTATTGATATGGGTCTCGATTTAAGATATAGACTCACACCAAATTCAATAATGAAAATGACTTTCAATCCAGATTTTGGCCAGGTAGAAGCAGATCCTTCAGTTTTAAATCTTACAGCTTTTGAAACATTTTATGAAGAAAAAAGACCATTCTTTTCGGAAGGATCCAAGTTTTTCAGTCAACGACTATCTCTTTTTCATTCAAGGCGGATTGGCAAAACTCCAGGATATTATTTCCCAGAAGAAGGTGAACTAGAAAATATACCTGATTATACAACAATTTTAGGGGCCACTAAAATTATTGGGAATACAGCATCTGGTGTGAATTATGGATTAATTGGTGCAATTACTTCAGAAGAAATAGGCATATTGATAGCTGATTCGACAGATGCTCAGAAAAACCAAAAAATAGTAATTGAGCCAAAGACAAACTATACAATTGGCCGCTTTGAATTACCAGTGATCAATAACATTTCCAGAATAGGTTTAATGGTTACAAATGTTCAACGTAAAAGTAATCCCGGTGCAACAGTTACGGGATTAGACTGGAATCTAGGTTTACTAGATAATAAATTATTTACAAATGGTCAAATGGTTCGCTCTAATGTTGATAACATAACTGGTAATGCAATCCGTTTTAACCTTGGTTACATTGATCCATTATGGTGGAGCGCTAATTTCTGGTATGGTAATTATGGTGATAAGTTTGATGTGAATGATCTAGGCTATTTACGCCGTAACGATATAAACTGGATTGGTGGTAAAGTTGAGTTAAGAAAGCAGGAACCTTGGGGAAACTTCATAAATAATAAAATAGAGTTTAAATACAAGCAGGAATGGCGGGGTGATGGTTTGGTACTGCAAAAAGGATTAGATATTGTACAAGAAAATTTATTCAG
>MDTE01102906.1_pt1 | contig 24031 bp, 21 predicted proteins | sample 811231 | NCBI WGS metagenome assembly MDTE01 (sample SAMN05326651, study PRJNA326480) | marine metagenome | isolation source: seawater | place: Indian Ocean: Red Sea | collected 2010 | reverse complement strand
GGTCACAGACCTTCACATGGGCTGCACCGACGCTTAACGAGTGGCGAGTGGGGTCGTAACGTGGGCGCGTGCCGCCGCGTGAGCGCGCCGGTACAAACCCTTCCACACCAGTCTCGTCAAGCTCGACGAAAACGCCGAAGCGCGCCACACCGGAGATGCGACCGGTAAATTCCACGCCGATATGGGTGGAGAGATAGGCTGCGGCATAACGGTCCATGGCATCACGCTCGGCGGAAATTGCGCGCCGCTCTGTGCCCGAGATATGAGCGCATAAGTTTGTGAGCTCCGTGTCCGCGCTGGCTGGCAAGCTTTTCCCGCCAAGGCTGAGCGCACTAATCAGGGTGCGGTGAACGAGAAGATCCGCATAGCGACGAATGGGCGAGGTAAAATGAGTGTAGCGGTCAAGGGCGAGGCCGAAATGCCCGAAATTAGATGGTGTGTATTCTGCCCGCGCCTGGGCACGCAGCACCAATTTATTTATAAGTCTCCTATGGGGGCTCTCAGCTGCTTTGGCTAGAATATGATTGATATTGGTTGAGCTGATACGCCGGCTCTTGGAAAGCTTCAGGCCGAACCCGGCGAGGATCTCGCGCAGTTCCTCTAGCTTAGCCGTGTCTGGCTGGTCGTGGACGCGATAAACGCAAGGCACGCTGCGCACTTCAAGAGTTTCCGCTGCGGCGACATTGGCGGCGATCATGAATTCTTCGATCAGCTTGTGGCTGTCAAAACGCGGCGCTTTGGCAATGCGCTCGATACTGCCGTCGTCGGCAAAGCTTACCTCGCGCTCCGGCAGGTCGAACTCGAGAACGCCGCGCTTTCGCCGTGCCGCGAGGAGTGCTTTATAGGCGCCGTGCAGAGGCTCGATTGTTTCTGCCATTATTGGCACGAGGGTGTCGTCAGGTTGTCCGTCGAGAGCACGTTGTACCTGGCCATATTCGAGCCGTGCGGCGGAACGCATTAGGCCACGGACGAATTCATGGCGGCGAATTTCACCCTCCGCCGAAATGTAAATATGAACGGCGAGGCAGGCTCGGTCTTTGCCCGGTTTCAGTGAGCAAAGGCCATTGGAAAGTGCCTCGGGTAACATTGGCACCACCCGGTCGGGAAAATAGACTGAATTGCCTCGCTCGCGCGCTTCATGGTCTAGGGCGCTACCCTGGGGTACATAATGGGCGACATCAGCAATCGCCACAAGAATATGCCAGCCACACGGATTAGCCGGGTCGGGATCGGCTTCCGCCCAGACCGCATCATCAAAATCCCGTGCACCCGCGCCGTCGATGGTGATTAGCGGCAGGGCGCGCAAATCGCTTCTCGTGCCAAGCGTCGCCGGCTCGGTGGTTCTTGCTTGGGTAAGGGCATCGTCGGAAAATTGGTTGGGAATGAAATTGGCATGAATAGCGATGAGACTGATTGCGTGCGGCCCGTCGAGGTCACCGATACGCTCCTGAACACGTGCGAGCGGTAGACCGTAATGGCGGCCCGGCAATCTTTCTGCTAGCACCAGTTCGCCGGTTTTCGCACCGGTGCAATTTTCGCTCGTTACGAGATGATCTTTACCGCCGCGCTTGGTAACTGATTGGATGCGCCCACCCTTGCCCTCGGAGGCAAAGACACCAACTAGCTGGCCGCCGCCCTGATCAAGCACACGGATCGGCAAGGCTTGGTAAGTGCTTTCATCGAGGCGCTTGAGTTTTGCCAACACTCGGTCGCCGACACCAAGGGTGACCCGACCCGGCGTGTCTGGCGACACATAGATGGTTGCGTGACTAGATTTTGAAGTGTTTGACTCATCCGGGCGCCCGCACAATTCACCGTTGGTATCGATGCGAACAATTTCGATGACAGTGACGTTAGGCAGTGAGGTCTGGTGTTTGCCATTTCCAGAACGGGAGAATATACCTTCCTCGCGCAATTCGCGCAGTAATTCGCGCAAACGGGCGCGGTGGTTGCTAGTGATGGAAAAGGCGCGGGCGATCTCGCGTTTTCCCACACGCTCTGGGCTCTCAACGATGAACCGGCGAACCTCCTCCTTGTCGGGAAATGGCGAGGCGTCGCGGCGCCCAGCGGACACGGTTTTAGGAACTCCCAGTGCCGTTCTGGTTGGCCATGGCCGTGGCCTTGTCGGGATCCTTCTTTTTAGCTGCGGTTTTCTTCTTAGCACCAGCCTTTTTCGTTTTAGCTGCGGTTTTCTTCTTAGCACCCGCCGTTTTCTTTTTGCCGCCTTTCTTTTTCGCGACTTTGGTTGCGATCAGCGCCAGGGCTTCTTCGAGGGTCAGCGCGTCCTGGTCAGTATCCTTGGGTAGGGTTGCGTTGGTGCGTTTATGCCGCACATAGGGACCGTAGCGGCCTTCCTTAAGGGTAACTGGTTCGTCGTCATCCGGGTGTTTGCCAAGCTCTCGAACGATAGATCCACCGCGCTGGCTGACTTCGGCAAGGAGGCTGACCGCGCGGTTGAGACCGATATTAAGAATATCGTCATCCTTCTTGAGCGATTTGAACTTGCCGTCATGTTTGACATAGGGACCGAAGCGCCCGATCCCGGCAGTTATCTTTTTGCCAGTCTCAGGATGATTCCCAATGTCCCGCGGCAGAGAGAGGAGTCCCAGGGCGGTTTCGAGTTCGACTGTGTCGGGAATCATATCGCTCGGCAGGGATACTCGGCGTGGCTTGCTCTTGTCTTTCTGGCCGGTCTCTCCCAATTGCAGATAATAACCGAATGGACCCTTCCTGAGTGTGATCGTCAGACCCGATTCAGGGTCGGTGCCGATATCACGCGGCCCGGCATCAGCCTCGCTGTCACCGTTTAGAGCGCGAGTATGGCGGCAATCTGGGGAATTTGAGCAACCGATGAAGGGACCGTGCTTGCCGAGCTTGAGGTTGAGCCTGCCATCGTCACAAGATGGGCAGACACGCGGATCCTTGCCGTCGTCCGATAAAGGGAAGAGATGTGGCGTGAGGGTCTTGTCGAGCACCTCGATTACTTCCTTGATCCGCAGCTCCGCCGTTTCATCAATCGCACTCTTGAATTCTGTCCAGAAGCCGCCGAGCACTTTGTGCCAGTCAATCTGTCCGTTAGAAATAGTATCGAGCTCGGTTTCCAATGCCGCTGTGAAATCGTATTCGACATAGCGCCGGAAGAAATTTTCAAGAAAGACAGTGACGATCCGGCCACGGTCCTCAGGTATGAAACGGCGGCGGTCGAGGCGGACATAATTGCGGTCCTGCAGCACTGAGATGATCGAGGCATAGGTTGAGGGCCGACCAATACCAAGTCGCTCTAGTTCCTTGACCAGGCTCGCTTCGGAAAAACGCGGCGGTGGCTCCGTAAAATGCAGATCCGGCCTGACCTCGGCAACGCCAAGTGTCTCGCCTTTCCTGATCTGTGGCAGTCTATGCTCGTCATCATCGCCGTTGGAGTCGTCGCGCCCTTCCTTATAGACCTTGAGAAAGCCATCAAAGGTGATCACAGAGCCGCTAGCGCGCAACGCGTGACCACCATCGCCTGGTACGATGACGATGGCGGTTTGGTCGATCTCGGCACTCGCCATCTGACTTGCGAGGGTGCGTTTCCAAATGAGCTCGTAGAGCTTATTCTGGTCGTTGCTCAGTTCGCTCTGCACTTGGGCCGGCAGACGGCTGAGGTCAGTCGGCCGGATGGCCTCGTGTGCTTCCTGTGCGTTCTTGGCCTGACTACGATAATGGCGTGGTTTATCGGGCAGGTAGCTTGTACCGTATTCGCGTTCGATGGTGGAGCGTGCGCTGTTTAGGGCTTCTGTTGCAATTTGTACGCCGTCAGTACGCATATAGGTTATCAGGCCAACACGCTCGCCATCGAGCGCAACACCCTCGTAGAGCTGCTGTGCCACGCCCATGGTTTGACGGGCCGTGAAAGAGAGCTTGCGCGAAGCCTCTTGTTGCAGAGTTGAAGTGGTGAAAGGTGGTGAGGGGTTGCGCTTGATGCGCTTTGCTTCGATGGCGTGGACTTTGTGCAGCGCTGCTTGAACCCGGTCACGAGCAGCATGGGCGACGGCTCCATTGGGTAGATCGAACTTATCGAGCTTCTCACCGTCAAGATGGGTCAAGCGAGCTTCGAACGTATTGCCCCCCTCTGTCTTCATTTTGGCAGTGACGGTCCAATATTCGCGCGGAACGAATGCTTCAATTGCAGCTTCACGTTCACAGATCAGACGAAGCGCCACCGACTGCACCCGTCCGGCGGAGCGCGATCCCGGAAGCTTGCGCCAGAGAATTGGAGACAGTGTGAATCCCACAAGATAATCAAGAGCCCGGCGCGCGCGATAGGCGTTGACTAAATCATCGTCGAGTTGGCGCGGATTTGACATCGCTGCGAGTACCGCGCTCTTAGTGATTTCACTGAATACCACTCGCTCCACCGCGATGCCGTCCAGCAAATTGCGTTCCTTGAGTTCGTCCATGACATGCCAGGAGATTGCCTCGCCCTCGCGGTCCGGGTCTGTGGCAAGATAGAGATGATGTGCGCCTTGGAGCGCTTTGCCAATGGCGCGGATATTTTTCTCGGAATCAGCTGAGACCATCCAGGTCATCCCGAAATTTTCGTCCGGGCGCACCGAGCCGTCCTTGGGCGGCAGGTCGCGCACATGGCCATAGGACGCCAGAACCACATAGTCCGGGCCCAAATATTTGTTAATTGTCGATGCCTTAGCTGGCGATTCGACGACGACGACGTTCATGGGGCAAATTTACTCGAACCAGAATGATGCGTATTATCACGTTGATTCTATTGATAGAACCTGATCTCAAGCATGACGAGCCAAAGGGCCCGCCAGTTCGAGGTCTAACAAGATGGTGAGAAGGAGGGCGGGTGTCAACCTGCTGGGACGCAAGAGTTCTCAGACCGCAACTGAAGTTGGGTTGATTAATTGACGTGCCTTGGGGCGTGCGTAAGCCAATAATGCTTTGTCCTGCGCCGCTCTCTTAGTTAGTTAGGCACAGCCCCCGAGAGCAAGTCGATGATGGTTTTGGTGCCTTGCACAAGGTTCGTGCCTTCTTGGATCAGCCCGTCACAGATCAATGTCCTAAGGTGGATTGTCGAACTCGGCCAGGTGCTGCTTAGGCCACCGCAGTGCCGAGCGTGGTGTGGGGGTTTGTTGTCACGCTAGGGTCTAGTTTGAACGGGGCAGTGAAGGCATCCGAGCAGACATTGTTGCTCCTTGTCAGGTAAAAGTTTTTAGATGTTGACTTTTGTTTAGAGGACTAATGCCAACCAAAATTGGTGAACAACGTATTTGGGTGTATCGTTCAACCGGAGTCTGGTTTGCCTTTTCCACTACTGATGCGAGATTCTTGGCCGGTCAACAGGCGATGGATATTGGCGTGATGGTTGGCAGTGACGAGGATCGCTAATATACCAGCCAGCTCAGCAAGCTGACGTCCGGCCAGGATATAGGCGAAGCCCGGTGCCGAGATCAGCGCAATAAGTGACGCCAGGGACGAATAGCGAAACGCTGCCGCCATGGTGAGCCAGATGACGCAAGCGATGAGGCCAAGCCGCCATTCGAGGGCGAGCAGGACGCCGAGACTGGTCGCCACTCCCTTGCCCCCGCGAAATTTGAGCCAAATTGGCACTATGTGCCCGATGACGGCAGCCAACCCGGCGGTGAGAGCCAGGTCCGGCCCATATATCGCTGCAATCAGCACTGCGCCAGCACCTTTGGAGCCGTCGAGCAGCAGGGTGACGGCAGCGAGCGGCTTGTTACCAGTGCGGAGCACGTTGGTGGCACCAATATTTCCCGAACCGATGGCACGAATGTCGCAGTGGCCAAAAATACGGGCGAGTAGGAGTCCGACGGGTATTGACCCCAATATGTAACCAGCACCGAAAGTGGCGGCGTAGTAAGGCCAGGAATACGCCCAGCTAATGGGATCGGGCATCATTTGCACCGAAGGGTCATGAAATATGACCCATTATATTTAACTTTGAGTGCTGGACTAGGCATCCGCCCCCTTCGTCATTTTTTATATGCCCAGAATCGCTGTCACGCTTGCCAAAATGAGCTCATCGTGCTGCCAAATCGCTGTCGAGGGTAAAGAGCGTGCGCCCGTCGACGACTGTTCTGAGTGCTCGACCCTGCACAGGGCGACCATCAAACGGCGAATTTTTCGACATGCTTTGGAATTTGGACGTGTCCACCACCCATGGTGTGTCCGGGTCGAACAGAACGAGATCCGCTGGTGCACCCTTGGTAAGGCGTCCCGAGGGCAGGTTGAGAAGCTCTGCCGGTGCTAAGGTCAGGCGACGCAGAAGGTTCAGAAGTGTCAAATGGCCGTGGTGATAAAGCTCGAGCGACAACGGCAGGAGTGTCTCGAGGCCGACGACACCGTTTGCTGCATGTGCCATTGGCAGGCGTTTGCTTTCCTGATCGTGCGGTGCATGGTCGGTGGCGATTGCGTCAATTGTGCCATCCTTTAAGCCCTCGACGATGGCGGCGCGGTTTTCCTCGCTGCGTAAGGGCGGTGCCATCTTCGCAAAAGTACGGTAATCTCCAACATCGAGATCGGTCAGCGCGAAGTGATGCGGCGCTGCTTCGCAAGTGACTTGAAGCCCCCTGGCCTTAGCCCGGCGCACACAATCCACCGCTTGGGCGGTCGAGATATGGGCGACGTGATAGCGACCGCCTGTGAGCTCGAGTAGGCGAATGTCGCGCTCGACTACTATACTCTCTGAGACCTCGGGTATGCCGTCGAGTCCGAGGCGGGTCGCCACCTCGCCCTCGGCCATACAGCCGCAGCCGGACAGCGAGAGGTCTTCGGCATGTTGTGAAATCATCAGATCAAAGGTTTTGGCGTAGCTCAGCGCCCGGCGCATGACTTGACTGTCGGCGACAGGCAGCCCGTCATCGGTGAAGGCGACCGCACCGGCCTCGGCTAGCATACCGAATTCAGTTAACTGCTTGCCGTCGAGGTTCTTGGTAACGGCGGCGAATGGATAGACTTTTACACCCTTCGCTTCGCGGGCGCGCCGCTGGATAAATTCTATAAGCCCAACATTATCAATCACCGGGTCTGTATTGGGCATACTACAAAGGCTTGTGACGCCACCCGCCAAGGCTGACAAGCTGCCGGTAGCGATAGTCTCCTTGTGCTCGTGGCCGGGCTCGCGCAGATGAACATGCATGTCTACCAGTCCGGGCGCGAGGCAATGGCCACCACAATCCACCGTCTCGATGCCCTCCGGCACGCCTTCGGCGAATAGACCAGGGCCGAGATCTGCGATGCACGTTCCGTCGGTTAGCAGCGCGCCTAAGGCATCGAGTTCGTTCCTTGGGTCCAGCAATCTGGCATTGATGTAGGCGGTGCGGCTCATATGGTTTCCCTGTTCTTATCGCTGCCGAGTATATCGAGGCAGGCTTGGCGTACGGCGAGCCCGAGTTCGACCTGCTCTAAAATAGCGCTCCTCGTGATGTCGTCGGCGACGACGCTGTCGATCTCGACTCCGCGATTCATGGGTCCGGGATGCATGATAAGCGCGTCCGGCCGGGCGGCGGCGAGTTTGGACTCGTCGAGGCCAAAATATCGAAAATATTCACGGGTTGAGGGCACAAAGGTGCCCTGCATGCGCTCTGCTTGGAGGCGTAGCATCATGATGATGTCGCAGTCCATAAGGCCTTCACGCATGTCGGAGAAAACCTCGGCTCCCATACGCTCGATCGCTGTGGGTACCAGCGTTGGTGGTGCGACGAGGCGCACTTGAGAGCCCATCATCGAGAGCAGCAAGATATTGGAACGCGCGACCCGGCTATGCATGATATCACCGCAGATTGCCACTCTGAGCCCGTCAAGTCGGCCTTTGTGTCGACGGATGGTGAGTGCATCCAGAAGCGCTTGGGTGGGGTGCTCATGGCTGCCATCGCCAGCATTGATTACCGCGCAATTAACGTGATTGGCGAGGAGGCGCACTGCGCCCGCGTCCGGATGGCGGACGACGATGACGTCGGGATGCATGGCATTCAATGTCATCGCCGTGTCGATCAGCGTCTCACCCTTTTTTATAGCCGAGGAAGCGACCGAAATATTGATGACATCAGCCCCGAGGCGTTTCCCCGCGAGTTCGAACGAGGTACGCGTGCGGGTCGAGGTTTCAAAAAAGAGTAGGATCAGCGTGCGTCCGCTCAATACGTCTGATTTCTTCTGCGCATCACGGTTGAGGGCAACGTAGGATTCGGAAAGGTCAAGAATCGATGCCACGCTATCAGGCGTTAGACCTTCGATCCCGAGCAGGTCGCGCTGACTGAGCGCGTTGGGCCATGAGACAGGCTGCATAGAGGCTCATTCATAAAGTGGGAGCGACGGAGCGGCAAGGCGTGGAGCGAGGCATGACCCAAGGGTCTCTTATCGTAGAGAAAATTGGCACGGGTAGGGTAGCCTCAGCGAGCCAAAACCGCCTTTCGGTGCGCGAATCGAGGCTGGACGCGGACGGGAAGATAGCAGATCTTTGTTTTTCTATGAAAAACCGCCCTGCTTCTCCGGCCATACCCGCTGGCGGTGTGACGACCGTTCACGCAGTGACGCTGTTAGCCAATCTAATGGTCTCGACTTCGTTCCCTGTCGGTAAAGAGATAGCCCATGCGCTAGAGCCGGGCGTACTTATGTTAATCCGCTTCGTCGTTGCTGCTGCGCTTATGGGAGTTTACGTCTACTTCCGACACGGCCTTGCGTGGCCGGGCTGGGGAGCATTGTGGCGCTACGCTGCCATTGCTCTGGCGGTAACGATCTTCTTCTGGTGTATGTTTGAGTCGCTTCGTTATACTAGCGCACTCAACACCAGTGCGCTGTTCACGACGGTGCCCGTGCTTTCGGCCATTATCGCCTTTTTCGTCGCTGGCGAACGGCTCGGCCGCTATCGCTTCGCGGCTCTGGCCCTCGGTTTAGTAGGAGCTCTGTGGATTATTTTTCGCGGCGACCCTGAGCGCTTGTTTACGCTTGATGTCAACAAGGGAGATGGCATCTTTCTCGGTGGCTGTGTCGCATTTGGATTATACGGCGTGCTCATCAAGCGCTTCGACCGAGGCGAGCCAACGGCCATTATGACCTTCTGGATATTGATGTTCAGCGCGGTTTTCTATCTCATCATCGCCGGCAAAGACCTGGTTGCCTCGCCTTGGACTACAACCGGGTTGGAAATATATGGTTGGATCGTCTATCTCGCCGTGGTCAGCACGGTCATTTCTTTCTTCATGTTCCAATATGCTACACCACGTATTGGGCCGACCCGGGTACTCGCCTATTCTTATTTCATCCCGGCTTTCGTTCTACTAATCGATTGGGCGATCGGACGGGGTTTGCCACCAGCGATGACGCTGCCCGGCATCGCCATTGTACTTATTGCGAGCTTGATCATTCAACGTGGTGCGATAGAGACCAGGCAGAAACGGTGAGCGTGTCCGTGGCCCATGCGGTCGCTATTTTGGGAATGTTCTTCATATCTACGACTTTCAGCGTCGGTGACGAGATCGCCAACGCTATGCCGGCCAGCGTGTTGATGGCTATCCGCTTCGGCGGCGCCGTTATTTTGTTTGTACCCTTCATCATGTGGCGCTACGGACTCAAGTGGCCAGGCCTGTCGGGCCTCTGGCGTTACGGTGTACTGTCGTTTTTCTCTGGTGTCTTCTTCTGGACTATGTTCGAGGGATTGAAGACTACCGATTCCCTCAATGCCGGCGCGATTTCAACTATCGTTCCCGGTTGCACAGGTATTTATGGTGCGCTCCTGATGCGCGAAAGGCTCGGACGTTATCGCTGGGCAGCTATGGTGATCGGCTTGGCGGGTGCGCTCTGGGTGATATTTCGCGGCGATCCAGAGCGGCTGTTTGCGCTCGAACTGAGCGAGGGAGACGCCATTTTTTTCGGCGGCTGTGCCTCAATGGGGCTCTACGCTGCGCTAATTCCCAAACTGCATCGGGGTGAACCGGTAGCCGTGATGAGCTTTTGGTTCTTGCTGCTCACAACGCTTGGCTTTCTCGCGCTTTCAAATACTGAGTTGGGGCAGATTGACTGGGCAATGGTTAAGAGCAGTGTCTGGGGTGGCCTTGCCTGGATTGTATTTGGACCTACGCTCTTAACCTTTTTCATGATCCAAGCGACCTCTATCGCTATCGGATCGACACGCGTGCAGGCGTATTCCTATCTCATTCCTGCCTTCGTGCTATTCATCGACTGGGTGTCCGGGCGCGATCTGCCCTCTGCCATGACGATCCCCGGTATAGCCATCGTTCTGCTTGCCACTCTGGTGATTCAACGCGGTATTATCGGCGAGGGCAGCGTGCGCCGTTAGCCTTGATCAGGGATCGCGTCGGCACCTGGCAGAAACAGTGCGAACTCACGCTCCGCCGCTTTTGGGTCGTCACGTGAAAGCGACTCAAAGTAGACCGAGTGCTTGCCCAACGAAATATCCTCCGTACCCGAGGCAAGTGCGTCTAAGATTCCCTCAGCGATAATTCCAGGTGACTCTTTTTGCCCGTCGAGACCAGTCAGCATTGGCGTGTCTGTTGAACTCGGAAAGGCGGCAAGGACATGAGTGCCTTGGGCAGCAAGCTCTGCTCTTACGCCCTGGGTCAACGACCATGCAGCGGCTTTTGAGGCAGAATAGGCGCCGACGAAGGGCGCGTTGATGCGGGCGGCCTCTGACAGCACATTGACTATCGCGCCGCCGTTGTTTCGTGCCAGCACCGGCGCGAAGGCACGGCACATTTCAAGATAGCCCCAAAAATTAACTTCGAACTGTGCCCGAGCGCCGGCGAGAGAGGGAGCCTGAATGAGACCGGCAAATTCCAATATAGCTGCATTATTGATGAGAAGGGTCACGTCGCTGCAGCGCCGGGCGGCGGTCGCGACGTCCTCGGCGTATGTTACGTCGAGCTCCACGGGCTCGGTCCTGGCGGGCCAGGTCGTCACATTGCGGAGTGGGTCCGGCAGATCTGCCGCGTAGATGTGCCCGGCGCTGCGGCGCGACAATGTTTCGACCAGGGCGCTGCCTATCCCCCCGGCAGCACCGGTGACAAAAGCAATGCATCCGTCGATCTGTACTCTCTTGCTTTTCCCTTCGTCGGTCATATCGTACCTTTCTGCTAATTCACCGGGGTATAAACGAACAAATAATAACATTTCACAGGAGATAAAGATTGATACTGGTAACTGGTGCTACCGGAAAAATAGGTCGCGAACTGGTATCGCTTCTGCGCCAAAGCGGCGTACCTTTTTGTGCAATGGTGCGCAAACCTGTAGCGGAATTACCAGCGGATATTACCCGCCCGGGTGATTTTGCTGATGGTGCGAGCCTTCACGCTGCCTTCGCCGATGTAACCCGTCTTTTTCTTCTCTGTGGTGCACAGCCGACCATGGATACGCTTGAAATTAACGCCATCGAGGCCGCGCATGAGTCTGGGGTCGAGCGTATTGTCAAAATATCAGTGCCCAATGCTTCCGAACGAGGCTCCGCCAAGCTTCAGCGGCTGCATGGCCGTAGCGAGGCGGCGCTTCGTGCCTCTGGCATGAACTGGACCATCCTTCGCCCTAATGCGTTCATGCAGAACCTTTATGGATCAACTCAGGGCTTTGATGAGTCACGGACCTGCCGCTTACCTCTAGGCGAGGCAAAATATTGTTTTGTTGATGCGCGCGATATAGCAGCCACCGCAATGACCGCGCTCATCTCAACGGGACATGCGGAGCGGGTTTATGACGTGACTGGGCCGCAAGCTCTGAGCTATTACACGGTAGCAAACATTGTCTCCGAGGTAACGGGCAAGAATTTTCGCTTTGTTGATATCACGCCCGATGAAAGCCGTGCTGGCATGTTGGCGTCGGGTATCGATGCCTGGTTCGTCGATGAAATTCTTGAATGGTTTGCGCTGTTTCGCGCTGGCGAGGTGGGCGGTGTGAACAATTCGGTGGAGAGAGTTACAGGCCGGCAACCGCGCCGGCTCAGTGATTTTGTGCGTGCCCATGCGGACGAGTTTAGAGCATTTGGTGGCTAGGGGAGAAGGCATTGTGCGATTGAAGGGTAAAACCGCCATTGTTACAGGTGCTGGCTCGGGTATCGGCCAAGCTACCGCCTTACGCTTTGCTGAAGAAGGTGCTGCGGTAGTTTGTGCCGATGTCGACGCCGGGCGAAACGAAGCGGTGGCAGAGGAAATCCGCGCCGGCGGTGGACGCGCTCAGGCGATCAAGGCCGATGTAACAAGCGACGATGATGTCGCTGATCTAATTTCTGGATCAATCTCTTCACTCGGTCATGTCGATATTTTGATCAACAATGCCGGGCAAGCAGTGATCGGCACCGCGGAAGAAATCTCCGGTGTGGATTGGGATCATCAGTTAGACGTCAATCTCAAGAGTGTCTACCGTACCTCTAGGGCGATCTGGCCGCATTTCCGTGCGCAAGGCGGTGGCGTGATCCTCAACACTGCCTCCGTTGCTGGATTGATTGGCGTTCCCGGACAGGTCAGTTATGGCGTCTCAAAGGCTGGCGTGGTGATGATCACTAAGAATATGGCACTTGACGGTGCCAAGGAGTGTATTCGTGTCAATTGCGTATGCCCCGGCTGGGTGCCAACGCCAATGGTTGACTACCACCTGTCCCTACTGGATGAGCCTGAAGCCTTTCGAGCGCGTCTTGAGGGGCTGCACCCTCTCGGTTTAGGCGACCCGATGCATATCGCCGCCGGATTTTTGTTTCTTGCTTCCGATGAGGCGCGCTGGATCACTGGCATCGCTCTTCCCATAGATGGTGGATTGACCTGCGGCCTCAACGCCAAAGACTAATTATTAATGCGTGTTATGTAATCGAGAGTGCCTTGCAGCGTGTAGGCAGCAGCCAGTTTATCTACGCGCTTCTGGCGTCCCCGCCGGGTGAGATCAGCATCAATCATGGCGCGCTCCACCGCTGCGGTAGATAGACGTTCGTCCCAGAGTGACACGGCGATATCAAGCTTCTCAGAAAGGTTTCTCGCCAATTGTCGTGCGGATTGCGCGCTCGGCCCTTCTGAACCATCCATATTGAGCGGCAGGCCAACAACGATGCCAGCTACTTCCTCGGCCTTTATCAATTCGTCGAGGTGAACGGCGAGATCAGCGAACTTACCGCGTTTGAGAGTCTCTGCCGGGCTCGCCACCGTGCGCGAGAGGTCCGAGAGTGCGACTCCAATAAATTTTTTGCCTGGATCGAGGCCGATCAGGCGACCAACCGGCGGCAGTATCGCTGCAAGACCATCGATAGTGCAGAGCGTCATGTTGCGCCTCGTCCGGCCCGGTGTTAATTTGCTGCTCCGCCGCTCCAAGGCATTGAAAAGCCTTGAGCTATGCCGCAAGCGGTTGGGATTTTACGATCTTACTTCGGGCACCCTGACACATGGCAATTGATAAGGCCACCGTGCTGCGCATAGCTAAACTGGCACGCATCGAAATTGAAGATGAGGCGACAGATGGCTTGGCTGATGAGCTCAATGCTATCCTCGCCTGGGTTGAGCAGTTATCCGACGTAGACACCGAGGACATCGTGCCGATGACCAGCGTTGTTGCCGTAAAGGCACCACAGCGGACCGACAACGTAGGCGAAGCCACACCGCGTGACGAATTGCTGGCGGATGCACCGGAAGAGGAAGACGGCTTCTTTGTTGTTCCTAAGGTGATCGAATGAGCGCACTCACCGATCTCACCATAGCCCAATCGCGGATTGGTTTGGAGAAGAGAGAATTTTCTGCCCGAGAGTTGACGGACGCGCATATCCGGGCCTGTGAGGACGCACGCGAGCTAAACACCCTAGTCGCAGAGACCTTCGATCACGCTCTCGAACGCGCCGACGCGGCAGACAAACGTCTGGCCGCCGGCGAGGACGGCCTGCTGGAAGGTGTGCCGATCGCCGTCAAGGATCTCTATTGCACCCAGGGTATCCACTCTACGGCATGCTCGCGTATTCTCGATGGCTTCGAGCCTCCGTATGAATCGACTGTCACCGAAAACCTCTGGCGCCAAGGCGCGGTGATTCTGGGCAAGGCGAATATGGACGAGTTCGCTATGGGCTCAGCTAACGTCACCAGCTATTACGGTAATGTTATAAATCCTTGGCGCCGCCGGAGTGACAACAAGCCGCTGGTGCCAGGGGGTTCCTCTGGTGGTTCGGCGTCTGCGGTGGCGGCACATCTGGCTCTTGGAGCGATTGGTACTGATACCGGTGGCTCGATCCGTCAGCCAGCGGCTTTTTGTGGTATCGTTGGCTTGAAGCCCACCTATGGTCGTTGCTCGCGGTGGGGCATGATTGCCTTCGCTTCCTCGCTTGATCAGGCTGGGCCACTCACCCGCACCGTTGAGGACGCGGCACTGATGCTCAGTGCAATGGCCGGTTATGACCCTAAGGATTCGACTTCGGTCAATCTCCAAGTGCCGGATTACAGAGCCGCGCTAACGGGTGATATCAACGGCCTCCGTGTCGGTATACCTGCGGAATACCGCCTTGACGGCATGCCGGCAGAAATCGATACATTGTGGCGGCAGGGTGTCGATTGGTATCGAGACGCCGGCGCAGAGATCATCGACATTTCGCTGCCCCACACGAAATACTCGTTGCCCACCTATTACATAGTCGCTCCCGCGGAGTGCTCCTCTAACCTGGCGCGCTATGATGGCGTGCGCTATGGCCTGCGCGAGACCGGTGGCGATCTCACCCATATGTACGAGAAGACCCGCGCTAAGGGCTTCGGCGCCGAGGTCCAACGCCGCATCATGATTGGCACATACGTGCTCTCCGCCGGTTATTACGATGCCTATTATCTCAAAGCACAGAAGGTTCGTACTCTTATAGCGCGCGACTTTGAGCAGGCATTCGCAAAGGTCGACGTGTTGCTTACACCGACTGCTCCCTCGGCTGCTTTTGCCATCGGCGAGAAGATGGATGATCCCATCGCCATGTATCTCAACGACATTTTCACAGTGCCAGCAAGCTTGGCGGGGTTACCCGGCATCTCGGTACCGACGGGTCTCAGTGAAGATGGTCTACCTCTCGGCTTGCAATTGATCGGCCGGCCCTTCGAGGAGAGTGCGCTGATGAACGCCGCGCAATTCCTTGAAACCGTTGCTCAATTCACCGTCCGCCCACCCTATCTGACAGGGGGCGTATGATGGGCGTTTACCGCATCGAGGGTGAGAGTGGCGAATGGGAGATGGTCGTCGGCCTGGAGATCCATGCCCAGGTGGTTAGCAAGGCCAAGCTCTTCTCCAACGCGCCGACCGAGTTCGGGGCCAAGGCCAATACCCAGGTGGCGCTGGTCGACGCTGCTATGCCGGGCATGCTGCCTGTGATCAACGGCGAATGCGTTCGCCAGGCGGTACGCACCGGGCTTGCGCTTGCCGCCAAGATCAATCTTCATTCGGTGTTCGATCGTAAGAATTATTTCTATCCCGACTTGCCGCCAGGTTATCAGATTTCTCAGTACAGCCAGCCCATCGTCGGTGAGGGAAAAATTGAAATCAATTTGGAAAATGGCGAGACGCGCGAGATAGGTATCACTCGCCTTCACTTGGAAATGGATGCTGGGAAGAGCATCCATGACATGCGGCCCGATGCAACCTTCGTCGATCTCAACCGCGCAGGCGTGGCGCTGATGGAGATCGTCTCCGAACCGGATATCCGCTCACCCGGGGAGGCTGGCGCCTACATACGTAAGATCCGCTCAATCTTGCGCTATATAGGAAGCTGCGACGGCAATATGGAGCAGGGTAGCTTGCGTTGCGATGCAAACGTCTCGGTAAGACGTCCTGGAGAGGAATTCGGAACGCGCTGCGAGATCAAGAACCTCAACTCCGTACGCTTCGTTATGAAGGCACTTGAATATGAGGCGATTCGCCAGGTCGAAATCCTCGAGGTGGGCGGCAAGATTGATCAGGAAACGCGGCTCTTCGATTCTGGGAAAGGCGAGACGCGCAGCATGCGTTCCAAGGAGGAGGCGCACGACTACCGGTATTTTCCTGATCCAGACCTGCTTCCGGTTGATTTGGAGGCCGACTGGGTCGAAGAGCTGAAGCGGGAGTTGCCGGAGCTTCCCGATGCCAAGAAAGAGCGCTTCATAGATGTCTACGGCTTGAGCGTTGAAGAAGCGGGCGTGCTGGTGGCCGAAAAAGAGATCGCAGAATATTTCGAGTCAGTCGCAGATGGCCGCGACGGCAAGTTGGCCGCCAATTGGGTAACCGGCGAGCTCTTTGGAGCGCTTAATGCTACCGGTCTCGACATCACCGCCTCGCCGGTTTCCGCCTTGAGCTTGGGTGGTCTCGTTGATCGGGTTGCCGACAAAACCCTGTCGCGCCGCATCGCCAAAGAAGTTTTTGAGATCATGTTTGATACAGGTGGTGAGGCGGATTCAATCATCGAGGATCGCGGACTCAAACAGGTCACTGATACAGGCGCTATCGAAGCGGTGGTGGAACAGGTCATTTCCGACAATCCAGGCAAGGTTGCGGAATATAAGGGCGGTAAGGATAAGCTCATGGGCTGGTTTGTCGGTCAGGTGATGAAGGCTAGCCAGGGCAAGGCGAACCCGCAGATCGCTAACGAAATCCTGAGTCAAAAGCTGAACGTTTGAGCCCAGGAGAATAGCCATGCCAGGTCGTATTACACCGCCATTTGATGAAGAGAGTGCTCGTAAATTGGTGCAGAACGCGGAAGATGCATGGAACCGCCGAGTGCCCGAGGAAGTCCCGGATGATTACAGCGAAGACACCTGCTGGAGATACAAAGATCACTTTTTCCAGGGCCGAGAGCATATAGTTCCCTTTCTCAGTGAGCGTTGGCCTGTCCAGCAGGATTACCGCTTGAAGAAGGAGATGTGGGCCTTCGCGGGCAATCGCATCTCGGTCCGCTTTATTAGCGAATGGCGCCACCGCGACACCGGCCAGTGGTATCGCACCCATGGTAACGAACATTGGCAATATGACGATAACGGCATGATGTCGGTCCAGGATATCTCCGCCAACGACGTCGCAATCGATAAGAGTGAGCGGACGCTGACGGATTAAGGAGCTTTCATCCCGGCGAAGGACAAGGATCTAGAATCGAGGAGAGAAGAGAGCGCGCCGCGCGCAGGGATTAAAATACCATGATCGATCTCTACTATTGGCCCACACCAAACGGTTGGAAAGTTACCATCCTTCTTGAGGAACTCGGCCTTGATTACAGAGTAATACCGGTGAATATCATGAAGGGTGAACAGTTTGCGCCGGAATTTGTCGCGCTCAATCCCAATAGTAAGACACCGGTACTCGTCGATTCCGACATTACCTTGTTTGAATCAGACGCCATCATGCTTTACCTCGCCGAAAAGACGGGACGCTTCTTCGGTAAGACCACACGTAGCAAATATGAAGTGCTACAATGGCTGATGTTTCAGATGAGTGGTGTGGGGCCGTTTTTTGACCAGGCAAATCATTTCACGCGCTATGCCAGCGAGGAAGTGCCCTACGCCATTGAGCGCTACACCAACGAAGCATCGCGCTTGCTTTGCGTAATGGACAAGCGGCTCGATGGGCGAAACTGGGTCTCTGGGGGTGATTATACCATCGCCGATATAGCGCTCTTTGGATGGGTCCAGGGTTTGGTAAAGGAAGGGGGATTTTTTTCGCCCTACGCCGAAGTCGCTGATTGGTTTGTTCGCCTCGCGGCACGTCCAGCCGTTAAGCGCGGTCTGGGGGTGTTGGCGGAGGTACACACACCATCCTAAGAATTCGACCGAGAAGCACGTTCAGTGTTATTTGGAGAAGGTGAATGAAAGCAATTATTCCTGATGCCCAGTTTCCAGGGGAAGCTGATGTCGAGCTCAAAGCTCTCGGGCCAGATGCCGAGATTGAGGTTCACCGCGCTGTCCGAGCAGAAGATATTCCTGATTCATCATGGGCTGATTGCGATGCCATTCTCGCCTGGCAGGACATTACCGTCGATGCAGAGCTGGTCGAAAAACTGGACAAGTGTCGCATCGTTGTGCGTTGTGGCATCGGATATGATCGCATGGGTCTAGAGGTTTGCGGTGCGCGCGGCATCCCGGTATGCAATGTACCGACCTACGACTTCACTGATGTGATGAGCTCTACTCTGGCAATGTCGCTGGCACTTATGCGCGGGCTCTTCACCTATGATCGGCTGCTGCGGCCAGAATTTGTGAATGGCTGGGAATGGGGCGTGGCATCCGAAATGCGCCGCGTACGTGATCAAAATTTTGCTGTTATAGGCTGCGGGCGGATCGGAACTGGCGTACTGTTGCGCGCCCAAGCTTTCGGCATGACGCCTGCATATTACGATCCGTATCTTCCGATTGGTCACGATAATTCCCTGGGTTTTCGGCGCTTTCACGATCTGAGCGAGATGTTCTCATGGGCCGATGTGGTTAGTATTCATACACCGCTCAATGACGAGACGCGGAACATGATTAACCGGGAAACCGTAGCTCAAATGAAGCTTGGCGCTATTTTCGTTAATTGTGCCCGCGGTGGCCTGGTGGACCTTGATGGCATAGAGTGGGGCTTGCGCGAGGGCCGTTTGGCCGGCGCTGCCCTTGACGTTTTCCCTGAGGAGCCACCTGCCGCGCATCCTCTACTCCAGGCCTGGTTGGGGGAGGAGGATTGGCTGAAGGGGCGGCTATGCATTACGCCCCATTGCTCTTTCTATTCCGCGGCGACTTTTGCAGAAATTCGCTGCGGCGCAGCAGCGACTGCTGCAGCGTATCTGCACGATGGCAAGCTAATCAATTGCGTTAACCAACCCTTCTTGAAGGGAAGAATTACATGACCAGCATATCGCTCGTCCGTCAAAACATTACTCTGTATGACGGTGGACGGTTGATACCGATCTCTGGTGTCATCGACAGCTTTGCCCAGATGATAGTTATTGCCGCGTGGCAGTCGTGTATGCTTGCACAAAACGGCTGCTGTACAATTGATGCACTGCTGTCGAAGGAAAGCTGGGCGTGATCGATTTCTATACTTGGCAGACGCCCAACGGATTCAAGGTCTCAATCTTGCTAGAAGAGCTTGGTTTGGATTACCAGGTTCATGAGATCGATATTGGCCAGGGCGAGCAGTTTGATCCAGACTTTCTTAAACTCTGCCCTAACAACAAGATCCCTGCCTTGACCGACAGTGACGGACCTGGTGGCAAGCCCATCTCATTGTTCGAATCTGGTGCCATCTTGATCTATCTCGCCAATAAGTCTGGTCGGTTTATCTCAGCCGATCCGCGCCGCCATATGGAAGAAATTCAATGGGTCATGTTCCAGATGGCCAATGTCGGACCCATGTTTGGCCAGACGCATCATTTCAGGAACAAGACAGAGCCGGAGTTTGCCTATGCACGCAACCGCTATTTACGTGAGACCAATCGGCTTTATGGTGTGATGGACCGCCGTTTGGCCGAGAGCACTTATCTTGCTGGGCCCGACTACAGCATTGCTGATATAGCCACATGGCCTTGGGTGTCGCGCTTCGAATGGCACGAGGTGGATTGGGTAAACTATCCCCATCTCAAGGATTGGTTTGACATCATCTGGACGCGTCCGGCAGTCAAGCGCGGACGCGTCGTACCACGCGTTGGCGCCATCTGGTCTGATGCCTTCCCCGACGGGGAAGAGAAGGGCAGTTAGGAGCGCGACGATGTCGAATTTGGAGAATTCCTCGGTCAAGCGGGTGCGCGCGGCACTTGCGGAACTGGGCGCTCAGGCCGAAGTGATTGAGCTCAGCGGAACTGCACGGAGCGCTCAGGACGCCGCAGACAGCATCGGAACTGAACTGGGTAGTATCGTCAAAACTCTGGTGTTTTCTGTGTCCGGACAGGCGGTAGTGGCGCTCGTTGCTGGCGACCGGCGATGCGATACCAAAATCTTGCCCGCCTTACTTGGATTGCAAGGTGGGTGCAAGCAGGCGGATGCGGATCTCGTGCGCGAGGCCACGGGTTTCGCCATTGGAGGCGTTGCACCAGTCGCCCATGAGCGCCATCTACCCATTGCTATCGACGCTAGTTTAGAACGCTTCGAGATCCTCTACGCTGCCGCTGGCCACCCTTATTGCGTCTTTGCCACTAGCCTCGCCGAGCTCGAACGCCTAACCGGTGGTATCATCAACGCAGATATTTCTGAGCCCATCACCAAAGGCACCTAAACCTCGCTGGTCTTCGCGTTGACAGCCTAGGTTAGCGCAATTAGATAAGGTGCGTCGCAACCCAGTGGGCAATACTAGGAGGGGTGGCCGAGTGGTCGAAGGCGACGGTTTGCTAAACCGTTATAGGGTGTAAAGCTCTATCGAGGGTTCGAATCCCTCTCCCTCCGCCATATTCTCCTCTGGGGTATCCAAACGTGTCCCCTAAATTAGTGAAACTTTAAGATAGCGTCGATGAACGGCTAATCCCGTCCGTTAACGCCTAACTTGCCAAAACCAGGTTATTGAACGGTTGCTTAGGGGGGTCAATTGAACAGCAGCGCAATTTAAGTATGATTGCCATGGATTTAAAGATTATCTGGAAAGTGCCGGATGAAATCAGGCTTGGTGAATTGCACAAACTCAAAAGCGACTCAACCGAGTTATTCAACAGCCTCGGCTAAAATCGGACTCATATTGTCAAATGATTGGGAGATATTCGGCAATGGGAGGGGGGATTTCTATTCGATACAATATGAGCCGACCAATCAGTTGATCAAGGTTTGCGAACGGCATGGGGCTAAATTAACATTGATGGCGGAAGTTGGACAGCAGTGGGCTCATGAAAAACTGGCAGAGAGCCACCCGTGGGCGGAAGAGGTTGCCAAATCCTGGAAAAATCAGGCCAGAGACGCAATTGCAAGAGGGCACGACGTACAACTTCATCTTCATCCACAATGGATCTACGCTAGCCATGATGGTGACAATTGGGTTTTGGATTATGATCACTATTCTCTGACGTCGTTTTCAATTGATGAAGCAACAAAAATAATTACTTCCGCAAAAAAATATTTAGAAAATCTGTTGTCCGGGTTGGATGAAAATTATGAATGTATTGCTTTCCGCGCGGGTAATTTCATGGTCGACCCAAGCGATAAATATTTACGTTCTATTGCCGCATCAGGCATCAAGTGCGACACCACTGTGTGCAAGGGGCAACATTTAAGGAATAATTTAGGATCGTATGATTACCGCCAAGCGCCGTCGCGATATAGGCCCTGGTGGATATCTAAGGAATCTCTAAATCAGGAGGATGACGGCAGTCGGAAACTGGTTGAGTTCCCGATTCTTTCCGAACCCTATTCCGAGTCCCGAGCAGGGAGGCGTATCATCGCCAAGCTCGCGAAATCCGGTGCAGAGGACAAGTTCCTACAAAACCGCCCGGTTTATCGCTTAGCGTTGGAGCGCTTTAGAACCAATTCGCAATCCTATCGCCGTCACCAAGAAAATCTGGCAATACGCCGGGCGCGCTATCCCGACGGTGGTTTGCCGACGCGCCGCAGTTTTGGAGTGCAGGCCGCGCGGATCGCTGATTTCGTGTGGCGCCGTTCGTCGTTGATGTTGGATTATGACAACCTGATGCCTGGGGTTGCCGCGGCCATGGTCGTAAATATTTACGAAAAACTCCAAGATCGGAAGTTCGACGGCTATATACCCATCGTTGCAATAGGACACGTAAAAAATATGGTAAATACGGACTATATGGATGAATTCTTGACGCTCATCTCTTCAGAGCTTGGGGATGCATTGACTTTTCAGACGTTGGCCGAAGCTTACGCAATGTGGTTTGATAACCAGGCGCCGCATCCCCGCGTTCAACACTAATCGGCTTTTTCACCTATTGTCCAAGTTTCGTCCAATATGAATATTCTCGGAATATCCTATTTAAGCCACGATTCGAGCGCCGTGTTAATTGCTGATGGCGTTGTCGTTGCTATGGTGGAAGAGGAAAGGCTTTCGCGAGTCAAACATGACAATAGCTTTCCCCGGCGAGCGATTGACTACGTACTGCGTGAAGGTGGAATTCAAGCAAGTGACATAGATATCGTCGCGGTTCCCTATAAATGGCAAACTGGCCTGGCGCGGCGCGCCGTATACGGAATCAAGAATATTTCTAAGACACGCTCGTTTATTTTGCGCAATGTAGCGCCCCAAATTCTTGGTTTGTCTATCAATATTGAAGACAAAATACGCGGCCTTATGAGCCATAATATCGGCGATCTGGCGGCAACGTGCCGGGTCGTTTTCTACGAACATCATCTTAGCCATGCCGCGAGCACCTATTTGGCTTCACCCTTTGACAAGTCTCTCATTATTTCCTGGGATGGCCGTGGCGAGTGGCCTTGCATATTGGCAGCTCTCGGCCGAGGCGATCAAATCGAGGTTATCCATCGCGAGTATTTCCCCAATTCGATAGGCCAGGCCTATCAGGCGATTTCACAATATTTAGGCTTCTCCGACATGGGAGACGAATACAAGGTGATGGGTTTGTCCGCCTATGGTGAACCAAAATTTAAGGAGACCTTTAAAAAGTTCATCAAAGTCAAAAAAGGCCGTGTCACGATCAACCAATCCTATATGAATTACTATATTTATAATCGCGAGATGGCTGATCGGTTTTCGCTGAATATGACGCGCGAACTCGGCGTGGCGAGGCGCGAACAAGAGCCGATCGAGCAGCGCCACATGGATATCGCACGCAGCCTGCAGGACCGGGTTAACGAAGTTGGTGTCGAGGTCGCAAGTTCATTGCGTTCGCGGTTTGGCGATACGAAGCTGTGTCTGGCTGGTGGCGTTGCGCAAAACATCATCCTCAATCATAAGATTTTCAGCGCCGCCGGATTTGATGACGTTTTCGTTCAGCCGGCCAGCCACGACGCCGGTTTGGCTCTCGGCGCGGCGCTTTTGGCGTCCCGGGATGAAGACGATGCGCGCGAGCGTTTCACCATGCGCGCGACCGGTTGGGGACCTTCGTACTCGCCCATGAAGGTCAGCGATGAATTGAAAAATTACGGCCTGTCATATGTTAGGGTGCCGGAAGTCGAAAAGCTCGCGGCGCGCATGATCTCTGAAGGCCACGTGATTGGCTGGTTTTCGGGGCGTAGCGAGTTTGGCCCCCGGGCGCTCGGCCACCGCAGTATCCTTGCCGATCCCAGGCGTCCAGAAATGAAGGATATCGTCAATCGGAAAATAAAATTCAGGGAAGAATTCCGGCCTTTCGCACCGTCCGTTTTGGCTGAGAATTTCACTGAATATTTTGCTGGTGCACCGATCAATCAATACATGACTTTTTACAGTTCGCTCAAGGACGGGCGCGGCGAAACCATTCCCGCGATAACCCATGTTGATGGTTCGGCTCGCCCACAAGCGGTATTTCAGGATTGTAACCCTCCTTATTGGCGCCTAATAGATGCCTTTCGCGAGGAAACCGATATCCCGGTAGTTCTCAACACCTCTTTCAACGTCAAGGGTGAACCGATCACCGATTCTCCCAGTGATGCGATTCGCTGCTTCTTTTCGACCGGTATTGACTTCTTGATCCTTGAAGATTGCGTCGTATCCAAACAGGATATATCGCAGATTAAAGATTTCCTGACTGTATGACGGGCATCGGGGCCGATAGGTATTTACTTCTACACCGCGGCTATCCCCAGGATTGTATATACTCTAGTAGGATTGCCAAACTAATACACACCCGCAGTTTATATTGGCCCAGTTTAGAATAAATTATTTGTAATTTTATTCACCAATATTGTCGAGTTGTTTTAATTGATCTACTATTTCATCCGCTAGTTTTTCATCTTTTATACGGAAACCCATTGTTGATCCTTCGGCAAATAGTCCTGGGTCCATTATATATTGTTTTAGAGATTCCTTTGTCCATTTTCCTTTGATAGACGACAGTCCTTTACTGTATTTAAAATCATCGCTCGCGATGTTTCTGGAAAATATTCTAGTCAGAGATGGAGCGGAATGGGTTTTATTAGTTAAACCAAAATGGTGACAGTTTAAACATGGTTTAAGAGAGGCATCTGTCCAACTG
>MDTE01188113.1_pt1 | contig 24032 bp, 26 predicted proteins | sample 811231 | NCBI WGS metagenome assembly MDTE01 (sample SAMN05326651, study PRJNA326480) | marine metagenome | isolation source: seawater | place: Indian Ocean: Red Sea | collected 2010 | reverse complement strand
GTACCCCTCCTATTTTAGTAGGGGAAGCGTCCCCTTGTTCAATAAAGCTTTAAACAACATGCGTTTTATATATTTTTATTGCATAAATGCAATATCAGAAATAAAGGGAAATCTTGTAAAAAAACGTATAAAATACAACAATTATGAGTATTTCATCATTTTTTATAGTTGGTAAACACCCTGTTATTGAGGCCCTTAAAAATAATAAAAGAAAAGTTCTTAGAGTTTTTTTAACTGAAGAGTCAAAAAAAAATATTCACAGGGAAAGTCCAAACACAAATCTTCTTAAAGATGTAAAAGTTTTTTTTAAAAATAAAAAAGAACTAGATAAATTTTCTAAAAATGAGGGAATATTGCACCAAGGATATGTTGCTGAAATAGAAAGTTTTGAAAAACTTGATTTAAAAGAGTTTATACAAAAAAAAACAGATCTAACTATCGCTTGTTTAGATGAGGTAACAGATCCACGTAATATAGGTTCAATAATAAGAAGTGCCGTTTCATTTAATATAGATGGATTAATAGTTAAAGAAAGACAATTTCCTGAAGAAAGTAAATTAATGTACAAAGCTGCCAGTGGAGCTATGGAATATATTAATATTTTTAAGGTATCAAACTTAAATTCAACAATTAAATATCTTAGAGAAAAAAACTTTTGGATTTATGGTTTCGATTCTAAAAGTAATAAAGATTTTACTAAAGTTAATTGGGAGGGTAATTTAGTTTTATTATTTGGCTCAGAGGGTTATGGTATTAAAAAACATACTTCAAAGTATACTGATTTTTTAGTAAAAATTAATATTAACAAAAAAATAGAAAGTTTAAATATTTCAAATACTGCATCAATAGTTTTTCATTATATAAATCAACAAAAAAAATAACTTGATAATATTTAAATTCTCTTTAAATAAACTATTAGCCCCTATAGCTCAGCTGGTAGAGCAACTGATTTGTAATCAGTAGGTCCGCGGTTCGAGTCCGTGTGGGGGCACCATTAAATTAATTTATAATTTCATTTTCAATTGACAAAATAATAGACTCAACAAATCTTTTTGCTTTTTTGTGCGAAATGTCATCTGAAGTTATTTTACCTGTAGACTTGTAAATTTTAATAGTTTCATTTATAGATTTGTCATAATTTACTGTATCTAATCTTCTCTCATAAACTTTATCTAAAAAAAATAACAAATTATAAGAAACAACAATAATAAATATTAAAGATAAAATATTTTTAAAAATTTTACTTAATATATTTATATTTAAAAAATATAAAGATAGTAAACCACCAATTTGTAAAAAATCTTTGTATCTATCATAAATTTGCGATCTACCTAAAGACATAGATAGACATAATAAAAAAATAAATATTGTAATTAAAATTACAAAATCATTTTTAAAATATTCTTTAGAAAATGAAGAATTTTTAATCAAAATAAATAAAAGTAAAAGTATTGTAAGTCCGTATAACAAGTTGTTTTGGTGTAACAGGCTTTTGATGATCAAATATAATGAACGTAAATGATCAATATTGTTTACGTTTCGAGTCTCAAAAATTGAAGGAACCTGAAGTAAAAAAGATAAATAATAAAAAAATAATACAAAAATTAATAACGAAAAGAATAAATATAAATATTTGTTATTCTTAAATAATAAATATTTAATAAAAAAAAAAGATAGAAAATGTAGAGTATAAAATTATTGATACAGCTGCCATATTTATAGCGCTTAAAATAAAAGTTAATAAAAGTAGTAAATATAATTTTATACCATCATAATTTTGATAAATGTAAAATGAAATAATAGAAAATAATATTTGGAAATAAAAATGAGACTCTGAAAAATGATAGTAGTTTGATAAAGCAGAAGGTATAAATGAAAAAATTAAAATTATTACTAATATCAAATTAGATTGAATATTCTTATAAAACAATATTGTTAAAGTTAAAGATATATAAATTGAAGGTATAATTTGAATAAAAATTGTTAAGAGTTTTGGATCCCAAATAAAACCATTTAATTTAAAAGAAATTAGATAAATTAGTTTTGTAAAAAATTGAAATTGATTTCTTAAAGCATGAGACCATAAAGATGAAAAATCACCATTTTTAAATTCTACAAAGTATACTACGTGTTGCCATTCGTAATACCAGGGGAAATCACTTAATGAAAAAACTAAAAAAAGTGATCTAAAGAAATAAATAAAAATAAAAAAAAATAAAAAAAAATTTAATTTATTTAAATTATTGATTTTTGTTATCAATTAATTTTCGCCTGTTTCTTTTCTTGTTTGTTCGACTTTAATTTTTTTTTGTAAACTATTATTTTTATCATATAGTAGATTAAAAACTATTTTTTTATTAGTTCTTACTAAAATAGTTTTTGCATTTCTAACTTCTAAATTATCTGCAACAGCGCTTATAGGTCTTTTTTTAACATTTAAATTTACAATTGTAATAAAAGATTTTTCACTTACTATCTTTCCTTTCCACCTTCTAGGACGAAATGGACTAATAGGAGAAACTGCAATTTTTTTAGAGTCTAAACTTAAAATCGGACCATGAACAGATAGGTTATATGCTGTACTCCCCGCTGGCGATGAAACTAAAACTCCATCACCTACTAATTTACTAATAATTTTTTTTTTACCAGTTAGTATTTTTAAAGATGCTGCTTGTTTACTCTGTCTTAATACAGAAACTTCGTTAATAGCTATTGACTTTTTTACTTTGTTGTTTTTATTTTTTACAATCATTTCTAGTGGATGAACTTTAATACTTTTTGCAAAAAAAATATTTTTATAAGTTTTTTTTGAAAATTTATTCATTAAAAAACCATATGAACCTGAGTTTAAACCATAAAAAGGTTTTTTAAATTTATAAAATTTTTTAATAGTTTGAAGCATAAAACCGTCACCCCCAACAACTATAATAAAGTCAGAGTTTTTAATTCCAGAAGTTTTAATTTTTTTTGAAATATGATTTTTTATATATTTAGCAAACTTCGTATTATCACTTATTATATATGGTTTAGTAATCATTTTAATGGTGCCCTCGGCCAGACTCGAACTGGCACTCCCAAAAGGGCAAGGATTTTAAGTCCTTTGTGTCTACCAATTTCACCACGAGGGCACTTCATAAGTATTTATGCTAACATTTATTAATTAACAAGATAAATTTACCATTAAATTGCAACATTTGTAAAATATTTCTATTTCATTAATTTAAAAAAAAAACCATAATTATATAAATTATGATTAGAAATATTTTAATATATAACTCCGGTGGTGGTGTTGGTGATAGTATTCAGTTGTTTGATATAGTATCAAGTCTTAAAAAAAGTTTCTCTCACTCAAATATATATTACCTTGGGGCACATCAAAATCATTTTAACGGATTACTAAAAGAATTTAATTTATCTTTAAAAACTCTTGATTTAGATTTAAAATATTTTGGATTCAGATGGTGGCACTTATTACAAGCTAAAAAAAAATTTTTAAATACAAAAATTGACAGAATCGACTTAATAATTGATCTTCAATCAAAACTTCGAAATACGCTTATATTAAAACAGATTCCTTGCAATTATTTTTATTCTCCAACCTATAATTTCAGATTTACATCTATAAAAAGCAATTATCATAAAACTAATTATGATAACAAAATACTACTTCAAAATTTAGAAATATTAATATCCCAAAAAATAAATTATGAAAAATATAATCTAAAATCAATTAGTAATGACTATTTTAATGAGGCTAAAAAATTATTACCTAAAGATAATTATATTGGATTTTCACTAACTCAAGGAAACTTATATAGAAAAAAAAGTTGGAATTTAGAAAATTTTATTAAGCTTGCAAATATAGTTTCTAAAAAAGAATATATCCCAGTTTTTTTTGTTCAAAAAGAACATGTTGAAATTATTAAAAAAATTAAAAATGAAGTTAAAAATTCAATCTTTCCAGAAGAAAAGAGTAAACTTTCTGGTCCAACATTCGTTACTGCTCTTTCAACATGTTTGAAAAAAGCTGTATCTATAGATAATGGGATAATGCATATGATTGGATTATCAAACATACCAATGATAGTTTTGTTTGGCCCAACTAACTCTAGTAAGTTCAGTCCTAGAAAAGATAATATTAAAGTTTTAGATAGTAAAATTATGTATAATTCATCAGATATAAATAAAATTACTGTTGAGGATGTAATAGAATTTATTTAAATTTTTTACCATTTAATTTTATATTCAATACTATATTTTTTAATTTTTTTTTTTTAAATAACTTAAATTTAATTTGCAATCTTTGTAACCTTGAATAATTGTATGAAGATAAGTTGAATTAGGTTTTTTTAAAAAATATTTACTTTGTACATAAACTAAAACTTTTTTTTTATTTATTTTAAAATATCTCTTTGAATAATAATTATAATCAACACCTTCATAAAAATCTAATGATCTTTCATCTTTTTGTGATATTTTCCATATTGCACCCGGTACAATAGAATTTGATTTTTTTATAATATTTGCATGTCCATAAATAGCATTACTAGTCATATGACTAAATGATAATACGTGTGATCTCAAATTATATGGTTTCAAAAATTTTGAATTTTTACATCGTTTTTTCATTTGTTTATGATTTAAATTACTTCCGTAAGCAAAATATAACATTAGTGTCTCTTGATAACTTTAATTTTTTTCTTTTTAACAAAAGTTAATATTTGTTTTTCACAGTTTTTTATTTTTAACTTATCTTTGGATCTTAAAACAATTGAAACTCCAATCTTTCCTTTCATAAAAAAAGGATAACTCCCTATGTCAACTTCTTGATTTAATTCCTGAACTTTTTTTAAAGATTTTGCAATTTCACTCTCGTAAGTTATTAAGCTTATTGTTTTGCTAATTATTGGTTTTCCACCAATGAGTTTGTTATTTAAATTTGGAAGCATTGACTCTAAAATAGATGGTACGCCAGGTAAACAAAAAACATTTTTAACATAAAATCCGGGAGCTCCACTAGAGGGGTTTAATATTAAATTTGCTTTTGAAGGCATCCATACCATTCTTTGTCTTCCTTCATTGAAATCTTCTTTTCCATAATAATTTTCTAAAATTTTAAATGCTTTTTTATGTATTTGATATTTTTGAAAAAAAGCTTTGGATACACATTTTGCAGTTATATCGTCATGAGTAGGTCCAATTCCTCCTGAGGTGAATACATAATTGTACTTTTTTGATAAGACTCTTACATTATTGATAATTTGTTTTTCAGCGTCAGGGATTATTCTTACTTCCATTACTTTAATGCCAAGTAAGTTAAGCCATTTAGAGATAGCGCTAGTATTTAAATCTTTTGTTCTACCTGAGAGAATTTCATTACCAATAATCAGTATAGATGCAGATATTTCTTTTTTATTTTTCATATACAAATATAAATAAGTTATAATGAAATTTACCAATGCTTTAACTAAAGGCAAATTTATAAAAAGATATAAAAGATTTTTTGTTGATGTTAAAGTAAATAATCAAATAATTACCTCACATTGCCCTAATACAGGATCCATGAAAGGTTTGTTAAAAGATGGAAATGAAGTTTGGATATCATGTAACAATGATCCAAATAGAAAACTTAAATACACCCTTGAAATGATAAAAGTTAAAAAAAAGTTAATAGGTGTTAATACACATAAAGCTAATGCAATAGTTGAAGAAGGGATAAAAGAAAAATTAATTAATGAATTTCAAAATATAAAATCAATTAAAAGAGAATTTAAATATTCAACTGACACAAGATTTGATTTTCTTTGTGATAATAATATTATTGAGGTTAAAAACGTTACTTTAAACCGTTATAATAAAACTGCAGAATTTCCAGATGCTATAACTACTAGAGGTAAAAAACACCTAATAAAACTTATAGATTCAATTAAAAATAAATATGTTCCTTTCGTCTTTTTTTTAACTCAAATTCACGATATTAACTATTTTAAAATAGCTAAAGATATAGATTTTGATTATTATAAAACTTATCTACAGGCTAAAAAAGCAGGTGTTAGGTTTTTAGCTTACAGATGTTTATTAAACTCAAAAGAAATAAAAATTGAAAAAAAAATAAAAATTGTAGATGAATAATAAATTCAAAGAAAAATTTGAAAAGATGAGATTGGCTGGAAAACTTGCTTCATCAACTTTAGATATGTTAACAGATTATATTGAACCTGGTATAAACACCAATAAAATTGACAAGTTAGGATATGAATTTATTAGAGATAACGGTGGTTACTCAGCACCTTTGTTTTATAGAGGTTTTCAAAAGTCATTATGTACTTCATTAAATCATGTAGTTTGTCATGGAATTCCATCGGATAGAGTCTTGGAAGAAGGTGATATTCTAAATATAGATGTGACCGCAATTATTGAAAATTATCATGGTGACACAAGTAGAATGTATCAAGTTGGAAATATATCAGTCAAAGCAAAAAATTTAATTGATGCTACTTACGATTCAATGATTAAAGCAATAAATATATTAAAACCTGGTATTAAGCTTGGTGATATTGGGCATGAAATACAGTCTTATATTGAAAGCAAAAATTTTTCAGTTGTAAGAGATTTTTGTGGTCACGGAATAAGTGATAAATTTCACCATGAACCAAATATACTGCATTATGGTAAAAAAAATAGTGGTAAAGAACTTGAGCCAGGTATGACTTTTACAATTGAACCTATGATTAATTACGGGAACTACGATGTAAAAGTTTTAAACGATGGATGGACCGCAGTAACCAAGGATAAAGCACTATCAGCACAATTTGAACATACATTAGGTATTACAGAAAATGGTTATGAAATTTTCACAGAATCTGTTAAAGGTTATAGAAAGCCTCCATATAATTAATGATATCAAGATACTCTAGAAAAGAATTAGTAAATATTTGGTCAGAAGAAAATAAATATAGAATTTGGCTGGATGTAGAGATTGCAGCAGCTCAAGCTATGGAAAAATATAATATAATACCAAAAGGTGTTTCAAAAACTGTCAGAAGCAAAGGTAGAATAAATGTAAAAAGAATCCATCAATTAGAAAATAAAGTTAAACACGATGTAATTGCATTTTTAACGTCCATAACTGAGAAGTCAGGTAACAAAGCACGTTACTTACATCAAGGAATGACATCATCAGATGTTCTAGATACAAGTTTTAATATACAATTAGTTCAATCAGGAAATGTTTTGTTGAAAGATATTGATAAAATATTAGCGATTTTAAAAAAAAAATCATTTAAATACAAATTTACACCTTGTATTGGAAGAAGCCATGGAATTCATGCAGAGCCTGTGACTTTTGGTTTAAAGCTCGCTTCTTATTATGAAGAATTTAAAAGAAATAGAAGACGTCTTCAAAGTGCTATTTACGAAATATCAACTTGCGCAATATCAGGTGCTGTTGGTACTTTTGCAAATATTGATCCAAGAGTTGAAGTTTATGTATCAAAAAAATTAAAGTTAAGACCCGAACCTATTTCTACACAAGTTATTCCAAGAGATAGACATGCATATTATTTTTCAATACTTGGAATAATTGCTGGATCTATCGAAAGAATAGCTACAGAAATTAGACACCTACAAAGAACTGAAGTTTATGAACTACAAGAATATTTTTCAAAAAGCCAAAAAGGTTCTTCTGCTATGCCACATAAAAAAAATCCAATATTAAGTGAAAATCTAACTGGCTTAGCAAGAATAGTTAGGAGCTATGTTGTTCCTTCTTTAGAAAACATCGCTTTATGGCATGAGAGAGATATATCACACTCTAGTGTTGAGAGAAATATAGGTCCAGACTCTAATATTACTTTGGATTTTGCTTTAGTTAGATTGTCTAAACTTTTGGATAACATGTTAGTTTATCCTAAAAAAATGTTATCAAATTTAAATTTAACTAAGGGAATGATTTATTCTCAAGAATTAATGTTGGAACTAACAAAAGTAGGTCTTTCAAGAGAAAAAGCATATAAAATAATACAAAAGCACTCAGTAAATAGTTATAAAAAAAATATTGATTTAATCAAATTAATTAAAAATGATAAAATTATTACCTCTAAAATTTCTAATAATAGAATAAATAAAATATTTACATTTTCTAAACATTTAAAAAATATTAATTACATTTTCAGAAGAGTTTTTAAATGAAAAAAGGTAAAAAACTTTACGAAGGAAAAGCGAAAATTATTTTTTCTACAAATGATAAAAATATAGTTATTCAGCATTTTAAAGATAGCGCTACAGCCTTCAATAATAAAAAAAAAGCAAATATAGAGGGAAAAGGAATTTTAAATAATAGAATTTCTGAACATATATTAAATAATCTTAATCAAGTAGGGATAAAAAACCACCTTATTAAAAGAATAAACATGAGGGAACAACTTGTTAAAAATGTTAAAATAATTCCAATAGAATTTATTGTTAGAAATATTGCTACAGGATCAATTACTAAAAGACTAGGTATTGAAGATGGTACAGTTTTGGATCATCCTTTAATTGAATATTGCTTAAAAAATGATGACTTAGGTGATCCTTTGATTTCTAGGGAACATATTTTAACTTTTAATTGGTTAGACGAAGAGAGTTTAAATTTAATAAATGAGAAATGTAAAAGAATAAATGATTTCTTGCAAGGTATGTTTAGGGGTGTTGGTATCAAGCTAGTTGATTTTAAAGTTGAATTTGGAAAAACTAATGAAAATAAAATTATTTTGGCAGACGAAATAAGTCCCGATACTTGTAGACTATGGGACCAAAACACTGAGAAGAAATTAGATAAAGATAGATTTAGAAATGATTTAGGTGATTTGGTTGGATCTTATCAAGAAGTTGCTAGAAGACTTGGAATATTGCATGAACAATCGAATATTAAGCCAATAAAATTTGAAAAACTAAAAGAAGTGAAAATTAAAAAAAATAAATGATTATTAAAGTTATAGTAACTCTAAAAAAAGGTGTTCTTGACCCTCAGGGAAAAGCAATCCAACAAACTTTAAATGGTATGAACTTTTCAAACATAGATAGTGTAAGACAAGGAAAATTTTTTGAGATAAGTGTTAAAGAAGAAAATGAGAGTAAGGCTAAATTACAAGTTGATGAAATGTGTAAAAAACTTTTAGCTAATCTCGTCATTGAGAATTATAAAATTATTTAATTATTAATGAAATCTTCGGTGATTATATTCCCTGGTTCAAATTGCGATAGAGATATGGATGTCGCTCTTAAAAAATTTGGGTTTAAAAATAAAATGGTTTGGCACAATGATAAATCTATACCTAAAAGTGACTTAATTGTATTGCCGGGTGGTTTTTCTTATGGTGACTACCTAAGATGTGGCAGTATAGCTTCAAAATCAAAAATTATTAAATCTGTCATTGAGTTTGCTAATTCTGGTGGGTTGGTTCTTGGTATTTGCAATGGATTTCAAATCTTAACTGAGACGGGACTTCTTCCAGGTATACTTCAACAAAATAAATATCTAAACTTTATTTGCAAAAACATTTATGTAAAAATTAAAAATAAAAAAAATAAATATTTTAAAGATATTAAAAAAGATATTCTTGAACTTCATATAGCTCATAATGAGGGTAATTATTTTTGTACAAATGACGAATTAAAATCACTAGAAAATAATAATCAAATTGCTGTTACTTATTGTGATAGTAAAGGTTTAGAAAATGAAAAAAATAATCCAAATGGAGCTATAAAAAATATTGCTGGAATATTTAATAAAGATAAAAATGTTTTAGGTATGATGCCTCATCCTGAAAGAATGATAGATAAATGTTTGTCGGGAGAAGATGGGTCATTATTTTTTGAGAGTCTTTTAAAAAATTTTAGATAATGAAAGTTACAGAGAATATAGCAGTCGATCATGGTTTGAAAAAAGAAGAATTTTTAAAAATTTGTGAATTATTAAAAAGAACCCCAAATATTACTGAATTAGGAATATTTTCTGCAATGTAGAATGAACATTGTTCATATAAATATTCAAGAAAACATTTAAAAAAGCTTCACACTGAAGGAAAACAAGTGATTCAAGGGCCTGGTGAGAACGCAGGAGTAATTGATATCGGAGATAATGATGCGATTGTTTTTAAAATTGAAAGTCATAATCATCCATCTTTTATAGAACCTTATCAAGGAGCGGCAACAGGTGTCGGTGGTATCATGCGTGATGTTTTTACTATGGGAGCAAGACCTATAGCAAACCTTAACTCTATTCATTTTGGATCACCTGATGATAAAAAAACTAAAAACTTATTAAGAGGAGTTGTTAAAGGAATTGGTGGTTATGGAAATTGCATAGGTGTACCAACAATTGCTGGTCAAACTTCTTTTGATGAATCTTATAATGGTAATATTTTAGTTAATGCAATGACGCTGGGATTGGCAAATAAAAATAAAATTTTTTATTCCAAAGCTACTGGATTAAATAAACCAGTCATTTATGTTGGTTCAAAAACTGGTCGTGACGGAATTCATGGTGCAAGTATGGCATCGGCCACTTTTGATGATAAAATTGAAGAAAAAAAACCTACCGTTCAAGTTGGTGATCCATTTACTGAAAAGCTATTGCTAGAAGCTTGTTTGGAATTAATGGCTGATAAATCTATTATTGCAATTCAAGATATGGGCGCAGCAGGTTTAACATCATCAAGTGTAGAAATGGCATCAAAAGGAAATTTAGGAATAGAATTAAATTTGAACAATGTACCATGTAGAGAACAAAAAATGAGTCCATATGAAATAATGCTTTCAGAAAGCCAAGAAAGAATGTTGATTATTTTAGAAAATGGAAAAGAAAATCATGCAAAAAAAATTTTTGAAAAATGGAATTTAGATTTTGCTATAATTGGTAAAACTACAAATACAAAAAAAATAGAATTAATTTTTAATAAAAAAAAAGTTGCCGAAATACCTATAGATCTATTATCCGAAAAAGCACCTATTTACGAAAGAAAGTGGAAAAAAACTAAACTGCCACAAAAGTTAAAAATAAATAAAAATGAATTAAAATCACTGAATCTCTCAGATTGTTTGAAAAAAATTTTATCAAATCCAAATATTTGTGAAAAAAAATGGATCTGGGATCAGTATGACCAAACAGTCATGGGGGACACAGTACAAAAACCAGGTGGAGATGCAGGAGTAGTAAGAGTTCATGGATCTAAAAAAGCTATAGCAGCAACTGTAGACTCCTCAGCAAGTTATTGTTATTCACACCCGCTAACTGGTGGAAAACAAGTTGTATGTGAAAGTTGGAGAAATTTAATTTCAGTTGGAGCAAAACCAATTGCAATAACTAATTGTTTGAATTTTGGTAACCCAGAAAAAGAAACAAATATGGGAGAATTTGTAGAATGTGTAGAGGGTATATCCGAGGCATCTAAATACTTAAACTTTCCAGTAGTTTCTGGAAATGTCTCTTTCTATAATGAAACTAAAGACAAAGGTATAAAACCTACTCCAACAATTGGTGGAGTAGGTTTGATAAAAAATTATCAAGATATGATTACTATGGATTTTAAAGAAGTAGATAGTGCTGTTTATGTAATCGGAAAAACAGAGGGTCATATAGATCAAAGTATTTTTGCTAAAGATATTTTAAAAAAAAAAGGAGGACAGCCACCAAGTATAAATTTATTTAATGAAAAAAATATTGGCGAAACCATACTTAATTTAATTGATAAAAAATTAATTTTAAGTTGTCACGATGTATCTTTGGGAGGAATTTTAACAGCAGTATCAAAAATGTGTATAAAAGGAAATAAAGGTATTAAAATAAACTCTTTCAAAGAACTTACTAACAAATATGAATATTTCTTTGGTGAAGATCAGGGTCGATATATTATTGAAATAGCAAAAAATAATGTTCAAAAAGTTCAGGAAATATTAAACAAAAACTCTGTTCATTATGACGATTTTGGAACTATAGAGCAAAAAATGTTAACTTTTAATGGTGATATAATTTTGCCTATTGAACAATTAGCAGATTCACATAAATATTGGTTAATGGAGTTTATAAATAACTAATGGCAATGGATTTAAAAGAAATTGAGAATTTAATAAAAGAAGCAATGCCTGACGCAACTATTGATATACAGGATTTAGCTGGGGATGGTAATCACTATTCTGCAACTATTACCTCATCTCAATTTTCTGGAAAAAGTAAAATAGAACAACACAAAATGGTATATAATTCATTAAAAGGAAAAATGGGAAATGAATTACACGCCTTAGCAATTAAAACAAAGGAAACTTAAATGGAACAACAAACTAATGATTTAATAAAAAAAGAAATAGAAAATAACGAGGTATGTTTATTTATGAAAGGAACACCAGATGCCCCTCAGTGTGGTTTTTCAATGGCTGTTGTAAATATTTTAAAAATTTTAAATGTAAATTTTAAAGGTGTAAATGTCCTTGAAAATCAAAACTTAAGAGAAGGTGTAAAATTTTACAGTGACTGGCCAACGATACCTCAGATTTATGTTAAAAGTGAATTCATTGGAGGTTGTGACATTGTCAAAGAGATGTACGAAAATGGAGAACTCGTAAAACTTTTTGAAAGTAAAAATATTACTTTTAATAAAAAAACTTAGTTATCTGGAATAATATTCAATTACAAGATTTGGCTCCATTACAACTGGGTAAGGAACTTCTTCAAACTTTGGAACTCTTACAAATTTAACTTTTTTATTTTTTTCATCAACTTGTAGATACTCAGGCGTTTCTCTTTCTTTATTTGCTAAAGCTATATCAATAAGTGCTAATTTTTTAGATTTATCTCTAATCTCAACTGTATCCTCTTCCTTAACCTGATAGCTTGATATATTTACTTTTTTGCCATTAACTTTCACGTGACCATGATTTATTAATTGTCTTGATGAAAAAATAGTATTAGAAAGTTTAGCTCTATAAACAACTGCATCTAATCTTCTTTCTAATAATCCAATTAAATTTTCTGCTGTGTCACCTTTTTTCATTATAGCTTTTTTGTACATATTTCTGAATTGTCTTTCATTCATATTTCCATAATAAGATTTTAATTTTTGCTTAGCCTGCAATTGAATTCCATAATCAGATGGTTTTGATGCTTTGCTCTGCCCATGTTGACCTGGGGGGTATGCTCTAGTATTAAAAGGACTTTTGGGTCTTCCCCATAGGTTTACTCGAAGTCGTCTGTCAACTTTATGTTTAGAGTTTAATCTTTTTGTCATTTAATAAGAGGCTTTATAAACTTACTGACCTTTTTGTCAATTGGCGTTTTTTTAGCTAAACTTGCAAATACACTTGATAAAATGCGAGTTTCTTTTTCTGATAATTCCATCCTATAAAATATACTCCTCAAATTTTCTAACATTATTGGTTTTTTTTCGTCAGGTTTAAAAAAATTATGTTCCTCTAAGTGTTTGATGCATAAATTAATCATTAATTGAACATTTTTTTTTGAAGCTGTTTTTATTTTTTTTGATTTTTCATATTTAGATTTTTTTTGGTTTAATAATTGAAAAACGGTGTAGGCTACTATAATCATGCTATGCGATAAGTTTAAGGATTTAAACGAGTTGCTGGTTGGTATTTGTAGAACGTAATTTGAAAAACTAATTTCGTTATTTGATAAACCAGAGGATTCTGAACCAAATAGAAAGGCAATTTTTTTGTTTAAATCTATTTTATTTAAATCGTTTAATTTAATATGTTTAATATTTTTATTTCTGAATCTTGCGGTTGTTGATATTAAACAATCTATATTTTTTAGCGATGGTTCTAAAGTTTTATAAACTTTAGCTTTTTTAATAATTTCTTTTGCACCGACTGAGGTGGCTTCTATTTTATCATTTGGAAAAGTTGGCTTTGGATTAATTACGACTAGATTTGAAAAATTAAAATTTTTCATGGCTCGCGCACATGCACCAATATTTTCTGACAATTGAGGTTTATTAAGAATAAATGAAATATTTGAGAAAGACATTAGTTGCTAGCAGGAGCATTATCTTTAAATAATTTATAATCTAAGCTATCAACGAGTGCTTTGAATGATGCTTCAATAATGTTTGAAGAAACTCCAATAGTGAACCAATTTTTACCTTTTGAGTCTGTGCTTTCTATAGATACTCTTGTAACTGCTTCTGTTCCAGTATTTAGAATCCTAACTTTGTAATCTACTAATTTAAGATCTTTTAAATACTTCGAATACTTTGCTAATTTATCAACGTTATTTCTAATTGCGTTATCTAAAGCATGTACAGGTCCGTTTCCCTGTCCTTCACAAATAATTATTTTTTTATCTACTTCTAATTGGGCCCTTGCAGATGAAATAATATCACCAGATTTATTTTTTTTTACGCTCACATCATATTCGTTAATAGATATAAATCTTGGTATTTCGCCCATTATTCTTCTTGCTAAAAGTTCAAATGATGCATCAGCACCATCATAGCTATAACCTATAAATTCCCTGTCTTTAACTTCCTCTAGAAGTTTTTTTATTTTAGGATCATCATGCTTAAAATTTATTCCTATAGATTTTAGTCTAGAAACTATATTTGATTTACCAGACTGATCAGATACAACGATATTTCTTACATTTCCAACTTCTTCTGGATCTATGTGTTCATAAGTTTTAGGATCCTTCTGAACAGCAGAAACGTGAAGACCACCTTTATGTGAAAATGCCGCCGCACCAACATATGGTAAATGTTGATTTGGTTTTCGATTTAAAATTTCATCCAATAGTCTTGAGCATTGAGTTAATTTATTAACATTTTTTTTTTTTATATTTGTTTCAAAGTTTTTAAATGATTGTTTTAAATGAAGAGTTGGTATAACTGACATTAAATTAGCATTTCCACATCTTTCTCCAAGTCCATTAATGGTTCCTTGAACCTGTCTAGCTCCAGACATTACTGCTGCTAATGAATTTGCTACAGCATTTCCTGTATCATTATGAGCATGAATTCCTAAATTTTTTCCAGGTATAATTTTTGTAACTTCTCCAACAATATCAGATATTTCACTTGGTAAGGTTCCACCGTTTGTATCACATAGAACTATCCATCTTGCGCCATTATCATAAGCAGACTTTATGCATGATAATGCATAATTTTTATTATTTTTAAAACCATCAAAAAAGTGTTCAGCATCAAACATGAATTCTTTTTTTTCCTTAACAAATAATTTTGTGCTTTGAGAAATATTTTCCAAATTTTCTTCGTTAGATATACCTAGTGCTACATCAACATGGAAATCCCATGTCTTTCCTACTAAACAGACTGAAGAGGTGTTGCTATTGAGAATTGAGGATAAACCCGGATCATTATCAGCGCTTCTTCCTGATCTTTTGGTCATACCAAAAGCAGTTAAAATTGAATTATTTAATTTAATTTTTTTTTGGAAAAATTCGGTATCAGTTGGGTTAGCTCCTGGCCATCCCCCTTCTATATAATCGACTCCCAATTCATCAAGGGCTTTTGCAATCTTCATTTTATCATCAATTGAAAAATCTACACCTTGTGTTTGAGCTCCATCTCTTAAAGTGGTATCAAATAAATATATTTTTTCTGTTGTCATTTAAATTTCCATAAAGTTTTATCATCTTTGTCTTCGATTAAAACTCCTTTATCAAATAATTCTTTCCTAATTTTATCTGCCCTTTTAAAATCTTTATTTTTTCTAGCTTCATTACGATCATTAATTTTTTGTTTTATTTGATCCTCATTTATACTTATTTTTTCTTTTTTAAAAGATTCCCAAGTTTTTTTATCCTCAGTTAAAAATCCAATAAAATTACAGGCTGATACAAAAATTTCTCTATCATACATTGATCCTTTTTGACATTTGTCAAATAACTTGTGAAGATTTGCTATGTAACCTGGGGTATTTAAATCATCATACAATGGAGATAAATATTCATCAGGAATTATTACAGGTTTTTTTATTTCAATATAGGCCTCATACCATTTAGTTAGTGTTTTTTCACATTCAACAATAAGTTTATCATTCCAATCTAGTGGTTGTTTATAATGAGAGCTAATCAATGCAAATCTAAGAACTTGACCATTAATTTTATTTTTAAAATCACTTATTTTTAATATGTTACCTTGAGATTTTGACATTTTTTCATTTGAGATTGTAATAAAACCATTATGAATCCAGTAGTTAGCAAAAATATCTTTTTGATTTGCACATCTGGATTGAGCAATTTCATTTTCATGGTGTGGAAAAATCAAATCTCTACCACCACCATGAATATCAAAAGTATCACCAAGAAATTTTTTAGACATTGCTGAACATTCAATATGCCAACCTGGTCTTCCATCTCCCCAAGGTGAACTCCAAGATGGCTCATCTTTTGATGAAGGTTTCCATAAAACAAAATCAGCGGGGTTTTTTTTATTTTCTGAAACTTCAATTCTTGCGCCTGCAATTAAGTCTTCTAATTTTTTATTTGATAATTTTCCATAATCTTCAAATTTATTTACTTCAAAGTAAACATGTTTGTCTCTTTCGTAAGCAAACCCATTTTTTAAAAGTACTTGAATCATTTCTATCATTAAGGAAATATTGTCTGTAGCTTTAGGTTCATGTGTAGGATTTTCACAAACCAAATATTTGCAATTATCGTGGAACGTTGATGTAATAGTTTCTGTAAGTTTTGATATAGAAATTTTTTTTTCAAATGCAGATATTATTATTTTATCATCAATATCAGTTATGTTTCTAACATAAGTAACTGCTTTGTTTCCATACTTACACTTTAAAACTTTATATAAAATGTCAAAGATTACTAATGGTCGAGCATTACCTATATGTGGATTATCATAAACAGTAGGTCCACACACATACATACCAATTTTTTTTGAGTTAATTGGGGTAAAAATATTTTTTTTACCAGTTAGACTATTTGTTAATAATATATCTTTATTCATACTACTAGAAATATACTTTAATTTCCTATTTGTGAATCTTTTAGATTACCTAGGAATCTTACAAACTGGAATGGGTTCCATCTTGTGAAGATTTAATTTTCTTATTTTGATGTATTTTTCATGATTTGGAGAATCTGGATTATTCATAGCTTCCTCTATTTCTTCATATTTTAAACCTAACTGACCTTCGTCAGTTCTACCATCATCCCATAAACCATCTGTTGGTTTAGCGTTAATAATTTCTGGCGATATTTTTAATTCTTTTCCTAATTCCCAAACTTCTGTTTTTGAACAATCTGCTATGGGCGATATATCTACACCACCATCACCATATTTAGTGTAAAAACCTACACCAAAATCCTCTACTTTATTTCCAGTACCAACTACTATTCCATTGTTAGAGGCAGCAACTTGATATAATGTTGTCATTCTTAATCTTGCTCTTGAGTTTGCCATTCCGTGTTCACTTTTAAAATTTGATACTGTATTTTCAAAATTTGTAAACACTTTATCTAGCTCAACTGTATGTGCTTCTACATTTTTGAAATTTTTTTTTAACCAGTTTTTTTGTAATAAACTAAGGTCATTTTGATTTTTATTTTGTCTGATTGGCATTGTTAAAACTATTGTCTTTAAACCAGTCATAGCACATAGAGTGCTACTTACTGAGGAATCAATACCTCCAGAAATACCAATCACCAATGATTTTGCTTTAATTGGCATTGAATTCACATAATTTGAAATCCAATCTCTTATAAAAATAATTTTTTTACTAACTTCCATAGTTTAGATATATAATTTTATTAAATCTAATCAAATGCTAAGATGCAGCACTAATCCGATTCTTTGAATAGTTAGAATTTTTTTTAATCTCATCAGAAATTAAAAATGCTAATTCTAGTGCTTGATTAGAATTTAATCTTGGATCACAATGCGTATGGTATCTGCTTGACAAATCTTGATCTGAGATTTTTTGTGCGCCACCTGTACATTCTGTCACATCTTGGCCAGTCATTTCTATATGAAGACCTCCCGCATAACTACCTTCGCTTTGATGAACGGCAAATACATTTTTTACTTCTGTTAAAACTCTATTAAATGGTCTTGTTTTAAATCCAGTAGTAGATTTAATTGTGTTTCCATGCATTGGATCGCATGACCATACCACATTTAATCCCTCTTTTTTAATTGCTCTAATTAATTTTGGTAAATATTTTTCAACATTTTCATGTCCGAATCTGGAAATTAAGGTGATTTTACCTTTTTCATTTTGTGGATTTATTTTATTGCATATTTTAACAATTTCTTCAGGTTTAGATGTTGGGCCACATTTAACACCTATAGGATTTTCTATTCCTCTACAAAATTCTACGTGACCACCATCGATCTGCCTCGTTCTATCTCCAATCCAAACAAAATGGGCTGAGGTATCGTGATACTCGCCAGTTGTCGAATCAATTCTCGTCATACTTTCTTCAAATGGCAATAGTAATGCCTCATGAGATGTCCAGAAATTTACAGTCTTTAATCTTCTATTAAAATCAGAATTAATTCCACATGCATCCATAAATGCTAATGCATCTGCAATTTTATCTTCTAGCTCTTTAAATTTCTTTGCCTGAGGGCTTTTTTTAATGTATCCCAAATTCCATAAATGAACTTTTTTTAAATCTGCAAATCCACCGTGCGAAAATGCTCTAATTAAATTTAATGTAGACGCTGCTTGGGAGTAAGCTTTAAATAATCTTTTTGGGTCTGGTTTTCTAGCTTTTGGATTAAATTCAATTCCATTTATATTATCTCCTAGATAACTAGGCAATTCTTGATCTCCTTGTTTTTCTGTTGGTGAACTTCTTGGTTTAGAAAACTGACCAGCAATTCTTCCAACTTTTACAACTGGTAATGAAGCGGAATAAGTTAGAACTAAAGACATTTGCAACATAACTTTAAAAGTATCTCTTATATTGTCTGGATTAAATTCCGCAAAACTTTCTGCACAATCTCCACCTTGTAATAGAAAGGCTTTACCATCAACAACTTCAGCGAGTTGTTGTCTTAAATGTCTTGTTTCTCCAGCAAACACAAGAGGAGGAAAAGATTTAATTTTATTCAAAACTGAATTTAATTCTTTTTCATCATCATACGTGGGTATGTGCTTAACAGGATAATTTCTCCAGCTATTTATTTTCCATTTTTTCATATTCAACTTGTAAGTGTTTTAGCAGAGTTTGATGATTATTCAACAGTGACAGATTTAGCTAAATTTCTTGGCTTATCTATGTCATATCCTTTTTTTAATGCTGAATAGTAGGCAAGTTTTTGCAAAGGCACAGTTACTAAAAAAGGGAATAAATCCTCTGTGGTATTTTCTACCTCAATTGATTGCCATATATTTTCTGAATATATTTCATCTTTACTTTTATTAGTTATCAAAAGAACCTTTGCTCCTCTAGCAATAACTTCCTGCATGTTTGAAATTGTTTTTTTATAATATTCATCTCTAGGAGCAATTACGACTACTGGCATCCCCTCTTCGATTAAAGCAAGAGGTCCATGTTTCATCTCCCCAGCAGGATAACCTTCGGCGTGTACATAAGCTAATTCCTTTAGTTTTAAGGCTCCCTCCAGTGCAATTGGATAAGAATATCCCCTTCCTAAAAACATTGATCCTTTGGCTTCAACAAAAGAATTACATATAGATTGAATGTCATTTTCAGTTTTTAAACTTTTTTTAATTAAATCAGAAAGTGATTTCAAAGATTTTATTTTTTCATCAAATAGGTTTTTTGATAAATCATTTCTATTTTTAGCAACCCTGATACACAGCAAATAAAGAACCAGCATTTGTCCTATAAAAGCTTTGGTAGAGGCAACACCTATTTCAGGTCCACAGTGAATAGGCAAAACAAATTCAGAGTCTCTTGCTATTGAACTTTCTACAACATTTACTACAGAACAGGTTTTCATATTATTCTTATTGCATAAATCTAGCGCAGCATATGTATCAGCTGTTTCTCCAGATTGAGACACAAAAATATGCAATGTTTCGGATTTAAATCTATTTTTCCTGTATCTAAATTCTGAGGCTATATCAACTGATACATCCAAAGATGTCAATTGTTCAAACCAATATTTTGCCATTAAACACGAATGATAAGCTGTACCACATCCTATAAGAACTACTGAAGAAAATTCTTTTTCTTTCCATGGAAAATTAAAAATATTTACATCATTTTTAACCTTGTCTATATATTCATTGATACAATTTTTTATTGTTACAGGTTGTTCATCAATTTCTTTAGCCATAAAATGCTTATAATCACCTTTATCATAATTATTTTCATTTGAGGAAAGTTCTAAAATTTTTTTATTAACTTTGGTTCCTTTTTCATCAAAAAAATCAATGCTATCTTTTCTTATAACGCAAAATTCTCCATCATTTAAATAAGAAACTTTATTTGTCATTGATTTTAAAGCATACGAGTCTGATCCAAGGTAATTTTCATTTGGACCATATCCAACTGCAAGTGGAGAGCCTCTTCTCGCTCCAATAATTACGTCTGGTTGATCCTTAAATATGATACCCAGGGCAAAACTACCATGTAATCTTTTAAGTACTTTTATAATTGATGTTTTTAAATCATTTTTTTTTAAATATTCTGTAATTAAATGAGTGATAACTTCAGTATCAGTTTGTGATTTGAATACGTGACCTTTTTTAATTAATAGTTTTTTAAGCAAAGTAGAATTTTCAATAATTCCATTGTGGACAACGGAAACATTTTCTGATGAATGTGGATGTGCGTTAACAGTGCTTGGAACACCATGAGTAGCCCATCTTACATGTCCTATTCCAACATTTCCCAATAATTTTAATTTGTTTAAATTTTCTTCTAAAGAGTCTACTCTACCTTCGCATTTTACTTCATTGATATTACCATTATGAAGTGTTGCTATACCTGATGAGTCATATCCCCTATATTCAAGTTTTCTTAATGAGTTTAGTATTGAATTAGTGACTGATTTGGCACTGGTTATTCCTACTATTCCACACATATTATTTTTTTCTCTTATAGTTACTGACCTCTACTTGATTAGATCTTGTTAAAGCTAGTGATTTTTTTCTTACATTTTTTGTTATAACTGATCCTGCTCCGATAACACTATTTTCATTTATCGTTATAGGTGCTACTAAAGATGTATTTGATCCAACAAAAACATTATTCTTAATTTTTGTCTTGTTCTTTTTTACACCGTCATAATTGCAGGTAATTGTTCCGGCTCCTATATTTACATTTGATCCTAATTTTGAGTCTCCTATATATGATAAATGACTTAATTTTGAATTTTTTCCAATAATACTTTTTTTAACTTCCACAAAATTACCAACTTTAGATCCAGATTTAAAAATACTACCTGGTCTCAGTCTAGCAAAGGGCCCAATGGACACGTTATTTTCAATTTTGACTTTCTCTAAATGAGAGAATGACATTATATTTACATTGTTTTTTATTTTTACTTTCTTACCAATCACTACATATGGTTCAATTGTAACATTTGATCCTATCTGCGTATCCTTAGAAAAAAAAACTGTTTCTGGTGCAAGCATTTTTACACCTTTTTTTATAAATTTTTTTCTTAATTTTTCTTGTAAATTTGTTTGTTTCATTTATTAAAATACTTATAGTTATGTGAAAATGTTCTTTAATTCACAAATTATTTCTTATTAATACTTTTAAAAATGAGTCAAAAATTAACTATTTTATTCGATTTAGATGGTACTTTAATAAATACAGCACCAGATTTGATGAATGCCCATAACCACGTTATGAAAAAATTTGGTTATTCCACTAAGAGCTTAAATGAAATTAGAAATTTAGTTGGTAAAGGTGCTTCTGTGCTAATAGGCAGATCTTTATGGGGAAGTGCTAAAAAAGAATTTGCCAAAATTACTGACCAAAAAATTAAAAAAGATATGGTAAGTGAATTTATTGATTACTATTCAAAAAATATTGCTGAAGAAAGTAAACCAATAAAAGGGGTGATAGAATTTTTAAAATGGGCAAAGTCAGAAAATATTTCGATGGGAGTTTGTACAAATAAACAAGAACACTTAGCAGTAGATCTATTAAAAAAATTAAAAATTTATCATTATTTTGAATATGTATCAGGAGGTAATACTTTTCAATATTGCAAACCTGATCCAAGACACTTGATAAATACTTTGGAAATTATGAATGGAGATTTAAAAAAAGCTATAATGATTGGTGATAGTGAAAATGACGCCGATGCTGCAAAATCTGCAGGGATACCAATGGTACTTTTAGAAGATGGATATACAGAAAAAAATATTCAACAAATTCATAAAGACTATCTGATAAAAGATTTTACGGAACTTAAAAAAATAATTCAAACATATTTAAGTGATTGATTTTAATCTTATATTTGCTTTGATAACCTTTTATTTTGTAATGTATGTTACCCCAGGTCCAAACAACGCAATGGTTCTTGCTTCAGGTTTAAAATTTGGTTTTTTAAAAACAATTCCTCATATGACTGGTATTACTATAGGTCATATTTCACAATTAGTTTTAGTTTGTTTTGGACTTGGTAAAATTTTTCAAATGTTTCCTGAAATCCAACAAATTCTTAAAATTTTATGTTCTTTGTATCTTTTGTATCTAGGTTATAAAATAATAGGTTCCTTTAGTAAAATTAAAAAAAATAAATCTAGACCTTTAAAATTTTACGAAGCTGCTTTATTTCAAATTGTTAATCCCAAAGCATGGACAATATCTAGCATGGCTGCATCTGGATTTTTACCAAAAGATGGAAATTTAACATTATCAATTTTCTATTTAGCTTTAGTGGCGTTAATAATATGTCCTTTATCTATATCTCCATGGGCCGGATTTGGTAGTGCTATAAGAAATTTGGTTAAGAATAATAAATTAAAAGGGTTAATAGAGTATTTTTTGGCTATTCTTCTTTTAATTACTGCCATTTTGATTGTAATCCAAAAATAATTTATTATTAATTATACTAATTTAGCTAAGGAGTAATATTGATATTACATGAAGTAAAAGTTTATCCATCGAAAAAACATTTACCTAAAAAAAAACAACTTGCTTGGAAAATAGCTGAGATAGCAAATGACAATGTTAAATTAAATAAAGATGCGATTGAAATGTCTATTAATAGAATAATTGATAATGCTTCCGTCGCAATTGCCTCATTAAATAGAAAGCCCGTAACATCATCTAGAGAAATGGCTTTAAAACATCCAAGAAAAAATGGAGCAACTCTCTTTGGAATTAATTCAAAATTTAAATTTGACTGTGAATGGGCTGCCTGGTCAAATGGGACTGCTGTTCGTGAATTAGATTTTCATGACACTTTTTTAGCTGCTGATTATAGTCACCCTGGAGATAACATTCCTCCATTAATAAGTGTGGCTCAACAAAATAAAAAAAGTGGTTTAGATTTATTAAGAGGAATTATAACTGCTTATGAAGTTCAAGTTAATTTGGTTAAAGGTATTTGTTTACACAAACACAAGGTCGATCATATTGCTCACTTGGGACCAAGCGTTGCAGCTGGGTTAGGTTCAATGTTAAGATTAAAAAAAGAAACTATTTATCAAGCTGTTCAACAAGCTCTACATACAACAATATCAACTAGGCAATCAAGAAAGGGAGAAATTTCAAGCTGGAAAGCTTATGCCCCTGCTCATGCGGGAAAACTTGCAATTGAAGCTGTTGATCGGGCAATGAGAGGTGAAGCAGCACCTAGTCCTATTTATGAGGGAGAAGATAGTGTTATAGCACAAATCTTGGATGGTAAAAAAGCTAAATATAAAATTCCCCTCCCAAAAAAAGGTGAAATCAAAAAAGCTATTCTAGAAACTTACACAAAAGAATATTCAGCTGAGTATCAATCTCAAGCTTTAATTGATTTAGCAAAAAAATTAAAAGAAAAAATTTCAAATTTAAATCAAATTAAAAAAATTGATATTTTTACTAGTCATCATACTCATAATGTAATCGGAACCGGTGC
>MDTE01186616.1_pt1 | contig 24042 bp, 19 predicted proteins | sample 811231 | NCBI WGS metagenome assembly MDTE01 (sample SAMN05326651, study PRJNA326480) | marine metagenome | isolation source: seawater | place: Indian Ocean: Red Sea | collected 2010 | reverse complement strand
TTAAATATGGGTATGGTTCCTGATGCGGTTAGCTTAGATGCTAGTTCGCTGAGTATTTCTGATGCTCTCTCAAGTCCACTCTCATTGATAACGTTGTCAATGGCCTCTAACCATTCTTGAAGCTCGTAATCTTCAGTTATTTGCTTGTTTTTACTCAAAATTAATTCCCGTGTAGTTTATTATAAGTAAATATTTTGAATAACCCCATACCAAAAGAGGCTAAATATGAGATTTGCTTATCATCCATCCATGTGCGATCCCTCGTTCTATCTTGAGCTTGGAAAGGCTGCTGAATCAGCTGGCTTTGACGTTATTACTTTCCCAGATAGTATTTGTTATCCAAAAGAATGTGATTCTAGTTATCCATATAATGATGATGGCTCGAGAGAGTTTCTCGATGGTGTGCCCTTCCTTGAACCATTTAGCATTATTCCTGCAATAGCAGCAGTAACCTCAAAACTTGAATTCTCCACATCAGTATATAAGCTCGCACCTAGACAAGCAGTTACAACTGCAAAATTTGTTACAACCCTTGGTGTGATGACAAATAATCGATTTCATTTTGGCGTTGGAGTAAGTCCATGGTATGAAGATTTTCTTGCAACTGGTGAACGTTGGGAAAAACGTGGTAAAAGAATGGATGAGCAAATAGATATTCTGAAAGGTCTTATGGGAGGAGAGTATTTTGGATATAAAGGCAAATTTTATGATATTCCTGAGCTAAAGCTTTGTCCTGTACCTTCTAAGCCTGTTCCAATATTGATAGGAGGGCACTCAAATCTTGCACTCAAAAGAGCTGCTCGAGTTGGTGATGGATGGATAAGTGCAGGCCTATCTCTCGAGGAAACTAAAACACTGATAGACAAAATAAATAGCTATAGGGAAGAATTTGGAACAAAAGATCATCCTAACTATCAATTTCAAGTAATGGGTGAGGCTGCATATTCACCGGATGGCATAAAGCAATTGGAAGAACTTGGTGCTACTGAAGTAATTGTTGCTTTTAGAAATGCTTATGAAGGTGGCCCTGATAATAGAACTCTTGAAAGCATGATTGCGGAAATAAATTGGTATGCTGAGGAAGTAATTAATAAATCAATTTAATTGGTCGGGATGGCCGGATTTGAACCGACGACCACCACACCCCCAGTGTGGTGCGCTACCAGGCTGCGCTACATCCCGAATAATGGAATTATATCCTTTTTAATATCAAAAAAAGCTTGAAAAAATATGATTTACACTTAAAATCATCACTCTTTGAAATAGTTTTATATTTTTTTAACACATACTTTCAAGTTTAATAACATATTGCTATTTTAAAGAATGTTGGTAATAATAATGTTTCGGAGAATGAAACCTTACAATTTTTATAAAAGGGGCTGATTAAAAATGGCAAAATTAAAATCTAAACTTAATTATTTACTTGCGCTATTAGCAACCACATTTAGTGGAAGCGCTTTTACTCAAGAGGCTACTTCAGCTGGTTCTGAAGATGAGGCTGCTAAAGAAGCTTCAGGTACTTTAAGTGCTGGTCAAATTGCTGCAGCTGTTGCTGCTGCTGCTGCCATTGCTGCTGCCATTGATGATGATGATTCACCAGCTCCGACTCCAGCTCCAACGCCAGCTCCAACACCAGCTCCAACACCGGCTCCAACACCAGCTCCAACACCAGCTCCAACACCGGCTCCAACACCGGCTCCTACTATTGTTGAAGAGTATGAAATTGTTGTTGAAAATGAGGTGACTGAAACTATAACAACTTCTACTACAACTGACACTACAAAAACTAGGTTTGTTGATGAAGACGGAAATCCAACTACTTCTGCAACACGAACTGCATACGTAGATGAAGACGGTAACATAACTACTGATGCCACCAGGACTGGTACTGCAACAAGAACTACAACAACTACATATACTGCAACATCTACTGATCCTTCAGATGATTACAGAGGATCTGCTTATGCAACATTTGTAGAAACTTCAGGAAGTGATGGAATATATGTTGTGGAGCTAGAAGATGATACAACGGTAGAAGAATATGAAATTGTTATCAACAATGATATTGTTGATGTTGACAATTCTACTGAGGAATATACAGAGGAAGTAACAGTTGAAATACCAATCAATCAGACCTCAGTTACCACCTCTACTGCTACAGCAACAAGAACTGCTGATGGTGGCTAATCAAACTTATAATAATATTCAATATAATAAGTTTTTCTAAAAGGGTATAAATTTTGCTCAGATCTAACGACTAGATCTGAGCTTACATCTACCCAATATTTATTAACTGTTTCCCATTCAAAAATTTCGGTACTTATTTTTTCATCATATCTTCTTACATCTATTCTCTTATCCAGATACATAATCTTTTCATTCTGAAAATTTTGAATTAAAGAACTCTGGGTCATTAATGCTTTCGGTTTCTCGAAAAAAATATCGAGGTCATTGATTGAATTTTCTGCAAGTGAGAAGTGGGAAGAAAGATGGTAAAAAGAATTTTCAGGTTGTGCAACTATTTTAATAATTTTTCCATCCTTAGTATAAATCTTATGACCCTCTGAACTAATCCATTTATAAATATCGTTATCAATTGAGGATAAGATAGCGGTAAAGCTTATAAAACGACCTGACTTAACCTTAATAAAAGAATATTTTGATGCATTGAAATAATCAGTATCTACAAAGATGTCAGGAACCCCTCTAATAATAGTATTAACCGCCGTTGGAGTCTCAAGCCAATTAACCTGTTGACAAGAAGTAATGAGGGTTAGAAATATTAAAATCGATAATTTATTCATAGAGATCATCAAAATCATTAGAAAAATTTATAAAACTGCCCTGATCAGTAACTCCATATAGGTGAAGATTATGCTGAATAAGCTGAGCCCCATCTCTTGTAAGAGGTCTCAAACCAAAACTAGAATGGCCCTCTCTGTAAGAACTTGAAAATATCTCAATTGGAACATGAAAATAGAAACCCTTATCAAAACTTCCCTCGCCAAACTCTTCCTCGCTTACATCTGTGAGTGAAAAGAAAGCCCCTATGATTAAACCAGAGGGAAACCTTCTTGAAAAATCAAAATTAAATCCTGAATCCTCTGCAAGGAAACGACCGCCTCTTAATGTAAGAAGAACCTGTGATCTTGGTTCGCGATAATACAAATTTATATGGCCAGTTGTAGTTTGATAATCCAAAAATTTAAACATCATGTTGTACTCACGCTGCCTTACTCTCCATAATTCAGCACCTAATGCAAAATTACTATAGAAAGGCCTATAGAGAACCTCCCCTCCGATGCCTGCAAACATTGACTCAAGAATACCACCAGTAATTTTTGTATAAACATTTGGGCTGAATTGCTTAAAGTAATCAAGCTGAAGTCTTTTAATGCTATAGTCATTACTATTTTTTAAATATTTAACAATGTCTGTTCTTACATGAGGTAAAACACTATCAGATGATAGTTTCAGGTCTCCAAAACCGTTATACAAACCAACAGATGCATGGCCAGAAAGTGCTATGTTTCTAGCAAACTTAGTTTCTGAATATAAGCTCAAACTTAAATCTCCAAAGAAAAAACCATCAGGACCACCAATTTGTGATCTAAGCTCGGGAGCAATATCAACAAATGTAGATGGATAATCACCAAAAGGTTGAAAACTATAATCTTTTTCTTCAAAACCTGCTGGTAAAAATTCTAAATCTCTTACAGCTAAACTATATAAATTTTCGTCTTTATATTTATTAAAAGATTCTCTATCTACTTGCACCTTGTTTAGATTGAGACCTGCATTTTGATTAACTAATTCAAATGTTTTAACTTCACTAGGAATGATCTCATCTAATGTTTGCACAGCCCTACCAGTTGCGCGAACAAAGCTATTATATTTTGTTTGGGAATAAACTATGGAATAGGTCTCTCTGTCATCACTTATATTTGCTTCCCTAACATAAAGCTCATTTTCTTTCATTTCAGCAAGAGTACCCCTATACAATTGCTGATCACTAGTAGAGGTAATTTTCTTTATCTCAGAAGAATTAGACTTTGGCACATGCTTATCTGTTTTTGCAACAACAGGATTTTTGTTTTTCCAAAAGCCTGATGCAGAAAAACCTATGCTAAATGTATTTCCCTTTAAGAAAGAGGCATTTAAATGAATAAATCTGTTAACTGGATAAACAAATCCAAAATTCCATTTAGATTGTGGCTGTCTTACATCTTCAAATGCGAACTTAAATGAGTTTGCACCAAAAGGAAAACCTTCTACATTGTAGTTGGTCCCATCATATTCAACTTTAAATCTTATACCTTTCGTATTGGGTAGTATTGTTTCGAATCCGGCAAAAATTCCCATATCTCCAGTAAAATACTTCTTAAAGTCAGGCTCTCCACCTTGAGTATCACCATCAGCTTTTGCTCTTGACTGAAATCTCTTATCTATTGATTTTAGGGGATTAGAAATTCCATTAGCAGATAATCCACCAAATCCAAAACCTAGAGTAAAGTCGTAATTTTGGACATTTTTAGTCATGGTTATAAACTCAGCACCAAATACATCTGTTCCTGCAAAGTCTCTTAAACCAAGAGCTATCTGAGGCATAAATCTACCTTCCCTGATCATAAGAAGTTTAATATCAAAGCCTTTATCTTTATATGACTGTCCTCCACTGAAAGACTCAACGTCGCTGTACAAAGCATTATTTATGTCAGTGTAATGATAAGCAGCTTCTAACCAACTGAAAGGATACGCTACTATTGATCCTTTGATGTATGGATCAGAATGTGTCAAAGAGAAAGCAAGGGTTCCCTCTTCATGGAATCTTGAATTGGGATTTTGAATAATCCCCAGAGTACTGTAGTTTGAATAACTAGAAAGATCATTATAAGGAAATATGTAATCTTTAATGGAGGCATTTAAATTAAAAAAAACAAAGACCAAAATTGTTAGATATCTAATGCTCATCACATCTAACTTAATGGACTGACTAACTAGTCACTTATACTATTTAGAGATGCTAAAGATATAGCCAGACTACTTAATATTGGTGCAACTGTTGAAGCATATTGAACTCCGGTCAATTTACCAATGTCTCTGGGTGCATAAATTATTGATCCTGGATACAAGTCTACATCTTTATCAAAAAGGTTAAAAGAAGATGAATTATAGATATTAGCTCTGCCATCTGGATCAATGACTATAATGTCTTTATAGCTTGATTCTTTCAATCCTCCTGAAAGTTTTATATAGTCGGAAACTGATAGTTTTGGATCATACTTGACATTAGACGGATTTCTAAAGTCACCAAATGCATAAACTACTTTTTGAACAGAAGGAATTACTATCCTGTCGTTATTCATCAACCTGATATCATTTTCACCATTCGAAATCTTATCGTAATCAAAATCTGTGATAATTCTTCCATTGGGTGTTTGAGATCTTAACTCCTCAGCTAGAAGATCGAGCGATGATGAATTGACTGAAGCTCCTGGCCTACCAATATTTGAAATAATAAAATTTACCGTATCAGAATAATTAAGCTGAGCATATTGCATTTGTTTATTTAAAGCATCCTCTCTAAATAAGGCCGCTCCATATATATATGCATCACTTGTATAGCCACCAGCCCTTTTAATTACATTTGACAATGTTTCTCCCTCTGTTATGAAGTAGCTACCAGGATTCTTAACACGGCCAGAAATATGTACAACCTTTGCTGAATCAATTTCATTTTTAAATGAAGGAACAAGAACTGAGTCCCTTGGTTCAAGAATAGTGTCTTCATAATCACTATCTAAAATGTTGACGTACCTCGAGCCTCTCAGATCTGACCTTTTTATAAGCAAAGAGCCATAACCAAGATAATCTTCTGTAAGTCCTCCTGCAAAGTTAATTGCATCCATTAATTTCTCACCGGGTAGTAGTTCAAAAATTCCTTCATTAGCAACTGCACCAGAAATAGGTATATTTTTATAGGATGATTGGACCAACAAAACATCACCAGATCTAAATTGATTGCTATAGTCAAAATTTCCTTTGATCAAAAGGTCATATAAATCAACAACATTGATAATTTGTCCATTTCTTTTATGTTCAATTCTTCTGTAAGAACCTTTTTCATTGATTCCTCCTGCAACATTAAGAGCAGATAAGACATTAGATCCAGCACTCATTGTATATATTCCTGGGGATACAATATTTCCAAGTATGAGTATTTGAACGTCTCTTAGACGGCTTAATTGAATAGCAGGTTCAACGCTAGGTGCCTTAGTTAGAAAATATTCTGAAACTGATTTCTCAGCTTGATTTAAAGAAAGACCTACTAAACTAACCTTGCCGTATTTTGGTATTAATATAGATCCATCTCTCTGAATTTCTAGACTCTCTACTACAGACCTTGAGTCACCAGAAAGTATTATATTCAATTGATCGCCTACATCTAAAATATATTCTCCAGATAAATTAGGTATATTTATGGGCATGAATGATGACTGTATAGTCTTAAAAAATGAGCTACCGAATCTTTCCAAGGCCTGAATATTTTTTGTATCTGAATCACTAAATCTTTTCTCAAGAGCAACCAATTGATCACGTAATTTGTTAAGAATTATTTTGTTTTTTTCAAGTGACGTTTCTGATCTAAAAAGATCTTCAATTTCTTTTTCATCATTTACCTGATTTTTAATATCAATTTCCTCTCTAACAGACGGTGGAAGACCCTCAAGAAACTCCTCGCTTAACAATGATGTATTTACCTGAGAATATAAATTCAGTGAAACAATTCCGGTCAATAGTAGTATCTTTTTCATGTATTAATTATAACTTAATAGCATAATGAAATAATTAAATTCTTATATCTGATCCAAGTCTATTTTTATAACCGCGATAAATTGCTTTTGGGATAATTAATGATCTACTAAAGAGTAATTTCAAAAAGAATAATATGCCATTTCTAAATGACACTCTAATTGAGACTATCAATATCAAAATTGCGTTTCTTAAAAATCTGGCATCGAAATACTTATTATGATTAATTATAGTATTTTTAAGTAGGTAATAAATTTTTGTTTCGGTATATTCTCTCTTCGAAACATCAGGATGAAAATGTTTTGCATCAAATACTGTTTTCACTGAGCCTACCGATTTAAGCCTAAAAAAATAATCTACCTCATCACCCATAATAAAATAATCTTTGTTGATATTGCCGATACTTAAAATAGCGTTAGAAGATATTAATGCTCCATTGAAAAGATGAGCAAAATTATATTCTGATAAGCCATGTTTTCTCATTTCGCTTAATCGAAAATATTTTCTCTTAAACGAAAAGAGTAATGGCAATTGATTGGAATTAAGTTTAGGCAGAGGAAATACAAATTCATCATTATTACTTTCTTTGAGTACGCAAGATGAAATGCAAGCATGAGATTTATCCATTTCTTGAATCAAAGTACTAAGAGCAAGCCTATGAGGATATCCATCGTCATCCATGAGCCAGCAAGCATCAAAATTATTTTTAATGCAATAATCAATCCCAGAATACCAACCTCCTGCTGATCCTAAATTTTCTTGAAGTAATTCAATAGCATTATGATTTTTAATAACTTCTGAGGTATTGTCATTACTTCCATTATTAACTACCAAAATTGAATTAGGGACGATGACTTGTTCATTAATATGCTTTAGGCATCTATGTAATAGATTTGCTCTATTATGTGTAACCACTACTGCTAAAACTTTCAATCTAGTTATTTGCTATTTTTATAAATAGATATAATTTTCTTTACCAACTTTGAGCCATCATGCTTCCCAGGCTGAAGGTTATCTTCAAAATCATCAATAATCACTTTAAAAGGAAAAGTTCTTAAAGGTTTTGAAAGAATTTTTACATAATTTACTTTTTTTTGTCTTGAGGATTTATTTATTAAAATATGAGAAAAGAACTCACTTATTTTAAAATTCCTGGACTCTGATAAACATAAATACTTATAGGCTCCCTCTATATAATTATGCGCCTTGTATTTTGGTGTTTCATAATCCGCTCCAATATTAGTTATAAAAATCTTTAAAGCATTCTTATTATCAGATATCGCTCTAGCTAAACCTCTTGTTAAATATGTTGGATAAAGCGAAGAATGCTGTGTTCCTGCAGAATAAATAATTATGTCAGCACTCTTAATTGCAAATTTAGATCGACTAGAAGATTCTACATATGTCTCATGATTTTGCAGGTAGGCTTTTTTTTGGCTGGTAGAGAGATTCTTAAAGTACTCTCTTTTGGGATAATCATCTAATAGAAATACTCTATCGATGCTAACGTTAGATCTTAGCTCAACTATTTCGGCTTCAGAATATAACATCTCTCCATTCCTTCTCATTCCAACAAGTTTCTTATTTTCTAAACTAGTTGGCAAAACAGATCCGGTGAGATTAAATAATTTCTCGATTTCAAGTGACGCGAATTCAATATTACGCTTATAGAAAATAAAAGCTCCAGCATAAATACAATTTACTAGTGAACAATCTTGAAAATTAAATTTCTTCGAGGAAGAGCCTTTTTCAATTAATTCTAAATTTGATATAAAAGATCTTAAAAAAAATTTTACCTGGTTAAGAACATTCAAATTCTGAAATCTATTTCCATAAAGGGAGTGTTTCTTAGATGAAATTTCTTGAATCAATTTTGATCTGATAACGTTTGATGGAATATTAGAAGGAAATCTATATTCAAATAACCAATTATTTGATTCAAAATCTGGGTCGCCTTTTGGAAGCATTAATTGCTGAACCTTTCTAATGTCTGATGGACCAAGCATATTAAAGAACCTTCTAATTTCACCCGTAGATTTTCCATCATCATATGCATTAACAATAGAAGTTATCTTTATATTTTCTATTGATTGTAGAGCAGGGATAATTGTTCCTGCACCTCTGCCACCATTAAATATAACAATATTTATCATTCAATGTACCTCCTAAAAAGGACTTACGATTCTTCTATGTTTTCGGTGAATCAAGTTTATAGCTTATATTACTCTGCTCTAAGAATAAAATATTCTCATAAGGAATCCATGCCCAAGAATTTGCAGCAAAATTTAGCCATACAAAAAGAACAATTGCGCTATAGATAACAATTCCTAGCTCCAGGAATGAGGAATGTTTTTTATGAAATAAATCAGGTAAAAATGAAAATACAACCATTTGTAGTGGTAAAAAAAATAAGGCTATACGATCAATAAAGGTGGAGAAGCTTGTTAAAAAAAGCATAAGGAATAAAAATATCGATGATATTGAAAATATTTTCCATAAATTAGATAGGGTACTACTTAATGGAAACTTATTTTGGAAGTATAAGAAAATAAATGACGGGGGCAATAACATTCCTAATCTAAAAATTGCACCAGACGAAGAATACTCAGCATCAATGTAATTTAGATATACTCTTTCTATATAACTTTCAACTAAAATTAGACTTGAAACTGCAATTAGCAAGCTGATTCCAAGGAATAAAAAAAACCTATTTTTTGTGGATATGAATATTGTAATAGGAAGCATTATCAAAGATGATTTATGAATTAATGCTGCAAATAGTGTAAAAATTATGAATTTTCTTAAGTTATTGTCTGCTAAAAATGTAGTTCCGTACATTATTAAACCTAATGCTGCAGCTTGCCTAACATAGCCCATCGAGACAACTATGATTAGATATGGAATTGCTACAACAATTGCCAGAATTGGTCTAGGAAGAGTAAAGCAAAACTTAATTAGTCCTACGGCAAATAAAAAGGCAGAAAAGACATTTACAAGCACGTAACCATGAACAAGATTATTTTTCCAATTCAAAGGACCAAAGCTTGATCCATCTAAAAAATATAACTTACCAGCTAACCAGTTAAAAATCCCAAATAACGGATCAGTTGCGTATAAAAGTGCTTCTAAAAAATTTGCTTTGGCAAGATCAAAGTAAATTTCTTTATAGTTTAACCAGTCTCCTCCAACTTCATATCTCAGCCCTATAAAAAATACTAAAGATAAAACACATAACCACTTGAATAAAGATAAGTATAGATTCTCAAGATTAGTAAGAAATAACCTGCCGTTCTTTAATTTAAATGGTTGGGTAAGTAGGGCAAGAAATGCAAAAAAAATGAATAAAATCCAATAGGGAGCCATAAATAGTTAATTCTTTTTATAATATCTCTTATACCAATCAACAAATTTACTAATTCCATCTTTTATATTAGTTTTTGGAATAAAGCCCACATAATCATTTATTGCATCAATATTTGCATAAGTAGATTCAACATCTCCAGGCTGCATTTCGGCAAGATTTACGATTGCTTGCTTGCCAACCGCCTCCTCTATAATTTTTAAAAAATCGATCAATTTTACTGGGCTATTATTTCCAATATTAAAAATTCTATAGGGAGCAATTGAAAAGCTTGGATCAGGATTCTTTGGATCCCAAGAATTGTTTTTTGTAGGGATCTTTTTGGTTAAGTTATATATTCCTTCGACAATATCATCTATATAGGTAAAGTCTCTAAGCATTTTGCCATGATTAAAAAGATCTATTTTTTGACCATCAATTATGGCTTTAGTAAAAATGAATAAGGCCATATCGGGCCTACCCCATGGGCCATAAACTGTAAAAAATCTTAATCCAGTTGTAGGAATGTTAAATAAATGCGAATAGGTATGAGCCATAAGCTCATTAGATTTTTTAGATGCTGCATATAAAGATATTGGATGATCAACATTGTCGCTTACAGAAAAAGGAATTTTTTTATTCATCCCATACACCGAACTACTTGAAGCATATACGAGATGTTTTATTTTGAAGTTTCTGCAGAGTTCCAAAATATTCAGAAATCCAAGTATATTAGAATGCATATACTCCTCTGGATTTGTTAGAGAGTATCTCACTCCAGCTTGTGCAGCAAGATTGATTACATAATCTATTTTTGTTTCTTTAAAAATCTTTTCTAATGAGCTTTTATCATTTAAATCAATTTTAAAAAATTTGAATGACTCTGATTTAATTGAGCTAAGTCGATCATTCTTCAAAGCTACATCGTAATAATCGTTTAGATTGTCTACGCCTATTACTGAAAAACCTTCACTTAGAAACCTCAATGTAGCATGGAAGCCAATAAATCCTGCACACCCGGTTATGAGTACATTCATCCTAGGCTAACTTGAGAACTTCTTATATTGAAATCTGATTATAAGAATTAATGTTGATATAAAAATTCCAATCAAGGTATATGTGATTACAAAACGAGTTCTTTGTGGACTGGATCTCAGCTCAGGTATGAATGAATTATCAATTGGTTTGATGATGTAGTCTGACCTTACATTTGCAAACATTTTTGTTTTAATCTGATTCTCTATAAGTGAATTTATTGATGATTTTATATTTATCTGCTGAGTTTGAGTTAGCTGGTTTTGAAGGTACTCTAATGAAGCATCTGCTTCCTTTATATCATTATTTCTTTGAAGCTCATTAATCTCTCTTACTATCAAATCAACCAGTTCTTTTGCAAAAACTGGAGACCTATGTTTGACTCTTACAACTAAAAATTGTGCAGATTTATCGTCAAGAAAAGCTGCACTTACTGAGCTTCTATAACGTTCATATGATTGGAAAAAAGTAGGTTCATTTTTCCATTTCTTGTTCTCAAAATCATATATATCTTTGTTATAAAATGGTTTTTGAGAATCCTCATCGTATCCCTTGATTGCAATTAAATCTCTCTTAACATTCTCAAATGTAAGTAGGTGTCTGAAGAAATCTCTAGACAAAATTGTATATAGGGACATGTTTAGTCTTCTTGCAGTTGAAGTATTTAAATTTATGCCCGCTAACTGTGCTATTCCACCTAGGGCTGAACCTCCTGACTGTGATGGAGAGGTCCCAGAGTCAACATTAACTAATATTGCATCTGATTCCCATTCCTTTGGAAGCATTAAAGAAATTAATGCGAAAATTATCGCTAAAACGAGGCCAATATTTATTAATAGAAATTTTTTCGTGTATAAATAGTAAAAGATCTGGAATAAATCATTAAGACCACTTTTTTGTGCATTATCCATATATTGAATTATATATTTTTTTAAATTTCATTTGTTGAATAATGCATTATTTGTCGTTCTCTCTTAACCAAGAAACAAACATAAGTATATTCCAAAGTTTTACAGTATTTTGTGAGGACCCTGACTTATGTTCTTTCCAAATTTTTGCTATCTCTGTTGAGTTTAATACTCCAGTTGCATCAAGGCTGCTTGAACTAAGCAAATCCTCTGCCCAATCATTTAAATCAGATTTAATCCAAGACCCTACCGGAATACCAAATCCAGATTTTGGTCTTTCAAATAAACTTTTTGGTATATATTTTTCAAGTAATGTCCTTAATGGTAGTTTTCCTTTCGTATTCTCAAATAACATCTCATCTGTAAATCTCCATGCTGTTTTTGCAACAGTATGATCTAAAAATGGTGCCCGCGTCTCTAAACTATTTGCCATAGAAGCCCTATCAACTTTTGTAAGAATATCTTCTTTTAAATAAGTATTCATATCCTGCAGCATCATATTTTCAACCTGACTTAAAGAGTCCAAAAAATTAACATTTAGATGCGATTCAAGATTATCAATTCCTTTGATTTTAAATAAGTGCTTATTATCACTCCATTCAGTACATAGACTTTTATATAAGTCCTCAGCATTGTTTACACTTAACAATCTATTACCTAGTTTTTTTACTTTGTCACTTAAGAAATGGACTCCCTCCTCTTGCATTTGTATATTTAAAATCTTTTCAGATGTGAGCAAAAGACTGTTAGGTAAGCTTGATAATGTCTTCCCAACGAACCTTCTCATCAGAAATGGCATCCATGAAACATATTTCCAGACATTTTTACCCCAGAAATACCTGTTATATCCAGCAAACATTTCATCACCAGCATCACCTGAAAGCGATACCGTAACATTCCTTTTAGCAATTTTTGATACTAAATACGTTGGAATTTGAGAACTATCCGCAAAAGGCTCTGAGTAAATTTTTGGAAGATCAGGGATTACTCTAAGTGCATCGTTAGCTTTAAGCATTACTGAGGTATGATTAGTTCCTAAGTGATCTGCTACTTCATTAGCATAAGTTGACTCATCATATGACTTATCTTCAAAACCAATAGTAAAAGTTTGAACTGGTTGCAAACTATGAGACTGCATTATTGAAACAATTAAAGAGGAATCTATTCCACCACTTAAGAAAGCACCCAATGAAACATCTGAAATCATCTGTCTCTTTACAGCATCAGATAATTTTTCTTCTAAAGAAGTGATACCTTCTTCAAAATTTGCAAATTTTTCTTTTTTTGCTTTGAGAAATTCATCGGTTAAATCCCAATAAAAACTCTTTGAAATTTCTAAAGAACGAATTTTAACTTTAACAATTTCACCTGGTTGAACCTTAAAATAATTATCGTAGATGCTAAATGGCGCAGGTACATAACTGTAATTCATATATAATTTCAACGCCTGAGATGAAATGCTTCTGTCAAACATTGGGTGTCTCTTTAGTGAAGCCAGATCAGAACCAAACAAAAAGCTTTTATTACTTTTACCATAAAAAAGTGGTTTTTCACCAAATCGGTCCCTTGCGAGCAAAATTTCATTATTCTTTCTATCAAAAAGTGCAATAGCAAACATTCCAATACACTTTCTTAAGGCTTCTTTAAATCCATATTGTGAAATTGCATATAACAATGTTTCAGTATCGGAATTACCATTCCACTTTATTGCATTATTGACTCGCTGAAGATCTTCTCTGACGGATAAATGATTATATATTTCTCCATTAAAACAAATAATGTAACGTTTGCATCTTGATTCCATTGGTTGATGACCGTTATGAGATAAATCTTGAATAGATAGTCTTCTAAAGCTTAAAAAAATATTATTATCTGACCATATCCCATGATCATCTGGGCCTCGGTGTATTATCGCCTTTGACATATAGTCAGCTACTTTTTCAGGATCTTTAATATGATCATGATTAATAAATCCGACAAAGCCACACATATTTTAAATTCCTGATATATCTTTCATTGAGTTTAATGAAATGGCTTCTCTTTTATCTAAAACCTGTATTGAACCTATTTTATTAGTACATTTTGCAAGATGCTCAATAATATATAAAAAACCATGCTCTCCATCATGAATATTAATTCTATTTGGTAAATCTTGTTTTAATAGCTCTAGTACTATATCTTTTTTGAACAAGAAAAGTCCTAAATCTCTTTCACCTTCTTTTGGGACAGATACATCTTGATTGTTTTTAGTTTCAAAAACACCAATTATATTGTCATTTGAATCTCTCTTAACAAGGGTATATGGTTCATCAGAAAAAAATGTTGGGAAAGTAAAAGAGTTATCTTTTGCAAAATGGTTATTAATTGTCATTTCAACAGTTTTTTGGGAAATAAAAGGAACATCCCCCCAAATCAATAAAATATTATCTGAAAGTGATTTTGAGACTTTCTCTAATTGAAGAACGGCATCACCCATACCATTAGGATTATTCTGAATTAGCAATTTTGGATTCTTTGAATACTTTTTAGCTTCAGAATAAATGTCTTCGTAGCCATCTGGACTAACAATAATTGTGGGATTCGAATCAATGGTTGATAAAAGATTAATAATCCTTGAGAGAATACTTTTATTACTAATTTTGAATAAACATTTAGGATAGCCTAGGCCTGTTCGAGTTCCCTTGCCAGCAGCAGCAATTACTACAGTTATTTGATCGGAAAAAATTTTTTTACTTAGATTACTCATATAAAGATAAGGGGTATCAATCTTTATTCCTCAAGAATTTATATATGTAAGCATATTCTCTAATTGCATTCTCAAGATCATAATATTTTCTAGAATCTTCTCTTATACTTATTTTATCTGCTTCATAAGATTTAATTTTATGCAAACAATCAATTAAACTTTCTTTTTTAGTATCCTCAACGATTATGCCTGCATTACATGAAATTATTATTGAATCAATATCCCCAACACCTGCATTTGATATTACTGGTATTCCCAAGGCTAAAGCTTCACCTATTTTTGTAGGCGATGCTCCAATTATTGAGTCAGAAATTTTGCAAAAAGAGACTAAGTAATCAAATTTCTCTAAATAATTTGGTACCTCTAACCTATCTACACTCAATAACTGAATATGAGATTTAATTTTTACAAACTCTGATAGATTTAAGTAATCTAATGCTTCATCTAGATTATTTGTTAATACCAAACCTCTAACTTGAAATCCTCTTTCTAATGCGATTTTAATTAAGTCAAGATATCCTTTGAAATCATACAAAGGGCCTATTGAGCCTAAATAACCAAAGGTGAAGCTAATTTGCCCATTATTAGAAAAAGTATTTTTAGGAATTTTATGATAATTCAAATTAAATAACTTGTAATCTGCAGCACAAGGAATTACAGAAGCATTTTTTAGTTTAATGTTATGGATCGATTCATAATGCTGCTTAACTTTTTCTGTAAGAAATACTATGTAATCTGATTTTGTTAGTAATTTTTTTTCTTGTATTTTTACAAAATTGTACTGAACTTTGTGTAAGAAAAAATTTAAGTTCCAAGTACCCTTAGATATCTTTTCATCTGCCCACATTCCTCTACAATCAAATATTAATTTAAATTTAAATATCTTCTTAAATGAGCTTGCAAAAATTGCCATTGGATGACCTCTTGCATGAATTAGATTTGGTTTTAAATTGATGCAAGTTACTAAGAAAGATTTATAAAAATTAACAATATCGATAAGCTTATATAATGAGGATTTTGATTTTGTAAAAGTATGATGCTTCCAGGCAATATTATTATCTTTAAGTAAGCATTTGAGATTATCAAATTCTTTTGTTTTAATTTTATCTTGTTTTTCGAAACTAATAATTTGCATTTTTTTTACAAATGGCCGCAGCCCAATAAGGTATGGCAAAATTTGGCTTTTCCCTAAAGGATCGAGTAAACCGTCGTATGTTAAAAAAGTTACTATCAATTATTTTGCCTTAAAGAAATCTATATACTGCATGCTTATTTTTGGAATACTGAAATCCTTTGCACGTGAAATTAAATCTTGCTTATCATGTTCTACAGTTAATGATTTTACTATGGCATCTGAAAGACTCTTTGGATCTTCTGTACTTACAAGCTCCCCAAACTTTCCATCTTGAAGAATCTCTGATGGACCGCTAAGGCAGTTCGTAGAAACTACAGGAAGACCGGCTTCAAGAGCTTCCACAATTACATTACCAAATCCTTCCCAACGAGAGGAAAGGACAAATAAGTCAGCTGAGAAGAACCATGGATAGGGATCAATTTGAAATCCAGGCATAAAAATAAATTTTTCAAGATTTAGCCTATGAATCTGATCAGCTAAGTTTTTTCTTTCTGGTCCTTCACCTAAGATTGTTAGCTGGACTTTTTGCTTAAAATTTTCTTCAAGCATGTCAATTGAATTAATTAAAACATCAAATCCTTTCTGTTCTTTGAGTGTTCCTACAGCTAGTATTTTAAGGCCTTGGTTTCCTTTCCATAGATTTTCTTTGAAGCCGTTAATCAACTCCGCTGAAGGCCAATTAATGCCTGATGCAGCCGGATTATAAATAACTTTAATTTTATTTTTATCTATTTTTGATAGCTTAGATATATCATCTCGAACGCCTTTTGAAACAGCGATAATGCCTTTTGCAAATCTATAAAATATCCTTGAAGTAATCTTAATTACATACTCAGGTATATTTAGTTCCTTATCTCTTGATAGTGATAGTGTTGTATGCTCACTTATAAAAATCTTTGCCTTTTTCAATGATAATATCGAAGCTAAAATAGTTATTATTGTTACTGGCCACATAGCTGCCAAAATAACGTCATATTTATTTAATCTCATATGCTTGATCATTATTGGTATAGAGTCCCTAAGTCTTTCTTTTTTAAAGAAAACAACGCAGCATTTTTCAGGCACTAGACTTAAAAGCGTTTCTCTGTGATCCGCCTTCATCAAGATAATTAATGTGACATTATGTCCATTTTTTATCCAGTCCTTTATCAAATTAATATGTAGTCTTTCAGCTCCACCACCTCCTAAAGATGGCAAGACTATACAAATATTCATAAAAAAAATTATTTATTTATTTTAGAGTCTGATGTCAGATTCATTTTTTTTAAGGAGTGCTTTAACATCAAAGAGAATCCCATTTTTTGCTAAAAATTCTTTTATTTTTTCTGCACCCATTTTTTTAAATTCTTTGTGTGGTACACAGATAAGAACAGCATCAAAAAAATTTTTCTTTGGTGATTTGCTGAAATTTATGTTGGGCAAAACCTCCTTTAGATCGGATTTTGTAATTAATGGATCAAAAATAGTAATTTCAGCTTTTTTGTTTTTCAAAATTTTTACAAGGTCAAGTACTTTTGTATTACGGGTATCTGGACAATTCTCTTTAAATGTATACCCCATTATTAAGACCTTAGAATGCATGAGACTTTTATTTTTTGATTTAAGAGTTTTCTTTAGAGAGTCAACGATATGAGACGGCATATTATCATTTAAATTCCTACCTGATAAAATAACCTCCGGATTATGACCTAATAATTCTGACTTATATGTTAGATAGTAAGGGTCAACTCCAATGCAATGCCCTCCAACTAAACCAGGATAAAACGGACTAAAATTCCATTTTGTAGAAGCTGCTTCTATAACCTCTTTTGTATCAATTCCAATCTTGTTAAAAATAATTGAGAGTTCATTAGCTAAAGCAATATTTAGATCTCTTTGTGTATTTTCAATAACCTTTGCAGCTTCAGCAACCTCTATTGATGACGCTTTATGGATGCCAGCATCAATAATTGACTTGTAAACTAATGAAATAGCCTTTAAAGAGTATGCATCTGACCCAGATACCACTTTAGTTATATCATTTACTCTATGGGATTTATCACCAGGATTAATCCTTTCAGGACTATATCCAACAAAAAAGTCGTGATTAAGTTTGAGTTTAGATTTATTTTCTAGGATTGGTATACAAATATCCCTTGTAACTCCAGGATAAACAGTTGATTCATAAACAACGATATCACCTTGCTTGAGAAATGATCCAATCATTCTAGAAGCAGATACAATGCTTTTTAAATCAGGCTGCTTGGATTTAGTGATAGGAGTAGGAACAGTTACTATAAAAAAATTTGCGGTACTTAAAGTTTCAGTTGAAACAGTAAATTCCAGTGACTTGCTGCTATTTAATATTTGCCTTTTAGAAACTTCGTTAGTTTTATCAATTCCTTTCTTCAATTGCAAAACTCTTTTAGAGTCTATATCAAAACCCACAACATTAAATTTTTTAGAAAATTCAACTGCCAATGGCAAGCCAACATAACCGAGACCTATAATCCCAATTTTAAAATTTTTTTTCATATTTTTAATGTTCAGTTTTAGAGAGCAATTATAACATTTTCAGGCTATTTAGTTTTTTTGAATCTATGCATGAACTTTGCAAATCAGCAAAAAAAATGAAATTGAAATCGAATATAATTTACTGATGACGACTAAGATCTTTATTGGTACCTCTCCCAACTCTTATGACTTGGAAATTGAAATGATATATGAGTATTCTCTCAGGAAACACTCTACTACTGAATTAGAAATAAATTGGATGAAGTTAAGTAATGATAGTAATGATTTTTGGGGAAACTGGAAAACAAATAAATGGTTTACTCCATTTAGTGGCTTTAGATGGGGTATTCCTGAGTTTTGTGATTTCAGTGGGAGAGTTATATATACGGACGTTGATATGATTAACCTAAGAGATATTTCTGAATTAGTGGAAATAGATATGCAAGGAAAACCTTTTGCAGCCAGAAAAGGCTCTAGATGGGGGTATGAACTCTGTGTAATGGTAATTGATTGTGAAAGAGCAAAAAATTATCTTTGGGATATTAAAAAATTAAAATCAAATCTTGATTCACATAATTTTCATAGAAATATGATTTCAGAATCTGAATTAGTTCATGAAATTGATTCTAGGTGGAACTGCTTAGATGGTGAAGATAGACACTTAGACGATATCTATCAACTTCATTTCACTAATATGTCTACTCAGCCTTGGCGCCCTTATTGGTATAAAGGCGAAAAAAAGATTCACCCAAGAAAAGATTTGCTTAGCCTATATGATCAATTTAAAAAAGAGGCTCAAGGCTCAAAAAAACTATTAGGTTCATCTGAAAGTCCAGAATTTATAAATTTTGAAATTTCGCTTTAATTAGTTTTTTTCAAAAACTAAGCCATTTTCTACTTTTACTACCCGCGAGCAATTTGATAAAAGTAATTTATTATGAGTTATTAAAATTGCAGTAAGCCCGTTGCTACATAATTCGGAAATGCTTTGAATAACTCTTAAAGATGAATCATGATCTAGGGCACTAGTTGATTCATCAAGAAAAATTATGTTTCTATTGTTGAAAAAGGCTCTAGCCAATGCAATCCTTTGTCTTTGTCCTCCCGAAAATTTCAAACCCTTTTCACCTATTGGCGTATCTAATCCTTCTGAGAGAGAATCTATTAAATCAGATAAACCAACTTTTTTACAAATTTGCATTGCACGTTCATAAGACAAGTCATCAATATCATGGCCAATACAAATATTCTCGATTATGGAGCCGTCTATCAAAAAAATTTCTTGAGGTAGGTAAGCAAGTTGCTTTCTCCAAGATGTTAAGTGATTTTTTATAGGAATGTTATCAACTTCAATTGAGCCTGAATTAGGTTTATTTAAACCCATTATTAGATCTACTAATGTAGTCTTACCAGAACCAGAATCTCCTGAAATTCCAATAAAATCTCCGCGATTAATTTTGAAACTTAAATTACTAAAAATATTATCTTTACCTTCATAATTAAATGACAATTCTGAAACATTTATTTCATTAAATTTACTAAAGTCATAATCTTTGTTTTCTATTGAAGAACTTATATTTATTTCCATATCATCAAACTCTTGCTTTAGTTTGTTGACAGCATCAATATTTAAACTGATAGCATTAATAGAAGAGATAATTAAATTCATTGATGGTAAAAGCCTCATTGCAGCAACAAGAAAAATAGATAGAGTTGATAGGGTTTCTAGAATCTCATAGTTAAAAAGAAATGAAATTGCTAAGAGTATGCAAATTATCACTACGAGCATTAACTCTAAAAGGTATCGCGGAACAATAGTATTCAGATAAAGTCTTTTTTCCGCACTCGCAACTATTGTTCCTGCTTCAGTCACTTTATTTTCAAAGATATTTCCAATTCCAAGAATTTTGACTTCCTTGATTCCACTTAGCACTTCATTCATGCTGGTTACTAGTGAGGCTAGGCCCACATTCTTTCTTTCACCCCATTTAACAAGATCTTTTGAAAATAATCTCGTCATAATAAATAAACCAATTACCGCAAAAAACGAGGAAATAACAAAAAATGTAAAATTTGTAATTATTAAAAGTGTCAGAATAAGAAGAACAGAGGTCAGCTCAACGAGTATCCTAAATGTGTTAATTAATGATTGAACGAAATTCTGTGAATATGCGAATAGTGCTGTTTGATACTGCCCAGTGGTCTTATTAACTCTAGAAGCATAATCCTGACTCAACAAACTTGAGATTAGTAATCGCCTTAATTCAATTTGCCTTTTGAATGAAATACTTAGTATGTAGCTCTGAATAACCCACAAAGAGCATGCGCGAATTAAAAAAATTGAAATTAGCGTTATGCTGCTAAAAATTATTAGATTTTGCTGACTGATGTTACTTAGAAAAGAGTAATTTGATGTTAATCCTTCATAATCAAAAAAAACTACAACATAAGGACCAATTAAAGAAATCCCTATCATGTCTAAAATTGCAACTAAAAAGAATGTGGATAAAACAAATATTAGATACCTTTTAGATTTTCCAAATAACTGTAATACAGTATAGATATTCTTTAAAAATTTATTGATTCCTTTCATATCAAATGGGGCTAATTATAAAGGTAAATAGGTTGATTTGTACCTAGGCTATAATTAATCGACTATAATTCACGCTCAGGCTGGATGGCAGAGTGGTTATGCAGCGGCCTGCAAAGCCGTGTACGCCGGTTCGATTCCGGCTTCAGCCTCCAAACATAGGGATAATTATGAATATTGTAGTAATTGGAAGCGGTTATGTAGGCCTTGTCACTGCTGCTTGTTTAGCAGAATCAGGTCATCTCGTAAACTGCATTGATATTGACAAAGAAAAACTTAATAATCTTAAGAAAGGAGAAATTCCTTTTTTTGAGATTGGTTTGAAAAAAATTGTTCTAAAGGCTGTAAAAAACAAAACACTACGCTTTTCGAATAGCTATGCCGATTCTCTCAATCAAGTTGAAGCTATCTTCTTATGCGTAGGAACTCCACCAAAAGCTAATGGTCAACCTAACTTAAGTTATCTAAAGAATTCATTAACCTCTATAGCGAAAAATCTTAAAAATGATGTTGCAGTCTTTATTAAATCTACAGTTCCTGTTGGAACAAATGAATTTGCTAAAGAATTTATCCAAAAAAAAACAAGAAATGATATAAATATAAGTTTTGCTTCAAATCCTGAATTCCTTAAAGAAGGGAATGCTGTAAGTGATTTCAAAAAACCAGATAGGATTATTATAGGTACCAAGGACCCTCAGATTAAAAAGTTATCTAAGAAAATTTATAAAAATATAACAACATCAAAAAAAATTATTTTTACATCAATAGAATCAGCTGAAATAATTAAATATGCATCAAATGCCTTTTTAGCATCAAAGATTGCCTTTATAAATGAGATTGCAAGGCTTAGTGATCATTTCAATGCTGATATAAAAGAGATACAAAAAGGAATGTCCATGGATGAAAGAATTGGTGAGCATTTTTTGAACTCAGGACTGGGATTTGGTGGATCTTGCTTTCCAAAGGATTTAGATGGCCTAGTAAATAGGTTCAAGGAATTTGATATTCCTTCTTCAATACCTGCTGCAGTTAAATTATCAAATAATCAACAAATAAATTATTTTTCAAAAAAAATTATTGGCAAACTTAAAGGAAAAAATAATTGTATAATGGTCTGGGGATTGGCATTCAAAGGTGGAACTGACGATGTAAGAGAATCCCCTTCTGTAAGGTTAATAAAAAAAATTGCAAATAAGTATAAAGAAATTTATGCCTATGATCCGCTTGCAATATTTAATGCAAAAAAAGAGCTTATTGGATTTAACAATATCAAGTTTATTAGAGATAAATATGAATTTATTGAAAAATGTGACTGTCTGATTATAGCAACTGAGCACTCTGAATTTAGATCAGTTGACTTTAAAAAAATTGGAAAAATGAAAAATAAGCTCATCTTTGATGGTAGAAATATACTGAATAAACAGCAGGTTGAGAAATATGGATTTATCTACCATGGAATTGGTGTTTAAAAGATCGAGTAAATTTTGGATATAAATGTTGTTTGTGTTTGTGACCAAAAATATTTAAAGTATTTTTATACCTTATTACAATCTGCAAAAATATATTCTCCGGACTTAAGATTTCATATATGTCTAATAAATCAAAAGAAATCTAGAAAAAAAATTGAGCTAAAAGCAAAAAATATTTATAAAAAAATAAACTTTTTTTATCTTGAAAAAAAATTTATAAATAAAGCTAATAAACGAGCCTTTTGTGCAAACTATAGGGCTAAGTTCTTATTACATGTATTAAACAAGGGTTTTAAAAACATAATTTATATGGATGTTGATTCGTTAATAAGAAAAAATATCAAAGAGTATAATTGGGATTTCTCAGAAAATGATATTTCTGTATATTTTAGAAATTCGAATGACCCAAAATTTAAACTCCTATCCGGAATTATAAGCATTTCAGGAAACAATAAGTCCAAAGTTTTTATAGAGAGTTGGACAAAAGAAATTGAAGATGAAATTTATAATTGGTTTGCTGACCAAATAACTTTTTACAGCACATACCTAAAGTTAAGAAATAATATTAATTTTGGTAACTTAGATAAGCAAGTTATTGACTGGGATTTTCAAAAAGGGAGTTATATTTGGGCTGGAAAGGGAAGTAGAAAAAATAATGACCTTAGATACATAAAAGAAACGCTTTTAATAAAAACAAGGTATCTCTTTAGTCGATTTGGATAATATTATATGACTTGTTTAATCTTCCGAGTGTCTTTAAAAGAAATTCCTGATCATAGCTAAGCCTTTTATCCATTTGAGATAATTTAACTATATTTATTTTAATATCCTCGACGATATTGCAGCTAACAGAGCTAGTTAAAGTAAAAATTTCAAGATTGCCAGAATTAATATTTTTTAAAAATACCTCAGAATCAGGCTCAGAATTAATTAGTGGGACTTCATCGTCTAGATATTGTTTACAAATTTGTGAGTCTTCCCTGGGGTGCTTCAAATAAATATTAAAATTATTTGAATTTATATATTTAAAGATTCTCTCTATTTGCAACTCTTTTAAATACATGAATTGCCAGGGTTGCCCAATCATAATCTTAATTTTTTCAACACATTTATCATTTTTTATTGTTAGTTGTTTAATTTTTCTTTTGTCTATAATCGAATCAGAAAATGCACTTAGAGGAAACCAAGTGTAGTGTCTTGTATTAATTTTATAAAAAAATGCAGCTGGTATTGGAAAGTTTATTAACTTATTTAGCAAATAAAGTCTGGTATGGAATTTTCGCTCTATCTTAAATTGAGAATTATAGATTGATAATTTGTTAATGGAATACAGGCCTTCGTCAAATGTAATGATTTCTCTGAACGAACAAAATATATATAAAATTTGAAAAATTAAGGAATCTGTTCTTGCGATACAAATTGAAGTGAAGCCATTTCTTTTAATTCGAAAAATTAATTTAAACAAACTAAAAAAATTTAGCTTTGGCAAATAAAAACAATCTAAGTTTTTCAT
>MDTE01181402.1_pt1 | contig 24061 bp, 17 predicted proteins | sample 811231 | NCBI WGS metagenome assembly MDTE01 (sample SAMN05326651, study PRJNA326480) | marine metagenome | isolation source: seawater | place: Indian Ocean: Red Sea | collected 2010 | reverse complement strand
GTATTTCTAACGATATCTTCTTTTATGAGTTGTTTTCCGATTTTAACCGGCAGCAAAGCTCTAGCATGCAACATTCGACGAATCTCTAACGCTGCATACTTTGCTAGAAGTATAATACGCATTACTTTCATACCTCCAGTAGTTGACCCACCCATTCCTCCGATGAACATAAGCGTAAGAAGTATCATTTGTAAAAAAACTGGCCATAATTCATAATCTCCAAGGACGTAGCCTGTACTAGTTAAAATTGCAACTACATTAAATAATGATTCACTAAAACTTTTATAATATTCTGTATTACCTTTTGTGATTATAGTAAGAAAGACAATAAACGTTGATATGATAATTATCATTAAATAAACTAAAAATTCAGTATTCTTAATAAGTGTTTTGAAATCTCCATTTAGCATACGAAAGTGTAGTGAAAAATTTATTCCTGCTATAAACATAAAAAAGATTATTATAAAATGAATAGCTGAGTTATCATAATAAGCTATACTCGCATTTTTGGTTGAGAAACCACCGGTTGGCATTGTTGTAAATGCATGACATATAGAATCAAATATACTCATACCAGCAATCATAAGTGCTAAAGCCTCAATTAAAGTCATCCCAACATAAATCATCCAAAGCAATTTAGCAGTTTCTCTAACTCGAGGTTTAATTTTATCTGCAACCGGTCCAGGGACTTCAGCCTTGAATAACTGAACACCACCGACTCCTAATAATGGCAATATTGCAATATAAAATACTATGATTCCCATACCCCCAATCCATTGAAGAAATGAACGCCAAAATAATATTCCATGTGGTAAACTTTCAATTCCATTTTTTAAATGAGGTAATGTATCTATATTACCAATTATTGTTGCTCCAGTTGTTGTAACTCCAGACATAGATTCAAAGAACGCATCTGTTATATTGGGGATTGCACCAGAGATATAAAATGGCAATGCTCCAATAATGGCGGTAACAACCCACGAAAAAGTCACTATAGCAAAACCATCACGATTAGTTAAAGTCTGATTATTGCGAGTTATAAACCATAAGGGTATACCTAAGAGTATGCATGACATAGATGATATAATAAAACTATATAAGTCTGATTCACCATGATATATAGAAATAAAAATAGGCACCACCATTGTAATACCTAATATTGAGATTAATGCCCCAAGTATATTAAAAAGGACTTTAATTCTCATACACCAAATAATTTTTTCAATTTATTAATTGCTTTCGGCTTTGCAAATACTAAGGCTGTATCATCTTCTGTTAATATTGATGCTCCATGGGCAATTCTGATTTTTCCATGATGATTAATTATTCCTACAATACTATCCTTTGGAAAATTAAGTTCTTTCAATGGACTTTGAGTCACAGGACTATTTGGCTCAGGCTGAAATTCGATCACATCAACATCAATTTCATCAAATGTAACCACAGGAGTTTCCGTTAAGTCAGTATGTAATTCTTTTAGAATAGAATTCACAGTAGATAAGTTTTTACTTATTACAGCGCCAGCACCGATTTCTTGGATAGTTGGTATATATTCAGTAGTAGAAATATGAATAATGCTTTGTTTAGCACCAAGATGTTTTGCAAGAAGGCCGGCGATTAGATTAGTCTTTTCATTCTCTGTAACAGAAATAAAACTGTCTACATCTTGTATATTTTCTGATTTTAAAAATTCTATATCTGTACCATCTCCATAAATTGTCATAGTTTGATCTATACTATGAGAAATCTGCCCGGCTTTTGGTCTATTATTCTCCACTAATCTCACACTGACATCTTCACTTGGTAAATCATTTGCAAGTGAGCGACCAATTTTTGATCCACCAATAATCATAACACGATGAGTCTCAGTTGCTTTCTTACCTAAAGCTCCTAAAAGATTTTCAATATCTTCAGTTTTTATAATAAAATAACCAATATCGCCATCTCTAAAAATAAAATCTGACCAAGGGACTATCGTTTCTTGACCTCGTAAAACAGCAATTACACCAAATTTAAAATGACTATTTTTAAGAGATATTTCATCTAATTTTTTGTCAATTATTCGCCTAGAATCACCATTTATATGTATACCAAGCATCTTCAACCTACCCGCTTCAAAATCCATCGCTTGTACCGCATAAGGGTGTTTCACAAGACGAATAATTTCTTCACATGCAGCCTTCTCTGGATGAATTACAACATCTACACCAAATTTTTCAGGACGAATAATAGAGTCACTTGCTGTATATTGTTGATTACGAAGTCGAGCAATTATTTTATTTGCCCCAAGTTTATGAGCTTGCTGAGATGCAATCAAATTCACTTCATCAACTCGCGTTAAACATAAAACATAATCTGCCTCACCAACGTGGGCTTCTGTGAGTGTATTTGGACTAGCTCCATTACCCTCTACAACAATCACATCTAAATTTTCTGATGCTCGTCTGCATTTAAACGGATCAATATCAATGACAGTAATATCGTAGTCTTCTTCACTTAATGCTTTTGCAACATGAAAACCAACTTCACCACCACCTATAATTATTACCTTCATATAATAATACTCATCTAATAATAGTTAAAAAAGTTACTCCATAAATACATAAAAAAAAGCAATTAAAGCTATTTGATTTCACGATCTATAAATGCACCTAATTTTTTAAATTTTTCTTCAATTTTTTCATAACCTCTATCTATATGATAGATACGACTAACCTCCGTTATCCCTTTTGCTGCGAGACCAGCAACAATTAACGAAGCACTAGCTCTAATATCTGTAGACATTACAGGTGCTCCAACAAGTTCATCAACCCCTCTAATAAATGCAGTATTTTGATCAAGTTTTATATTAGCACCAAAACGATTAAGTTCTGGGATATGACTAAATCTGTCATGATATACGGTATCTTTCACTAATGATGAACCATTTGCTAAAGCCATAAATGCTACCCATTGTGCTTGTAAATCAGTAGGAAATCCTGGGTAAACAGCAGTTGTCATATCAACTGCATTAATCGATTTAGCTTTGGATATAGTAATTGAATCTGATGATGTATGAATATTGCATCCAGCTTCTTTAAATTTTTCAATTACTGTTTCTAAGTGCCCTGGGTTAACATGTTTTAAAGTAATTTCTCCAAGTAAAGCACCTGCAGCTAAAAAGGTACCAGCTTCTATTCTATCAGGTATAACATCAATATTAGCTGATTTTAATTCATCTACACCTTTTATGACCAACCTTTTAGTGCCAATACCACTAATTTTTGCACCCATCAAGTTTAAATATTCACATAATTGCGTGATTTCAGGTTCGCAAGCCGCATTATCCAGTATTGTGGTCCCTTGGGCAGTTACTGCTGCCATTGCTAAATTACCTGTCGCACCTACAGATGGAAATTCAAAATTAATATTTGCTCCGATTAATCTATCTGCTTCAGCTAATATATATCCACTCTCTAAAGTAACTTTTGCACCTAATTTTTCTAAACCCTTGAGATGAAAATCTACAGGCCGAGGTCCCCATGCACATCCACCAGGCAAAGATACTTTTACTCTTCCAAAACGAGCAATTAATGGTCCTAGAACATAAAAGGATGCTCTCATTGTTTTTACTAAATCATAAGGAGCTTCTGGATTATTCACTGATGTCCCATCAACAGTTAATGTACCATCATCAAATACACATTTTGCACCGACAATCTCAAGTAACTTTATCATAGTTCGTGTATCACGAAGATCCGGGACATTTTTAATTACTGATTTACCATTAGCAATAATTGCTGCCGTCATTATTGGTAAAACAGCATTTTTTGCACCACTAATATCGACAGAGCCACTTAGTTGTTTTTGACCTTCAATAATTATTTTGTCCATTATATTTTATCCCTCAATTCCTAAAAATTGTTCTTGAATTAAATTATAGCTCTCATCTTTCGTTAGATAATTAACTTTAACAAATGTTTGATTGTCTTTTATCAGTTTTTGAATATTTAAATGATGGTTAGCTTTTCTAGCTATTTGTGATAAATGAGTAATACAAAAAACTTGTTTTGTTTTTGAAAGTTTCAACAATAATTCACCAACTTTCTCAGCTGAAGAACCCGATATTCCAGAATCAATTTCATCAAAAACTAATGTATTAATAGGGTCCATCTTTTGAAAAACAGTCTTTATTGCTAGCATTATTCGTGAAATTTCTCCCCCAGAAGCAATAGCAGCTAAAGGCTTTAAAGGCTCTCCTGGATTTGCAGATAAGAAAAATTCTACTAAATCAATCCCTCTTCTATTGGGCATTACTAATTTTTGATTATATTTTACTGATCCATCATCACTATATTGTTGATCAATTCTTATTTCAAAATCAGATTCTGGCATATTTAGTTCAGCCATGATAGATTTTATTTTTTTTGATAATTGTATACCCATCCTTTTTCTATTTTCATTGATTTTCAAAGCTAATCTTGAAAATAATTTTTCTTTCTTATTTATTTCATCTAATAAATCCTGTTCTAACTTTATTGGATCATATATTAATGCAATTTCTTTTTGTATATTATTTTGATATTCGATAACAGCATCAATGGATCCACCATATTTGCGCTTAATCTCTTGCAAGGAATAGTATCTTTCCTGAACATTCTTTAATTCATCCGGATCAGTATCTATTCTATCTAATTGATTATTAATTTCCGAACTAGCTTCTTGCAATTGTATAATCGCACCTTTAATCAATTCATTAATTTGGATTAATTCATCATCATATTTCATGATTGATTCTAATTCTCGAGATTTATCTTCTAAGATATTTGTAACACAATGATCTTCGGTTAATAATTCAGATTGTAGCTTATTTAACGTAATCTGTATTTCATCTAAATGATTTAATTTTTTATAATATTTTTCAACCTCTACATCTTCTCCATTTTTTGGATTAACAGAGTCTATCTCATTTGCTTGAAATTTCAATAATTCTAATCTATCTAATTTTTCCTGTTTTGATTGTTTTAATTCAATTAATTGTCTATTTAAATCTTGAATTTCATTAAATAACTTTTCTATATCTAAAATAAGATCAGCATGATTACAAAAATAGTCTAGATATTCTATATGAGTATCCTTATTTAGAATATGTTGCTGATCATGTTGGCCATGAAAATCAACTTTTATTGAATCCAATTCTTTCAATGACTTAATATTAATTGGCTCATCATTTATGTAAGCCTTAGTTCGACCTTCACTTGTAATTATTCTTCTTACCTGAAACGGTTCATTAAATGTTGTAACTATAACAGAACGAGACTGTCCATTTCTAACCATTATTTTATCAGCTTTCCCACCTAATGAAGTTTTCAATGCTTCTAATAAAATGGATTTACCAGATCCAGTTTCACCGGTAATGACCGTTAGGCCAGAATTAAATTCTATATTGACCTTATCAATAATTGCAAAATTTTTTATAGAAAGATTATTAATCATTGTGTTTTGTTAATGAAAAAAATACAAATAGTGATCCCAAAAATTACACCTATTACATCAGCTATAATATCATAATGGCTAGGAAAACGCCCTGGTATCATTGATTGCCAAATTTCATCAATGATACAAAAAATAATACAAAAAGTAGAGACTCTAATAATTGGATTTTTTAAATCTAGATGATATGCACGGTAACCTAAAAACCCTGCTATAGTATATTCAATAATATGAAAAATCTTATCCCATGTTAAAATAACAAATTTTGGCATTGAAGAGCTTGGAATACTTGATCCTAATAAAATTAAAAATAAGAATCCAAAAAATTGATATTTACGATAATTCATACCTTGAGATAACCTTCGGAATTTCAAATAATAAATCTGAAGCTATTTGTCCTCTATAGCCTTTTTCCGATAATAAATTATCTGAAGCAAGTCCATGAATAAAAACACCTGATTCTGCTGCCTGCCTTAGAGATAATCCTTGTGCAATAAAACTCCCAATCATTCCAGAAAGTACATCACCAGTTCCAGATGTGGATAATCCTTGATTTCCTGTTGTATTTAAACTGACTTGATCTTTATGAAAAATACATACAGGTACTTGTTTTATAACAGCTGTATGATTAAATCCCATCATTATTTTTTCTAATTGGTTAGGAAAATCAGAGACTAATTTTTTCTTATTAATTCCTGAAATATGTGATAATTCACCTAAATGTGGAGTAATTACTAATGGATTAATTCGATTATTTAAATCTTTAAGATTACTCTTAAATGGAAATAAACCATCAGCATCAAGTACAATAGGTTTTTTTATAAATAAAACAAGTTTTTTTATTAATTCTTGAGTAGTATTTTGACGACCAAGACCTGGACCCAAAATCACTACATCAGCCCATTCTGATTTTTCTAATAAAACATCAAAATGTTCTTCTTTAAAATATCCCGTAAAATTATCATCTAAACTAAAAGTCATACCTTCTATTATTTTTTTTTCTAAAATATTATTAAGAGACTCAGCTGTAGCTGTTAAAGTTAATCCTGTTCCTGATCTTAGAGCTCCTAGTGTTGCTAAAATTGAAGCTCCTGTCATACCCTTAGAACCAGTAATTAGTAATACTTTTCCTGAAGAATATTTATGGCTATCAATTTTTGGTTTTATCAATACATTTTTTAGATTTTCATTACTAAATGAATGCCATTTTAAACCTGATATTGCTACTTTATTCAAATTAGGAAAACCTATCTCACCTGTAGTTACTTTACCAGAAAACTCTTTTCCATATCTAAAAATTGAACCGAGTTTTGGAGCGCCAAAGGTTATAGTTTCATCCGCTTTAATTGCTATTGGTTTAGGTACCCCAGAATCAGAGTCTAATCCAGATGGTATATCAATTGAAAGAATTTTTGTATTAGTTTGATTTACCCAATAAAACCATTGTAATAAATCATCTTTAATATTCATCTTCAACCCTGTACCAAATATTCCATCAATAATTAAATCAAATGAATCAGAAATAAATAAACTATAACCATATGTAATTGTGATTTTATTTTGTTCACATTTTTTAAAAAAATATAAAGAATCACTCTTAATTAATTCAGGTGTTAAAAATGAATGGACAAAAACATTATAATTGTTTTTTTTTAGGACATGCGCTGCTGCAAAACCATCGCCACCATTATTACCCTTACCACATAAAACTAGAATAGATGGGTCCTGAGTTTTATTTACAATTTCCATAGCTTTTTTAGCAACTTTTTTACCAGCATTACCCATTAATAATTTCCCAGATATTCCAAATTTATCCATAGAAAGAGTATCTAATTCTTTTGCTTGTTTACATGTTAAAAACCACATTAGTTTGAAAAAATTGCAAATGCTACAGCGTATGTATCTATATGCGAAATTGAAACTTTACAATTACCATTAATATTAAATTTTAGATTTACTTTAGGTTCTCCAAAATCTGATGAAATAATTTCAATTGAAGAAAGAGGAATAGGCTTATTAAAACCTGATGATTTTATTGACTTTATTATTGCTTCTTTAGCGGCAAATCTACCAGAATAATGAATTTCTGGATTTGATTTAGATGCACAATATTTTTGTTCTTGAATTGTGAATATTCGGTTTAAAAACTTTAATTTAAATTTTGCTATAGAATCTTTAATCCGATGAACTTCTACAATATCAGTACCAATATATAAATTAGTTAACACTACTATTATTTTTTTTTATAATATCAACTAACTGATATATATCAGTTAGGTCCCAATCAGCACCAGATGATTTTGTACCAAAAGTATCTCCATATCTAGCGAAAGCTGTTCTCATTCCAATTTTCTTAGCTCCGACAATATCTCGTTCTGGCCAATCACCAATCATTACTGTCTCTGCAGGACTTAATCTTAATGCATCTAAAGCCATTTTAAATGGTTTTTCTGAAGGTTTTCTTTCTTGACTATCATCAAATGTAATAACAACATCAAAATAATGATATAAATTCAAATAATATATTCTCATCCATGCCTCCCTGCTAGGAGCATCTGAAACAACAGCTAATTTTATACCTAATTTAGCTAAAGCCATTAGCGTTTTATTAACGTTTGGATAAGCCATCAAATTGGCTTCCCTAGCTCTCCTGTAAGCTACAATACCCGCAGCTAAATATTTATTATCCACATAGCCAATCTGATTTTTAATAAATACATCAAACGCAGTTTGATTTTCCCATCCATATTCTTCATATATATTTATAATAGTATTGTATGATTTTTTTTCATCCACAACTAATCCAGCTTCAATCATTCCTTTAATTGCCGCTTTCACAGCAAATTCTTTCATTTTCATGAAATCTAATAATGTGTTATCTAGATCAAAGACGACACCTTGAATAAATGAATTAGCCACTTAAATTATTTTTGATATTTAGCAGGATTATTAATTTCATCTATTTTACGTCCAGCAAGCTCTCGCCAATCTCTATCTTTATATGCTTCTTCAAAATGTTTTTTAGCTCTTGTCTTATTACCTTTTCCAAATTCAGCACAACCTAACTCATACCAACCCCCACCAAATTTCTTTTTTAAGTCTACACACTCTCTAGATATAGATGCAGCATCATCCCATTTTTCAACTTGATTATAAGCTGATGCTAAATAAAAATATTTATTATAATCTTTATTATCTAATTCAATAGAAACTTTAAGATTTTCAATAGCGCCATCCCAACTTTCTTGTTCTATAAACAATATACCTAGCCTCATAAATCCATCAGCATATGATGGATCAACTTGAGTAATTTTTAGAAGTATCTCTTCAGCTTGCTTATAATTAGCTTGATCTGTATATAACTTGCCAAGATTACCATATGCTTTTGAATAATTGGGATTTACTTCTATTGCTCTATGATAGTATAGAATAGCTTCATCTATATTACCATCAGATTCATATGCTGATCCTAGCGTAAAGAGGGTTTTATCATGCTCTGGCTTGATTTCAATAACCTTATTCAAATATTGAATTGCTTTGTCAGAATTGCCTTGTTTTTTTTCAAGTACACCTAATTGATAATATGCTAAATAAAAATTACTATCATATAGAAGAGCTTTTTTATAATAGTCTATAGCCTTTTTAATATCACCACGCTTATAGGCTTTATTACCTCCATTGAGAAACTGTTTAGTGACATTATCTAAGCCTTTTCTTGCTTTTAAATGTTCAGGGTATATCTCTAATGCATTGCTAAAATGTTTAGCTGCACCTTCTATATCCTTCTGACGAAACCTAGTTAAACCTTTATAAAATTCAGCATCTGGAAAATATGGATGCTCTTTCAAAATTAATGAATATTTATCAATAGCATCATCAAAACGACCTTCTTGAACATCGCGATTTCCATTTTGAATATTTTCTTTAATTTGAGTGATTTTATTTGACCATTCACGAAAATCTTCATCCGCTTGAACAGCCTGATTAGAAAAATCATTTGCCATATTTAGGTTACCCATATGAAGATATAACTTTGATAATGCTTGTAAGGCAGGTGCAAATGATGGATCAAGTTTTAAAGCCGACTTGAATGAATTTTCAGCTTCTATATAATTACCATTTTTTAATTGTGTATTTCCATTATTAATTAATAATTCGGGATCTTGAGAAAAAATAATTGATATAAATAAAAATATTTTAATATTTCGTAAGAAATACGCCATAGAGACCTCTTTTATTCAATGGTTAGTAATTTTTATAAGATTATCGGTACAGATTTTAATAATTATTTTTGTTGAAAATCATATTAGAATGATTATTTCTTTGGTAGACTATTTATCTTTTCATCCAACTTATCAACTTCTTTATTTAATTTTGAGATATTTGACTTTAATTGTACTAATGTTTCATTCATATCTTCTAAATTATTTTGAATCTTTTTTCTTGCCCTATTTGAATTTTCATCTAGATCTTCTATACTATTATTCGTTGTCTTTATTTGGGAGTTAATATCTAATAACATATTATCCATACCCATTTTTAATTCAGTAGTTAAAGATGAAAGATTAATAGAAATTTCTTCAATATTTTTTTGATTTAAGTCAATATTTTTTTCAATAGAAGAAAAACCATCACTCACTCTTTGAACTTCTTGAATTAAATTAGCTAACGAACCTGCCATAATATCAATTTGATTTTGTTGATTTTGTTGAGCATTAATATTTTCCTGTAATTCATTTTTAATATTTGATACGGATCCAGTTAGTAAAAATGATTGGTTAGCTGTGGTCTCCAATTTTCTTTGGGCTTGATTAAATTCCTTATTTATTATAGTAACTGAATCATCTAAGCCTCCCATATTTTGACGATTAGATGCAATCTCAATTCTTTGGTTTACTAAATCTCCTTGTACATATTCAATCTGTTTTTTTTGCTCACGACCTTGAGAATGCAATCTTAACAAATCAATCTCAAATTCATTTTGTAAAATCTCAAGATTTTTATATAAAGAATAAAGATTATTATATGCTATAGATAAAGAATCATTCCAATGATTAATCTGGCCCGTAAGATGATCGACATGGTTTTGCAAATGATCAACACGTTGACTCATAAATGAAAGATCACCTTTTCTAGCAAGATCTTCCCTACCTAAAATATCTTCAGGTAGAATTTTCATTGTTCCTTGTTCAGTTTTAAGAAATATACGATGTTGGTTTTCGTTAACAACTTTACCTTGAATAATTGATCCATCTTTTAAAAAAAAGATAGAGATATCCTGTGCTGCAGCGATTGATACACCAACAGTAAAAAATATTAATATTATTCGCTTTTCAATCATCTTAAGTAAAATGTATGGTCAAGAAATCTAAAACTGTGTAGGCTTTTGATCAATAAAGAAGAAATTATAAATAGTCATTTAATTTATGGACATCTAAAAAATTGTACCGAAGGCCGGACTCGAACCGGCACAGGGTTTCCCCCACATGCCCCTCAAGCATGCGTGTCTACCAATTCCACCACTTCGGCATATTCCCAAAATAAAATAATCAGATAATTCTCCTTCTTCAAAATTATATTGAAAAGTTTAAAATAGGCTACTAATTAAATAAGATTACTAGAATTAGTATTTTAAATATTAATTATTACCTAATTATTGCAAATTTCCCAATGTGCGTTTTATTTCCATCTGAAGTAATATGAAAAATATATAATCCTGGAGCTACTTCTTGATTATTTTTTGTACGCAAATCCCACATAGCATTCCCAGATAATAAATTTTTATGTTTAATTTTATCTACCAATTCACCATTAACAGTAAAAATTTTAATTATACATTCTTTTGTTAAATTTGTAAATCTAATTTGTCTTAAATGTTCAGTTTCTTTGAACTTTGAGTTAACAATATATGGATTTGGAATTACCTGGACCTTTGATAAATCATTTTTTGGTGCGACACCTGGATATACTTTAACAAAATTTCGATCTAAAACTGTTGTTCCCTTAGAATTTTCAATTGAAGCATAACCATCTGGATCAGCCCACTTATTTGGGTTAGAATAGTTTGTATCTATAATAGTAGAAAATTGACCATTTCCCAAATCCTTATAATAGGTATTAAAAGGAGGTTCGACGCCCATATCGTATGCTACAATTGAATATGTATACTCAAAACCATTTATGACATCTTCGTCTGTAAAACTATATTGAAATGAATCACCATCAATAAAAACTAGTTCATCTAAACGAATTGAATCAAAGCCTGTATCATCACCAAGATTAAACCAAGGAAAATAAGGATCAGGGCCTTTAATAGAATGTCCTCTACTATTTTCAGGCTCACAATCATATCTATTTGAATAAGTACAATGAAGAGAATCTCTATAAGCAGAAAGATCAAACTGCATAAATGGACGCCAACCTACAAAAATACCATTGTTATCATAAATCATATCATCCGGATTTCCCCATGTTTCTCCACCATCTTTACTTTTATAAATTTTATATCCTTCAAAATCAGAATAACCCGTTAAGACATCGTTCGAAAATTCTGCAACATCATCCCAATATAATGTGATTTTCCCTAGATCTGTTATTGCTGCCAGGTTAGGTTTAGTTGGTGGAGTAAATCCTTGATAACGAGAGTTGTACATTACCTGAGCAAATCGAGCATTATTAATTAAATCTTCCTCATCTTGTCCAAAAATGATACAAAATGAAAAAGGAACTTCCCGGCCTACAGGAAAATCAAAAGGCCCACATGTCATTAAAACTAAGGGATCAACACCATCAGGAGGCCTTTGAAATACTGATTCTTCTTCAATCCCTTCAAGAGAATCAAAATGAGGATTTAATTCTGAACCTAGATCAGTATTCGGATCATCTGTATGAAAATGCCATGACTTTTCATTATCTGTAAGGTTTACAGTATCTCCAACCATGATTTTATAAAATATTTCTTCTTTATTTCTGGCTTGGGGGCACCCTGGAGTACCAGCATAACAATCTCCTGCATTACCCTCTAACCCAAGAACGCCTGGTCTTAAATACCAATCCAACCAATGCCAATCTGTCATTTTTAATGGCTCACCAGGAAAGATATCAATTACTCCATCTTTATCTAGATCTACAGGATTAGTGGCTAGTGGTGAATCTAATAATTGTGTCGCTACTAATCCAAAATCATTACCCGGGCTTATAATATCTGGACTCATAGCATAGCCTGAAATCCCTGAATAACCATCATAATCGCCCTGCATAGCAATACTAATTAATAATCTCTCATTATTTACATCTATTAACTCCCAATAATATTTCATAAAATCATCACGGTTACTCCAGTATGTTGAATTACCATATTTATCGCCAGTAAGTATTACTCCATCATTCCAAAATCCTAAGCTTACTCCAGAATAATTAAATCCTTTTCCACCATTTAACTTGGTACCATCAGGCATAATCATACCTTCTCCACATATCTGATTCCCATCATTATCAAAAATAGGCATACCATATTCATCTTCCGCACACCAATCACCACTTTCATTACGCACTTTAACTGTAACAAATAAAATATCTTCAGCATAAGATACTCCATATGAATGTGCCGTAGACATTACTCTAAGACCCATAGGATACCCTGTCTGCTCATATTCATTATTTGTATTAACTTGATTACCTCGATGAGCCCAACGATCATCAAATTCCATATAAACATCCATATCAGATACAAATCTTCCTGGTATCTCTTCCCAGCAATCTGGATCCTTACGTGATTGACTACAACCTGGAAGATTGATATTATAATCTTCTGCCCACCAACCTGGCCAAAATGATTCCATCTTACCATTACTTGGATTCATACGTAATGGCCATGTATCTGAATACCTAGAGTGCGCAAGTAATGGATATGTATCATCAGGATCTGTGACATAAGTGTGGCCAAATAAATCTCCTGAAGTAACTTGAGTATTATGAGTATTTATACGAGCCATAGTAGATGCATGCCAATCGGTATTATATGTAGGAGAATAAAAGGTTAAACATGATTCTGCTGTATTTGCTCCATAATAATAATAGTGATCATCTTTGGTCCATTCTTCTTGATCTAAACCATAATCATAATAATCAAACTGATCTTCACGACTGATTAATTTAGGTCTAAGTGCCCAAGGATAAATAAGACCGATTCTTGCGACAGATTTATTAGGATCATTAACTCCCATAGTACTAATAATAATTTTTTTTTGTTCATGATTTGCTATCCATTGATGCATATCATCAATATCTTCTAAAATATCTTTTTTTGCAATACTATCTGGCTCCCATTTACCATAATCGTTTTCAGCCTGAAATAAAATTCCAACGAAAACTGTATCACCATTATTTGGATACCATGCATCATATGCTGATTGAGATTCCCAAATGGAATACTCTGGAATTCCTGCTTCATTTGTGATCGTTTCTCTAAGAATCCATATATAATTGGATGAATATGATTGTCCTGGAATACCTGCCAAAAATGATACATCATATAAATATGCATACTCTCCCCAAGCTCCATTTGGAGGAACATCAATATCAATAAAATTTCCATAATTTGTTACTGCTGTTTGAGCACGACCTTGTAATAAATACCCTCTTGCTCTATCATTCATTGGATTTGTAGGAAAAGGATTATCACCGATTTTTGATGAAAAATTAATTGTGAAGGGATCTATAGTTTTCGTTAAAGGAATCTTTCCATTATTTCCAATTAAAATCGAATATATTAAGATAAAAAAAAATATTTTTCTGTTATACATAACGTACATTCAACCAATTATGAAAATTATATTGATTGAATAATATATCATAATGTGTTAGGTTATTTTTTTATTATCTTAATTAACCTAATTGTAAAATTATATATATACTATATAGAACTTTTTTCAATCCCATTAAAAAAGGCATTATTCTAGAAATTCAAATATAAAGTATAATTAATTTTTAGAAGAAGCCAAGTCTAGAGGTGCTTTTATAAGTTTTTTTACAGATACAACTTCATATTCAGTTCCATTTTTTGGATGAATTGCAATTAAATTAGAATATTCATGTTGATCACTAGCATCAGTTAAAATGAGATCGCCATTATTTTTATGAGTATATCCATACTGACCTTTATAATAAATTTTATACCACTCATCTTCATCTTGAATATGTTCAAAATATGAGCCATTTTTCACTATACCAATAGTTGAACCATTTGGCCTACTACGGATATGAGCACTTTGTACTTTAATTTTAATATCATATTTTGGAGCTAACTGTTTTATCCCCTTTACTTTCACAGAATTTAAATTATCTTTAAAGGATTTTGCATCTGCTATTGGTACAAGTATCTGGAATTGCATATCATTTAGTAAAAAAGGAAATGTCTCTTTCTCAGCATCATATCTACCCAAAAGACTAGGAGTATATTCGAAATTAGTTGCAGATGCTAAAATATCTTTTTCAATTTTTTCAATTCTTTGTAATTGTTTTTGTTGAGAAAACTCAATTCTCTGATTCTTTTTAATATCAAGTTTTTGTAACGTCACTTCCACAACTTCTTTCATTAGTTTCTTCTGTTCTATTTTTCTTTTTGAATAATCATTTTTTGTCTCAAATTCATCATGTGGTAAAAATAGAGCAGGATTAATCTCACTAGCTAATATATAAGCAGATTTTACTCTAATAGTATTTGAATACGAATCAACATCAGATACTTCAACAACCACCTGTTTTTTATCTTTAATATCAACAATTTCTGACTGTTTTGTTGAGCTACAACCTGAGAAAAGAATAAAAGAAAAACTAATTATTATAAATATTCTATAAAATTTCATTATATAATATCCTCACTATCTATAAATCTTTAACACAACGAAAACCAAAATTAATATCTCTATAATCAGGCTTAAGTTTATATCTTTTGGTGGTTTTACAAAAATCACTATTACTTAGCCAGGAGCCACCTCTGACTACTTTTTCTATCCCAAATTTAGGACCAGTCGGATTCAGTTCTGGAGATATTTGATAATAACCTTGATCATACCAATCTGAACACCACTCCCATACATTACCTGTCATATCATATAGCCCTAATTTATTTGGTACTTTTTGACCAACAGGTTGTTTAGCTTTTGTATTTTTAAGATACCATGCAACTTTATTAATATTATTAGATCCAGAAAATTTTAGACTATTATTAGAATAAGTTCCACCATTTGCTGCAAATTCCCATTCTGCTTCTGTTGGAAGTCTTTTCCCTACTTTTTTAGCATAGGTTACTGCATCAAACCAAGAAATATTTTCGACTGGACAATCCATACATCCTGCATAATCACTAGCATTTTCGCCCATAACTTGACGATATTCTCTCTGTGTAACTTCGGTTTGATCCATTAAAAAACTACTTATTTGTACGGAGTATTCTTTTAGATTATTATTTTTTGTAAATGCACTACGACTAAAACCTCCTCCATCTACATAGACCATACCTTTAGGAATAGTAACTAATCTAAACCGAATGACATTATCAATAATATAATTCTTATCAACAACTGACCATTGGATCTCATTATTTTTTCCTGCCAATATATTTGATCCAATATCTCCATTAGCATCATCAATGAAAAAGTAGTTATTCCCGTTATCAACAGAATATGTTAATGCGACTTTATCACCTCTATTTAGTTTACCATTCATATCATAAAGAATATTTATTGAAAGTCCATCTTGGTCAATTCTAACATTTGAATATGATTGAGATTTGACAATATTGAAAGGAATAAAAAAGTATAAACAGATAGTTATTATTTTAATTTTCATAATATTATTTATTCTTGATCACCACTTAGATCTAAAACAGCATCATTATCTAACTGAGTACTTACTGGTATTTCAGGTCTTTGGTCCGCTGCTTGTTTCACTATTGATGATGATGTTGTTGTAGTTGGTCCACTTAGTATGCTAATTACTACAGCCAAAGATAAGAAAATAGTCGCCAACCATGTGGTAATTCTACTAAGAACATTACCTGCATTATTACCTCCAAGAACTGAACTTGTAGCTTGTCCACCAAAAGTTCCTGAGAGGCCTCCACCCTGACTTGCTTGCATCAAGACTACAGATATTAACATAACGCTAACAATCGTATGTATTACAATTAAAAACCCTATCATATTTTCCTCATTTGAATATGTTCAACTATTTTAATTATAGATGCAAAATTTTCTGCATCTAGACTGGCACCACCGATAAGAAAACCATCAACTCCCTTAGCATTTATTAAGGTCTCAGCATTATCACAATTTACTGAACCACCATATAATATTGAAACATTTTGCTCATTGTCAAATAATTTACTTAAAATATCCCGAATTGATCTATGAGTATCCTCTATTTGCTCTAAGGTTGCACTTAATCCAGTGCCTATGGCCCAGACCGGCTCATATGCTATGACTAATTTATCTAATGAAGCAATATCTTCCAAGCCGTCTGTTAATTGTTGTTCTAATATAGAAACGGTTTTACCAGAATTTCTATCTTCCAAAGTTTCGCCTATGCAATGAATTACATTTAATTCATTTTTCAATGAAGCTTTAATCTTTTTATTAATCAATCTGTTGGATTCATTAAATAAATGTCTCCTTTCAGAATGTCCAAGGATAATAAAATCTGCTCCACAATCTTTAATCATTTGGGCAGAAATCTCTCCTGTAAAAGCACCTTTATCTTCCCAATAACAATTCTGAGCTGCCTTAAAGAATGGTGGATTTACATTTATATCCCTAAGTCCTGTAAAAGGCGGCGCAAAAATAACAGAAACTTCCTGTATATCCAAAAGTAAATTCATTACATCTCTAACGAATATTTTACCTTCTTTTGCCATTTTATTCATTTTCCAATTACCAGCAACAATAGATTTAATTTTCATTTTATACTTCCAATGATTTTAAAGCAATCAAAGTTTGACCACTCAATAATTCAAGAGATGAACCACCCCCGGTTGATACGTGTGACATTTTATTACTAATTTTATATTTCTCAATAGCAGCTGATGTATCCCCACCTCCAATAATTGTTTTAATTCCTGAAGCATTTAATTGTCCTAAATGCATCGCTAAAGATTCAGTCCCAATATGATATCCATCAGATTCAAATACACCGACTGGGCCATTCCATACAACAGTCTTTGATTTGTTTAATATAGACTTGAATTTATTTATGGTTTTTTCACCAATATCAAGCCCCATTAAATTATTAGGTATTTCATCAATAGGAAATGGACCTTTTGGTGATGCATCATCAATATTTTTGCCACATATAATATCTTTAGGCAAATATAATTGCACATTATTATTATTCGCTTTATCTAAAATTTTTCTAGCATCATTAATCATAGTAGTCTCAACTAATGAACCACCAATGTTTTTCCCTTTTGCTTGAAAAAATGTAAATGCCATTCCTCCACCTATCAAAATATTATCTGCTTTTGTTAGAAAGTGGTCAATTAAACCAATTTTACCCTTGATCTTTGATCCACCTAAAACAAGCGTTAGTGGCCGATCTGGTGATTTTAGAACTCGCTCAAAATTCTTAATTTCTTTTTCAACTAACCATCCAATGCCTCGATGTTTAAAATGATCTAAGATCCCGACATTTGATGCATGACAACGATGTGCGGTACCAAATGCATCATTAATATAGATTTGCCCATGTCTAGCTAATTTTGAAGCAAATTCCAAATCATTAGATTCTTCACCAGTGTGGAATCTAAGATTTTCAAGCAAGTGAACTTCTCCAGGCCTTAGCGAAAGAGAAGTGTCTATAGCATCATCTGAAATGCAATTATCAGAAAATTTTATAGGTATTTCTAATAATCCTGCAAGTTCTTCACCAACAGAAATTAAACTCAGTTTACTATTAATTTTACCATTAGGCCTTCCTAAATGGCTCATTAGTACAACTGCCCCACCCGAATCTAAACAAGTCTTAATCGTGGGCAATGCTGATTTAATTCTAAAAGTATTTGCAACTCTTCCATCTTCTAATGGAACATTGAAATCAACACGAATTAAAATATTTTTACCTTTTAAATCAAAGGCATTTAAGTTTTTTATCATTAATAGATTTTTTAAATAATATTATAAAATTATAAATATCAATATTGAAAATTAATTACAATATGAAATTCATCCAATGTCCTTTGGATCTACTTTCATTTTTATTATGATGATCTTTAACTTCATATATGGCTGATTTTTTCGTTAACAATAAATCAAATTCAAAATTCCAAGATTTGATGCAACATAGAGTTCATGAGATTCTTTTAGTTGCTAGTTCTTATGATGCATTTATACTTGAAGAAGATGGCCATCTAACTGAACAAATATTATCTGAATATATTGGCATGAATTTTAATTATGCTCCGAGAGTTACACGCGTATCTACAGGATTAGATGCCTTAGAAATAATGAAAAATAAAAATATTGATCTTGTTATTGTAATGCTCCGTATTCAAGACCAGGATCCAATATCTCTAGGTACAAAGATTAAAGTCAAATATCCAAAAAAACCTGTTGTTTTACTTGCTTTTGATGAAACTGAATTAAAACAATTAAAAAATAACATAACTCCACAATCTATAAACCGTGTTTTTATTTGGTCTGGTGATTCCATAGTATTTCCGGCAATAATTAAATATATAGAAGATAGAAAAAATGCAGAACAAGATATTATAAAAGGCGATGTCAGAGCAATATTGATAATTGAAGATTCCCCAAGAATGTATTCAACTCTGTTGCCAATGATTTATAGAGAAATTATGTATCAAACAAAAAACCTTCTAAATCGAAACTTACCACAATCACAAAAACTTCTTCATTTACGAAGCAGACCTAAAATCCTTTTAACTCCAAATTATGAAACTGGCATTAAATTCTTTAAAAAATATCATAAGAATATCATCGGCGTTATCTCAGACGTCCGCTTCCCTATAAAAGGAACTATAGATGTAAAAGCGGGAATAAAATTTGCTCAATGGATCCGAAGTATTGAACCATCAATGCCAATAATGCTACAATCTAATGATTTAAAAAATCGAGCATATATTAAAAAAGTTGAAACCGAATTTTTACATAAAGGCTCAGCTACTTTATTAAAAGATCTCAGAAAATTTATTACGGAAAATTTTGGTTTTGGTGATTTCATATTTAAGTTACCAAATAATACAGAAATTTTTCGTGCAAAAAACCTAGAACAATTAATTGAAGGAATTGAAAAAATTTCAACAAAATCTTTATTCTATCATGCAAATAGTCACCACTTTTCTAATTGGCTAGCTGCAAGAACAGAATTTCAAGTTGCTTCTCAATTGCGTTTAGTAAATGCGAAAGAATTTAAATCCGGAGAGTCTCTAAGAAATTTTATATTAGAATGCTTAAAATCATTACAAAATAATAATGATAATAATGTATTAGATTATACTTCAGCTCGATTTAACAAAAGTACATCAGATTTTTATCGTCTATGTGGTGGATCATTAGGAGGTAAAGCTCGTGGTCTTGCTTTTGCAAAGCGAATGATTAATGTTTCAGGTCTAAATAATAAATATCCTAATATAGATTTTAAAATTCCAAAATGTGCTGTTATTGGCACTGACGAGTTTGACAGATTTATGAAGGATAACAAATTATGGGATAAAGCTCTAAATCAGTCAAACGATATAAAATTAGAAAAATTATTTACTAAAGCTCGTTTATCAATTGATTTAATGCTCAAATTAGAAACTTTCATTCAGGATAATAAAATGCCTCTTTCAGTTAGATCATCTAGCTTATTAGAGGACTCTCAATATCAACCATTAGCTGGTACATATGAGACATATATGCTACCAAATAATGAAACAAAAAATAAACAAAGACTTCAATCATTAGTACTTGCTATAAAAAAGGTTTATGCATCGACATTTAAAGTAGATGCTAAATCACTATTAGATACTACAGCACATAGAATTGAGGAAGAAAAAATGGCAATCGTAATACAAGAGATTGTTGGACAACAATATTCTAGTGAGCGCTATTATCCTAGTTTTAGCGGTGTCTTAAAAAGTATTAATTATTATCCTGTTTCTTATATGAAAAGAGATGAAGGTGTAGCCTATCTTGCATTAGGTTTCGGAAAAACTATTGTAGATGGTGAAAAATGCCTAATAATCTCTCCTAAATATCCAGATTTAAAACCTCAATTCTACTCGGTTAAATCAATTATGGATAATTCACAAGTCAATTTTTACGGATTAAATATTAATAAACCAAATAATACTGATAATGATTTATCAAAGTTTTCACTTGAACATGCAGAAAATGATGGATCACTAAAGTGGATTGGAAGTGTTATATCTCAAGATGATAATACAATCAAAGATTCACTTTCTAAAACAGGTTCAAGATTTATTTCTTTTTCGCCTTTATTAAAATGGGGAAATATACCATTAGCAAAAATCATTTTAGAAATACTTGCAATAGGTGAACAATCTTTAGGTTGTCCAATTGAAATAGAATTTGCTGTCAATCTAAAAGATAATGATAATCATGAATTTTGTTTATTACAAATTAAACCAATGGTATCGACAGGATTTAATAAAATAAAAAATAATAAGAATAATTTGTCAAAAATATTCTGTAAAAGTCATATTACACTAGGTGATGGCAGTATTGATAATATTAAAGATCTATTAGTAGTCCGAGATGATACCTTTACATTATCTAAAACAACTGAAATTGCATCTGAAATAGAAACTTTTAATAATGAATTTAGTCTAGATAGACAATATGCGTTGTGTGGGCCTGGTAGATGGGGTACTATAGATCCTTGGCTTGGTATTCCTGTTAACTGGAGCCAAATATCTCAAGCAAAAGTAATTATCGAAGTAGGTAAAAATGATATACCTGTAGATCAATCATTTGGTAGTCACTTTTTTCAAAATATAACAAGCTTACATATTGCTTATTTTACAATTGACCCTAAAAGAAAACAGGACCAATTAGATTTATCATGGCTAAATGATAAGTCTATTATTAAAAAAGGTAAATTTGTAGATTGGTATAAATTCGATAAAAGTCTCAAGATCATTCTTGATGGTAGTTCAGGTTTCGGAAATATTGCACAACCAGAATATGAAGGTATTGAGAAAATGAATGAAGAAGAAGCTTCTGGAATTTAAAATTACCTTATTGCTTAATAATTATTAGAAAATCGTAGAATTCTAGACTACTCCCTGATCTAACATTGCGTCTGCTACCTTAATAAAACCAGCTACATTAGCCCCTTTAACATAATTTACGCCATCAGAATTTGAGCCATGTTCAACACATGCTTTATGAATATTTTTCATAATATCATGAAGTTTCAAATCTACTTCTTCTCTACTCCAATTTATACGCATACTATTTTGACTCATCTCTAAGCCACTTGTTGCTACACCACCTGCATTAGCTGCTTTACCAGGACCAAAAAGTGTCCCATTATCTAAAAATACATTTACAGCATCAGGGTTAGAAGGCATATTTGCTCCTTCTGATACAACATAACATCCATTATCAATTAACACTTTAGCATCATCACCAGTTATTTCATTTTGGGTTGCACAGGGTAATGCAATATCACATTTAAGATGCCATGGACGTTGACCTTCTAGGTATTCAGCGCCAAACTGATCTGCATATTCCTTAATTCTACCTCTACGATTATTCTTTAGTTCCATAACCCAGGATAATTTATCATTATCAATACCATTTTCATCATAGATAGTTCCCGCAGAATCAGATAATGATATCACCTTAGCACCTAATTGAGTAGCTTTTTCAGTAGCGTATTGAGCGACATTACCCGAACCAGAAATGGTAACAATTTTTCCATCAAAGGAATCCTGTTTATGCTTTAACATTTCTTCAGCAAAATATACACATCCATAGCCTGTAGCCTCTGGTCTAATAAGTGATCCACCCCAATTTAAACCTTTACCTGTTAATACACCTGTAAATTCATTCTTGATACGTTTATATTGACCAAACATAAATCCAATCTCACGACCACCTACACCAATATCACCTGCTGGAACATCAGTATTAGGTCCAATATGTCTAAATAGTTCAGTCATAAAACTTTGGCAAAAACTCATTACTTCATTATCAGATTTTCCTTTGGGATCAAAATCTGATCCACCTTTACCACCTCCCATAGGTAATGAAGTAAGACTATTTTTAAATACTTGCTCAAACCCTAAAAATTTTAAGATGGAAAGATTTACTGAAGGATGAAATCTGAGGCCTCCTTTATAAGGTCCAATTGCCGAATTAAATTCTACACGATATCCGCGATTAACTTCAATTTCACCTCGATCATTCCTCCAAGGTACTCTAAATTGTATTACTCTTTCTGGCTCAATTAATCTATCTAATATTTTTTCATGTAAGTAATGTGGATTATCTTTTAAAAAATCCCATATTGATTCAATAACCTCATGAACCGCTTGATGAAATTCAATCTCATTATGATTTTTATTTTTTACAACATTCATAAAATCATCAATGCTATTATACATAAAAAAACTCCTTTAATTATAATTTTTTAGCATGAGAAATTAATGGTTTATTTAATTGGTTAAAATTGAATTTTATAGTGGTAAAGGTGCGCATTAAAAACTTTTCTTCTATGCGTAAACTGTGGAAAACCATGTTTTTTTAAGTTTTTATATATATTTTGCAATAAATTGAGATACATAATTAAATTTTTTTATGATCATTTTATTGACGAAAAAAGTATTTTTTGGCGGAGTAGCTCAGTTGGTTAGAGCAGTGGAATCATAATCCACGTGTCGGGGGTTCAAGTCCCTCCTCCGCTACTGATAATTAATAGATAAGAAACCCGCTAAAATTAGCGGGTTTCCCTTTTAAGTTTTCTATTTCAACAGGATCATCTTTTTGGTGTTGGTAAAGTCTCCAGCTTGGATTGTATATAAATAAACTCCAGCTGAGACTGGATGTCCTTGCCCATCCTTTCCATCCCACTGTACTTGATGGGATCCAGCTCTATGATTCTTCATATATGACTTTACTTCATTACCTCTAATATCTGTTATTGTTATTCTTACAGTATTATCTATAGGTAAATCGTAACGGAAAGTTGTCACAGGATTAAAGGGATTGGGATAGTTCTGATGCAGTCTATAATCCCCAGGGACAGGTTCCGATGGAGATACCCCCATAAGCTGCAGTGTATGGTATTCTTTCGTTCCATTATAATCTACATCTGCTAGACGATAATCATAGATCTCACCCTCTAACACGGTCTCATCTGTAAAGGAATAGGTTGTTTGATAAGAGACACTACCCTGACCTTGTAATTCTGGATGAGTGATATAACTCGCTATTTCAGCCCAATCTGAAGAGATTGTTCTCCGATCGACTATAAACCCTAAGTTATCAATTTCGCTCTCTGTGACCCATTCTAACGTCATTGCATTAGAACGACTAGATACTAAACTAAATGATGAAAGATCTAC
>MDTE01009779.1_pt1 | contig 24061 bp, 20 predicted proteins | sample 811231 | NCBI WGS metagenome assembly MDTE01 (sample SAMN05326651, study PRJNA326480) | marine metagenome | isolation source: seawater | place: Indian Ocean: Red Sea | collected 2010 | reverse complement strand
CGTCATGTACTGGGCGGTCGAGTCTTCCTCGCTCGACGCGATCTTCAGCGGACAGTTGCCGGACGACTTTGATGACGACGATCGAGCGGACTTGGAGGATTTGGCTTCAGGTGACCTTGAAGCCAACGAGCAACTTTGGCGTCCTTAGTCGGCCAATCCACCGCGTGCGACGATGGCCGTGGCTGCGCGCCATGCATCAAAGATGGACCAGAGGTACAGGCCGAGCCAGAGCACCACGGTCAAGGCCAATGGAATCTGCAGCAAGGCGAAGTCGATGCCCTTGCGGTGTTCACGGTTGATGTGTTGGCCCAGAAAGAGGAAGGGCACGGCAGCGAGCAGAACGGTGAACAAGGGACGTGCTGAACCCCACACGCCGATGCCGAACGTGATTTCACGCCAGATTTCCTTGAGCAAGGTCAAGGGCCCAACACGTCGAGGGGCCTCGACAGGAAGGGAGACCACCAGTTCCTCGCCCATGACCAAATGAACACCCGGTTCTTTCTCAACGTGTTGGCGTTCCGAGCGACGACCTCAAGGTCCTTCCACGGAAACAACGTCCATGCGCAGGGTCCTCGTCACGGGATTTGGCGCCTTTTCGACCCACGAGGTCAACCCGACCGAAGCGTTGGTGCGCGATTGGCCGGACACCATGGAGGTGCGTGACCCATGGGGCGACCACGTCGAAAGCGTCCTTGTGGACGCTCGCGTTCTCAGCGTTGATCAAGCCGGGGCTTCGGAGACGGCGAGAAGGATTCAGGAAGGTGAGCGTTGGGACGCTGTCCTTCATCTCGGCCTATGTGGGTCGTGCACCCATGCAAGGCTGGAATGGCTCGGCAGGGACGCGCTGCAGATGCGTGAGCCGGACAATTCTGGGAGGATGATCGAGAGCGCTCCAATCACGGGACGTGGTGATCGCCCAGCAGGCGTGGATCGGGTACGCTTCGGTCTTGCAGCGTGTGACGAAGAGGCCACATGGTCGGACGATGCCGGTGGATACGTCTGCAACGAAACCCTTCACCGGAGCCTTGCCGCGTGCGATCACGTGGAGCGCCCGCCTCCCGTGTTGTTCCTGCACATCCCTTCGGAGGAGCATTGGCCCTTGCGTCGGAGTCGAGCCTTGGCAGAGGCGGTGATGGCGCGGATGCTCTTCCCACCCGTGATCGAAGTCGCAGCAGGTGCGCTGTTCGACCAAGGGCGTCTTCTTGTGGCGCGGCGAGGTCCTAAGGAAGCCGCAGCGGGGCTGTGGGAATTGCCGGGTGGAAAACTTGAGCCAGGTGAATCCCTCGAGAAGGCGGTGGTCCGCGAGTGGCAGGAAGAACTTGGGATGGCCGTTCAGGCCGGGGATCGACGTGGCCATTGGTGGGGCGTGCAACCTTGGCGACGGTACAGGATCAATGTCGTTGACGTGCACCCTGTGGCGGCTTTGCCGGCCACCATCTCCTCACAGGCACACGACGCCATCGGTTGGTTCGGGCCAAACGACGACGTGGATGCCTTCACTTGGCTTGGACCGGACCGTGACGTGGTCCTGACGTTGGTACCCCGACGGTGATCAGCGCTCGAACCAGGTCACGGCCTCGCCATCCTCGTCCATGGCGCGGTCGTCACCGAGGTGGCGGGGGACGTGCGCACGTCCAGGGTGATGGGTGGCGGCGAGCAGCCAATCCTCGAGGCCTTCGCCGCGGATCTCGATGTCGAAGACACCTCCGAGCGGGGCATGTCCGGGAAGGCCGAAGGTGACTTTGCCCGCCATCGCCGCGACACGCTCCACCGAAAACACGGTGGTTGTTCCTTGGAGGTTGGCTCCCATGGCGTCCAAAGCCGTGTCGAGGATGCGCTGGTCGTGAAGCTTGGTCAGGAGCGTGTCCAAGGGCACCTGCGTCACTTCAACCTCAACGTCTTGTTCGGTTGGATAGGTGGGCGTGGCCGGCCATTCCACCTTGGCTGCGTCCGGAAAGAGCGCTTGGAAGGCTTCGCTGATGCGCGCCCCGTCTTCCGCGCCTCGAATGCGTGTGCGAACGATGACGTCCATCCCTTCGTCGATGCCCGTGAGGCGAACCCTTGGGGCGGTCATCGGCCCTCCGAGGTGGTGGCGGTTCTCAAGCCATTGGGCCGGTGATGAGGGACATCATCAAGTCCGAAGGGGGCGAGCACGCGGCGTGAGCGCTGCACCGAGGTCAAGGATGGCGGTGATCATCCCGGTGTTGGACGAAGCGGCACATCTCCCCGCCCTTCTTGCGGACCTTGAGGCGCAGGACCTTCCTGCTTCAGCGTTTGATGTCCTGGTGCTTGATGGAGGTTCAACCGACGGCACACGCGACATCCTTGACCACCATCGTCCTTCTACGGGGCACGGTTTTACCGTGCTGGACAATCCAAACCGCACTGTTCCGCATGCCAGAAACCTCGCCATGGCGCATCTGGCGGACGATGTCGACCTCCTCGTGGAAGTGATCGGGCACGTGCGCTTGCCACCCGACCATTTGTCCACCCGCATGAAGGCGTGGGAAGCAGGGATTGAGCGCCATGGCGCGTCGTTGGCCGCCATGGGTGTTCGTGTGCTCGGACCAGAACGGCCGTCGACGGCCGTGGAAGGTTGGGTGGACGGTGCCCTCCGTTCGTCCATCGGGCGCGGCGGCGGACAATTTGCGAAATTTTCAGCGCCCGGACCAACGAAGGTGCCAGCCTTTGCCACGCATCGACGCTCAGCCATCGAGGCCGTAGGAGGCTGGGACGCCACCTATGCCACAAGCCAAGACAGCGATCTCTCGATGCGTTTGCTTCGAGAAGGGTACGTGATTGAGCGTGACCCTTCCGTTGTGCTTCGCATGAACCGACGAACCACCCTTCACAGCCATTGGCGCATGTCCGTGAGGTACGGGTATTGGCGCGGCCGTTTGCTCCGTTCCTATCCAAGCCGGGCCGACCCGCGAGAGTTTGCACCCCTCTTTGGCGCACTCGTGTGCGCCGTGCTTCTCATGACCGCTCCCTCGTGGTCGGTCGTCCCTGTCGGCGCCTATGCCGTGGTCTTGCTTGGCGCAGGCTTCTTCTCCCTCTTGCACACGCGACGGTTGACGCACCTCTTGGCGGTGCCGTTTTGCTTGGTGATGCTGCATACGGGGTTCACGCTTGGTTTGCTTCGCTCGCTGGTGGCAGGTCCACCAAAGAAGCGAGACCGATGACACAGCCCGGACGAACCTCTATGCCTGAACGGTGTTGGTCGGTGGTTCATGGCGGCCAGAAACGGCATCTCTCAGGGGCTGTTGGTGACGCCCGCCATCATCGGACTTGGGCTTGATGTGACGGTCACGCCCCTCAATGCGATGCTGAACGTTTCCCCTTGGATGCGTTGGATCTACTACGGCGTCCTTGCCCTTGTGGGCTACATGCTCTTCCGCCGGGCACGCATCGAGCGTGACCATGAGCATCGTCGTTCCTCGTCCCTCAAGGGGCTGAAAACCGTCTTCAAAGCCGAAGAGCAGGGGTTGTGGGACCGCAACGATGCCGTGCCAGCGGGCGGTCCAATCAGCGTGGATGCGGGGGCCAAAGTTAGCGGATTAACCCGCGAAGGCAGCGAAGCCAACATCGAAACCGAAGTGGACGTCGAAACGGTGCACGGCATGCGCATCCAGCCCAGCGACGAGGTCCAGCGGACGGTGGGTGCGACCAGCACGATATCGGGCATGGACCGTGTGCTGGATGCGTTGGGGCGTCTGTTTCGTCGTGGCGACGACCTCGCTCAGAGCCGAGATCAACGCCGCCGAGCCGCGCTCCAACAGCGGGCGGAGGGTGACCCCTTGGTTGCAGCCCGTCCCGTGGCTCCATTCGCCATGGAATCCGGTGAATTCGAGGACGTCACCCCTTCCATGCAAACCGTGGTGGCTCCTCCACCCCCGCCCGTGTACACCTGCGCTTCCTGCGGGGCACCGCATGAACCCGAAGACCGCTTTTGTCCGGCCTGTGGGGCAGGTCTGCCACCGGTCGTGGCGTGATCTTCCTTGGGCGTTGGGTTGAAGACGGCCCCCTGAGCCAACGAGGCGGGGCCGACATGAGCGGGAAGCGCGATTACTACGAGGTGCTCGGCCTCGATCGCGATGCCGACGAGAAGGCGCTGAAGAACGCCTTTCGTCGTCTGGCACGAAAGTACCACCCCGACCGAAGCGACGAAGCGGATGCCGAGGACCGCTTCAAGGAAATCCAAGAGGCCTATGCTGTCCTCTCCGACCCTTCGAAGCGAAGTCAGTACGATCGGTTCGGTCATGACGGTCCCGGCGGTGGTTTCGGCGGCGGTTTCAACGTTGACTTGAGCGACCTGTTTGGTGGTTCAGACATCTTCTCTGCGTTCTTTGGCGGAGGTGGTGGTGGTCAGCGGTCCCGCAGGGGCAGCGACATCCTCTACCGGCATACCGTTTCCAGCGAGGACGTGATGAACGGCGCGGATGAGGAGGTTGAACTTGAACTTCCGACCTCCTGTGTGCCCTGTTCGGGAACAGGTGCGGAAGGCGGGGTCTTGGACACCTGTGCCGACTGCCAAGGGCGAGGTGTGTTGTCTCGGATGGTGCAGATGGGTCCATTCCAAACCAGGCAGGATCGCACGTGCTCGACGTGTGACGGGCGAGGGAAGATTCCCCGGACCACCTGCAAAGCGTGCAAGGGCCGAGGCCGCAAAGAGCAAACCACCACGCTTCGGTTCAGCATCCCCGCCGGAGCAGAAGACGGCACCCGTCTTCGCCTCCGTGGAAAGGGCGAGCCAGGACGTGATGGACAGCCCGCAGGCGACCTGCTGGTGGAGCTTGAAGTGTCTCCACACCCCTACTTTGAGCGAAGCCGAAGCGACCTCATCATGTCCTTGCCGTTGGGCTACGCTGACCTTGCACTGGGCACGACCGTGACGTTGGATCACCTGGACGGTTCGCCCCTGGAAATTCGGGTGCCAAAGGGTTCCACAGCGGGAGACACCATCGACATCCCACGGCGAGGTTTTCCCCGACTCAGGGGCGGTGGACGCGGGGACGTGGTGGTGTTGCTCAAGCTCCACATGCCCTCCAAATTCCCGCGGCAGGTCCGGGCCACGCTCGAGGAACTCCGTGAGGACATGGCGCCAAAGGACCTTGAAGCAAGGATTCGGGATGAAGCCGAGACCCGCAGGCGCGGTGGCTGATCAGGCCTCTTCGTCGGAAACGAGGATCAGCGATGAGGTGGCTCGGGCTGCGCGCGGTTCAGCATCGACCAGCCCGTTGACCTCAAGATCGACCATCGTCGCCTCGCCCTCCAATTCGACGGTCAGGAAGACCACCGTGTCAGCGCGGACGGTGTCCAAGAAGACGTCTTCACCATGGTGCAGGAAGCGCGGTTCAACCGCTTTGACCTCACACGAGGCTCCGAGAGGTGCGTCGAACCTCAACGCGGTGGCTTCCCATGTGCGAGGGCCTGCTGCGAGGCCAATCAGGATGGCCTGAGTTCCGTGTTTGGCCAGACGTGGATCGAGGCGCCATGCAGCAAAGGCGAGTTCATCGGTGCGGTGGGCAAGGTCAGGGTCCCCCCAACTTCGGCACGCGTCCTCGAAGTCCAAGGTCGCGACGGCATCGAGGGCAAGATGGAGGTCACGGCGTTCTTGCTCGACAGGACGGCCTTCATCGAGCCGCTTGACGATGCTCCGCAAGCGTTCCCTTTGGACGCGCATGATGTTGGCCAAGCGGGTTCGCCGTTGCTGGATGTACGCCAAATAACCGACGGGAATCAGGAAGGAGAATCCGAGGATCCATCGCACCCGTTCCCCCCAAACCTGAGAGGCTTCATCCGGTTCAAACCACGGTTCATCGCCCTCGTCGACGACGCCGTGGGCCAATTCCAAGGTGTAATTCAACGTCACAAGATCGCTGCCCCATGTGGTGTTCAGGACGCCATCTGCGTCGACGAGGCTGATTCGAATCAGATGTGCTCCTCGTCCGAACTGTGCGCTGAGGCTCTCACCTTGACCCGCGAGGACCTCCATCTTCTGCTCTTCATCGTCGATCGTTCCGGTCATCGGGTCGATGGGGATGATTTCAACCATGACGGGTTCTGATGACCACACGCTGACCTTGACCAAGTGAATCGATTCTTCCCATGCGTCAATGAAGAACGGGAGCACATCGGCCACGTCATGCGTGGCCCTGACCAAGTGGCCGCTCGCGCTTCCGTTCAGCGGAAGGTGCCCGGTGCTGCCGCCTGCAAGCAGCACCTCATCGCCAAGGTCGAGGTACCCTTGCGCATCGCTTGCACTTCCCATGTCGTCCCCCGTGGTACGGTGCAGGGTGGAGGCACAGACGGGGCTTTGGCAGGTCAAGCGGAGGGCCTCTGCACCCGGCAAGGGCCATACGGTGGTTGATGCCGTCACCGGTGCCGAAGAGGTCGCGACCCATGTCCCTTGGACGAGGTGGTGGACCAAGAGTTCCGTTTCGGCGGCAGGGGTCAGATGGATGGCATCGGTTTCGTTCACGTCCAGCGCAGTGATTTGACCTCCGTGGCCGACCAATTGGGTGTGGCCGTCGGTGGCCTGATGCATGGCGCCCGACATCGGATGGGCGGCCATGGTCAGGGCCACGCTGGTGGCAGGAGCCGTGCCTTCGACCATCACCAGCAGACGTTCCCCGTCGTTGAGTGAGAGCCGATGGCTTGAGGGGAGGGACGCAGGATTGACCGCGTGCGTCTCAAGGTTGGCCTCAGAGGTGTCGTTCTGCACGATCAATCGGAGGTTGACGTCGTTCGAAGCATGGTGCAGCACGAGGTCGACCCAAGCGTCATCCGCCGTCTCAGCAAGCACGTGCGCCGTCAGGTCGGCGGACACGTTCAGCACGGCGGTCGAGCCACCGCTCCACCCGGCGTCAAGCCGGACGGGTTGGTCGTCCACCCACCACACGTCACCGGCCTCCGAGGTGGCCAACAGGGTCGTGTCGGCAGATGCGCCAGGGGCTGGGCGATCCTGAAGCGAGGCCATCGTCGAAGCACATGCCAGCACGCTGGCGCTCTCTTCGTTGAGGAAGTCAATGCGCAGCACCAGGTCCTCGCTTGTCTCGGCTTGATGCAGATGATGCAGGCCGCCTGTGCCGCTTGCGATGGTGTCTTGGCCGCTCAGCACGGTGGCCTCACAGGTGGTGCACGTGACCACGAACAGCGCGTGTTGAGTGGCATTCACCCCCAGCGTGGTGGTCCATGAGGCACCGGCTTCGCCGTGCACCAGCAGGTTGGCTTCGTCGTGGTCCACCTCCGTGGTGCTGGACGAGGCTGAGGTGAAGGCCAAACTGCACATCAGCAGCATCAGCACCACGGTGGCCTGGCGCTTCGCCATGGTGTTGGGGTTCGCCAACATGGTTTCAAGGCCTCGTCTTTGCACCGCCTTCAAGTGCAAGTCCTGCTGCCCGGTGGCATGGACGGTGTGCTCGGACGGACCGTCTTGTCCCGAGACCGCTTTGCCCGTCTCTGGGGGCTCGGTGACCGTGCCCAACCAGGAGCACGCACCCCCGGTTTGGTGCTGTTGGACGGCGACCCATCCATCGACGTGGCTTTGGCTCCTTTCGAGGCCACGACCACACGGACGTTGCCGGCGACGTTGACGCTGTCCTCGCGCGGCGCGTTCGAGGTCCCCTCGTTCGATGCGGTCGGGCCACAATGGTCGGTCGGGCTTGGCCACGTGCTCCCGCCCGAAATGGAAGAGGCCGATGCGGGTGAAGCAGCTGGAAGCGGGCCCTTGCTCCCGATCTCATGGCAGCGGATGATGCACGATCCCGAGCTGATGGACCCCGCCCTTTCACCGCAAGTGGTGGTGCTGACCGATGCGCTGGCCTTGACCAGCAACCCTCGTCGATTCATCGATGCCGTGGTCGCCGTCAAGCGCCGCTTCCCCGGTGCATTGCTCTGGGCTCCCGGCATTGGTGGGCCCGACAACCTCGCGTTGCTGGTCTGGCTTGGGGTGGATTTGTTTGACCTGACCCGTTCGCGCCAAGCCACGGCTTCGGGCATGCTGCTCGACCGTGGAGGGCCGCGAACCCCTGCCACTGACTTGGGCGAAACATCTGGCCTTGAGGCCCAGGTGGAGGCATGGCGTTCAGCCGTTTCCGAGGTTCGCGAACATCTGGTGGCAGGAACGCTTCGGCAGCTGGTGGACCGACAAGCGTTGGTGGCGCCGTCGACCGTGGTTCAATTGCGTCATCACGACGAAACCTGCGCTTCGATGGACGGCCTTCTGGAGCGGCACGTGACACGCGAACGTCGGTTGATGTGCATGGCTGAAACCAGCCTGCATGAGCCCGCAGTCCTCGATTGGGTGCAATGGATGAGCGCCGAATATCGCGCACCACAAGGATTGGATCGTGTGCTTGTGTTGCTTCCATGTTCTGCTCGAAAGCCCTACCGCTTCTCAAAATCACACCGTCGTTTCATCGAGGCCATCGGCACCAACGCCGTGCACGAAGTCATGGTGACCTCACCGCTTGGCTTGGTGCCGAGGGATCTGGAACAAGTCTGGCCTGCTCAACACTACGATTTGGCGGTCACAGGCCGGTGGAGCGCGGATGAACTCAACCGCATCGGATCCATGCTGGGCGCCCTCATCGAGGCGCATGATTACCAGTGCATCGTCGACCATTCAGGACTGACGCTGCCGGAGTCATGCTACGGTGGATTGCCTCGTGAGGACACGCGCCAAGGTGATTCCGCAGGCTCGAAGGCGGCTTTGCAACGGTTGGGCGAGGCCGTTCGTGAAGCGATCCGCACCCATGGAGCCCGACGCCGTTCCCGTGACGCCATGCACTTGGATGAATGGAGGAGCGCGTCCCGGCGCCTGTTGGGTGGCGATGCGTGGTTGGACGGCGCAGAAGTTCGAGGCCGACCACCACGTTTCCGCATCATGAACGGGTCGGATCAAATTGGGCAATGGTCGCCGGACCGCGGTGGGTTTTCCTTGTCCAAAGCCGCCGTGATGAGGCTTCACGCTGGGGCCCAATTGCCGCACGTTCATCTGGTCCCCGATGTGGTCTGGAAAGGCGACCTCCACATGGGCATCATCGAGCAGGTGGTGGGTGACGTGCGCCTCGGCTCAGATCTTGTGGTGATGCAAAACGGTCAACCGGTCGGTCTTGCCCGCGCGCTTGCGCCAGGGTGGGAATGGTCAGGGACGCCAGGTCGTCTCGCCAAAGCGCATCAGCGTCTTTGAGACCGGAGGCCTGCGTCGATGCGGTTAAGAGGGGGGAGCAGGTCGCCGGACCGTTCGGAGGTCCATGCATGGCAAGGATGTACTCGTCTCGCAAAGGCAGCAGTGGCTCGTCCAAGCCCTACGTGACCGAAGCTCCCGCTTGGTCCAACACGGACAAGGCAGCCATTGAAGCGCTGATCCTCGACTACGCCAAGGCGGGTCACTCGAGCGCTCAAATCGGCACCCTCCTCCGCGACCGCCACGCGGTCCCCAACGCTCGTTTGGTGCTCGGCCGCCGCATCAGCGCCGTGCTCAATGACGCTGACCTCGGTGGCACCTACCCTGAGGACATGATGAACCTCATGCGCCGCGCTGCGGGTTTGATCGACCACATGGGCAGCAACCACAAGGACTTGCACAACCGCCGTGCGCTCGAACTCACCGAGGCGAAGATTCGCCGCCTCGCGAAGTACTACATTGGCGAAGGCCGCCTTGCGTCCGACTGGCGCTACAAGCGCGATCAACTCCGCCTGATGGTCGAGTGACCGCTGGCGCAGGTTGATGTGTCCCCGCATCTGAGGCGGGACGATGTCGCCCTTCTCGTCCATCGATGGCCTGTCCGAGGCCGCGGCATGGGCGACGGACGTGGCCGCTACGTTGACCACGGGTCAAACGGTGGTGCTCGACGGTGCGGCGGACGTGAACGTCGTGCTCGGGTTGGTCCAACTTGAAGCGGCGTTGTTGGACCGTGGCCTCCCTTACCGGAGGGCTCTTTCGCCGTCGACGCATTTCCTCCCGACGTCCGAGCGGTCTCCGGCGGTGGTTGGGGCCAACGAGGTGCATTGTTTGGTCACCGAGGAACTCGATGCCCATCCGTCCTTTCCTGCTGTCGACGGTCCCGTGCACCGCTTCGTTCCGGTTGGGGCGTCGGTTGACATGGGACGTGATCAGCGGGCCAGGACCGGAGCCCTGAGTCCCGCGTTGTTGTGCGCCTTGGTGGCTGAGCAGGTGGCCCCCGCAGGCTCAAGGGTGCGACGGGTTCGACCGTGGGTGCTGCTCGCCCAATGGGGTCGGGGGGCGCTGGACGCAAGCTACGATCCGTGGTACACCGTCCTTCGCGATCACCTCTGTGAGGAAGGCGCGATGCGAGCGGTGAGCCTTGCGGACGTGGACACCCTGCCGAGCATCTTGCCGGACGGCCTCTCTGCTTCGCTGCTCAAGCGCCTTCGCCGGGCGTGGCCACAGATGGATCATGCTGCCCGTGCCCGTGGATTCTCAGAAGCCGTGTTGCCTGCACTCCGGCACGCATCGATGGCCTCAGCGCGGCTGGAAGAAGTGGTGTGGCACCGTCCCGTCCTTCCCGGACAGGCCCTCGACATGCTGGAACAAGCCGCGTTGTTGGCGCAAGAATCTCCCGGAGATGGCGGCGAAGGCCAACTCTCCATGAGCCGCAGGATGGACGTCTTGTTGACCTCCGGTGCCTTGGTTGAACCAAACTGAAGCACCAATGGCTTCAAGGAACAGCCACCAATGGGAGGGCATGGCCATCGAGCGATTGTTGACGGGCGGCATCCGTGACCAAATCCAAGACCTGATGGCCACCGAGGACCTTGTCCTCGAAACCTTCCGTGATTTGGTCAAGGACGAGCTCAAGGCTCACATCCGCAACGTCATCGACGACGACCCCGAACTCAAGGCGGAAATCAAGGAAGCCGTGGGGTATTACTTCCAAGCCAAGGCCCGTTCGGTGTACGCCGAACTCAAGGCCAGCAGGGCCGCGACGCGTCTTGGACTGCGCATGCTCCCCGACGAGTTGCAAGGTGAAATCGGAACCGCCTTGGTCGGTTTGTTTGAGAAAGAACTTGGAACCCTCCTTGAGCGTGCGCTTTGAGGTGATCCGGTGCGGCAAGTCCTCGTGGCGCTGCTGATGCTGGCCCCGTTGGTCTTCGTGCCCTCAGCCACCGCCATCGAGGGACGTTCGACCTCCGACATCATCTGCTGCCCGGCGACCGACGTCGAGTTGTTCATGCTCGGATCCGCGGACAGCGGTACGCTGAGCCCCTTTGCGGAACGGCTTGCTGATGACCCGGAAAGCGCCGTCATCGCCAACGCCGTGACCTCCGAAGAAGTCGTGGCCACGTGGCGTTTGCAAGACCTCTATGCGGGAGAGGTTCCCGAGAGCACCTGGTCGATTCGCCTGCCGCTTCTGGTGGAAAACGCAGGCGGTGCGCAGGTGAATTTCTCCGTTGAAGTCGCCATCGGTTCCAACGTTTATGTTGGCGAACTCCCGGCACCATCGACCTTTGTCGGTACAGGCCAGAGCACCGTCAGTTTCGACATCCCCGTTGAAGCGACCACCGTCAACGACGGATGGGACCTTGAGGTGGTCCTTCTTGCCCGCTCGGTGATTTTCTCCGTCCCACAAAGCGGTTCGCAACTTTCGGTCCAGTGGGGTTCAGATGATGCCGATGCGTCGATCACCGGTGAACTTGCCGTGGTCGAAATGAATTTGCTCGACGTGGAAACCGACGGTGCCGATGCCTACATCGGTGTCGTGATGGCCTCGCCATTTGGCACCGATCTCCTTGCCTTCAGCAACGATTTGACCCTTCGACTCGGTGGTTCTGTGGTCTCTGGTGACCCGGTTGAAACCCAGTCAGCCGACGGGATTCGGGTCACATGGACCTACACGGATGACGACCCTGGTGAACGAACCTTGTCGCTGGAAGTCACCTTGAGGTTGCAAAGTGGGGCTGCGACCATCACCAGTGAACCCCGTGACGTGACCTTCGTGACGGAAGGTGGTGAGGGAGGAGGGGGCTCCTATTACCCCGCAGAGGAGCCTCTGCGAACCACTGGTGCAGGCTCCTCCTTGACCGTCGTTGGAGCCATGGACCTCTCGCAGGACCGCGGTGAACTGGTCATCGAACGCGAGACCTCGATCACCCTCGACGGTGAAATGGCCTTCTGGATGCGTTGGGCCCTTGACCACCTCGGAAGCGAAGATTTGGCGCTGTCGCCCACCATCCGCTCCTTCCGTGCCGGTGGCGTGGGCGATGAAGAGCGGGAAAGTCGAATGATTGAATCCGTGGAGCGGCAAGAATTCGAGCAGCAAATGGGCAAACTCCACGTCTCCTTCCTGTCCAACGGTTTGGGGCTCAAGCCAGACGAATTGATTGGCGATTCTGGAGACTTCGACACCGTTGGCATCAGTTTGGACCTGCATGGTGAAGAACGCGTCATCAGTCACCCGTTGACCATCACCATCCGGTCACGTGAGCGTGTGGCGGATGGGACGATGATCGATTTGGTGCGGGACTTCATCGTCGTGCAACCGGTGCCGTTCTGGTCGGATTGGTCCATTGACCTCACCCTGCGCAGTTCTGGATTGACGGCCCTCGCCGGTCTTGATTTGGGCGATGCAGAAGGCTTGACCCTCAACCATCGCCGCCTTCCCATGGGCGAAGTCGCCGTGCTCAGTGGAAGCGACCTCGACCAAGGCTTGACCTTCGAGTTGATCGCCGCGCCAACCAGCGCCCCGCTGTACGCGCCCATGCTGGTGTTGCTGGCCACCCTTGGGGTGCTGGCCGGTGGTCTTGCCCTGGGTTGGCGCGTCTCACGGAACCGGCGTCGGGCGCTCTTGATGACCGAAGTGGTGCTGCTGGGCATCATCGTGGTGGCCATGTTCCTCTTTGCGTACCCCTCGTTGTTCGTGCTTGGAGCAGCAGGTTCCTCGGCCTTCATTTGGGGCGTCACGGCCTTGGTCTCCCCGCGGGTGGCGCGGTCAGCAGGGCAAGCCGCTGCTCGGGACATGAAGGGCGCCCCCTTGCCCACCTTCGCTTGCCCAGCATGTGGCACGGTGAACGACGTTCCCTCGCACGAACGTCCGCTCCGCATCGTGTGCATGGGCTGCCAGCGCGGCATCACCATCCAGGGGTGAAGACATGGTCGGTTGTCTCGGTGACCTTGACCTTGAGGACGAACACGTCACCATCGGGCTTGAGGACAGCCTGGAAGAAGCCGCGCATCGTCTGATTGACGTTCCCGGCGGGGTCCTTGTGGTGCTCGACGATGAGGCTCAACCACGCGGCTTGATCCGTCCGGATCATCTCCTTCGCGAGGTGCTACGCGGCACCGACCTGCGGTCCGCCATGTGCCGTGATGTGATGCTCTCCGACGTCCTGCGACTTCCGGTGTCGACTTCGCTTGACGAGGTGGTCGCCATCATCGATCGTCGCCAACCTGATGCCGTGGTCGGAGTGGACGACGAGGGCGTGTTCCTCGGCTGGTTTTCGCCCGCTGATCTTGCTTCAGCTCGAGCGAAGGTGAAGGTGCTGCGTTCCTTGGATCGGGCACGTTCATGATCACTCGTGGGTCATCAACAAACGTCCATCGTCCAACAGGATGGCGTAGCCGATCCGTTCCAACTGCACGACGGTTCCCGCAGGGTGTGTGTGCGGTTCCAAGCGACCTTTGACCTCCCGCAGTTGGTCGTCTTCAGCGATCACCAGCGTGGTGCTTTGAGCCGCTTCGACCGTCCAATGCACGATTGGCCGCTGGTCCTTTCGATCCTTGTTGCCTGCGTGGAGTGCACCCTCATGGTGTTCCACGTCGACCAGATCCTTGAGCCGGAAGGAGGCCATCTCTGCGTCCTCGCGCTCAATCAACACGTGGCCGGAAGTCAGGTCGTGATGACGGGGGTCTTTGTTCGGCTGGTCGGGGTAGCGCACCAAGGTCGCGGAATCAGGCCCTCCCGTCAGGGGCAATCGAACCGCATCGCGGACGAAGGCCAAGCGTGGGGCCGTGCTGTCGATGGCCTTCGTGTTGTGGGAAAACAGGCTGCTCAAGGGCACGGAGATGTCCTTCTGTGTGATCGCCAGTTCGAGCCAAAAGGCGCGCAAGGCTTCGGGTTTCACGCCGCGCCGAGCGAGAGCGGACAAGGTGGGAAGCCGCGGATCGTTCCAGCCCTCGTAACGTCCGCTCTCGATGTCCTTTCGCATGGCCGAGGTGGAGAATCCACCCCACTCGTGCACCTTGACGCGTCCCCAATACATCGTTTTGGGGTAGGTCCAACCGAAGTGCTCGTACAGCAAGGTCTGCTTCCGTGTGGAGTCCATGAGGTCCTTTCCGCGGATGATGTGGGTGACGCCTTGGAGGTGATCTTCAATGGCACTTTGGAAGTCAAGCAACGGCCACACTTGGTGCTTTGAACCGACCTCGGGCCTCGGGTGTGGATTGGCCACGGTGTCCTGCAGCCGAAGGGCCGGCCAATCGCGAAGTGCGGGGTTGGGTTGGTCCATGCCGGTCTTCACCCGAACGACAGCTTCACCCGGTTTGTAGGCACCACTGAGCATCCCCTGCCATCGCGCGTTGTGTTCTGCCACCGGCAAGTCGCGGCACGGGCACGCTTTCTTCTCGAGGCGGAATTCGCGGAAGGCTTCCGCGCTGCAGGTGCACACGTATCCGAAACCTCGGTCGATCATCGTCGTGGCGTGCTCGTGGTAGATGTCGATGCGGTCGCTGGCGATGACCACGCGATCGGCGGGCCGTCCGAGCAACCAAGCCGTTTCCTCCTGAATCGTTTCATACGCGTCTGGCATGGGCGGTTTCACGACGGTGTCCGTGTCGTCAAACCTGAGGATGAAGGTGCCCTTGTAGCGTTCTGCGTAGGTGCCGTTGATGACCAGTCCACGGGCGTGCCCAAAGGACAGGGGGCCGTTTGGATTCGGTGCAAACCGCAGCACCACCTTGCCTTCAACGGCCTCCTCCAAGTCGGGAAGGCCGACCCTGCGCTCGGCCTTCGGCCGTGCTTCGAGCAACTCTGGCGCCATGGCCGCCAGTTCGTCTTGAGCGGCTTCGAGGCCTTGCTCAGCCACGAAGGCATTGGCCTCGGCCACCGCAGAGGCCACGGCCGCCGCCAGCACGCGCCCGTGTGGCCGCAGGTCGGCCCGCATCCCCATGATGCGTCCGACCACCGAACCGGCGACGGCTTCGCCGTTGTATTCGACGGCATTTTGCAAGGCCACCAAGCGCAGGAACGCGAGGGTTTCCTCGTCCGGTGTCCACGTCATGGCGCTCAACCGGACCTGCGGGGGGCCCTTCATGAGGATGGTGGGTCAAACAACCGCTGTTGGACCGAGGTGCCGGTTGACGTTCGCACCGGCATGGGGCCTTCATGCATCGCCCCCCAGGCCCGTGTGGTGGTGGCCCACGACCAGCGCAAGGCGGGGTGCGGCTGATCCTCGCGGAGGAGTTCTGGAAGGGCCTGCTTCATCTTCGGGTCACTCGGGTACCCCGAGCCAATGTCGATGCCCGTGCGATCGATGAAGTCACGAACCCAAGCATCACGGGCGACTTTGGCCACGATGCTCGCTGCACCGACCACCCGGTGGTCTGCATCAGCACGGTGCTTTGACTCCACGTTCACCGGCGTCAGGCGGTGCTCTGCGAGGCCCGCCACGACGTTGCGCCCGAAGCGCGCTGCATCGACGTCACAGGCGTCGAGCACCAAGTGATGCCCTTCACCGTCCAACCACAACGTACGGATGGCTTCGACGAAACCCTTCACTTCGAGGCGGTTGAGGCCTTGCTCTTGGACGGCCGCATCGATGTCGGTGGGCACGAGCGGATGGACGGCCATGCCCCAGCCTCGTTGTGACGCGCGACGTCGGAGTTCGGCGTCCATGCTCTCGCGTTGCGCCGGTCGAAGGCGTTTGGAATCGGTCACCCCAAGCTCGTCCAGATGGTGAAGGTCCACCTCTGGAATCGCGAAAGCGCCGACAAATAACGGCCCGATGCAGGGGCCTCGTCCTGCCTCATCGACGCCAACCACACGCATCAGTTCACCCCAAATCGAGGTCGTCAAGAAGCGAGTCAATGTCCTTCGACGCTTCCGTGGGTGGCGCAAGATGCGCGGCCAGTTCATCCAAGCGTGCTGATGCCGCCTGGCTTGTGCGCGCATCAAGCACGATGGAAGCCGCATCGGTCAACGCCGTGGGTGGCGCGGGAGTCGGGGCAGGGCTCGGGGTGGATCGGTTCCTGAACGCCTGCTCAAAGGCGCTCGCGTCCACGCTCGGACTTGGCGTTGGAACAGGCTCACCCTGCTTGGTCTGGAATCCAGCCATCCAATCCTCCACGGTTTCGGGTGGTGCGGATTCGACCTGAGCCGTGGCCCGCTCTGCACGTTGATCGGCACGTCGCGTGACGGCGCGGTTGAGGATGACGGTGGCCACACCAACCGCGAGGACGATGTGCCACGTGACCTGCACCAACCCCCAGGCCTGTTGGGCCATGGCTCGGAGGTCAAAACCCCCCGTCGCGCTGGTTTGCTGCCAGGGGACGCCAAGGTAAGGAGCAACGATCGTTTCTTGGAAAGTTTGCTCAGGAACATAGCGGGAACGCACGCTGAGGTTCACGTAGACCGTGCCGTTGACGTTCTCATCGGCCGGAAGATCAAACCATGCCCTGAGGGTGATGTTGTCGCCGATGGGCAACCCCTCCACTTCGAAGGAACGAACAGGGTCTGCGTCGTCCTCAAGAATCGCTCCTTCAGGGGGAATCAAGCCCATGTCCATCCCGTGCGAGGCCTTCATGCTCACGACCAAGCCATCGACCACGTTCCCGTCGTTGCGCAGGGTTGCGGTCACCGAAACGCGCTGCCGCGCGTCTTCCTCCTGAACCACGGATTCGAACACCCATTCCACACGAGGCGCGATGCGAAGGTCGAGCGTCTGCACCAAGGGAAGGGTTGCTCCTTCAGGGCCGATGAACACCTCGAGGGTTGCGGATTGGAACGCCAGAGCATCCGGATGAGCGGTCAGCAGGGCGATCACGATGTCCTTGTCGTCCCCGTGACTGAGGACCACGCGTTGGGTGGGTGCACTCATGTTGACGATGCCCTGCGATTCCTCACTGAGCACGAGGTTCACGGCGGCGACATCGTCGTAGGTGCCGGTGTTTCGGACGTTGGCACGGACCTCGCAAGGACGGTCAACCTCAAGGTCTGGGCAGCGTACGATGAGGTCGCTGACCTCAAAGGAGCGCTTCAGGTCAATCACGCCGGCAAGGTCGACGTTGTCCGTCGAGGAGCCGATGGTTGCACGAAGGCGAACGTCCATCCGCCCATCGCTGACCCAAGGTGCGAGCAGGCCCACTTCGATGGTCCGTGATGCTCCCGGTTCGAGGGCCACGGAGGGAAGCGCTCCAAACAAGGCCAGCGTCCATCCGTCCCGTTGGAAGCGATCGATGGGCTCGAATCCCTGCACGGGTGTTCCATCGTCGTTGAGCGCAATCAGGCTGAGGTCCACGGGGGCAGGGACGTTCCCGCGGTTGGTCACCACGACCTGCACGCGCTCGTCGGTGCCGGGGGCAACCGGTTGCGTCGCATCGGTGGAGGACACCGAGACGCGTTTGATTTCCTCCATGGCGAGGATGAAGGTCCAGGCATCCCCGCGCCCGTCGAAGGACGAGGATGCCGTGAGCGTGAAGGACGGCCCGGTGCCAGCCAAGGGAAGGCCGTCGTCTCCGACCACGCCGACGTCAACCCAAGCACCGATGTAGACGAGTTCACCGGGGTTGACCGAGACGTTGGGATCGTCAACCTTGACCCCGTTCAAGGTCCAACCCCACGTCCAATCGCTGGCGGTATCGAGGTGGAAGTGAACGTCTTCAGGCTCTGAACCCACGTTGGTCAGGTTGACGGCCACTTGCGTGGTGACGCCTTCGTTCACCGTGAGCGTCGATTCGCCAGAAACCCCCAGCACCAAAGCCGAAGCCGGTCGAATCCAGACGTCGATGGTGCACGTGGCCAGTGTGGTTGAGCCGTCGCTCAGGTTGATGGGAAGGTCAACATGGCCGCTGGGGGCGTTCAGGGCAGCGGTGAGCGTCACCGTCCAACTCTGGTTGCCTCCAACCGTGGTGTTGGTCAGCGCTCCAACCTCCACCAGAGAAGTGTTCGTGATGCTCAGGGCATAAGGCTCGAGGCCATGTTGGAGCACGGTGACCGCCATCGGTTGACCTGGGACAAGCGAGGCCGTTTCTGGGCACGTCAAGCCGGGCTGCGTTTCTGCGCTGGCGTGGTGAAGCGGAAGCGTGCTCATCAAGAGGAGCAGCACCAGCAGCGCTGCTCGCATACATCGAAGATGCTCCTGTTGTCCTTCAAGTCGTCGTTCTGTTGTCCACTCAAAACAACGTGGGGATCGGTTCGCAGAGGTGGGGTCCATCCTCGCCGGTACGGTTTACGCTCATCCCCACGGGCCACGCGCTGATGGCTGGGGGTTGTGGGACCATGCCGTCCGCCAACCATGCCTCGAGGTCATCGGAGGTCAGAACGACGGGCATGCGAGGATGGACGTGGGCGATGGAAGGTGAGGCCTCTTGGGTCAGCACTGCGAAGCCTTCCAAGCCCTCAGGGTGAAGCAGTCCACCCAACCACATCACGCCACCTGACGCCAACGCATGGTGGTACGGGTGCCGTCCGACCGGGGAGGCCAACCATTCGTACCAACCCGTGGCCGGGAGGGCCATGCGCGCGGTGCGCATGGAGGTTCGAAACATCGGTTTCTCACCGGCGGTTTCCAGCCGGACGTTGATGGGAGCTTTTCGGGCCCCGATGCTCGAGGTAAACCCCCAGCGTCCAAGCGAGATCTCCATGGACGCCTCGTCCATGGTCAAGACGGGGTGTTCATCGGTTGGCGCAATGTTCCAACGCGGCTCGGGATCGAGATTGGTCATGACGTCAACGTCGGCCAATGCCTGTTCGAGTCGTGCTCCGAACGCGAAACGTCCGCACATGACGATCACACAGGATCAGGGAGTGCGGCATCCAGCGCGTTCATGTCGAATTCAGCGGCATTCATCGGAACCGCCAGTTCGAAGGCGTCACCCACATGCGGATCGATTTCTCCGAAGCAACCGACCCATGCACCGTTGACGAGCACACGGGCGGCCCGACCTGCGAGCCACGGTCCCTCGCCATCGGGCAAGGGCTCAACGCTCACGTTGGTGGCTTCCGTGGCCCCAAGGGCGCCCATGAAGGCTTGAATCCGGCCGCGAATGGCGGCGAATCCTCCGCTTGCTTCCGCAGCGAGGAAGGCCACGCGTCCAGCGTTGTGGTGGTCGCGCACCACGGTGCCCAGTTCGAAGACAGCTTGCGGCAGGTCGTGATGACGGTTGGCCGCCAACAAGCGCAGCAATCCAGGCAGGAGGTGCTGCCTGAGCACGGTGTGGTCCACCGTGATGGGGTTGGTGATTTCCGTCACGGCCCCGCTTGGCGTCCAGCGCATCCGATTGAATTGGTCCTCATGGTTGGACAAGGTCAGGGACTGTACCTCGGTGAATCCAAGTCCCACCAAGGCGGTGCGCACACGACGTCGAAGGTGAGCGTCAGCGCGCGGTTGACCGTGTGCAGGAGCGGTGGGGGTTGCGGTTCCGAGGTCATCGTAGCCGTGACCAATGGCGAGGTCTTCGATGAGGTCGACGTGATGAAGCACGTCCAAACGCCATCGTGGCATGGCCACGACATAGGCGTCCTCGGTCACGTTGAGGACATCGCCACCCATGCGCCTGAAGGCTTTCGTGGCCTCCTCCTGGGAGAAGGTTCGCCCCAGAAGGCGTTGAACGAGGTCCTTCGGCAATCGGTGTTCAACCGGTGCGCCGACGGGGTGCTGTCCTTGCCCAGGTCCACCGACGACGTTGACTTGGTGCACGGTTCCTCCCATGGCCTCCAATTGGAGGCAGACAAGGTGGAGGGATGCTTCACAGGCGGCGAGGTCCCAACCGGTGACGTCCACCAACATGGAGGTGGTTGACGTGGTGACGGTGGTGTGCACCCCGTTGATGATCGGCGGGAAAGAAAGGACGGCGTCGTTCGCGTCAAGCAGGATAGGGACGCGTTCCATGCCGTCGAGCAAATGAGCGTACTCGACGCCTTTGGGGTGCTCACCAAGGATGGCCTCGATGCTCATCGATGTTTCAGACCCCAACGGGACAAAGGACGCCTCCCTGTCCATGCACACCGCCCGAAACGGCGCTTGCACGCGATCGAGGTCGTGGACGCCAATCGACGCACGATGCCGCCCGCGTCCGATGGCGAAATGGAGTTTTTCTTGGTGGTCCATCAGGCGACGAATGGCCGCATCTTTCGCCGCTTCGTCGTCGCCAAGGTTGACCCCGTGAACCGTCGCACAGAGGATGATTGGGCGAACGTTGGCCAGTTCGTCGTCCACGGTCATGGTCGTCGTTGCTGGTTCCACGTGAAGGGCGGGGTTCACCGCTTCGTCGTGAAGAAAGGCGCGCATGGCACGCGCCAGTGTTTCTGCGGAGAGAAGGTCCGGGCGGTCTGGAAAAATTTCGATGTCGAGGGTGGTTTCGTCGCACAGGTCGATGTCGGTCCCAAGCAGTGGAAGACGTTCCTCCAAGGAAGCAACGTCGTGCACATGACCGGCCTCGGCCATGAGGGCTTGAAGGACGCTTTGCTCGACGCTGATGGTTGGCATGTGGTCACCTCGTCCAATCGGGCAGTGGGCGTTCGAATCCTGCGACACGCAGACCGCTCATGAGGGCCGCATCGAGGGTGGTGGCACGAAGATGGGCCCGTCCGAGCCCGTCGACGCTTTGCAGGCCGAGGTCCTGCAGGTGCGTGGTGAGCTCCTTGCGGAGCTGCCGCAGCAAGGCGGCCAAGGCCGCAGGTCCATCGTCGACCGGTTGGAACATGGTGAGGCCAAGGCCACCGGCACCAAGGATGACCAAATCACGGCCGCTTGGCGTCCAATCCAACCTGACGCCGCTGCGCGTCACCTCAGCGTCCAGGGTTGCGTTCGCAGATCGCCCTGACAGGGGGAGCATGGCTGGAACGGGGAGGTCCGGGCGGCTTCCCACGTCCATGAAGGCCGCGGCCATCGCGTGTTCAGCCGCCCAGCGGTGGAGATGGTTCACACGTGCCGCGTCGCCGAGGAGCGCGAAGCAAGGCGCTTCTTCGCACATCGAGGTGAGCATCACAAGGAGGGCTTCGAGGGATGCAGGATCCATCGGAGGCAGGTCGTTCAGATCGATGACGGCTCCCGCCGCCTGAGGCAGGCTTGGCCATGCCTGCAAGGTGCCCTCTCCGATGCGAAGCATGTCGATGGCGCGTGGTTCTTCGTCCACGAGGAAAGGTTGCTCGGCCAAGGCTTGAGCGACGTCTTCCTTGGACCGCTTGGCCCGCAACCGTTCGCCGTTGGCAACGTGGGGCAGCACCGGCAATGGGATGGCCAAGGGGGCGTTTCCAAGCAGCACCGTGGTGTCCACCGAGGTTCCTGCGAGCAAGGCAGATGGCGTGGTTGGCATCAGGCCAAGGCCATGCATCGGGTTCACACGAGCTTCCGTCGGTTGGTCGTCGAGGTCTTCGATGGCATGTGGCACCAGACAGACGGCGTCAGCAGGCACCTGCCACGTCGGGTCCTCGATGCGGGCGTTGACGTCCTTCAATTCGGCGGCAGACAGGGGCCTCATGGTGACGCCGGGACCGGGAGCGGGGCAGCGCCCATCGATGACGATCATGCCACCGAGCATGCCGCTTCCAGGGTCGTGGTCCACGTCGCCATGCACCACGATCAAGCCTCCGCGCATGGCGTTTCCAACCCGCCGTCCGAGCTTGCCTCGAATCAGGATGAGTCCATCGTGCATGGACGCGCCAAGGTCGTCGTCGCACCCGTCCTCGATGATGATGGTTCCACCGCGCATGGACCATCCGGCCATGGGTCCGACATGCCCTTCGCAGAGGAGGCGTCCGTCCTGCAAGGCGGCACCAAACATGCTTCCTGCATCACCTCGGTGGTCAAGGGAGCCTGAGCTGCCTGCAGAAATCCATGGTCCGAGGCGACCGAGGGAACGCACCCGTGCTCCTTCGGGAAGGAAGGGGCAGAGTCCGGATTCCCCGTCCTTTGGGACTTCGGTACCGTCGGCCGTCCATCCGATGCGAAGGATGGCGTTGCGCTCGATGGCGGTGTCCAACGCTCCTGCCAACTGTCGGTTGATGCCGATGGAACGCTCCATGAGCGGTGTACCCTCGCCGGCCATGTCCCTTCGTTGAGGGAACGCCACATAGCCTCATCGCCATGCTCAGGGGGTCCGTCGTGCAGTTCATAGGCCCGGTCCGGGCATCGGGGTGCATGACCATCAGGGTGGCCATCAACGGCTACGGCACAATCGGGAAGCGCGTTGCGGATGCGGTGGCTGCACAAGACGACATGACCGTGATTGGGGTCACCAAGACCCGACCTTCCTTCGGCTGTGATCTGGCCGTTCGGAAGGGGTATCCGCTCTTCTGCACCTTCGACGAACCCGAACGCATCCAGGCCTTCGCCGATGCCGGCTATGCCTGCGGGGGCGGGATTTCCGACCTCCTCGCTCAAACCGATGTCGTCATCGATTGCTCACCGGGCAAAGCGGGTGCCGCCAACCTGGAGCGTTACAAGGCCGCTGGCGTGAAGTGGATTTTCCAAGGTGGAGAAAAGCACGCGACCACGGGCATGTCCTACACGTCCTGCGCGAACCACACGGAGAACCTCAACGTGGAGGGGACGCGTGTGGTGTCGTGCAACACAACCGGCCTCTCACGAACCCTTGTGCCTCTGCTCGAAGCATGCGGCTCACTGAAGGTGGAGTGCACCATGATTCGTCGCGCAGCCGATCCAGGCGACTCCAAGAAAGGACCCATCAACGCCATCACGCCGGTGCTCAAAGTGCCCAGCCACCACGGGCCTGACGTGATGACCGTCCGTCCTGAGATCGACATCACGTCCATGGCCGTGGCGGTCCCGACCACCATCATGCACATGCATGCGATTGTCGCCACGTTGCCTGACGGTCACGGCATGACCACGAACAGCGTGTTGGATCTCTGGAAGTCACAACCTCGCGTCCTCATCATGAACGGGGGTGAAACCGGCATCACCAGCACGGCTGAGGTCATGGAGTTTGCACGTGACATTGGACGCACGTGGGGAGATCTGCACGAGATTTTCGTGTGGGAAGACGGCGTGAAACTCGAAGGCAACAACCTGTACTATTTCCAAGCCATTCACCAAGAGTCGGACGTCGTGCCAGAGAACGTTGACGCCGTTCGTGCGCTGATGGGGACCGAAGCGGATTGGCGTGTTTCTGTGGCCAAGACCGATGCCGCCATCGCGGCCTTCAACGGACTGGCATGAGGCCGCCCACCTGTGGGAGGCCTTCAAAAGCCGGCCATGGCCCCTAAGGGCCATGTCGGGTCGGTGGCTCGCCGTCGTGCTGGTTGTCCTTCTGCTTCCGCTGGGGCCTGCGCTCGCCGTCAACACGGCTGACTCAAGCCACCAAGCCGTGGACGAAACCGGCCTTGGGCCCGTCCATCTCGTGGCTGGAAGCACCATCACCTCCACGCTTGCTCCTGTTCCAACCTTGCTGGAGTTCGGCGGCGAATCCTTCGATCCACTCGAGAGGATGTCGGTTGCTCCAGGTCAAGACGGGTTGGCTGTGGTGCAATTCCATCACGGAGATGGGCATGAGCATCTCGCGGTGCTTGAAGCCGCAGAAGCGACGGTCCTTGACCACGTGGACCGCGCGACCATGGTGGTTCGGCTTCAACCGGGCACCGTGGGTGAATTGGCCGAGCACCCTTCGGTCCGCTGGGTCGGTGCGTACGACGTCGAATGGCGCATGGACGCGCGCCTTGCTGACGGCACGATCGAACGTTACGCGCTGGTCGTGGCTGATGACCTTCGTGCAGATGCCCTTCCGCGTATCGTCGTTGAACTGCTCGATGCAGGGGCCGACGAGGCCACGTGCGGCATCGGCCAATGCATCGTCAGCCTCGTGGCGTTGGAACCCAATGCTCGGCTCACGTTCTTGGAGCATCTTTCTCGCGACGGCCGT
>MDTE01159067.1_pt1 | contig 24066 bp, 22 predicted proteins | sample 811231 | NCBI WGS metagenome assembly MDTE01 (sample SAMN05326651, study PRJNA326480) | marine metagenome | isolation source: seawater | place: Indian Ocean: Red Sea | collected 2010 | reverse complement strand
GACCAGTTACCCAAGAGCTTCCTGATCCTGCTAACCATACAACTGCGTCGCCTACCTCTTCGGGTTCTCCTACACGCCCTAATGGCATATTTTTCTTATAATCGTCAATGATATGAGGCATGTGCTCAAACATCATTGCCGTCGCCTCGGATTCTACGACACCGGGACGAATTGAATTAATGCGAATTCCAAATCCCCCCAGCTCGTCCGCCGCACTCCGGACGAGCATATCGAGAGCTGCTTTACTAGAGGCATAAGCAGCTCTGAACCTCCCGCCGAGTGCTCCAGCTATTGACGAAATTGCAATAATAGAACCACCAGATGACCGCATCGTTTCCGCAGAAGCCTGGATTGTATTGAAGGCTCCTATCACATTCACCTCAAGGACCGACCGTAGCGTTTCATCTGTCATGGATAGAAAAGGTCCACCAGCCCCAATTCCCGCATTAGCAACAGCTATATCTAGAGCACCATTGTCATTTGCAGCAAATTCGACAGCATTCTTTACAGCCATTACATCAGTAACATCGCAACAAACTATTTTGATGTTGCCTGAAGAAGAAATAGACGCCTCAAGCCTTTCGGCTGCTTCTTCTAGCACGTCTTCTCTCCTGCCTGCAATGGTGACTTGCGCATTTGCTTCCATGAGTTTGGCAGCTATACCAAAACCAATTCCCGTTCCACCTCCGGTAACTAGAGCTGTTTTTGACATCAAATCTGCCATATTCTGCCTCTTTCTAACTGTAATTGATATCGCTAATAGCGCTTAATTTATCTTGGGCATGCTGGGCATTCACAAGTCGAACAGTTCCTGATTTAGATCGCATAACAAGAGATTGGGTCACAATAGTGTTGCGCTCATACTGGACGCCACGAAGTAAATCTCCATCAGTTATGCCAGTTGCAGCAAAGAAACAGTTGTCCCCACTTACTAGGTCATCTACGGTAAGAGTCTTATCAAGGTCATATCCCTCTGCAATTGCTAGAGCTCGTTCCTCGTCATTTCTTGGCCAAAGTTTACCTTGAAGGTCTCCGCCCATACATTTAAGTGCTGCGGCTGCTATAACGCCTTCAGGGGTTCCGCCGATTCCAAATAAAATATCAGCTCCTGATTCAGGCCATGCGGTTGATATTGCTCCAGCGACATCCCCATCTGGTATTAACCGTATTCTAGCTCCAGCTTCGCGGAGCTCTGATACTAAGTCGTTGTGTCTAGGTCGATCAAGGACAACAGCAGTTAAATCTCGAACTGATTCTCCTTTTGCTGCTGCTATGGCGTTTAAATTTTCTGTAGGCGATACGTTAATGTCGACAAGTCCTTTCGCTGACGGGCCTACAGCGATCTTCTCCATATAGACGCAAGGTCCGGGGTCAAACATAGTTCCTTCTTCGCCAACTGCTAGTACAGCTATAGCATTGCCTCTTCCAAGTGATGTGAGAGTTGTCCCATCGATGGGGTCTACAGCAACATCGCACTTAGGAGAGGAGCCATTCCCAACTTTTTCACCATTGTAAAGCATCGGAGCTTCATCCTTCTCTCCCTCACCAATAATGACAACCCCATCCATATTTACGCTCCGGAGGACAAATCGCATGGCATTTACTGCGGCGTCATCTGCGCCCTCTTTGTCTCCCCTTCCCATCCATCTAGCCGCAGCCATTGCAGCAGCTTCAGTTACTCGTACGAGCTCCATGGCTAGATTTCGGTCCGGTGATTTTGTTTCACTCATAACTACTCCAAATTCGTATAACCCAAACGCTACATCCGGTGTGGCCACAAAGCGAAGTATTACAGCGGAAACATTGGTTTTTCTCAATATTCGCTTCTCAATGCGTTGGGAAAAGACAATCCGATCTAATCTGAAGTCATGCTGTTAGCGGAGCTTGAAATCTTTCACTCAAGAACAAATGCTCCAACTCGTCGAGTTGCACTCGGGTACACTTATCTCCCGATACAGAAAGGGTCGGGGAACGGAGCGGTTTTGCTTGCAGGAATAGTTGCGCGATTTATTCCGAGCATCGATGAGGATTTTTATGATGACTACAAAAAATTACTTTATCAACTTCAACGTGGGGAAAGAATCTCTCAACCACGTCTGCGTCATAGGTTTCAAGAAGACAAAATCGGACTAGCCAGAACTGTTCATCAGCTACGAGAATTCGAGGGAAAGTACAGGTTCATCTTTGAATTGAATGAAGCAGCAGCTGAGCAGAATATTCTCGCTGCGGCTTACTCAATCAGTCAGTTCGCTTACAAAGAGCGGCCAGCTGTCGTCAACCTAATGCACAAGGCTGTTAAGTGGAGAGGCGAGGTAGGAACTGATTTCATTTCTTACCTATTGAGTCGTCATGATAAATTTGTGGCTGATTTAGGGCATGAGAGCTCGGAGAGTTGGGCATTGCAAGTTCTAGGTATTTCGAGTACTAACCCTGGTGATGAAGAAGTAAAAAAGCAGTTTCGGAAACTGCTGCGCTCCACTCACCCTGATACTGGTGATGATGACATCAAGGTTGACGTTGCGAAGAGGATACAAGAATTAACTGAAGCGAGAAGAATATTACTCCGATAGTCAAACAGCGGGAATGCCTATGAAACCCAGAGGAATTATTCTTTTCCATGGTGCGGGGGGGAATAGGGAACACCCTGTCTTTCTTGAAATTGAGCGGCTAAGCAAAATTCCAGTACTCAGGTATAACTTCGCCTATCGGCAAGCAAGCGCCAAACGACCTCCGCCAAGAATAGAGAAAATCGTGAAAGAGATCATTCAAGTGTCTATTGATTTCGCTGAGGCAAATGGAATTCCTCAAAGTAGTTTAGTACTCGGCGGAAGATCATTTGGAGGTAGAGCTGCTTCTATGGCTATAGCAGAAGGTTTACCGTCCCGAGCTCTCGCCCTCTTAAGCTATCCGTTGCATCCACCGGGGAAAGTCGAATCTCTTCGTGTCAGCCACCTGCACAGAATCCGGCGACCAACAATCTTTATATCGGGTGATAAAGACCCATTTGGCTCACCAGACTTGCTTGAGCAATATGCACGTAAGATTCCTTCTGAGGTCCGATTCCATATTCTTGAACGACAGAATCACGATCCGAAAGAAAGCGAAATAGTTGCTGGCTTAGTTACTAAATGGGTAAATACGCTTCGTTAGGAGCTGTCATCGGGGTTAAGATCTTCAAGCTCCTGATTAGCAGATTCGGGAAAGAAAAAATAGACAATCAAAACAACTAGTAAAGGGCCAATTGCTAGAAGCGTAAAGGCTTCCCCAAAGCTATTGAACCGTTCTGAGAGGTCTCCACAGATCAATAATCCTAGGGCGCTACCGGTCACTGCCGTAAGTGATAAAAAACCGCTAATCTGACCGCGTCGTCCCGTCCCGAACATCTCCGCACTATAGACACCTAAAGATGGTCCGGCACCAGCCGAAATGATTCCAGCAAACATCGTGATTAGCCACATACCAAAGCCAGCGATGCTATAACTTCCTACCGTCAGTATCGTCCCTATACCTACTGCGATCATGGCCACAGGCTTTCTTCCTTTCAGATCCGAGACTTTTGAAGCTATAGCCACTCCAATAATTTGCGGAGTATAGGCAGTCAGTAAGAAAAGAGATATTTTTGCAGCACTAAAATCGCGTTCGTCTCTAAGGAATTCATTTCTAAATTGGCTAGCAGGTGAGACAAATAAAAAAAGGAGAAAAGCGACTGATGCTAGAAAGAGAACACGTTTCACAATGACCTTTTGTTTTCTGCCGTTATTAAACTTGTGGTTTTCAATATGGTTTAAGAAGCGTTTGCTTTCTTCAAGGTGGAGATGAATCCAGCGAATTACTGGAAAAAATATTAGCGCAGTCGCAAAAAGCAATCTCCAGCCTTTTAGATGTAGATCAGCAAGAAATAAGATCCAGACTGGTATCCCGGCCCCTAAACCTGCTGACAATGTCAGTAGACCGGCAATGTAAGCGCGACTACCTTTCGGGGCAGCTTCAGCTGCCATGATTCCTATTAGGATACTTATAGAAGTAGCGAAGCCTCGAGCAAACGATTGGGTAATGCCTAAGGCCCAAAGATTGGGAGCTACCGCACTCAAGACCGCCAGACAACAGCCTCCATATAATGAGAATTCCAGGAGTTTCTTCCTTCCACGATTATCAGCTAGTGCGGTAATAAAGACTGTGAGTAATACACCGATTCGCACAGTAGCTAAAAGAATCCCTTGTGCCCTATCTCCTGCTCCAAACTCTTCAGCGGCAAACGTGGCAGTTTGTCCGATCAGCGCACCTAAAAAGCCAGTAACAATTGCAGCAACGCAAAGTAAGCTTACCGTTCGTGATGTTAGAGCATCAAAGCGGTTAGGGGGCGCCCACCAGATATTGAAGTTCTTGGAGGAATTAGAATTCTTTAACGCCCGCTTCATAGGAAAATGAAGTAAGTAATGCCAAAAGGGCGCTGATATTTTGTACGAGAATGTTTCTGTTACTTCAAAATCCGATGTCTGCATATCAATATCTACCGTGCGTTGGTAGCTTATAAAGGGTCCCTCGGCTAATTTGAATATTCCAGGCCCTACCTCGTATTCCTTGAACAAAGAATTAGAACGAGCACAGTTGATTTGTTCTGCCTCTTCGCTCCCTACTGAACGTTTGTGCCTGAATATAGTCATCGTTATTTGATTAAACAGCTTTTCGTTAAAGATCGCACTTTTGAGGAAACGATAATTACACGTAGCATACTTGGATAATGGATCGCATTATCGTTAAACCAAGCGGGCCTCTCTACGGGGATGTCGAGATAAATGGAGCAAAAAACTCTGCGCTTAAAATAATGGCGGCTTGTTCGTTGGCAGAAGGCACTTTTCATCTCATGAATATTCCAGACATTACTGATGTCAGATTGATGTCTGAGTTACTAGTTTCACTTGGAATGACGGTAAGAGAGAACGATACTAATTCACTTGAGATCACAAACCCAGGAAACCTGACAGCAGAGGCTCCTTATGAACTGGTGGAAAAGATGAGGGCTTCCATAGTTGTGTTAGGGCCTTTGCTTGCGAGGTATGGAAAAGCTCGGGTTGCGCTACCGGGTGGGGATGATTTTGGCCCAAGACCGATTGATATGCATTTAAGAGGCCTCGAAATGTTAGGTGCAAAGTTCGCATCGGAACATGGATACATTGACGGTCATTGTGAGAGATTACGGGGCAGTCGCATCGTATTAGAGTTTCCCAGCGTCGGTGCAACAGAGAATATTATGATGGCTGCTGTCTTGGCAGATGGCACAACGATTATTGAAAATGCAGCGCGTGAGCCGGAGATAGCTGATCTAGCTTCGTTTCTTAATCGCATGGGAGCTAGTGTCCTAGGGGCTGGAACGTCAACGATAGTAATTGAAGGTGTGGAGAAACTCGGAGCTGTGGAACACGCTGTAGTTCCCGACAGGATTGAAGCAGCTACATATCTTGCAGCAGTCGGTATCGCAGGGGGTGAAATCAACCTAATCGGTGCGAGGCCAGATCACATGGATATGCTCTGCCAAAAAGTAGGTGAGATGGGAATGCGAATATCAGCTGATTCTAATGGGTTGTGGGTGATGGCTAATAAATCGTTAAAAGCAGTTGATCTGGCGACTCTCCCTTATCCAGGTATAGCTACTGACTACAAACCATTTCTTGTGGCGATGCTTGCAGTCTCTGAAGGCGTCGGAATCGTAACGGAAAATTTATTTAGCGGAAGGTTTAGATATATAGATGAATTGATTCGCATGGGAGCTGACATTCGAACAGAAGGACATCATGCAGTTATCCGAGGTGTCGAGAACTTATCAGGGGCTCCAGTACGTGCTCATGACATAAGAGCTGGGGCAGCGTTAGTGGTTGCAGCTTTGCGTGCGCAAGGCCAAACAGAAATACGTGAGCCATCCCATATAGATAGGGGATATGAAAATCTTGTTGAGAATCTAAGTAGTCTTGGGGCGGATATTTCCAGAGAGAATTAAATTCAATTCCGTTGTGCCCTCTTATTTGCAAGTTTCAACAGGCAGAAGAGGAAGATTATTGGAGCAACGACCATCAAGATCTCATCCCAACCCCCTTGATGTGCCAACAAGTTTAAAAGCATATTTGGCGACTCTACCCTCATAGTTCTTGAGAACTAAATCAAATGAAAAATATCCTCACAAAGCTGCTTTACAGTGATGCTTCCACCTGTTCCTTGAGCAACTTTAAGTTCTTTCTCCAGATCAAAGCCAATAGACGAGTGCCTACGGGATTCCGGAGTGGACCCCCCATCCAATAAGGGAAGTGGAGAGTTTCTTCCCACGTGAAGCGGGTTTCATTACTTTTAGTTTCCACTAGTGAAAACCGGCCAGTTCCAGTTACTAGTCCCTCATGACTCACGCCCATTGACTTCTCATCAACCCACTCGGTAATCTCCATTTTGTCTTTAAGCCTGAAAGGCCCTACCTTTGTTGCGCAGTCAAACATGGTTCCAACACCACTCACCTGCTCGGTCAGAAAGTCAATTCTTTCAGCATCTTTCATCCAATTGACGTGATCGCTAATGTCTTTCACGACTTCCCAAACTTGCTTTGGAGAGGCTGCTATTTCAATAGTGACACAAATCGTTGCCATATTTAAACCCTAGTTGAAGGAATAACAACCCAGTCAAAATTATTTAGTGATTTGCGACACAGTGACGTTATTTTATTTTTTTCAGTATTCTTAAAATGTGGTAGACGAAATGATTTATATGGATAATGCCGCTTCAGCTCCCATTAGAGAGGAAGTCATTGAAGCGATTCTTCCAGTTCTAAGAGAAAACTATGCGAACCCATCAGGGTCACATTTAATGGCGCGAAAAGCTCTTCGTTTAATTGATGATGCACGTGACGAATTAGCGGATGTGCTTGGCTGCAAAGCGCAAGATATTATCTTTACCTCAGGGGGCACAGAGTCAGATAACCTGGCTATCTTCGGAGTCCACTCAGCAATAGGTGGCACTGTGGTTTGCTCTGCTACTGAACATCACGCTGTTCTGGAACCAACAAGGTCTGTTGGTGGCAAAGTCGTTAACGTAGAACAAAATGGAGCCATTGACCTAAATCATCTTGCCGACATAATCAATGATCAAACAACATTAGTCTCAATCGGCTTGGTAAATGGCGAAACCGGAGTAATCCAAGACCTGAAAACAATCGTTTCTATCGTAAAAGAGATATCACCAACGGCTCTAATACATACGGATGCCGTGCAAGCTGTTCCATGGCTGGACATGCATATAGCTACAGAATGCGCAGACCTGATCAGCGTAGCGGCACATAAGTTTGGGGGCCCCAAAGGTGTGGGGGCATTGATAGTCAAAGACCAAACAAAAGTTTCGTCACTACAGTTAGGTGGCGGTCAAGAAAAGGGTCTCAGAAGTGGAACTCACAATACGCCAGGAATAGTTGGCATGGCTGCCGCAGCAAGGGTTACTGCCGACACGAAAGAAGCGGATACAGCAAGAGTTGCTATGCTCAGGGATAGTCTTGCTGACTCCCTTTTAGAAATTAGTAATACTTTCGAAACAGGAGTTCGCTCAAACGGAGATGGAAGCGTTGACCGATCGAACAAAGTAGCAGGGTCATGCCACCTTTGCTTTGGTGGTATAGAAAGCGAAGCGTTGCTCTTTCTATTAGAACAATCAGGTATATTCGCATCTGCGGCATCATCATGCTCAAGTGGGGCACAGGAACCATCTCATGTTTTGGCTGCAATGGGTTATCAACGTGAGCTTGCAAGGGGTTCATTACGGCTATCTTTGGGATATAAAAGCACAGAAGATGATGTTGATAGCGTGCTCAAAATACTCCCAGACGCGATAGAGAGGTTACGGAGCTTAGGATCATGAGAGGTAAACAAAAGATTCTTGTCGCAATGTCCGGAGGTGTTGATTCTTCCGTTGCAGCAGCTGTGCTTCTTAATCAGGGATATGAAGTCGTCGGAGTGACGATGAAATTGTGGGGTGGCACTTCTGATACTGGATGTTGCTCTGTCTCCGATGTTATTGATGCACGAAGAGTAGCTGACCAATTAGGAATACAGCATCACGTCTTCAATTTTGGTGATGAATTTGATACTCATGTCGTAGATCCATACGTTGACGCTCACAAAAAAGGTGAAACACCGAATCCATGCATTGAATGCAATAGACACGTTAAATTTGACAAGCTTTTTCGCCGAGCCACTGCTCTAGGGTTTGAGCTAATAGCTACTGGCCACCATGCCCAAATTATCCAACAACCTGAGGGTTTCCGTCTTGGCAGGTCAGTAGACCTCAAAAAGGACCAGTCATATGTTTTGCATATGCTTAATGAGAAGCAACTCGCTCGGCTTCAACTACCGATAGGTAACCTCACGAAAGATCAAGTCAGAGAAATAGCGGCATCGTTATCATTACAAACTGCTGGAAAAGCCGATAGTCAAGACGTGTGTTTTATTAGCAGGACAAAGGGTGGAAGACAGCGGTTCTTGGAGCAGCATATGGCAATGACTCCCGGACAGGTCATCGATTCCCAAGGAAATAGAATCTCTAACGTGCCTGCAGTGCAGATGGTAACAATAGGTCAGCGCAAAGGTTTGGGTGTCTCAGGTGAAGGCGAGCCTCGATATGCGGTTGATATAAATGTAGAATCTGCCACAGTAACTGTGGGCCCCAAAGCTGACCTTTACTATGAAGAGACACCAATTGTAGACGTCCAATGGATTGGCGAACCTATTACTAGTGCGCTTGACATTCAAACAAGCGCTCATGGCCACACAGCTCGAGCAAAGATTACAGATAAAATTTGCTGGGAAAAGCCGCACAAAAAAGTAGCCTCAGGGCAATCAGCAGTGTTCTATGAGGAAGGCACGGTCGTGGGGTCCGGAATCGTTAGCAGATCATAAAATCGCAATATTGCGTGCTGATGCCTGTTCGAGAGTTGTTGAAAGCAAAGAGGGGCTCACTAAAAATGAGGTTACTTCATTAACTTCTGGAGGAGCTAACGGGTTCATTTGCAGGGATAACCCGGCAGGCTCATATAATTCAACTTCCAAACTCATTCCAAGGCTTGACATCGTGAGGTCAAGCCCATCGGTTGTTGCTAATGCAGGACTAATTCCCTTAATCATTGACTTTCGAATAAGGAAAGGGTCAGCAAGAACCATATTGTCGTGTAAAACGATCCCAGCTGGCACAAATACGAGCCATCTTTGCGACAGTGCTGATAGCGAGCGGCACGAAAAATAACTCAAGCTAGAACCAATTGACAAGACAATAAATCCAGAAACGTAGTTTTGTGAAGATAGAAGAATGACTGAGAAAATTAAACTTGAAGCGACGACTGTCCAAGCCAAGGGAACAGGGCCGAGTAGCAGGGGACCGGGAGCTCTAAGAGGTATTCGGACTTCATCTCCGTATGCTGACCCGTTAATAAACCAAAATCCTATTGATGGTAAAAGACTTATCGAGAGACACATAGCGGAGCAAAAGAGCAACAAAATGGAAGAAGCGTTCATTTCTGCTTTAATACATCCCCAAATCGCAGCTACAACTGCAATAGGCACTACGACCCTATAAAGGGTGAGTAGACTGGCACTAGGAATTAGTGAAATTAAGAGAATGACAGACCAAAGGATCCATAAGCTTAGAGAAACAGTGACTTGAAGAGATACACTTTTGCCATCGAGAGCGGAACCAAAGACTCCATAACCTAACAAAGGAATCGGAATCCATGCCAAACGAAATACATATATCCAAGAATTTCTCTTCACATATAGAATTTTCGCAGTATGCGTGGTTCTTTGCTAATCCGTACAGCGAGATAACGGGAATTTATTGTTGTGACTGACAATGATTTATTACGAATCAAAGAGTTAAGAGCTGAGATTAGGAAACACAACGTTGCCTATTATGAGTCGGACAGCCCCTCAATAAGTGACGAAGAGTGGGATCATATGATGAGGGAGCTAAGAAATTTAGAAGCAAAATACCCTGATGCATACGACCCTACATCACCTACAGAAAATGTCGGCGGCACCCCCTCGCAGATCTTTGCTCCGGTGCAACATTCAGTTCCGATGATGTCTCTAGATAACGCGTTTGATGACATAGAACTTGACCAGTGGATCAAAAAAATTGATCGAAGATTAACAGGCAGTTCTGGTATCAATGAATTTTGTTGCGAGTTAAAATTTGATGGACTAGCAATTTCAATTCGTTATGAAGATGGGAAGCTAGTTCAGGCGGCCACAAGAGGCGATGGATCTATTGGTGAGGACGTCACACATAACGTTTTAACTATCAGAGATATACCAAAATTTATTAAAGGCGCACCGCAAGTACTCGAAGTGCGTGGCGAGGTATACCTCCGTATCAGTGAATTTGAGAAACTTAATATGAAAGCAGAAGAACTAGGCGAAAAGGCCTATGTAAACCCACGAAACGCTGCAGCAGGTTCAATACGTCAAAAGAATTCATCGGTGGCGGCAAAGAGAAATTTATCCTTCTGGGCCTACCAAATAGGTCTAATATCTGGCGGACCTCACCTTAAGTCTCATTTTGGAACACTTGAATACCTGAGCTCGCTTGGATTTCCCGTAAACCAAAATGCACAAAGGGTGATATCAGGGAAGCAGGGGCTTAGTGCCTATATCAATGAGTACAGGCTTAAAAAATCTAACTTTGACTATGAATTTGATGGAATAGTTATAAAAGTTGACTCGTTAAAGATTCAAGAAGAATTAGGCGCAACAGCGAAAGCCCCTAGATGGGCGTTAGCATTTAAATTGCCACCCGAAGAACAAACAACCAAACTACTAGACATCGAAGTCTCAATCGGAGCAGCTGGTTCAGCAACACCATTTGCAAGACTTGAACCGGTATTCGTTGGTGGGGTGACAGTTTCCACTGCAACATTGCATAACGAGGATCAGGTTAGGGAAAAGGACGTTCGCCCAGGGGATACAGTCATCGTCAGGAGAGCCGGTGAAGTGATTCCAGAAGTCGTGGGTCCTGTTCTGGATAAACGCCCCAGTGATCTCCCACAATGGAGGTTCCCCAAAAGTTGTCCATCATGTAGCGCTGAGCTGAGCCGACCCGATGGTGAAGCAAGACATAGATGCACCAATTATTTCTGCCCAAGACAAGTTAGAGGCAGAGTAGAACACTTCGCACAGAGAACAGCAATGGATATTGAGCATCTGGGGGAACAAACAATAGATCTCTTTGTAACTGAGGGGCTGATGAACGATGTAGGTGACTTATACACGCTAGATTTTCACAAGATTCAATCATTTGAGGGTTTCGGAGAAACATCTGTGAGTAACCTTCAGCTAGCGATTGAATCCTCAAAGTCAAAGACACTCGGGAATTTGATTTTTGGACTCTCAATTCCGCACGTCGGTAGGACTAACGCAGATCTGCTTGCCGTGTCATTTAAACACCTTGATTCGCTAATTGATGCATCGCTAGACGAGCTGGAGGCGATAGAGGGACTTGGTCCAGTAATTGCGAGTAGCGTCTTTAACTATTTCAAAGAACCCAAACATAGAGAATTAATTGAAAAGTTCAGATCTGCGGGTGTTAATTTTATTGGTCCTGTCCTTGAGGAAACTGATAATACTCTCCAAGGAAAGGTGATTGTCGTGACAGGAACCTTGCAGGGCTTCACAAGAGATCAAGTCGCAGAGGCAATTACATCTCGAGGAGGTAAATCTCCGGGAAGTGTATCAAGTAAAACATCGGCTCTCGTTGTGGGGAACAATCCAGGGGGGTCTAAATTAAAAAAAGCAGAGGAGTTGGGAATTCCTATTCTGGACGAGTCAGGGTTTCAAAATCTGCTTAAATCAGGGGAAATAAAGTAAATAATGAGTGAGTCTCACTTTGAATGTATCCTTTGGGATTTTGGTGGGATATTTACAGGCTCTCCTTTCTACTCAATTGACATCTACTCTGCTCACTTGGGAGTGAAATCTCAAGAGCTTATTGAATTGGTTTTAGGTTATGGTTTAGATGATGGTGATCACCATTGGCACCGGCTTGAACGAGGCGAGATAACAATGGTAGAAGCCCTTGAAGAAATAGAGGTATTGACTAGTACTAGGGGAATTGAAGGTTTTGAGATAAGAGATTTCTTTAAGTCAATGGGAGGCAAAAGCGATACAACTGAAGAAATGTTTGATGCTGTTCGCCGATACAAAGATTTAGGAATTAGCCAATTTATTCTTTCAAATAATATTCTCGAATTCAGCTCATCATGGAAATCAATGTTGCCAGAGAACATATTTGACGGAATCATTGACAGTTCTGAAGTTGGGATACGAAAGCCTGACCCAAAGATATTCATGTTGGCACTAGAAATTGCTGACAATTCTGCAGATAAGACAATATTTCTTGATGACTATTTAGAACACGTTCATGTAGCTGAAGAATTAGGGATCAAGAGCATACACGTTGGCCCTAACCCTTTAGATGCAGTGAAGCAACTTGATAAATTGCTAGCATCCTAAATCTATTTATAGGGCAGTAAAGCACCACTCGATTGTTGACCTAGCAGTCGCATCTGAAAGAGGCCAGTAAACTGCAACAACACAGTTTCTATCTCCCTGCAATTCTGGCACTGCTCTGCCTTCAAGAGGTTGGTACAGGAACCGGTTTAATGTAGACCCAAAAGTTCCACTAGTTTGAGCGCTTTCTCTGGGATTCTCCAAGTCTCGCAACACATTTATTTGATCAGGAGGAATAGCAACCCCATTAATTGTTAGCTCTGCCTCGTACCCAGCAATTAGGTCAATGCCGATTGATGTCTGTCTGAGTACCTCTGCATCTGGTTCGGGGAATAATGCCTCTATTACTGGGTTGCCTTCTACACGAATATCCGTACTTCCACTATTTGACAGCGCAAAACCCAAAATAACTCCTGTGATTCCAACTGTGACCAATGCTGGGCCAAGAATCCTTGAGAATAAGGTGCGTTGTGGCTTTACTTTTTCTGTCATAATTCTATTCTGCCAGATTAAATCCCGCGACTGCAATCACATGAGATATGCAAATCGTCACAAGGGCAATACGATCTAAATGTGGAATCATCAACGTATTTGTATGCCGGAAAAGTTATCAATAACCGTTACCGACTCATAACGCCATTCGGAAGTGGAACTTTGACACAGATATATCTTGCCGATGACATACGTGTAAGGAAGCAAACGATTGTAAAGGTATTCGATGGTACAGCGCTCAATGGGGAAGACTTTCAGAAAAGTTTCCAGGTTGCCCTCCAAGATCTCGCACGAACGAACCACCCAAACTTAATCAAAATTTTAGATTGGGGCTCAAGCGAGGTCCCTTATGTCGTTACTGAATTTTTAGCAGGTGGAGATCTTAGAGCAATGCTGCAACAAGACTCATCGCTTTCCATTGCGCAAATAACATTTATTATGATGGAAATACTAGAGGGAATCAGTTATCTCCATGAGAGAGGAAAAGTTCACGGTGGCCTGAAACCTGAAAATGTTATCTTCAATCTAACCGGCGACTTAAAGATATCTGATGCCGGTATGCGAAACATAAGTTCATTACATTCTTCATCAGAATCTTTTACTACGGGACCCTATCTATCTCCGGAATTAATTAGTGGTGAGCCGCTTAGTCCTGCTGATGACGTCTATGCCATTGCAGCAATCTTCACAGAATTAATTGATACAAAGCTTGCGGAAAATGCGAGCACTGGCGAAGCACAAGAAAAAGATTCGGAAATTCTACAGCAGCTAAAGTCCGCATTTACAAGCGTAAGATCAGCAAAATCTTCTGAAAGACCCTCTGCTAGTTCACTATTAAAGATTGCCAGTGAATTAAACATCAAAAATGATAAACCTGCCTTACTGCCTGTTGAGAGCAGTTTAAATCTGAACCTTTTTGAGACATTTAACGGCGAACCAGAAGTCATCGAGAATGGCGGAAAACCAAACTTTAAAGATCGTTTTAGTAAAGCGATCTTATATCTAAAGTCTCATCTCAGACGGTGGCTATGGCTACTCGTAATGGGTATTCTTATCGCGGGAATAGCACTCTTAATTAATTCTGGAAATGAAGAAGAAGAAGTCAGGCTTCAGGTGGTACCAGAAGTAGCGGGATTGCAAACTGCTGATCTTATAAACCAGTTCAGTGACTTCTGGGTTCTTGAAGAAGCCTTAACTAGAGAAGACGGAACACAGAATGGGGAAATTCTTAGGACCATACCTGATGCAGGTGTGGAACTAGCGGAAGGAAAAGTTCTTACCTATTTTGTTTCACTTGGACCTGAACTTCGTACCATACCTCTAGGCCTTACGGGGCTCACCATTGACGAAGCAGAATCGATACTCTTGGAGTCCAGCTTAAGACTCGGAGCGACTTCCGAGGTGCCTGATGAGAAGGTAGCCATTGGCTTGGTTATCGGACCTGCAACTTCAGTAACAGAGTTGCCAACCGGATCAGAAGTAGATATTGAAATTAGTTCAGGCCCTGAACTGCGGACAGTTCCTGAAACTCTTGTAGGTAGAGCATATGAGTCAGTTGAGACAGCGATTGTGCTTGAGGGTCTACAAGTAAAAAGAACAGAATTATTCCACCCAACGATAGGACTTGGCATAGTTATCAGAGTGGAACCTGTATCCGGTTCTCAAGTATTTGCTGATGGAGTCATAGAAATTTTTGTATCAAAGGGCCCAGAGCCTATTGAATAGCTTTAGCAACAAGACGGAAAGTTAAATTTGATACTACGGTCAGATGGACTTAGCTGGATACAATGAGGAAATGTCTGATTCAATATCTTCTGACGAAGTCAAGCATGTTGCTAACCTTGCACGCTTACGATTAACAAGCGAAGAGTTAGAAACCTTTACTGAGCAGTTGAGAGCAGTTCTAGATCATGCAAAAGATGTTGAAGCACTCCAATTGGACGATATCGAACCTATGTCGCATCCACTTCCGATTGAAAATACGATGCGAGAGGACATCCCAAATCAAATGCTAAGACCTTCTGAATTTCTATCCGAAGCACCAGCAGTAGAGGATGGAAGATTCCTGGTACCGAAAATTCTTGGTGAAGAAGCATGAGTGGTAGGGTCCCTGAAAAGTACCAAAGCGCTAGTGAAATAGCTGATCTCGTTACTACTCGCGAGATTTCCGCAGTTGAAATACTTGATCGGTATCTCAATCAGATCAATGAGCATGAAGAGGATGTTCATGCTTTTAACTTGGTGACTATCAACGAAGCTAGAGCTGCAGCGAAAGAGACCGACAGGCTAATTGTTGAAGGAGAAAAGCCAGGGCCGTTAGCCGGAGTCCCTGTAGCAATCAAAGACAACCTATGTACAAAAGGTATACCTACTACTGCAAGTTCAAAGATCCTTGAAGGTTGGAAACCACCCTACGATGCAACTGTTGTCAAGAAACTCAAAGAAGCAGGGGCGACAATTGTTGGTAAAACAAACTTAGATGAATTTGCTATGGGTAGTTCAACAGAAAATTCTGCCTTCGGGCCTACCCGAAATCCTCATGACCTTTCATGTGTTCCAGGAGGGTCAAGTGGTGGAAGTGCGGCAGCCGTAGCGGCAGGGTTTGCCCCTATTGCTATAGGTTCAGACACTGGAGGCTCAATACGCCAACCGGCAGCTCTTTGTGGAGTCGTTGGTGTCAAACCAACGTACGGGGGAGTCTCACGTTATGGGCTCTTGGCATTCGCAAGCTCATTAGATCAAGTGGGTCCCTTTGCCACATCTGTTAAAGACGCGGCAATCGTTCATGAAGTAATTGGAGGTTATGATCCGCTAGATTCAACCAGCATCAAGCAAGCTTCTAATTCTTTTGTGCAAGTAATTGATGAAGGCGTCAACAAACTTAAAGTAGGCATCATCAGCGAACTGATGGGAGGAATAGACGGCATCACCCATGAAGTTATTGAACAAACAAATAAAGCCGTTTCGGCTTTGTCCGATGCGGGCGCACAAGTCGAAGAAGTTTCTCTCCCTGCCGCTCTTTACTGCCTATCAGCGTATTACCTCATCGCACCAGCCGAAGCATCAAGCAACCTCAGTCGTTACGACGGAGTTCGTTACGGATTACGAGTTGATGGTGCCAACCTTAAAGAAATGAACGTGAACACGAGAACAGAAGGGTTTGGGGATGAAGTCAAACGAAGAATAATGCTTGGCACCTACGCTTTATCAGCAGGGTACTATGACGCTTATTATGGTAAAGCACTAAAGGTGCGAAGACTTTTAGCAGAGAATTTCGCTGACCTATATAAAGACTATGACGTACTTCTTTCTCCCACTTCTCCCTGTACTGCCTTTAAGTTAGGGGCGAAAGTGAATGATCCAATGACAATGTATGTAAACGACGTTTGTACGATTCCCTCTAATCTTGTAGGTCATCCAGCCATCTCTATCCCATTTGGTTCAGGCAAGGATGGGATGCCGATAGGGGTCCAAATACTTGCACCCCCAATGAAGGAATCGGTGATGTATCAAGCAGCGCGGACTTTGGAACAGGCATCACAGTGAATCAAGAAATTTTTAAAGACGATTGGGAACTTATAGTTGGGTTAGAAGTGCATGTTGAACTTGCAACGCAGACAAAACTCTTTTGTGGGTGCCTTAATCAGTTCGGAAGCGAACCAAATACGAATGTTTGCCCTGTTTGCTTAGGACTTCCCGGCTCATTACCTGTGGTCAATGAAACAGCAGTTTATTTCGCTATGCGACTAGGGAGAGCATTACGTTGTTCAGTAAACCGATCAGTATTCGCGCGTAAAAACTATTTTTACCCAGATATGCCAAAAGATTATCAAATTAGCCAATATGACTTGCCAACAAACCTTGACGGTTACCTTGAGCTTCCAACTGGTGAATCAATAGGAATTGAACGAGCTCACATAGAAGAAGACACGGGAAAAACTACCCACATTGGAACCAGCGGAAGAATCTCCGGTTCCGATTACTCCTTAGTGGATTACAACCGTGCAGGCATACCACTAATTGAAATCGTAAGTAAGCCAGAAATACGAACCATTGAACAGGCCAAAGCGTATGTTTCTGAACTACGCGGGATCATCCTAGCTTTAGAAATATCGGACGCGAAAATGGAAGAAGGTTCAATACGTGTAGATGCAAACGTTTCAGTTCGTGAAATAGGTGAGGATAATCTTAGAACGCGGTGTGAAATAAAAAACGTTAATTCACTCAAATCGCTAGGTCGAGCAATTGAGTATGAAGCAAATCGTCACATCAGCCTATATGGAAATGGGGAATCCCCAAAACAAGAAACCCGTCACTGGGATGAAGATGCAGGAAGAACCCGTTCCGGCCGCTCAAAGGAAGATGCTGAAGATTACCGTTACTTCACTGAACCGGATCTAGTGCCCCTTAATCCAAGCAAAGAAATAATCACTAAAATTGATCAAGAAATGCCAGAATTGCCATCCGAGCGAAGGGGAAAACTAGCAAACCTAAATGGAGTAAAATTGAATGATGTGGCCCTGCTCGTTGAACGTAACCATGACGCCTTTGCTCTGGATGCTATTAAAGGTGGAGGGGAACCCGAGCAAGTAGTGAAACACTTAGTGAATAATCTATCTGATGGTTTAGGGGAGTTAACAACAGAAGCTCTTGCACAATTGGTCCAAATGGAAAACAAGTCAGAAATTACCAGTACACAAGCAAAGAAAATGTTAGGAGAGCTAGTTCTAAGAGGAGGCATTCCTTCAGATTTAGCAACAGAATTGGGGTTTGAGGCAGTAAGTGTAAAAGACTTAGAAAACCTTGTGGACCAACTCATTAATGAGCACACCAATGAATGGGAACGTTTCTGTTCAGGGGATACGAAAGTGCAAGGATTTTTTGTTGGGCAGGTAATGAAATTAACATCCGGCCAAGCAGATGGGAAAGCCATAAACAAAATTCTAAACGAACGCTCGACAAATAAATAAGTGCTGATGATGAACATGCGCCCAAAATAGATTTTTGAGATACGGTCCAAAGTATGGGAGCACTAAAAGATTTATTTTCAAGTTCTGTAGCCATTATGGAAACTCGTGATGCAAAGATTGATGCATCTTTTCTCTCACTCGCTGAACGAACTTACTTAGAGAATGTTTCACAAAACCGAAAACGAGAATTCATTGCAGGACGCTTTTGCGCCCATGAGGCAATGGTGCTTGCAAACGTATCCCCAGAACATATCCAGATAGGAGGAAAGGGGGAACCAATCTGGCCCTCTAATATTGTGGGATCCATAACACATTCGCATGGTTATGCTGCTGCTGCAGTCGCAAGAAAATCAGACATCGTTTCTTTAGGTTTAGATGCAGAAATAGACGAACCTTTATCTTCTAGAGTCTTGCGGAGAATAAGTAATGTCCAAGAGCAAGAATGGGTTGAAAACGTTGGTGGCACTCTCGTTCAACATCCCGGAAAAGTTCTCTTCTCAGCTAAAGAAGCAACGTACAAAGCTTGGTATCCAATCACACAGGAATGGCTAGGTTTTAAAGAAGTTCTCATTAATTTCCATGATCAAGGGAACACCTTCACAGTGCATATACAAAAAAATGGTCCTATTAGAGAAATGCATGGTAAATATACGATCCGTAAAGACGTAATTGTGACAGCTATTGAGGTCCCTTCCCTAAAATTTGAAACTCAGCTGTGAACCCGAAAAAGCACCTTTTTGAAAGCCATTCAAAGGTTTCTATCATCGTGCCAGCATTGAATGAAGAAAGACGGATCCCTCCTCTACTGGACGCTTTACGCTCAATATCCATTATTCCCCAGAATATCGAACTGATTGTCGTTGACGATGGAAGTACTGACAGTACAAGTAATATCTGTCAACAAATCATTGATGATCACTTTCCCTTGGGGAAAGTGATAACTAAACCTGAAAGTAGCGGGAAAGGGAGTGCGCTACGAATAGGAGTAGCGGCTGCAAATAGTCCAATGATAATCACAATGGATGCAGATATGGCTACTGACCTATCCGCTTTAGAGCCTGCGATAAAGGGACTTCAGAAACATCACATTGTCGTTGGGTCTCGCTCACTCAAAGGGTCACAAACTCAAGGAATCTCACCTACAAGAAGATTCGTAACCATTGGTTTTTCTTTTATTTTGCGATTGCTCTCAAGACATGAAATCTTAGATACCCAATGCGGGTTTAAGGCATACAGAACCCCAGTGGCAAAAGTACTCTTTTCATCCTCAAGAGTGAAAGGGTTTGCGCAAGACGCAGAAATCCTGGATATCGCATACCGAAACAACCTCTCTATTTCAGAGATCCCTGTCCATTGGACATCAGTTCCAGGTTCAAAGGTAAGCCTCATTAGAGACTCAATAAGTTCATTCTTGGAGCTTATTTGGTACAAGCTAAGAGCAGGCAAGACTATAGATATTGTTGGGTTCGGCATTCTCAACAATAGAACTGAAGAGGGAATAGTCGAAAGTGAAATTCTTAGCTATTTCCCGTCGGGAAGTATTTATATCCGGTGCCAATCGGCCACTGAAATTCTGATGCCAGGAATATGTCAAGACGAAATGCAGGCATTAGTAGAAGCATTTCATGGAAAGTACCCTGACTACGAAACCTATATTTGTAGCCGCACTCTCAGCGACTTATCGTGCATAGCAAACTAAACAAATCCAACAGTTGAAGGGAAAGAGTGTCAGAAGAGTAGCCCGATGGATAGATCCTACGGGAATGTATTTGCTGGTAGGATATGATAGTGATAGTTTCACTATCATATATGACTTTGGCAACAAAAAGCGATGACTAATAACCGCCAGACTGTGTCTCATTCGCACGCACATACGCTTAGGCGTTCTGAGCGCCGTGCTTCCGCGGTAGATGCGTTTGTTGACCTGATATTAGAAGGTGGAAATGCTCCCAGCCCAGACGCAGTCGCAAAACGGGCAGGTGTTTCTATTGCGTCGATGTACCGATATTTTGAGACGCTTGACGAGCTCCGTAACGATGCCATTGCTCGCATTACAGAGCGTTTCCCTGAACTAGTCTTCATTCCTGAGATAGGCACCGGCGATCGCAAGCAACGCATAGCTACATTCACTAAAGTTCGCCTTGCACTTCACGAGAAACTCCACCCTCTCCAATTACTTAACAGAAGAAATCTTCAAGGAAGCCCTATCACGGCCAAGCAACTCGACTCTGCTCGGTTGATGCTCAGCGACCAGATTCGCGTTCATTTTGATCACGAGCTACGCATACTTAACCCTGCCGATCGTGAGGATATCGTAGCGTCAATTTCAGTTCTTACTTCGGTGGAATCTTGGGAGCAGTTTCGACGCACACTGAATCGAACAGTCGGACAAACTCGTAGAGCTTGGAGCAATGCTATCGAACGCCTGCTCCCAGTCACTAAAGAGGAGGGAAATGCCCCAATTGCGTAATCAAGAAAGCAACTTTAAAGGAACTATTGGAAAGACTCTCAACGATTCAGAGCCATGGTTTGAACTCCCTCAACACCCCGGTGAAGATGCCCCAAATATAGTTGTGGTTCTCTTAGATGATACAGGATTCGCTCAATTGGGGTGTTATGGATCATCTATCGGCACAGAAAATATTGACAACTTAGCTGCTGATGGGCTCCAGTTCACAAACTTTCATGTTACGCCGCTCTGTTCACCTACAAGAGCTTCACTTTTAACTGGCCGATCTCAGCATGCTGTTGGGATGAGATCAGTTTCTAACTTCCGCACTGGATTTCCCCACATGCTGGGACACATAACCAATGAAGCAGCCACTATGGCTGAGATTTTCCAAGCTGAAGGTTACGCAACCTTTTGTGCGGGGAAATGGCATTTAGCGCCGATGGAAAACTGTTCATCTGCAGGCCCATTTGATCAATGGCCACTTGGGAGGGGGTTTGATCGTTTCTATGGTTTCCTTGAGGGAGAAACAGATCAATTCCATCCTGATCTCGTCAGAGACAACCATTCTGTTCAACCTCCAGGGAAACCAGAAGATGGTTATCATCTAAGTGAAGACATTGTCGATAACCTCCTGCGAATGATTGCTGACTCAAAAGGAGTTAGACCTGATAGACCATTTTTTGCTTACCTCCCATTTGGTGCTACTCATGCTCCCCATCAAGCCCCTCCGGATTATCTAAAGAAATATAGAGGTTCTTTTGATGAGGGGTGGGATGTCACTCGTGAAAGCTGGCATCAACGACAGCTAGAACTTGGAGTAATCCCATCTGGCACACAATTAGCTCCAAGAAATCCTGGAGTCGAGAAGTGGGATGATCTCCCGCAAAACCAAAAACTCCTAGCTGCGCGCCTCCAAGAAGCATTCGCAGCTTTCCTTGATCACACTGATGATCAAATCGGTCGCCTAGTAAGCGGACTGCGTGACGCAGACGAATTAGATAACACAATCTTCGTTCTTCTTTCAGATAATGGGGCTTCTCAAGAAGGTGGCCCTTTTGGGGTTATGCACGAAATGAAGTTTTTCAATGGGATATTGGAAACTCCAGATCAAGCAATCGAGAATATTGATGACATAGGTGGGCCACATAGCCACACCAATTATCCTTGGGGATGGGCGCAGGCAGGTAACACCCCGTTCAAGTGGTACAAACAAAATACTCATGAAGGAGGAGTTCACGTTCCTCTAATTATTCATTGGCCGAAAGGGATTGAAAAGAAGAGCCGAGGTTCTTTACGGCATCAATTCGTCAATGTTTCCGATATCGCACCTACTCTTTTTGAGTTACTAAATATCCAAGCACCCGAAATATACAAAGGAGTTCCACAAATTCCAATTTCAGGTCATTCCTTCGCTCATCTTCTAACTGATCCAAAGGGGATTTCTAATAACAAGGTTCAATACTTTGAAAACTCGGGTAGCAGGGCGCTCATAGCAGGAGAATGGAAAGCTGTTTGTCGCCATCAGACTGGCGCCGATTACGAAACCGAGCAATGGGAATTATACAAACTCACTGATGATTGGTCCGAATGCAATGACCTCGCTGAGTCTGAACCCAAAAAATTAGCAGAGTTGCAAAAATTATGGTGGGAAGAAGCAGAAAAGCATGGTGTTTTCCCACTTGATGACAGAGGATTTGAATTATTTGGGGCGCGGTTCAGGGATTTATCTCCGCACCCAACGAGCCGCAAATATGTGTATAGGCCTCCTATGTCTCCGATACCAGGTCAAGCAAGTGCAGCTATTGGAGGAAGAAGCTTTGACTTAACAGCCACAATCACTAGAAAAAAGAATGACCATGGTGTTCTCTTTTCAACCGGAACAGAAAATTCTGGCATTTCAATATTCATACAAAATGAACGCTTAGTTGTAGATTACAACGCATTTGATGACCATTCGGTTGTAACGTCCAATATCGAGATTCCAACCGGATACTCAACACTGCGCGCTCAATTTCAAAGAATCAAAAAAGGTGGAGAAATCACAATCTATGTCAACGAAGAACCAACTGGGTCCGTACGGATTCCCCTATTTATGAGAATGATATCTTCCGTAGGCTCAAGCATAGGTTACGATCACGGATCAGCTGTCTCACCTCAATACGAAAGCCCTTTCCCTTTCAGTGGGGAACTTCACCAAATCGAAATTCAGCTCGCAGCCAAAAGAGCGCCCGATGCAGATGAAGCTCAGGCGCGTGCTGAAAACGCTAGACAATAAGTTGTTATCTACACAGGAGGAAAAATGATAACCATCACTCTTTTAGGAACCGGATCGCCAATTCCTGACCCAAACAGAGCAGGACCAGCAACCCTCGTACAAGCTGGTGAAGAGAACTACCTAGTTGACGCAGGTAGAGGCGTTCTTATGCGGTTGACAGCAGCAGGATGCGGCGCCAATATGCTCAATGGGGTCTTGATAACACACCTGCACAGTGATCACATAACTGATCTGAATGATGTCATCACATCTGCTTGGATAACTACATTTGGAAAGCCGAAACCTCTTCAAATTGTTGGACCGCCAGGTACTAAAGAAGTAGTCGATAGAATATTGCACTTTCTCAGCTTCGACATTGGATATCGAATAGATCACCATGCTGACCTCAACGACCCTCCCGATGTGGATGTCATTGAGATCGAAAGCGGAAATGTGGAATTGGAAGGTATCGTCAAAATTTCTACAGAGCCGACAGAGCACCGTCCTGTCCACCCGACTATCGGCTTTCGCTTTGATTATAAAGATGACGCTGTTGTTGTCGCAGGCGACACCATCCCGTGCGCTGGTCTGGACAAATTATGCTTAGGAGCAAAAGGACTCGTGCATACCGTAATTCGAAAGGACATCATCGAGAATATCCCTATCGAAAGGCTTCAAGATGTATGCGATTACCACTCTTCTGTTGAAGAAGCTTCACAAACCGCAGAGCGAGCAGGAGTCGAAACACTCGTCCTAACCCATTACGTTCCTGCATTTCCCTCAGGCCAAGGAGAAGAATGGAAAGAGATAGCATCCCAGCATTTCTCCGGAAGAATTGAACTAGGCGACGACCTGCATCGAGTAGAAATAGACTGATAATTAGGAGAAGCATGCAAACAATACGAACTCCGGACACAAGGTTCGACGACTTAAAGGACTACCCTTACCAGCCAAACTATGTCGAAATCAACGACGGTGAAGGTAGCACGATGCGCGTGCACTACCTCGATGAAGGCCCAAAGAATAGCAACCCGATCCTATTGCTCCACGGCGAACCCTCGTGGAGTTACCTCTACCGGCATATGATTCCTCAATTGGTTGATAAAGGACATCGGGTCGTCGTTCCTGATCTAGTAGGGTTCGGGAAAAGTGACAAACCACTAGAGCAAACTGACTACTCATATGCCAGGCATGTCGACTGGATGGCCGAACTAATCTTCGATCATTTAAACCTGAGCTCCATTACATTCTTTGGGCAGGACTGGGGTGGTCTAATAGGATTACGACTGCTGGCACAAGAACCAGACCGGTACGACCGTGTCGTTATCGGCAACACTGGGCTTCCGACAGGTAAAGGAGAAGCGACTGAAGCCT
>MDTE01159459.1_pt1 | contig 24072 bp, 24 predicted proteins | sample 811231 | NCBI WGS metagenome assembly MDTE01 (sample SAMN05326651, study PRJNA326480) | marine metagenome | isolation source: seawater | place: Indian Ocean: Red Sea | collected 2010 | reverse complement strand
GGGACCGGGGACTGCTTCGGCGTACTCGTAGAACTGCGTGTCCTGCACCTGGCAGAAGTAGGGGCCGTAGAACAACTCCTGGAAGCAGATGACCTGCGTGCCCTGTTTGGCGGCCTCGCGGGCGTACTCCTCATGCTTAACGATCATCGACTCCTTGTCACCCGTCCAATCTGTTTGAACGAGTGCTGCTTTAACGATGCTCATGCATCCTCCCGATCCCGGTCGCAGTCGAGGAATGACTGCGATGAATGTGTTGCGTTAGTTTAGACAAACGCCCCTTAGTGCAAATACTTTCGGATACATTGATTTGGAGCGTGACGGGCCTGGCTGCTTCTTGTTCCTAGAGTGCCACATTAAGCGCGGCCTATCGCCGAAATTAGGAACGGGGAGGTGCAGTGGCACTTTCATCCGCGAGGAGTTCCCGGGCCCTCGCTCCTGGGGTCGCTGAAATGGTCCTCGAAGCCATAACGGATGCGTCTCCAAAGGGGATTGCGGCGGCGGTTAACAGATTGATCAGGGCCGGTCGACTTACAGTTGGTGATCGACTCCCCACCGTTCGGGCTCTCGCCGCGGAACTGAGTGTCAGCCCAGCCACGGTAAGCGAGGCGTGGCAAGCTCTGAGTGCTGTAGGGGCTATTGAATCCCGCGGACGTGCAGGGACATACGTCCTCAGTAATGCTGAGCCCAGCCGACCGAAGCGCTATTTGAGCATCGGATTGGCTCCAGAGGGAAGCGGAATTGACCTCTCCACTAGCATGCCGGACCCCGCTCTCCTGCCGCCGCTTGGCAAGGTTCTACGGTCACTTGCGTCATCGGCGCCGATGTGGACTACCAGTTACCTTGACGATCCGGTTATGCCCGAATTGCGGGACAAGCTGCTCAGTTCTTGGCCTTATACGCCCGAGAGAATTGTCACGGTCGACGGAGCACTTGACGGCCTGTCACGAGTGATTGACCAGGTTGTCAGCATGGGAGACAGGGTTGTAGTTGAAGATCCTGGGTTTCCAGCACTTTTGGATTTATTGGAGACTCGTGGAGCCGAACTTGTTCCGGTTCGGCTTGACAAGCATGGAATCTTGCCCGATCAACTCAGGGCAGCCCTTGGTGCAGACCCGGTGGCCCTGTTCATACATTCGCGAGCCCAAAACCCCACGGGCGCCGCCTTAAGTTCTGTGAGAAGAGATGAGTTGGTCAAGCTTCTAACCAATTCCTCGTGCATTGTCGTGGAGGCTGATCATTCCGGCCTCATTGCAAGGGCTGAGATAGTTTCATTGGGCTCTCACATGCAGGGGCGAACTGTCCACATCCGCAGTTACTCCAAATCACATGGCCCAGACTTGCGAATCGCTGGACTCAGTGGCCCAGCAGACATAGTCGATCCCATAATGGCCCGACGAATGTTGGGGCCAGGCTGGACGAGCCGCATTCTTCAATCGTTGCTTCTTTCGCTGCTGGACGATCCAGAATCAGGTGCTGTTGTTGCGCGTGCACGCCAAATATATGACCGCCGCACGCAATCATTGACTGAGCACCTCGAAAAAAGAGGCGTGCATGTTCATCCGGGCGACGGCGTCAATCTTTGGGTCGAAGTAGCAGATGAGCGAGCCGCCCTATTGATGCTTGCCGCTGCTGGGATTCGAGTGGCTCCAGGAAGCCCCTTTGTAATCGAGGCATCGGATCCAGCCCACATTCGCGTCACTACCGCTTTACTCCCTGACGACGACGTCGCACAGGCCGCAATCGCTACCCGCATTGCCTCTGCGGCCACTGCAGAATCTAGCCCGCGGGGAGGAGTTTCCTAAGTTGTTATCCGCCACCTGTGGTCGTGACTATGAGTGATCTGGTCATTCATGACATTCGCGTGCTCATCCTTGACTGGCGTGCAGAGCCAATGATTGATGCGTGGTTGCTAATTGAAGATGGGCGCGTCAAAGCATCTGGTGTCGGGAAGCCTCCGGTGGCCAGGGAGACGTTAGATGCTCGAGGTTACGTGCTGCTACCGGGATTCGTGGCAGCGCATCATCACCTTTACCAAGGTTTATCGAGAGGGATTTATGCTCCAGGTTCATTGATCGACTGGCTCAATGTCCACTACCGAGCGTGGTCCAAGATGAGCGTTGCAGACACACGCCTGGGCGCCCTAGTTTCGGCTACGACCGCTCTTCTTGGTGGCTGCACCACCGTCGCTGGATTTGAGTACCTCCACCCTCCGGATGAGGATCATGTATCCCCCGTAGTCGAAGCTGCCGATCAGGCCGGCATACGGCTTTTGTACGTTCGCGGCTGTGCTCCACGCTTAGAGGGGCCTCTGGGGGAACGACTGGTGGCAGAAGGTGTCAATGTGTCTCGTCTACTAGAGAGCGCCGACCAGGCGCTCACGCGAACTGCTGAGACGCTTGCGCGTCCGACAAACGAGCGTTTGCGATGGGCGGCAGGCCCTACGACCCCGGTCGTAGATGACGGGGGCGATTTTCACCGCGAGCTTGACGCACTCGCCTCCAAGACTGGAAGTCACTTGCACACTCACTTTCACCCAATTCCAGGTACTACTCGAGTTCATGAGAGTGCCTATGAAATGGCTGAGCGTGTAGGTCTCGTGCGCTCCGGCAATTGGCTAGCCCACGGATCCCGTCTACGAGCCAGCGACGTCAAGAGATTCGGTGATGCTGGTGTGGGAATCGTTCATAATCCGAGTTGCAGCGCGTTGCTGGGATACCCAACACCTCCGCTACATAAATGGATCGCTGGTAATGACCGAATTGCCGTCAGCGTAGATGGGGCTGCATCGAATGATCGTGGAGGGATGCTTGGAGAAGCTCAATTGGCCTGGCAATTGCAGCAGGCGCGGATGGCGCTTAAAAATCGTTGGGATACAACGCGAGCCCCTGCGACGCTTTTGGACGCGTGTACCCGAGGAGCGGCCAAAGCCATTGGTTGGCAGGACGTCGGGACACTTGAAGTTGGAAACCTGGCAGATTTCACCCTGTGGAAGGTCTCGGATATTGATTTCGCGGGAACATCAAAAGGATCCTTTTCCAAGTTTGATTGGCTCTTGATGCGCTGTTTCTCCGGATCTCGTGCCTGGTTTGTCTTTGTTGGTGGGGCACCGGTTGTGTCGGAGGGGAGAGTGCTCGGCGTTGACATGAAGGGTCTTGTGAAAGCGTCTCAAATTGCTGCTTCCCGCTTGTACGACATTGAGGAGCAGGAAATATGACGCAGTCAAATCCGTACAGCGAGCGCCGACTATTCGGGGATCCCCTAGATCTCGACCCCAAGACCACTGTAGTTCTCGGAATTGACATGCTTAATGACTTTTGCCACGAAGAGGGAATCCTTGGTAATCCCAACGCCTTAACTTTATGTAGCAAGCAAACTGAAATCCTGCGCGCAGTGCGTCGCACAGGCGGCACGGTGATTTTTGTAAATGAACAACATAGAAAGAACCTCATGGCCGATCATGGTTTTGCTCAACACATGAGGCATGCGCAAGAGGGATCATGGGGGTCCGAGGTGGTTGGGTCTTGAGTTGTTCAGAAAAATAATATTTCGGTAGTGAAGCGCCGGTATTCTGGCTTCTTCGAGACCGGTCTTGATTTAGTGTTGAGAGATCGCGGTGTAAATAGCGCGATACTGATTGGCGTGCTGACGAATATCTGCAGAAGAGCTACTGCACACGATGCGTTTTTCCGTGGCTATAACGTCATCGTCCCGGCTGATGCGGTGGGGGCGATGTCCTCGCTCGAGCAAGTGGCCTCCCTTTTTAAGATCTCGACGTACTTCGGTTGGGTTTCAGATACGTGTGGCGTTGTTCGAGCCCTGGAGACGGGTACACCTATTAACAACGCTGATTTGGCTTTGGCGGACCAGATGAATCAAGACTAGGTACCGCCAGTAAGGGCCCGCTGTGGGTTTAAGCGAAAGAGTTGCTCGAGTTCCTCATCGGAAAACCCATGTTTCGAGAGAAGGCTGGCAAAGTATCCGTGGGTGAACGCGTATCCAGGTCCTCCGTAGCGATGCAGATCACCCTTTACGCAGCAATCAGTGCTGAGTAGAACACGATCGAGATAATCTCCCTCCCTGGCGCGCAAGAGCATCTCCAATCTCCTGTGGACCTCCCAGGGTTGTAGTTGGTGCACTAAATCCCATCCTTGGATACGGTCATAGGAAACCCAAACCCCCATGGCTGCAGCCTTCTCCTGAACAGCAGCTGATTCGATTGAATCCATGTGACAGAAGACGATTCGGTTGGGTAAAACTCCCTCCTCTGCCAGTATCTGCAGTGCCAAAGGGCCACTGAATGTTCTCTGTTGATGAATGAAAATTGTCAGCCCAGTCGCTAGATGGGCCCTCCCAACGGCCCGGAGAACGCGTTCTTCACGAGCATCGAGATTCGTGCCGGCGATTCCGATTTCACCGATTACGCCAGGCCGAATTCCGTGCTCCCCATTCTGAATGTCCTCTATCAGTACCTGCGCAACTTCCTCTGTTGGCGTAGCGTTTATCCAGTCTGGATATGTGGTTTTGGTGTACCAGCCAGTACCCATGATTATGTTCACCCCGGTGTCTCTCGATAGAGCACGAAGAGATTCAGGATCCCTGCCTATATCCAAGGCAGTCAGATCAATCACTGATTGCGTGCCAACTTGCGCAGCATCACTCAGTTCGAGTTGAGCGATTTCAGGATCCGCGAGGTACATGCCTGGAGAGTCATAGGTCACCGTGAAGAAGTGCTCGTGTGCAAGGGTCCAGCCCAACTGCTCGAAGGGAACTGGGCCGCACACGGTTTCAATGGACTTGAGCACCTGCATCGCCTATCCGACGATAACTCCGCCGTCAACGGTGATCGTTTGGCCGGTCACCATTGCAGCCTCGTCAGAGGCCAAAAAGAGAACAGCACCCACGAGGTCTTCAGATCCAATGAGGCGCTTGATGCTCTGTGCTTGGAGGATCTCCTTCTCGAGTTGACGGACGGTTTCCGACGAGCCCATTCCGCGAGTCGCTGATGTGATGGTGTAACCAGGAGCAATGCAATTTACCGTGATGGCAGTATCCGAGAACTCACGAGACATTGCATTTGTCAAAGCCCAAACAGCTCCTTTGGAAGTCACATAGTGGAGGAAGTTGGGCTTACCCATGAACACGACATTGCTTGAAATATTGATGATTCGTCCGTAGTTGCGTTCCCGCATGTACGGGGCAACGGCTGAGCACACATGCCACACCCCTTTCACGTTGACATCCATCGAACGGTTCCAGTCGTGAGTAGAAATTTGATCAAAGGGCTGAAAGGTGAGCCCCTCATAAAAGGCCGCGTTGTTTATCAAGACATCAAGTTGCCCAAAGTGATCTATGACCCCTTGTATAGCTTGTTGAACGGCGGTCCAATCCGTGACATCGACTTGGAAGCCAACTAGGGGAGCGCCATGATATTCAGCAATGGTAGGAGATGGGTCATTGATGTCCAGAATCGCAACGCGAGACCCTTCACGGTGAAAAGCATCGACGTACTCTCGGCCTAATCCCTGCGTGCCGCCCGTAACCACAGCAACGCGGTCTTTGAATCTGCTCACTCGGCCGACTCCCAGATGGACTTGTGTTCCATGTAAGCGTCAAGCCCCAACATCCCCCACTCACGGTGCGAAGTCCCACTTAATTTAGTTCCACCAAAGGGCATGGCAGAGTTGAAGACTCCGTAGTCGTTGATCCACACAACACCTGTCTCCAGCCGATTAGCAATGATGCGGGCTTGGGTGGTGTTGCGACTCCATACCCCAGCACTCAGGCCGAACTTACTGTTGTTGGCTAAAGCGATTGCATCTTCGATGGATGAGATTCGATCAACGACAAGGATCGGTCCGAAGACCTCTTCACGACTAATCGGCGCAGCCGGATCAACATCTACGAGAACTGTGGGCTGCATGAACGCGCCGTCGGGGAGCGCAGCTACAGCAGCAGCGGATCCGCCTACCTTGAGCGTTGCACCATCTTGCGTCGCGTGATCTACCCAACCTATGAGATCGTCACGGTGGGCTATAGAGGTAACGCAGCCAAATTGCGTATTCTCATCGAAGGGATCGCCGATTCTGATTGATTCAGCAGCAGAGCAAACGCCAGTCACTACCTCGTCGTAGATCGCAGCATCGACGATTAGTCGAGACCCAGCGGCACAGATTTGTCCCTGCCCGTAAAAAATGGCGTTTGCTGAGCCGGGAATTGCCTTGGACAAGTCAGCATCAGCCAGAATGATGTTAGGTGATTTACCGCCCAATTCGAGCATGAGTCTTTTATTTTGTGCAGCAACTAACTCGCCAAGTCGCAGTCCCGTCTCGGTTCCTCCGGTGAATGTGATTCCGGTGACTGCTGGGTGCAGACACAATTTTTCACCGACGGTAGATCCAGGGCCGTTGAGCACGTTCAGCACCCCGCTGGGAAGGTCCAGCTCTTGCCACAGTTGGGCTAGGTACAAGGCTGTCAGGGGCGTCGTTTGGCTTGGTTTAACAACTACCGAGTTGCCTGCCGCTAAAGCAGGTGCAACTTTTGAAACCGTCAAAACGATCGGCACGTTCCAGGGGACGATGGCTGCGACTACGCCGAGGGGCTGACGAAGTATGTAGGTGTGGTGTTTGGGACTAACATGAACTAAGTCGCCGTAAATGTTTCGAGCAGCAGCAGCGTAGAAGCGGATCCCATCCAAGGCGCGTGCCACATCGATACGGGATTCGCGGATCGGTTTTCCCGTTTGAATCGTCTCTAATTCTGAAAGAACCGTCTGGTCCCTCTCGACGAGGTCAGCCCATCGCTGCAAAGCGATTGCCCGTTGGTCGGGTCGCATTCCAGCCCAATGCTGGTTGTCGAAGGAGCGCCTCGCGGCCAAGACAGCTCGATCGACTTGCGACTCGGCTGCACTACCAACGGCGCAGATCGCCTGACCGGTAGCCGGATCGAGTACGGGTACAGCCTCATGGTCACCGGTGACCCATTCGCCATCGACAAAGAACGGAACAGGGACCCTCGCGCAGAAGTCCCTCGCGGTCGTATTCTTCGCCCGATTTAAAAACACACCGGTTGCTCACCTTCTGGAGGACACGAAACTGAGATGACTAGTTCCACGGCTGCACACTTAATTTACAAAATTTTCTGCTCCGGAAATGCCATCTTTAGAAATGAAATTCAAAAATGGTCCTATATTCAGTGACGGCAAATCTTTGGATCGGTTCAATGCCGCGCCGAGAGAGCTCGAAACTTGTCGGTACCGTCTTGGTGAGAGGGATGGGCGCTTGAGTGCTGTAAGGGAGACTGTTCTAGACATTCATTCGCATTTTTATCCCAGGTGGTATCTCGATCTTCTGCATGATCGAAGTTCCATTCCTCGGGTCTCGCGAAGCGATGGAGTTGAGGAATTTGTCATCTTTCCTGAGGAAGAGAATCCCGAACATGGTGGCCGCGTGATCACTGAAGATTATTGGTCCCTTGAGAGCAAGTTGAGCTACATGGAGCGATTTGGCATTGACCAAACACTTCTTTCCCTCGGGAATCCATGGCTCGATTTTCTTGATGAGAGTCAAGGTGTCGAGATTGCTCGTCACCTGAATGACGACTTTTCGACTTTGGGCTCCCGAACGAAGGGCCGAATACTTGGGATGGGTGCGCTGCCCGGTGCTGGTGTGGAGAACGTCTCTGTCGTGATTCGAGAAATCGCGGCGCAGGAAAATCTTTTCGGGGCAATCACTGGAACACGCATCGCTGGTTACGCGTTTGATGCACCTGAATTGGATCCAGTCTGGTTGGCTCTTCAAGAATCTGGCTTGCCGTTGCTCGTTCATCCTCATTACGGACTTGCCCTTGACCAGCTTGAAGGGTTTGGACACGCGATGCCTGTTGCCGTTGGTTTTCCGCTTGAGACCACCGTGTGCCTTGCGCGTTTGGTTTACGCAGGCGTGCTTCATCGATTTCCGGGGGTTCGCCTGGTTGGCTCACATGGAGGTGGCGCGCTGCCATTTCTTGCTGGCAGGCTTGACGCAGGCTGGTCGTCTGACCCTGGGCTGGTCAGCCGCATGCCGACGCCACCCAGTGATGTTTTGGACCAACTATTTCTCGATGCAGTTCTCTATCACCCTCGCGCCCTGCGCACTGCAGCCGACCTTGTTGGTGCGGGTCACTTGATGTTTGGTACCGATCATCCGTTCTCGATAGCTGACCCTGCATCAAATCTTTCTGCAATTAGGGAAGCGTTCAGCGATGAGGAGGCTCTTTTGGTTCTGGCTTCGTCGGCGATGGATCTGTATAAGATGCCAGCGAAGGACGGCAAAAAATCGATTTAAATGTATGTACCGTACATTTCTCCCGGATTTCCTGCCTGTAACGACTTCTTGCCGAGTCATCAAACTTGCTTGACACACCGTCTCGACGGGTGTCTGATCGGACTAAGCGACGGAGCGTAGAAGAACATTTAGGGAACTGTTTTTACACGCAGAGTCCGAACAGCGGGCAAGGAAGGAATTGGTTCTGGTGACTAAATTGAAGCGCAAGTCGTACGGGCTTTCCCGTGCAATGTTGGCTGCGGGGGCAGCCGGCGTACTCGTCTTAGCTGCGGCTTGCAGCAGTGACGATTCGTCTAGCGAATCAGCGGCTGAAACGGCGGCTGAAACAGCGGCCGAGGAAGAGGCGACTGAAACGGCGGCTGAGGAAGAGCCGGCTGAGGAAGAGGCGCCGAAGGAACTAGTAAAAATCAAGTACGTGCAGCCTTGGGTCATTCAGGGTGAGTCGGCCGGCCAGTTTGCTGCGGTGGAACAGGGTTTCTTCGCTGAGGAGGGCCTGGATGTTGAAATCATTCCAGGCGGTCCTGATGTGAGGGCTGGCGCACTGCTGGCAGCAGGATCAGCTGACTTCGCCGTCATGAACCCTGCAGGAATCTACACCAACCGCGCGGCAGGAATTCCAGTCGTAGGTGTCGGTGGGATCAACCAGGCAGATGGCTTGTTAATCGTCTGCAAGAAGGAAACTGGCATTGACGGATTCGACAAACTTGCCGGTAAGAAAATAGGTGTTTGGCTCGGCGGCGGCGAATCTGGCATTCAGGCCGCGACTAAGGCAGCTGGTGTGGCCGTGGAAGACGTTGAATGGCTACCTCAGAAATTCTCAATGGAAGAGTTTTTCCAAGATGCCTTTGACTGCGCAAGCGCAACAGAGTGGAATGAGAAGCACGTCACGTACAAAGAGGGGTACGGCCCGGACAATATGTATGAGCTGCGTCCGAGCGACGAAGGGCTGTTCCTACCGGGTGATTCCATTCTCACGCTCGAAAGCACAGTCGCCGAGCGGCCCGAGGTCGTCCAAGGCCTCGTGACCGGCACTCTGCGTGGATGGCAGTGGGTTTGCTCGAGTGAAGAGAACCGCACCGTGGGTGCGCAGTACACCGTAGATGCGGCTCCCGACTTGGATCTGGATCTTCAAGTCATTCAGGTAGACGAAATGTGTGATCTCATGTCGCAAGGTCCGGCAGAGGAATCTGGCTTGATCGGTGACATGGTGGAATCAAGTTGGCAGACATCGCATGACGCCACTCTTGACGTCGGTCTTCTTGAAGCTCCAGAGGATATCCCAGCAGGATTCGACAATCAGTTTGTCGATGCTGTACCTGCCGAATACCGGGAAATTACCTGGTAAAGAGTGCTAGCAATTAGCGTCCCACCCGCGGGTTGTGCCAACAGACGCCACCTGCGGGTGGGACGCCCCTCTAGGAATCCGGGCAGACTTGGAAAGACTGGCATTTATTCATCAAGGTCAATGCCAGTCAGATAACTTATGTTGCAGGAGGAGATGATCGGTGGACGCAGCAGTAGAGGTTCGGGACCTCGACATAACGTTCGAGTCCGCCGTGGGTCCCTTAACCGTTCTTGATGGCTTCAATCTGTCCGTTGCAAAAAACGAATTCGTGTCGCTGATCGGCCCCTCTGGCTGCGGTAAAACAACCGTCTTGCGTTGCATCGCCAATCTCGTCACACCGACATCTGGTGCGGTGACCGTCAATCAAATGGTGCCCAAACGGGCCGTGAAAGAGCGCCACATCGGATATGTTTTTCAATCGGCAACCTTACTTGAGTGGCGGAACGTCCTGAAGAATGTTCTCTTACCACTCGAGATGGCCGGCGAAAGTCGCAAAGTGGCCGTGCCTAAAGCCGAGGCCATGATTGAACGAGTCGGCTTAACCGATTTCACTAAGCATTTTCCCCGTCAGCTATCTGGCGGAATGCAACAGCGGGTAGCCATCGCGAGGGCGATGGTCATGGAGCCAGACATCATCCTCATGGACGAACCTTTCGCCGCTCTTGATGAGATTACTCGCGATGACATGAATCAGTGGCTCACCGAAATTTTTATGACGACAAACAGCACAGTTCTCTTTGTGACGCACAACATTCGAGAGGCTATTCAACTTTCGGACCGAGTTGTTGTTATGGCTACGCGGCCAGGACGCATTATCCAGGAGTATCAAGTTACCTTTCCGCGACCACGAACAACTGAACAGTTGTTTTCCCACGAATTCAACGACTTGAGACAGAAAGCAGAACAGGCACTTTTCGGTGCCTCCCACGGAACGGGGGCCGCCGCTCTATGAGTGCTGATCTTTCATCTCCAGACGTTACGACCAAGGAAACATCTGACCAATCCACCAATGCATTGTCGACACGCGCACGCGCCACGCTTGTTGGCTTATGGCCCGCACTACTGATTGCAGTAATTGTTGTCGCTGTTTGGTACTTTGCTGCAAATGTCTGGGGGCTTCCGAAATATATTCTGCCGTCGCCTGAATTAATCCTTCAAGAGGCGATAGACAAGCCCGACTCGCTGCTGAGGAATGGCTGGGTGACTCTCGTTGAGGCAGCCACGGGGTTTGCCATAGGAGTGGTGGCGGCCGTTCTTGTAGCCGTCATTTTGGACTCATGGCGGTTTCTAGAGAAAGGGATGTCGCCCTATCTTGTGATTGGACTCAACATACCCATCGTGGCTATAGCGCCCGCCGTCATAATTTGGTTCGGATTCGGCATGACCTCGAAAATAGTTGTCGCTGCCATCCTTACCTTCTTTCCGGTAGCAATTTACACACTGAAGGGGCTGAAGGCGGCAGATCGCCGTGAAGTAGATCTGTTTAGTGTTCTCAGTGCTTCGCGGTTTCAAGAACTTGTCAAGCTGCGCATGCCGTCGTCACTTCCGTTTTTTTTCGCCGCACTGAGAGTGGCTTCTGCGGCCTCAGTATTAGCGGCGGTTGTCGCAGAGTTCATACAGGCAAATGCTGGAATCGGCTACCTCATTCTGACCGCCGCCTACACCAATGACACTCCGAGGATCTGGGCGGCCGTCGCCGTCTCGGCTACTATCGCGCTGGTTTTTTATGGCATCGTGACTTTCGTTGAGCGCAAAACTATTCCCTGGCATTCCTCAGTTGGGGACCGTTAGGCATGGGTGATGAGCAGGTCTTGAATCACAAAGGCATGGTATTTGTCCCCGCTGGTGACTTTGTGATGGGCGATGATCGATTTGTGCGCGAATCACCGAAAAGAAAGGTGCATGTCTCGGATTTTTGGATCGACAAGTATTTAGTTACTAATGCTGAGTATTTGGCTTTTGCCACGGTGGTCGATGCCCAACGCCCTGCCCACTGGATTGATGGTCGATACCCCGAAGGAAATGACAATCATCCAGCTGAGGTCAGCTGGACGATGGCGGATCTTTACGCCCGGGCTCACGGCAAACGTCTTCCCACAGAAGCCGAGTGGGAGAAAGCGGCACGCGGGACCGATGAACGGTTGTATCCGTGGGGTGATCGTTTCGACTCGGCGTTGTCGTTGACCTGGGAGACTTCATCAGTAACGGGTGCACACTCCGAGCCCGTTGATGCACGGCCGGCAGGAGCCAGTCCCTATGGCTGCGAACAAATGGTGGGGTTGTGCGAGGAGTGGTGCTCGGACGAGTACCTGGGATATCCGGGCTCCGAACACTCGAGTCGCGGGTACGGCACTGGAATGAGGGTGCTTCGCGGCGGTTCCTGGATTTTTCCCGTGACCCACGCCCGGTGTTCCTATCGCTGCTTCGAAGATCCTGATCTCGATACGAGCGGGTATGCCCAACTGGGCGGCCCGGGTTTCCGCTGCGTAATGTCCGAGGACGGGTCGTGACAAACGACGACGACTCCATGGTGTGGATTCCGGGAGGGACTTTCACTATGGGAAGCGACCTCTTTGACATTGAAGGTCCTATCCGAGAGGTTCACGTGGATGGCTTCTGGATCGATCGTTTTCCCGTTACCCATCGTGAGTACCTGGAGTATGTCCAGCAATCGGGAGCAGCGGCCCTTCCGGATTGGCCCGACGAAGGCCCAGGCGCTGCTTTGGCCGACTATCCCGTCGAACGTGTCACCTGGAATGAGGCCCGCGACTATGCAGCCTGGTGCGGCAAACGACTACCGACTGAGGCTGAGTGGGAGAAGGCGGCGCGGGGGGACGACGCTAGGGAATGGCCGTGGGGCCCTACCTTCGTGGAGAGAAACGTGAATGTGTGGGATGTGGCAAAACCCTCGAATCTCATGACCATACCCAACCAGAGCAGGCCTGGGAATCTCAGCCCGTTCGGGGTCATTGACATGTCTGGCAATGTCGAGGAATGGGTCGAAGACGTCTTCCTACCTTATGAAACCGGTCAAGTCGCTTACCCCTCGACGCAGGGAAACTGTCGGGTTCTGCGAGGTGGGTCCTGGTTTTATACGAACGAGATGGCCCGGTGTAGTTTCCGTCGGGGCGCTCTGCCGACTTTTTCCGGCTACGAGCGAGCAGGAGGGCCAGGGTTCCGCTGTGCAAAGTCATGAAGAGCGGTACAAGGTCGCACTCGAAGAGGCCAGGTGTGGCCTGCAGGAGGGTGGAATCCCGATCGGTGGCGCCCTCTACATGGGGGATGAGCTCATCGCCACTGGCCGCAATCGCAGGGTACAAGAGGACAGCCCCATCATTCATGGGGAAATCGATGTCTTTCGTGCGGCCGGGCGGCCACAACCTTCTTGGTACGGATCTTTAGTTTTGTATACGACACTCTCGCCTTGCTATATGTGCGCGGGAGCGTCCTGCATCTACGGAGTCACCACCCTCGTCATCGGTGAGAATCAAAATTTCTCCGAGAGTGAGGATCTGCTGAAAAGCCGTGGCATAAATGTCATTGTCTTGAATGATCTCGAAACCCTCGAAATGTTTACAGACTGGACAAGTAGTCATCAAGATTTGTGGTTCGAAGACATTCCCGATCCCCGGAGGCAAACATGAGTTTTACTGGAGAACTTCTCAAGGAGGCTGACCCCTACCTCGAGGTCCAGATGCGCACCCCGTTCATGCAGGAGATGATTGAGGGCACACTGGCACCGGAGCGCCTGCGCTATTGGGTTCGCGTCGACTATCCATATTTGATTAATTTCTCCAAGATCCTCGCGCTCGGGGTCCTGCGCTCCCCATCTCTGGAAGCAATGCGAATCGTGCAACGCTATTTGAACTTCATAGTGGACGAGGAGATGGCTTCGCATGAGCGATTTGCCGAATCCCAAGGCATCACGTTGGAAGAGTTGGAAACCCAGCGGATGGGCCCAACCAAGTACGCCTACGCCCAGCACGAGTTCGCCAGTGCCAATCGTGGGGAGTTGCCGGAGATTCTCACGGCAATCATGCCCTGCTTAGTGGGTTGGCAGATCCTCTCGAAGCGCATCCTGAAGAATTTCTCGGTAACTCCGGATAATCCTTACAAGTGGTGGTTTGACACCTATGGGAGAGATGCTGGATTGGATGGCCACGTGGAAGCCCTCTTGAGCCTGGTGGACTCTATGGCTGAGTCGTTACCAGAGAGCAGACTGGCCGACCTTCGACAGATTTTCCTTACCAGTGAGCATTACGAAACTGTGGCATGGTCGGCGTACTATTCAATGGAGGAATGGACTATGCCTGAATCGGAGGCTTCCCGATGAACGCCCCTGGCTCTCTGGGCGACAGGGTTTGCCTTGTGACTGGGGCTGGACGGGGCATCGGTCAGGCAGCGGCCCGGGTGCTGGCCGCAGCAGGAGCTCGGGTAGTGGTTGCCGACATCTCGGATTCGGGGGCTGCAGTAGTAGAAGAGATAAAGGAAGCAGGCGGGAAGGCATGCTTCGTCCAGGCAGATGTCAGCACGGATGCTGGGGCCCAAACTTCCGTCACGGAAACCCTGAGTGCGTTTGGACAATTGGATTCGCTAGTCAATAACGCAGGTATCCTGCGACTCGCCGACTCTTTCGAAAAGACAACCGATACTCAACTCTCGGACATGATGCGGATCAATTTCGAGTCCGTATTCCGACTTTCCAAAGCTGCCTTGCCAGCACTGGAGGCTTCGGGGCGCGGTTCAATAGTCAACACCGCGTCGATGGTCGGTCATCGGATTGGAATGCCGGGGCACGCGGTTTACGGCGCGTCGAAGGCCGCAGTCGTCGGGCTGTCAATGACGATGGCCATCGAGCTGGCGACCCGAGGGGTCCGTGTCAACTGCGTGGCTCCTGGTGTAGTAGCTACCGATCTGTACGTGGAACAGTTCTTGAAGGAGCATTCGAAGGAGGATCTTGAGGCCGGGAGCGACGCCACACTGGCGGCAATCCCCATCGGCAAGTACGCCTCACCAGAGCAAATCGGAGACGTCATTGCATTCCTGGCGAGTGACGCTTCAAGTTATGTCACTGGTCAGACCATTCTGATCGATGGCGGATTCACGGGGATCTAAATGCACTTTGCAATCCTGCTGGAGAGTCAAGAGGGGCTAACTTGGTCAGCGCTGCTCAATGTCGCTGAGCACGCTGAACGTCTATCGCTGGATGGCGTCTATGTGTCCGATCACTACGGACCGGTCGACATCACGGCAGCGCGCGATGTGTTGCCGGCTTGGACAGAAATAAGTGTGTTGGCAGCCCGCACGTCCACCATCCGGATCGGTCCCCTTGTCAGTCCTGTCACGTTTCGGCACCCAGTAGACCTGGCCCACCAAGCGATCGCGTTGGACGTCTTGACGGATGGTCGTATAGATCTCGGCATGGGTGCCGGCTGGCACGAAGATGAGCACACCAGATTCGGTCGTGAATTTCCTCCGGCAGGTGAGCGGGTATCTCGATTAGAGGAGAGCCTGGAGATTGTTCATCGGTTGTGGCGCGAGAGTGCAGTCACTTGGAGCGGAGAATACTTCTCGCTGCAGGAAGCCACGATACTCCCGCGTCCTGTGACCGACACCCCGCCGATAATCCTCGGTGGTTGGGGTCCGCGCATGATCATGTTGGCTGCAAGATTCGCCAAGGAATGGAACTGCTTCTACAAGAGCGTCGAAGAAGTCGTCCAGATGCAAGTTGTCATGAACGATGCCTGTGAGTCGATCCAGCGAAACCCCTCCACCCTGCGGCGTTCGTTGATGACACCTTTAGTCCTCGGGAGGGACATGGATGAGGTGAACCGATGTATCACCCGTCACCGGGAAACCTTTCCGGGCCTGCCACCTGATCTTGACGAGTGGCGTGCGTCCGGGTTCCTGGGAGGGACCATCGCGGAAACACGCGAGCAGGTCGAGCAACTCCAGGAAGCGGGTGTGGATCGGATCATCTTCGAGTTTAACGACGTCCACGACATCGCGACTCTCGAACTCGCAGTCGAGGAACTAGGAATCCCCTAGACCGGCGCGATGCGCCAGCCCGCGCGCCGCCTCTTGCGCATGTTCAAGGGTGTCGGACATATCCAGGAGCGACGGAATCCTGTTTCGCATCACCACCTGACCCTTCACACACACAAGATGGATGTTCTCTTGGGTCGCACTGAAGACAAGAGTGGCGTACGGATCACTGAATGAAACCGAATTCGGCAACCACGGATTGAGCATCAGAAGGTCGGCGTCCTTGCCGACCTCCAACGAGCCGATCACGTGCTCCCACCCCAAAGCTTGAGCGCCTCCTACAGTCGCCATCCACACAATGTCTCGAGCCATGAGAACCGAAGGATCCTTGTACGTCAACTTCTGGAGCAGACCCGTCACCTTCATGACTTGGAGCATGTCCTGGTTGTTGTTGCTAGCCGGGCCATCGGAACCCAGACATACGTTGATCTTGAGGCGACGCATGTCCAGGATCGGTGCGATTCCCTCGCCCAAGTAGGCATTACTGACGGGGTTATGCGAGACCGATGCTCCTGAAGCCGCAATGAGGCTCAGATCCACATCCTCGGGGTGCGTGCAATGAACGAGCATGGTGCGTGGACTCAGAAAGTCGATTGATGCTTCGTATGCGATGTCGGAACTGTCGTAGAGTTCACGGGCAGCCTCAAGAGTTGACGGGGTGGTTGCGTGGATCGTCACCCCCGAATCGAATTCGCTTGCCAGTTCAATTGATGCTCTCAATGCCTGGGGAGATGCGCTGAAGATCGTGTATGGCGCGAACCACACTCGGACGAGGTCGTCGTCCGACTTGTGGAATGTCGCCGCCAACGAGCGACATGCGCTCAATTCGTCTTTGGTCGAGTGGATGATGTCGGCGTGCACGGTGCCGGTGTCCAAGATCCCCCGCGCAAGAACGGTTCGAACGCCTGTAGATCTCATCCCTTCAATGGTCTCTTCGGCCATTCCTAGAGTCGGGTGCGGGTAGTTGTAGTCAAGCACTGTGGTGGCGCCGCACATTACGGCCTCGAGTCCGGTGACTTGCCCCGCTAGCCGAGCATCCTCGGGTGTGAGATGCCCGACCACCTTGTCGATCGCTTGGGAAAACCAGTCCCAGACTCCGAGGCCTTCTCCTATGCCGCGGGTCAATGCCTGGAAGGAATGAGTGTGGGTATTGATCAGCCCGGGGAATACGAACGAGCCTCGCGCATCCTCCACTCGTTCTTCACCGAGGGAGTACTCCGACATGGGTCCCAGCGCTACGATGACACCGTCGCGTATCCGGAGGAAGCCGTCAGAGATCTCCGTCCAGGACTCGTCAAGAGTGACTATATGCGCGTTGACGATGTCGAGGCATCGCGAACTCATCGAGAAGCTACGGCTGAGGCGATTTGGGCGCCGACCGACGCGTTGTTCTTGATGAGCGCCACATTGGCGACCAGGCTGTCACCGTCAGTAATCTCGAAGATCTTGGACAGCAGGTACGGCGTTAACGGCTTCCCGGAGATTCCCTCAGCGCTTGCCCTGGCGAGAGCTTGATCGATCGCAGCGCGGGTTCGCTCCTCGGGCAGCGCATCCGCTGCAGGGAGAGGCACACCGAGGAGCATCCCCGTCGCGCCGCGCAATTGCTGATCCGCCATGAAGATGGTTGCAACCTCCTCGGCCGTATTGGCCTCCCACTCAACTGTGATTCCACTGTCTCGGCTATAGAACCACGGGAACGTGTTCTCGGTCCATGAGCCAACTGGAACGCCGATCGTCTCCAGGTATTCCAAGGTGGCGCCGATGTCCATGAATGCCTTAGTGCCCGAGGCTACTGTGATGCACGGATAGCGACCGATCGCGAGGAGATCGGCAGAGATATCCAATGTCTCGTCGAAGTTGGGAGCAACACCACCGATGCCTCCTGTGACGTGAACGCGTATCCCGATATGGGAAGCGACGAACAGGGTCGCTCCAACGGTTGTGGCGCCGCTACGTCCGGTGACAGTGGCTCGGGCAAGGTCTCGCTCTTGAGCCTTGATAACTTCGTCCGAGTATGCCAAGAACTCCAACTCATTTGCCGATAGGCCGCAGACGATCTCGCCTTCAATCAACCCGACTGATGCGGGAACGGCGCCTTCATCGCGAATAATCGACTCGACCTGGAGTACTGTCTCGATGTTCGTTGGTCGAGGCATGCCGTGCGCGACGATCGTTGATTCGAGTGCAACCACCGGGGTGCCATCCTTGAGCGCTTGACGGACTTCCTCACTGGTGCGCATAGAGAATCCTTTGGTAGAAGATTTGCATTAAACCATCGTCTAGCGCGTTCGCGGGAGCATTTCCCTCCACATGTTGGCGCAGCAATTGTTTTGAAGATTTCTCAAGGTAGGAGCGGGGATAGCTGCTGTACTGCAGAGTGCCCTCCCACAGACTTAATGATGACGGCTGCAATCCGAACGCCGAGGTGGAGGGCGTCGACAGCTGATTCGCCAAGGAGTCGAGCGGCTACGAATCCGGCCGCCAAGGCGTCACCTGCGCCCGTTGTATCGACGACCTCAACGGACAAGGCATCGATGGTTGAAATGCCGTCCGAGGATGCCCAGATCACTCCGTTGGCCCCATCGGTGACCACGATTGTGGGAACGCGGCCAGCAAGTTGACCAGCAGCTTCCCCGGGATCGGACTTCCGGGTGAAGGTGCAAGCCTCATACGCGTTCGGGAAGAAGACGTCGGTGACATCCAGAAGCTGGTCGACGAATTCATTAGGGCTCTCCATGATCTGAGGGCTGGGGTCCATCGAGACAGGGATGCCTTGGCGTTTGGCCGCTGTTGCGGAACGCAGGGCCAGGTCGGCTGTGATGGGACTCTGCAACCAGAAGCCAGAGATGTGAAGCCAGTCTCGCGAAGCAAGATCGTCCATCAACTGCGCTTGGTACTCCGCCGACGGGGCTTGACGGGGCGCGCCTCGGTAGGAGATGAAACGACGGTCACCGTCGGCACTCACGGAGATGACACAGGTGGAATTGTCTCCGGAGTGCTCGCGAACGAGTCTTGTAGAAATCCCGCTGCGATGAAGGTCGTCGATCAGGAAGCTACCGAAGAAGTCATTGCCGACATCTGTGGCCAGTCCGGAATTAATCCCCAAGGCGGCAGTCACCGCGGCGAAGTTGGCAGCCGACCCACCAGCACCGACCATGCACGAAGAAGCTTGCATGTCGGGGGAGTCTTCCCAGGCATCGGTCACCTGCATGCTGACTTCAACCAAGGTGTCACCCATCGCCAAAACAGACGGCATGACGAGAGCATACGGCCGACGAGTATTGAATGAATGTGTTGATCAATCGAGGTGGCTGGAAAGAGGACGCGGGGGCGCTTGGTCGATATAGGTTTGTGACGTCGTTTGCAGCGTAGGGACGAGGGTCCCTCGTATCGGGGCACCGGTGGCGGAACGACCTGAGCATCTGTGAGTGGCAAGAGATGATCAGTGTCTTGGCTGGCTTTGCGACAGCAGTCTGTTTTGCAGTCGGCATGGTGGCGGCGGCGCAAGCCAGTAGAGTTGTCCGCGCCTCGCAAGTAGTCGCGCTGTCGGCCCTCATCTCTTCGATTTTCGTCTTCCCTTGGGCACTCAGCGAGGGAATGCCGGACTTGGAGTCTGGCCAGGTCGCATTAATGCTGATTTCCGGGGTGGGAAACGTTTTCGGATTCTTGTTTGTCTACACAGCACTCCGCTACGGAAAAATCGGATTGGTCGCCCCGATCGTGGCGACCGAAGGGGGCATCGCAGCCGTCATGGCAGCCATCATCGGCAATAGCGTGGAACCGCTGGTGGCTTTCTTGCTTGCCATCATCGTCATCGGGATTGTCATCGGGGCACGTTCGCATGATCCAGCCCCCTTTGCTGGTGAGCGTCCGGCGCTCGCTGCGACGCTCGCCGTGGTGGGCGCACTCTTCTTCGCCAGCGGACTGTTGACTGTCGGACTGTTGAGCGGTGAGATTCCCTTGGCTTGGGTGTTGATGCCAGCCCGCATCGTGGGTCTCGTCGTACTGGTGATCCCTCTCGCCATCGCCGGGCGCCTTCGCGTGCCTCGGCAAGTTCTTGCTTGGATCATCCTGCTTGCAATCGTGGACGTCGTTGCGATCGGCATCTACATGGTAGGAGCTGCAGTGAACCTACCGGTGACAGCTGTTCTTGCCTCGCAGATGGCACCTCTGGCTGCCGTAATGGCATTCGTCCTTTTTCGCGAAAGATTGGGCCGTGGGCAAATAGCAGGCCTTGTCTTGATGGTTGCCGGAATGACTGCCCTTGGAGCCCTACAGTGAAGACAATACGAAGGCGAAGAAGGAGGCAAAGATGAATCGAACGGAAGTTACGCCGCCGCTGTTCGACGTAGATGGATCATCGGTCATGACGCGGATTACCCCAGAGGATGTGGGTCGCTACGTGATCTTGTCCGTCCATGACCCTCTCGGCTACGAAGATGATGTGGCAGCTGTCATCGCGGGGTACATGGATGACTCGTATCTCGTTGCCGATACGCACATGTTCGTCACGTATACGGGTCATTACAAGGGCACTAAGGTTACCGTCTGCTCGACTGGCAGCGGTGCCCCTGAGACAGAGATCGCCCTTGTCGATTTTTTCCGATTCTCCCAAGCCGATACCTTCATCCGGGCTGGCACTTCCGGCACCTATCTCGACGAGGTTGCGGTCGGTGATCTCGTTATAGCCGCGGGTGCGGTTCGAGACGAAGGGACGTCACAGGCGTACATCGTTCCTACCTACCCGGCTTTCGCCAATTATGAAGTGATGCTTGCCATGTTGCAGGCGGCCGACGACATGGGAATTCGACACCACCTTGGCGTCACGCGCTCCACTGATTCGTGTCAGGCGGGACAAGGGCGTCCAGTTCTTGAGTACCACCAACAAGACAGCAAAGCCCAGCCCGAGTACTGGACGCAGGCCGGAATCTTGAACTTTGAACGCGAGACTTCGATCATCTACACGTTAACTTCGTTGTTCGGATTCCGGGCCGGTGCGGTCAACGCGGTTGTGAACAGCGCCCCCCGGAAGAGCTTGGAAGTTGGCGCAGGTTCGGACGAGGTCTTCCGAACGGTCTTGGAGGGGATCCACCTGCTAGCGCAATGGGATGAGGTCAAGGAGAAGTCAGGGAAGCGCTATCTTCTGCCGTCGATGATGAGTGCGGAAGGGAATCGCGCATGACGGAACCGACAGGTTCCGCGAACTCCTCGGCCGGACCGCTTTTCCGGCTTGATGGGAAGATAGCCGTTGTTACCGGCGCAGGGACCGGGATCGGACGTGCGATAGCTCTCGGGCTCGCACAAGCTGGTGCCAACGTTGCTGCTGTGTATCGCAGTGATGTCGATGACACACTCGACGAACTCTCCCGCTTGCCAATCTCCTACCGCCCTTACAGGTGTGATTTCGAACAGGCGAGGGAAAGTGAGATTGTTGAACTGGTGGCATCAATCGAACAGGACTTCGGTGGCTTGGACATTTTGGTCAACAACGCTGGAATGATCCACGTTGATCCAGCGGTTGACTATCCGCTGGAGGAGTGGCAGCGGACCCTGCAAGTGAATCTCACGAGCGCCTTCACATTGGCGAAAGCAGTGGGACGATCGTTAGCCGAGCGGGGCCAAGGCGGGCGAATCATCAACATTGCATCACTCCTGTCTTTCCTGGGCGGAGATTCCGTCGTCGCCTATACGGCGAGCAAGAGTGGACTCGCCGGTGTCACGAAGGCTCTCGCGGTTGAGTGGGGTGCACGCGGTGTGTGCGTGAATGCAATCGCTCCGGGGTATGTCGTGACCGAGAACACTCGTCGACTACTTGAGGATCGGGAACTCAAGAAGGCCGTAGACGACCGCATCCCCATCGGCAGATGGGCCGATCCGTCCGACATGGTGGGGCCTGCTGTGTTCTTGGCGTCGGACGCAGCTCGATATGTGAATGGTGTCATCTTGCCCGTTGATGGCGGATTGCTCGCTCAGTAGGGGGATTCATGACAGGAGGCGTCGATTCAGACCCGATGAAGATTGGCGTCATCGGTGTCGGAAGCATCAGTGACACCTATCTGAGAAACCTGACCGGTGTGTACAGCCAAATGATTGAAGTGGTTGGGTGCAGTGACTTAATCCTGGAGCGGTCGGAGAAGGCCAAGCGCCGATGGGATCTGCCGATAACTTTCGAATCAACGCAGGAGTTGCTTGCTGATCCAGTGATTGAGGCGGTCGTAGTTCTGACGACGCCAGACGGCCACTTCGACACGTGCTGGGAGGCTGTCTCTGCGGGCAAGCACGTGTATGTGGAGAAGCCTCTTTGTCTCACGGTCGAACAGGGTCGGGCGCTGGTTTCGCATGCCCAGGCCATGGGTGTGCAGTTGTCAGTCGCTCCGGACACTTGTTTGGGGCGATCACATCAAGTCGCTTTGGAGGCAATAGATGACGGACTCATCGGGCACCCTGTTGCGGCTAGTGCAGTCATGCTCTGCCACGGGCATGAGTCCTGGCACCCGAATCCATCCTTCTTCTATCGGCCAGGGGCTGGGCCGCTTCTAGATATGGGTCCGTATTACATCACCGCTCTAGTCAGCCTGATGGGGTCTGTCGTCTCGGTACAAGGAGCAGCGCAGACGACATTCTTTGAACGTGAAGTTCTCAGTGAACCGTTGAAGGGCACCAAGATCAACGTCGAAGTCCCGACCCACGTGGCCGCTCTCCTGCAGTTTGAATCGAGGTCGATCGCCACTCTCGTAACGAGTTTCGATGTCTGGGACTCCAAGACACCACACATTGAGATCCACGGCTCTCTTGGCTCGATGATTCTTCCCAACCCGAATTGGTTTGATGGGGAAGTCCTCGTGAGTCGATTCGACGATCGGGTATGGCGTTCGCTCTCTCCTCACGTCAACGATCCAATAGATCGACGCGGGCTGGGGGCTATTGACCTTGTTCGGGCGGTTCGCGTCGGGCAGGAGCCACTCCTCTCCGGTTCGCTGGGGTTGCATGTCTTGGAAGTCATGGAGGCAATTGCCGTGAGTGCCGAATCGGGTGAGCGGATCGAGGTGTCAAAGCCTCTCGAAAGGATCCGTCTACGCGACGAAGGCCGATGGCCTACCACTTGGACCACGTAGTTTCCGGGCATGCTTCTGTGAGTCTTCGGCGACCTTGTGAGGTACGTGATGCCGGAACCCATATCCTTCAGGTGGTTGCCGTCCACGTCGACGAGCACACCGCCACCGGCACGCTCGATGAAGACCGGCAGCCCTACTCCGACCCCGGAGGAGACCGCCTCGGTCTTCTTGGCCAGCAGCCCCTGGGAACGCGGACCGGGAATCTCGGTGACCAGCCGGCTCTCTTGGGCGATCTCGGTGTCCATCAAGGTCGGGTTCATGCTTCCTCCACGCAACGTTGAGCACAGAATCGACTGTTGGCGCCGCGAGGGTGGGTTACGAAGTAATGACGATCTTGTGCGCGGTGCGGTCCGCCCGGAGTGCCTCTAGTGCGTCTCCGTAGTCCTGCACCGGGTACCGATGGGTGATCAATCCGTCCACGCGGATGGCCCCGCATCGAAACGCGGCGAGGGCGTCCGGGAAGGAGTCCACCTCGGTGAACGAGCCCATGATCGTCAACTCTCGCCGGAAGATCTCGAACGGCGAGATCGACACGAGATCGGACTCGTCGGTGACCCCGTAGTACACGATGCGGGCGCCGTTGCGCGCGACCTGCGGCAGGGACTGCACCACCGCGGCTTTCCCGGTGGCATCAATCACCACGTCGAAGGCCCCGAACTCCTCGACCAGCGCTGCCATCGACCCGGACACGTCATTGCGATTCATCACGAACGTGCCGATGGGCGACAACGCCGACGCCACCGACAACTTGAACTCGTTGGGATCGGCCAACACGACACTCGACGCCCCGGCCACCTGCAGAAACTGCGTCAGCAGCACACCGGTCGGCCCCGCTCCGAAGACGACCACCGAGCACCCGGCAAGGGGATCGAGTCGATCCATCAGGTGCGCGATGCAGGCCGACGGCTCGGCGAAGACGGCCAGGTCGAGATCGATGCCGGTCGCATCGAACAACTGCGCGCCGGGCACGAGAACGTAGTCGGCGAATCCTCCCGGCGTCGATGACCCGATACCGGCGAACGATTCACACAGCCAGGGACGCTCCTCGGTGCAGTAGGCGCACGCTAGGCAGCTCGAGTTCGGGTTGATCACGACTTGTTGGCCCACCGACAGGGCCCCGCCATCACCGTCGGTGGCGTCGGCGCCCACCGCGGCGACCTCGCCAACGGTCTCGTGGCCGGGAGTAAGCGGGAAGTTCGCCAGGAACTGCCCCTCGTGCAAGTGCAGATCCGTTCCACACATCCCG
>MDTE01121108.1_pt1 | contig 24073 bp, 19 predicted proteins | sample 811231 | NCBI WGS metagenome assembly MDTE01 (sample SAMN05326651, study PRJNA326480) | marine metagenome | isolation source: seawater | place: Indian Ocean: Red Sea | collected 2010 | reverse complement strand
GGATGGAATTCAGTTTATGTTGCAGGCAAAATAATAAAAAAAATTGGACCAATTTTAGCCATAAAGAATAAAGATTTTAATGAAAATTATGTTGCTGCAAAAAATAACTAAAAATCTTCCAAAAAAAAAAAAAAAATTAAAGATTTACGGAATTTCAAATAATAGTAAAAAAATTAAGAGAGGCTACGTGTTTTTTGCAATTAGAGGCAAAAACTTTAATGGTGAAAAATATATTGATGAGGCAATTAAAAAAGGTGCAGTTGCTGTCGTTTGCTCTAAAAATTGTAAGTATAAACAAAAAGATATACCGATCATAAAAACTTCAAATACAAGACGTTTTTTGAGTAAGGTCTGTTCTGATTTTTATAAATTGAAGCCAAAAAATATTATTGCGGTAACTGGCACTAATGGAAAAACTTCAGTAGCTGATTTATTCTATCAAATTTTAAGCTTAAATAATGTACCAGTTGCATCTATAGGAACTTTAGGTGTTAAATACAAAACAAAAAAAATTAAATCTGATTTAACTTCTCCTGATACTATATTTTTGCACGAGGCTCTTCAGAAAATAAAAAAAAATAATATTAATAATGTTATTATTGAAGCTTCAAGTCATGGTTTATATCAACACAGAATTGATCATTTAGATATAAAAGCTGGCATATTTACAAATTTTAGCCAAGACCACCTTGATTATCATAAATCTATGCAATCTTATTTTAAGGCTAAAATGATATTATTCAACAATTTACTGGCTAAAAGAAAAACAGTAATTTCTGATAGTTCAATAAAAGAATTTAATAATTTAAAAAAAATATCAAAAAGAAAAAAACTACATATAATTGATATCATCACTCTACAAGATAAACTACATAAAGATGAAAAAATTAATTTCTTTAATGAGTTTCAATTAAAGAATTTATCAATGGCAATTTCAGCTGCTAAATTATGTAATTTGTCTGTAAAAAAAATCTTTAATACTTTAAACAAATTAAAAGACGTTAATGGTAGATTAGAGCACGTCAGAACTTTTCCAAATAATATCAGGGTATTCGTGGATTTTGCTCATACTCCAGATGCTCTTAGTAAAACTCTCTCTGCTCTAAAGTCTAGATACGGCAACAATATTTCTTTGGTATTTGGATGCGGAGGAGATAGAGATTTTAAGAAAAGATCATTAATGGGAAAGATAGCAGATAAAAATTGTAAAAAAATATATATTACGGATGACAATCCAAGAAATGAGAGGCCAGAAAAAATTAGGCAAGATATTTTAAAACACATAAAAAATATTAATTGCTTCAATATTGCTAATAGGGCGAAAGCAATAAGAGATTCAATAAAAAACGCAAATCCAGATGAAATCATATTAATCGCTGGAAAAGGCCATGAAGAAGAACAGATATATAAGAATAAGACAATAAAAGCCTCAGATAGGAAAATTGTTAAAAATTTAAAGATCAAAATTAAAACTCTTACAAAAAAAGAGCAAAATTTTTTTCAAAATAATAAAATTTTAAAAAATTTAACAAATGTTGAAAGATTTAAAAATTTTCATGGACTAGCAATTGACTCAAGAGTAACTAAAAAAAATAATCTTTTTTTAGTAATTAAAGGTAAAAATAATGACGGCATAAGCTTTATACCGAAAGCATTAAAAAAAGGAGCTAAATATATTATTACTAATAAAAAAATAAACAGATTTAAAAAAAAAATAATAAAAGTTAACAATGTTATTAAATTTTTAAATGAATTTGCTAAGAAAAAGAGAGTACACTCATCAGCTAAGATTATAGCTATAACTGGAAGCGCTGGAAAAACTTCCTTGAAAAACCTTATCAAAGATCTACTTTTAAATTTTGGAGATACACTTCATTCCCCAAAATCTTACAATAATCAATACGGTGTACCCATAAGTTTATCTTTTTTAACACCAAATCATAGTTATGGTGTGTTTGAGGTAGGTATGAGTAAAGCAGGGGAAATAGACACACTTACAAAACTTATCAAACCTCATATTGGAATCATTACAAATATTGGTGAAGCACACATTGAAAATTTTAAAAATATAAAAGGTATAGCTAAAGCCAAAGGGGAGATAATTAACAATATACGTAAAAATGGTACAATAATTTTAAATCAAGATGACAAGTATTTTCATTATTTAAAATCAAAAGCAAAATTAAGAAATTTAAATATTGTATCATTCGGCTTAAGTAAAATGGCAGATATCCATCCAATTTCGATTAAAAAAAATTCTCATAAAACAAAAATATTAATTAAAATAAAGAATCAAAATTTTGATCTAGAGATAAAAAATATAAACATTTATAATGTTCTTTCCTCCCTTGCATTATTAAAAGTGTTAAATTTGAACATAGAAAAAGTTATTAAAAAATTTAGCACATACAATCCAATCGACGGACGTGGAAAAATTCATAAAATAAAAAGATACAATAAAAAGTTTAAATTAATTGATGAAAGCTATAATGCAAACCCACTTTCTGTGAAAAATGCAATTAACAATTTTAATAATATCAAAAAACAAAATTTTAAAAAATATTTGGTACTAGGTGATATGCTGGAACTAGGAAAAAAATCTATATTTTTCCATAAAGATATATCAAAAGTTATTAACAATTCAGATATTGATAAAGTTTTTATTAAAGGCAATGAAACGCTTAATACCTATAAGTCTTTAAATGTAAATAAGCGGGGCAATATTTTTCAACAGGACGAAGATGTGGATTTTACTTTAAATAATATTATATCTAATAATGACTACTTAATGATTAAAGGATCTAATGCAACTGGACTAAATAACTTTACTAAAAAAATAATTAAAGGTAACTAATGTTATTTCACTTTTTTACATCTCTAATTGATCAATATTCTTTTTTAAATGTATTCAAATATTTAACTTTTAGAACTGGCTTATCAGTAATCTCTTCTTTAGTTATCGTTTTTATAATTGGAGCACCTTTAATCAGAATATTTTCTGATAAAATGATAACTGGACCAATAAGACAAGACGGACCAATAGATCATATAGTCAAGAAAACTGGAACACCTACTATGGGAGGAGTAATAATCATAATCGGTATAATTTCAAGTACACTACTTTGGGCAGATTTAAAAAATATTTATGTATGGACACTTATATTTGTCTCATTAAGTCTTGGAGGCCTAGGATTTCTTGATGATACTTTAAAAATTAAACAAAAAAATTCAAGTGGATTAAAATCAAGATATAAATTTGCAGGCCAATTGATAATTAGTGCTTTAACTTTATTTATTTTGATCAAGTTTTCTAATCATAAATATTTATTTGACTTGTATTTTCCTTTCTTCAAAAACCTTATTTTACAAATGGGTTTATTTTTTATTCCTTTTGGACTTTTTGTGATTATTGGAGCATCTAATGCCGTAAATTTAACTGATGGACTGGATGGTTTAGCAACTGTACCAGTAATGTTAGTTGCTTTATCTTTTACATTAATTTCATACGTAGTAGGTAATACAATTTTTTCTGAATATCTTCAAATTCAATACATCCCAGATGTCGGCGAACTTTCAATTTTTTGTGGATCAGTTGTTGGTTCTTGTTTGGGTTTTCTTTGGTATAACGCACCTCCAGCAAAGATTTTTATGGGCGACACTGGCTCCTTATCTTTGGGAGGTTCTCTAGCTGCAATAGCTATAATTGTTAAGCATGAAATAGTTTTAGCAATTATAGGCGGACTATTTGTTTTAGAAACAGTCTCAGTAATTATCCAGGTAGTTTCTTTTAAGTTGACAGGCAAAAGAATATTCAAAATGGCTCCAATACATCACCATTTTGAAAAAAAGGGATGGGCAGAGTCCACAATAGTAATTCGATTTTGGATCATAGCTATAATTTTAGCTCTAGTAGGATTAGCAACTTTAAAACTAAGGTAGATTATGATCTCACCTAAAAATTTTAAAAAACTATCATTTCTAGTTTATGGTCTAGGTTCTACAGGCCAATCAGTTATTAATTTTTTAAGAAAAAATAATATAAAAAACTATAAAGTTTGGGACGATAATAACAGAGACTTTTATAAAAAATTTAGGCCAAAAAATTTAAAAAAGGCTTTATCAGAAACTAATTATATTGTTTTAAGTCCAGGCGTAAGTTTAATAAAATCAAAAAAAAAAAAATTATTAAATAAACATAAAAAAAAAATTATTACTGATATTGACCTTATATTTTTACTTAAAAAGTTTTTCAAAAGTATAGTTGTTACAGGAACAAATGGGAAATCTACTACATGTAAAATTTTAGAGCATGTTTTAAAAAAAAATAAATATAAAACATTGCTTGGAGGAAATATAGGAACTCCAATTCTCAGTTTAAATATAAAGAAAAATAATTTTTTAATAATAGAGGCGTCATCTTTTCAACTAGCCCACTCAAAATTTATTTGTCCTGATTACGCAATCTTATTAAATATAAGTAATGATCACATTGATTGGCATGGAAATAAAAAAAATTATATAAGTTCAAAATTTAAAATATTTGCAAACCAAGCAAGTAAACAATACAGTATTTTAAATATTAATTTAAAAAAATATTTAAATAAAAAATTAATTTCAAAAGTTATTATTCCAAAAATAAAAAATTTTAAAAAATTAAAAGAAAAAATCAATAATCCCTATTTGAAATCAGATATTAATAATGAAAATATGATGTTCGTTTTATCTATTTGTAAATTATTAAGAATAAAAGAAAAATCTTTAATAAAGTCATTAGATACATTTGTTGGCTTACCACATAGACACGAAATATTTTTAAAAAAGAGTAATTGTACTTTTATAAACGACTCAAAAGCTACATCGTTTCAAGCATCTAATTTCGCTTTGAAAAATAGTAAGGATATTTTCTGGATTGTAGGAGGACTTCCAAAAAAGAATGATAAATTTAACATAAATAAAGTAAAAAAAAATATTATACGAAGTTACATTATTGGTAAAAATACAAATTTTTTTAAGAAACAGCTTAAAAATAAAGTTAGTTTTTACATTTCTAAAAATTTAAAGAAATCAGTTATCAAAATCTTTAAAGACATAAAATTACTTAAAAGGAAAAAAAATACGATTTTGTTAAGTCCTGCCTCAGCATCTTTCGATCAATACTTAAACTTTGAACAAAGAGGCAATGAATTCAAAAAATTATGCAGATTTTATGCAAGAAAATATGTTTAAACATAAATTTATAAATTATTGGAGAAATATCGATAAGAAAATTTTTTTTTGTTTTCTAATCTTATTTTTCTTAGGATTATTTTTTTCTTTTTCCTCTACATCATCATTAGCAGGTGAAAGATTAAATAAAGATTATTATTTTTTTTTCACAAAACATCTTATTTTTACTTTTTTAGCTTTAGTAATTATGATCAGTATTTCTCTTGTGAATACTTCTTTTTTAAAAAAAATCATTATACCTATTTTTACATTTTCTTTTATTTTTCTAGCTTTAGTTCCTTTTATTGGAGTAGAAGTTAAAGGAGCAAAGAGGTGGTTAGATCTATATTTCTTCAGACTTCAACCAATTGAAATACTTAAGCCTTTTTTTATTTTAGCTACAGTAAAGGTTTTGACTTTAGAAAAATTCAAATATTCCCAGATAAAATATCTTTTCAGTTTTTTAGTGTTATTAGCAGTAATAATCCTTTTAATTGATCAACCAGATTTAGGACAATCTATTTTACTAGTATTAACTTGGGGTGCTACTGTATTTATTTCTGGGGTAAGTTTATTTTTCATTATTGGTTTTTTTTCAATTTTTTTAGTTTCATTTAGTTTATTGATATATTTTATGCCACAGAAATTTGGGTATATAATAGATCGATTAGTATCTTTTGTTGATCCTAGCAAAGGAGATAAATTTCAATCCTCTTCAGCCTTAGACGCAATAAAACTTGGAGGATTAAAAGGTCAAGGTATGGGGGAAGGAATTCTAAAAGACAGTGTGCCAGAAGCACATACAGATTATATAATTGCAATTATTTCTGAAGAATATGGTTCAATTATTTCAATAATGATTATTTTACTTTTTTTATACATATCTTTTAGGATAATAAAAAATTGCATCAACCAAGATGATAAACTTGTTAAATTTTCATTATGTGGCCTTTCAACTTTGCTTATTTTTCAAACTTTTATTCATATTGGGGTCAATACTAATTTAATACCTACAACAGGTATGACTTTACCTTTTTTAAGCTACGGCGGATCTTCACTTATGGGCAGCGCAATACTAGCTGGTATCATTTTAAATTATACAAAAAATAAAACATATCTTTATGAATAAAAAGATTAAGACAATTATTGCAGTTGGTGGAACAGGTGGTCACGTAATCCCAGGTTATAATTTAGCAAAACATTTATATGAAAAAAATTTTAGCGTAGAAATTGTTTCTGATAAAAGGGGAGATAAATACATTAATAAAAAAAATAATTTTAAGGTTTTTATTTTACCTTCATCACGGTTAAATACCAAAAATATGATAACCTTTTTGATTTCTTCAATGATGATTTTATATTCAATTTTAAGATCACTTTTTTTTTTAATTATAAATAGACCGAAATTAATTTTTGGTATGGGCGGTTATGCATCTTTTCCTATTTGTATTGCAGCGAGCATTTTAAGAATTAAATTTTTAATTTACGAAAATAACTTAATTATTGGTAAGGCTAATAAGTATTTATTACCGTTCGCTGAAAAAATATTAATTTCCTACAAGGAGATTGAGGGGATACATCAAAAATATACAAATAAAGTCGTAGAAATAGGTAATATAATTAAAAAAGAAATAATTAATTTTGCAAAAGATTATAAATTAAATGATAAACAAAAATTTAGCATTCTAATTCTTGGAGGCAGCCAAGCAGCAAAAATATTTGCAAATATTTTACCTACTGTTTTTAAAAATTGTTCAGATAAAGGTATTTTATTGAAAATTTATCAGCAATGCCTGCCTGAGCAAAATGAAGAGTTAAAACAGTTCTACAAAAAAAATAATGTAGAATTTCATATTTTTAATTTTAGCGACAACGTTGCAGAATATTTTCCTAATGTAAATTTAGCCATAACACGATCCGGATCTTCAATGTTAGCAGAACTTACTAATGCTAATATTCCCTTTGTCTCAGTACCATTACCTTCTTCAGCAGATAATCATCAATTAAAAAACGCGATTTTTTATGAAAGAAAAAAATTTTGTTTTCTAATACAAGAAAAGGATTTAAAAGAAAAACTAGTAAATCTTATTAGAGAAATAAACGAAAATCACATTATTTTGGAAACAATTAAAAAAAATCAAAGACAATATTCTGACAAAAATGTCTACAACAATATTGATCATATATTAAAAAAGATAATTGATGAAAAAAATTAATTTAGGTCAAAAAGAGGTAATTCATTTTGTAGGTATCGGTGGTATCGGGATGAGTGGATTAGCTCAAATTATGAAAAATATGGGTTTTAGAATTCAAGGTAGCGACCAAAATAAAAGCAAAAATACAGCAGGTTGTATAAAAGCGGGTATCAAAGTATATATCGGTCATTCAAAAAAAAATGTAAAAAGTTCTACAATTTTAGTTAGGTCTTCAGCAATAAAAAATAACAATTCTGAAATAAGATTTGCTAGAGAAAAAAAAATTCCTATCTATTCACGTGCAGAGGTGCTTGCTGATGTAGTTTCTCTTAAAAAAAATATTATTATAACTGGTTCACATGGAAAAACTACTACAACTTCTTTAGTATCAAAAATTCTATCGGATCAAAAACTTGATCCTACAATTATTAATGGAGGAGTAATAAATTCCTTAAATAGTAATGCAAAATTAGGTAAAGGAGACTGGGCCATTTTAGAGGCTGACGAGTCAGATGGAAGTTTCTTAAAATTACCAATAAACTACTCAATTGTAACTAATATAGATTATGAACATATTGATTTTTATAAAAACTATCAGAACCTGGAAAAATCATTTATTAAATTTATTGAAAAAACACCTCCAACAGGAAAAGCAATAATTTGTATAGATAGTAAAAAATTAAAAAAAATATTTAATAAAATTAAAAATAAAAATATTCTTACGTATGGCGAGGATAAAACAGCAGATTTCAGAATTACAAACATTAGATATAAAATTGATTATTCCAGTTTTGATTTAATCTATAAAGATTTAAAAAAAAACTATAAAAAAATAAAGAATATTCAATTAAAGTTATTAGGAAAACATAATGTACTGAATGCAGCGGCAGCAATCACAGTTTGTTTAAATTTAGGAGTTGGTGAAAATATAATTAAAAAATCACTAAAAAAGTTTTCTGGAGTTCAAAGAAGAATGACAAAGATATTTACCAAAAATAAAAATGATTTTTATGATGATTACGCTCATCATCCAACAGAAATAAACTCTATCCTAAATGGTGTTAAAAATGTTTATAAAAAAAGAAAAATTATATCTGTCTTTGAGCCCCACCGTTATTCAAGAATTTTATCTTTAAAAAAAGAATTTGCTAGTTCCTTTGTCAATTCGGATTTGGTTCTTCTCTGTCCATTATACGCTGCTGGTGAAAAGAAAAATTCTGCATTTAAAATAGTAGAATTTGCAAAATTGATTTCAAAGTTGTCAGAAACTCAAGTTATTTTAATTAAAGATTTTAATGAGATTGAAAAATATATGAAGAAGAATTTGATCAGCGATGAAATTGTAATAGGAATGGGTGCTGGATCGATTTCAAAGCATATGAGAAAACTAAAAAATAATTTATGAGTTTAGTTTTAGAATTAAGCGAAAAGTTTAAAAAAAACATTTCCCATAATGTTAAATTATCAAATTATAGTTGGTTTAATCTAGGTGGGCCAGCAGAACACTTATTTAAACCCAAAAGTAAAGATCAATTAATCCAATTCTTAAAAATGAACAAGAAAAATAATCTTGATATAACTATTCTTGGAGCTGGCTCTAACACTCTGATAAGAGACAATGGTGTAAAAGGAGTAGTGATAAAACTCGGATCTAATTTTTCAAACATTAATTTAGTAGATAAAAATACTATTGAGGTAGGCGGAGCTACTCTTGATCGTAAAATTGCAAATTTTGCAAAAGAAAATAAGATCGGAAATCTTGAATTTTTATCTTGTATACCAGGCTCAATAGGCGGAGCCGTGATTATGAATAGTGGATGCTATGGTAACGATATTTCAAAAATTCTGTATTCGATAAACGTGATTGATATTAAAAGTTGTCAAGAAAAAGAAATAAAACGGAAAGATATAGAGTTTTTTTATAGAGGTACTAATTTACCAAATCATCTTATTATAATTTCTGTCAAGTTGAGAGGAGTAAGTTTAGACAAAGACTCAATTGAAAAAAAACAAAAAAAATTTATTGAAGAAAAAAAATTATCTCAACCAAGTCAAATTAAAACATGTGGAAGTACATTTAAAAATCTTAGTAGTGAAAAAAAAGCTTGGAAATTAATTAAAGATACTGGGTGCGAAAAGTTTAAAGAGGGCGATGCTTCAATTTCAAGTAAACACTGTAATTTTTTTGTAAACAATGGAAACGCTAGTGCAACTGATATTGAAAAATTAATTTATAAAGTAAAAGAAAGAGTGGCAGAGAAAACAGGAGTTAATCTTGAACTTGAGATTAAAATTGTAGGTGAATAAAAAGGATATAAAAAAAGTTTTAGTTGTCCTTGGTGGAACTTCAGGAGAGAGAGCAGTAAGTCTTGAAAGTGGTAAAGCTTGTGTAAAAGCTCTTAAAAAAAGAAATTATATTGTATCAACTTTTGATCCCAAGCATAAAAACTTTAATTTAATAAATAGAAAAAAAGTAGATGTTATTTTTAATGCCTTACATGGTAAAGATGGTGAAGATGGTGTAGCGCAAAGTTACTTTGAATATTTAAGAATTCCATATACACATTCAGGTGTAATAAGCTCATACAATTCTATGGATAAAGTAATTTCTAAAAAGATATTTATAAAAAATAAAATTTTGACACCAAATTATTTCACAATACGAAAGGACGAAATGAAAACTTCTAGCTTTAAAAAAACGTTTGTAAAAAAAAATTTTTCATTTCCTATAGTAATCAAACCTATAAGTGAAGGATCAAGCTTGGGTGTAAAAATTGTGAAAAATTTTGTAGAATTAAAAAAGATAGCCAAATCTCTTTTTAAAAAATACAATCAATTAATGATTGAGAAATATATTGGAGGCCAAGAAGTACAAGTTGCAGTCATAAACAATAAACCGCTTGGAGCTATTGAACTTATTCCGAAAAGGTTATTTTACGATTATAAAGCTAAATATACCAAATCTGCAAAAACAAAGCATGTTATGCCCGCAAGGATTAAAAAAAATAAATATAGTGAAGTTCTAAAATTAGCCTTAAAGGCACACTTAGCTTTAAATTGTAAAGGGGTAACTAGAACAGATTTTAAATTTTTTAATAACAAATTTTATCTTTTAGAGCTCAATACGCAACCAGGAATGACAAGTCTTTCATTGGTTCCTGAAATTGCAAATTATAAAGGACTTTCATTCGCTCATTTAGTTGAGAAAATTCTTTTAGACGCAAGCATTAATAGATGAAAAAACGTATTTGGATTTCTTTATTTCTCCTTCTAGTTCTAAGCACTTATAAAATTCAAGCTGATTTTAATTTAATACCAGATTTATCTATTAAAAAAATTTTTGTAGAAAATAATGATATTATAGATGACAAAAATATAAAAAAAAATTTAGCTTTTTTGTATGAAACAAATCTCTTTTTATTAAAAACTAAAAACATCAAGTTAAAATTAAATGAGATAGATTTTATTGAAAGTTATGAGATAAAAAAAATCTATCCCAATAAAATTAAAATCAAGGTTTTTGAAAAAAAACCTGTAGCTATCTTAATACATAAGAAAAATAAATTATTTTTTACAAGTAATGGAGGCACTGCAAATTTTATTGATTTAACAGAATTTAAAAATTTACCAATGGTCTTTGGAGACAAAAAAAGTTTTGAAATTTTTTATAAACAATTAATCGCAATCAATTTTCCCATTAATGAAATTAAAAAATTCTATTTATTTGAGTCAAAAAGATGGGATTTAATTACAACAAAGAATCAAACTATAAAATTACCTATAAATAACTATGATCAAAGCCTCTTAAACTATTTAAAATTAAAAGATCAGGTAAATTTTCTAAAATTTAAAACTTTTGATTATAGAATTAATGATCAACTTATCTTAAAATAGATAATGTCAGTTCGAGAACCAATTTTATTTATCGAAATAAATAATTCTGAGTTTATATTTATCGTTTGTGATTTAGATGAAAATAAAAACGTGGAACTAGTTCACTCAATTAAAATACCTTTAAAAGGTATAATTGATAAAAAAATTAGTGACCTTAAATTAGTAAGTAATATTATAAAAGAAAATGTTTATTTAATTGAACAAAAATTTAATTTTGTTTTTAAAGAAGTAATTTTTGTTACAGACTGTTTTGAAAGTTTTGCTATAAGTTTCACAGGTTTTAAAAAACTCAACGGATCACAATTGAGCAAAGACAACATAACTTATATGCTCAATGTGTTAAAATCAAAAATTAGTGAAGTTGAAAATCAGAAAAAAATCCTTCACATCTTTAATTCAAAATATATTTTAGACAAAAAAGAAATAGAAAATTTGCCAATCGGTTTATTTGGAAATCTTTACTCTCAAGAACTTTCTTTCATTTTAATTGATAATAATGATTTCAAAAATTTAAAAAAAATATTTGAAGACTGCAATTTAAAAATAAAAAAGATTATTTCTAAAAAGTTTTTAGATGGTATAAATATAATTAATAAAAATTTAGATATTGAAACTTTTTTGAAAATTCAAATTAATGAGAATGACACTGAAATAGTATATTTTGAAAACTCAGCATTAAAATTTATTCAAAATTTTAAATTTGGATCAAATTTAATATTAAATGATATTGCAAAAGTTACAGGGTTAAATAATAATTTAGTTAGAAAAATTTTGCTTAATTCAACTTTTTCAGAGGAAAATTTAGACTCAGAAATAGTTGAAAAAGAATTTTTTGAAGCTCAAAATTTTAGAAAAATAAGAAAAAGATTAATCTTTGATATTGCAAAAGCAAGAATAGAGGAATTATCTGAAATTATAATTTATGAGAATATTAATATTGAGAGTTTTTTAAATAATAATTTATCAATGATTTTAAAAATTAAAGATCTATCCAATCTAAAAAGTTTTTTAGATTGCTTTAAAAAATATTTTTCAAGAAAAAATCAATTTATGTTTAAATCAACCAATGAGTTTTCCTTAAGTGAATTTTACAGCTCAGCTATTAAAATCGTTCATTATGGGTGGAGGAAAGAAGCGGTGCCAATAGTCCAAGAGAAAAAGTCAATAATATCAAGACTCTTTAGTAAAATTTTTAATTAATTTTTTTGTTATTTTCTGAAACATTAGTTGTTTTAAAAGCAAAGGTTGAATTATGTATAAACCTCCCATGCTTAGAATCTATCAAAATACATTAAATTTCCCAGTCAGTTTTGAGGGGGTTGGCTTACACTCAGGCATTAAATCAAAAATTGCTATCCTTCCTGCAGAGGGAAACCAAGGAATAATTTTTAAAAGAGTAGATCTTAAAAAAGATAACTTAGTTAAAGCTAATTACAAAAATGTATCAAGCACAAAATTATGTTCAACTTTAAAAAATGAAAAAGGCGTTAAGGTTTCAACCGTAGAACATTTGTTAGCTGCACTTTATATTGCTGACATCGATAACGTAATTGTAGAAATTAATAATGAAGAAGTCCCAATTATGGATGGATCAGCTAAAAATTTTTTAGATGCTTTTAAAAAAACAGGAACGAAAACTCTTAATAACAAGATAAAATATTTGAAAATAATAAATAAGGTTCAATTGATTGAAGATCAAAAAAGAATATCTGTAGCACCAAACAATTCTGCTTTAGAAGTAGATTTCAAATTAAATTACGATAATAAAATTATCGGCAAGCAAAGAAACTCAGTAAACTTCCAAACAGATAACCTAGAAGATATATACAGCTCTAGAACTTTCTGCCTCTTAGAGGACATTGAAAAAATGAAAAAAATGGGATTAGCAAGAGGTGGTTCTTTAGATAATGCAATTGTAGTGGGAAACAAAAAAGTATTAAACGAAAGTGGGCTGAGAAATGAAAAAGAATTTGTAAATCATAAAATTTTAGATTTAGCAGGTGATTTCGTTTTATCAGGATATAGAGTTCTTGGTAAAGTCGTTTGTGAGCAAGGAGGACATCTTCTCACGAACTCATTTTTAAAAAAATTATTTATTAACAAGAATTCTTTTCTCGAATTAGAAGTTAAAGAAGAAAAATTGACCAAAAAAACTCTCCAAAATCAGTCAATCGGATTAGCAGTTAACGCTTAGCCTCATTAAAAAATAATACTATTTTTTTTTTAATCTGATATTAATTTTAAGATGTTGTTTAGATGTCTAATAATATTTTTTTTAGTTTTAAATTCATGTACCAATAAAGAGGACGTAGTCTACAAACCAACTGATTTATTAGATCCTTACAAATCCTACAAAGAGGGTCTAAAGGCTTTTGAAGAAAATGCCTTTTTTTTAGCAAACAAAAAATTTTCTGAGGCTGAATTAAATTTTGAAAATCCAGACTTAGCTGCAAAGTCAGCTATTATGTCTAGCTTTGCTTTATATGGTATAAATTTTTATGGTGAAGCTGAAGAAAATCTTGTAAGATATTTAAAAACCTACCCTGCAGACAAGTACAAAATTTATGCTCATTATTTACTTGCAATTATTTACTTTGAGCAAATAAGTGATGAAAAAAAAGATCTTGAACCCTTGTTAAAGGCTGACAGAAAAATTAACTTTTTTTTAAAAAATTTTCCTGAGTCAGAATATGCGATAGATTTAAGATTTAAAAAAGATTTAATTCAAAATCAATTATCTGCTAAAGAACTTTACATTGCGAAATATTATATGTCAGTTCAAAAATGGATACCTGCAATTAATAGATTAAAAAACATTTTAGAAAAATATGATAAAACAATTTTTGTTGAGGAAGCGTTACATCGGCTTGTAGAATTGCACTATCACATTGGTTTAGAGGAAGAGGCTAGAAAATATGCTAGCATTCTTGGTTATAATTATAATTCTAGTGAGTGGTTTCAAGAATCTTACAAGATATTAAACAAAAACTATGAAATTAAAAAAATAGGTAGTCTTGAAAAAGATAGCAGCTTATTAGATAAAATTATAGAATTAATTAAATAACATTAATGAAAGATAAATCTAAAATCATTAAAAACTTTAGATCAAAAATTAATGAATTACAACATCACAATAAATATTATTTTAATGAAGATAATCCAAAAATTACAGATGCAAAATACGATGAATTAAAAAAAGAAATTTTTTTATTAGAAAAAAAATATTCTTTTCTTGAAAAATTAGATTTGACAAAAAATTTAGTCGGAGCCGTGCCGGCTAATAAGTTTAAAAAGATAAAACATTTAAAGCCTATGTTGTCCCTATCAAATGCTTTCAACAGAGAGGATATGAATGATTTTTTAAAAAAAATTAATAACTTCCTAAATAACAAAGATACTAAAATCGAATTATTTTCTGAGCCAAAAATAGACGGTATTTCTGCAACTTTAGTTTATGAAAAAGGGGTTTTGAGGAGAGGTCTTTCTAGAGGAGATGGCATGGTCGGTGAAGATATTTTAGAAAATTTGAGAACAATCTCTAAAATTCCTAAGAAAATTAAAGATAAAAATGTTCCAAATTTATTAGAAATTCGTTGTGAAATTTTTATAAGTAAAAAAGATTTTCAGGCCATCAAAAATAATTTTGCTAATCCAAGAAATGCGGCCGGAGGATCGTTAAGACAAAAAGATCCAAAAGAGACATCTAAAATTCCTTTAAAATATTTTGCTTATGGTTTTGGAGCATTAGAGCCAATGAAATTTTCAACACAATTTGAATTTTTGAAAAAAATAAATAGCTGGGGTTTTTCAACAAATCCATTATCTTTAAAATTAACAGGGGTAGATCAGATCGAAAAACAACATAAAAAAATTGATAATTTAAGATCTTCACTAGATTACGATATAGATGGTTTAGTATACAAAGTTAACGATTTAAAATTACAAAAAAGATTAGGAAATACTTCTAATGCTCCTAGATGGGCTATCGCTTACAAATTTTCAGCAGAGAAAGCTTCAACAAAAATTAAAGATATTTCTATACAGGTCGGAAGAACAGGAGCTATTACACCAGTTGCTAAAGTTGATCCAGTAACAGTGGGAGGAGTAGTTGTATCAAATGCAACTCTACACAATGAGGATGAGATAAAAAGAAAAGACATAAGAATAGGTGATACAATTCTGATCCAAAGAGCTGGAGATGTTATTCCACAGGTAGTTTCAGTCGATCTTTCAAATAGAAAAAAAGATAGTAAGAAGTTTATTTTTCCTGACAAATGTTTGTGTGGCTCACCTACAAAAAGAGAATTTAGTCAGAGCACAAAAAAGGAGGATGCTGTAAGAAGATGTATAAAAGGTTATGAATGTAATTTCATAGCAAGGGAAAAATTAAAGCACATTGTTTCAAAAGATGCACTTAACATTGAAGGTTTAGGAAAAAAAGTTGTAGAACAATTTTGGGATCTAAAGTTGATTAAGGAGCCATCTGACATATTCAAATTAGACTATGAAAAAATTAAAAAACTTGAGGGCTGGGGAGAGCTATCAATAGAAAACTTAAAGAAGGCAATATTGAAGTCTAAAGTTATAAGTTTAGAAAGGTTTATTTTTTCAATTGGAATTAGACATATAGGTCAAGAGAACGCAAAAGTTATTGCAGCTTTTTTTATTTCTATTAAAGAATTTTCACAGTTGTTTATAGAGGAAAAAAGAGACCTTTTACTTAGAAATTTAGCTGAGCTTGATGGTATTGGAGATACACAAGTTGATTCAATCAATAATTTTTTTTCAGACAAAATTAATGCCAAAATTACTCAAAATATGATTAATCAACTCACAATAAATAATTATTTAATTAGAAATAAAACTGGTAAATTTTCAAATAAAAAACTTATGTTTACTGGAGGTTTTGAAAATATGAGCAGATCGGAGGCAAAAGCTCTGGTTGAGGATAATGGCGGTAAAGTATTAGGCTCAATATCCAAAAAATTAGACATCTTAGTTGTAGGAAATTCAAAACCTACAAAAAAGAAATTAGATCAAGCTAAAGAATTGAAAATAAAGATAATTTTTGAAAAGGAATGGAATAAAATTTTAAATAGCTGAGCAAGCTTTTTTAAGTTCAACAATCTCTTCTCTATTCATTGCATACTTAAGACTAACAAATACTTTTCTATGATAGTCGTTAATCCATCTAATCTCCTTTTTATTTAACAAGGTTCTATCAATTAAATCTTTTTCTATCGGAGCAAGAGTAAGATTTTCAAAAAATTTTTTCCCTTTTTCCTTTTTTACGTAAATAAGATTCTCAATTCTAATTCCAAATTTATTTTTTTCGTAATAACCAGGTTCATTAGATACAACCATTCCTGACTGAAATTCTATCTTATTATTTTTTGATATCGCATGAGGTCCCTCGTGAACATTTAAAAAATATCCAACACCATGTCCTGTGCCGTGCGCGTAATCCAAACCTATTTGTCTAAGATACTTTCTGGCATAAATATCAATTATAGAACCAGTTGTCTTTTTCTTAATTTGAAAATCTGCTACAGCAATATGCCCTTTAAGCACTCTTGTAAAAATTTTTTTTATTCTTTTATTGTAGTTATCTAGAGATAATGTCCTTGTAACGTCTGTAGTGCCAAACTCATACTGCCCACCCGAGTCCACAAGATAAATGTCTCCCTTATTTAAAGTTCTGTTAGTTTTTTTATTTGCTTGATAGTGAATAATTGCTCCATTTGGCCCACTTCCAGAAATTGTTGGAAAACTTAATGATCTAAATTTATTATTTTTTTTTCTAAATTTAAGTAATTTTTGAGATCCGCTTATTTCTGTAATTTTTTTCTTACGAAAGTTTTTTTTGAGCCATAACAAATATTTGGTTAAAGCAATACCATCGATAACATGTGCTGTTTTAATATTTTTGATTTCTTTTGCACTTTTGATCGCTTTTAAAGTATAAATAGAATCCTTTAATTTAAGTATTTGATTATTGTTCAAAATTATTTCTTCTAAGAAAATTGAACATGTTTTATTATCTATTAAAAATTTTTTCTTTTTAATATTTGACAAAATTTTATCAATATTTTTAATATCAATAAATTTAATTTTATTAAATTTCTTTTTAAAAGATGATGTTATCTTTTTTAAATCACAAAAAACCTGCACATTTTTATGTTTGTCGATTAAAATATAACAATGTGGAATTGGAGCATATTTTGTATCTTTTCCTCTAATATTGAGCAACCACGCGCAATTTTCACTTGCCGTTACTAATTGAAAATCAACACTATATTTTTTTAGAAAGCTAGAAATTTTTGTAATTTTAGACTTATAGCTTAATTCAGAAAAATGACTTGGCAACGTGTAAAATTTAGAAACATTTTTTTTAGTTTTTCTTTTCCAAATTTTATCTACTAAATTATTTTTTAGTGGTTTAAATTCACAACTCTTATTTTTAAAGAACATCTTTAAAAATTCATTGGTAAAAAGCTTTGGATCAAAACCTATAATAAATTTTTTATTTTTAAGAACATCCCTTGGCATTCTATCAGGAAAAGTAATTATTTTAAAAAAACTCCCACTTTGTTTATTAGCCTGCAATGTATATCTTCCATCTACAAACAAATAATTTTTATTTTTCAATATGAGAGAAAAACCGTAAGATCCTGAAAAGTTGGAAATAAATTTTAATCTATCATTATCGTTTGACACACTTTCTCCAAAAAATTCATCATTTTTAGAAATAATGTAGCCATCAATATTTTCATTCTTAAAGGTTTTTTTTAACTTTTTTATTTTTTCCATTTTAACATTTTATTTTTTTTATATCTATCCCAGCCTGGGCTTCTGTACTCTTCCTCATATTCTATTGAATTGTCCTGATTAAATTCAAAATCATTAGTTTCTGATATATTGATTTCATTTTTTTCCACGCTTTCTTCTGGTATTTCGTTAATAAACCTTGAAGGAAGTGCATCCATCCAGTCACCATGATAAGCTCTTTTCATAGCAAAAGATAAGTATGCCTCCTTTTTTGCTCTCGTAATACCTACATAGGCCAATCTTCTTTCTTCCTCTAAAGCGAAGTCTCCTTTTTCTTCTAAAGATTTTTGATGAGGAAATAAACCTTCTTCCCAACCTGGAAGAAATACAACTTCGAACTCTAAACCTTTAGCAGCATGCATTGTCATAAGATTTATTTTAGCACCCTCCCACTCCTGGTCTATTGAGGTAGCTAAAGCTACATGTTCAAGAAAATTTTGTAAATTATCGTAATCTTGCATAGCTCTTAGTAATTCTTTTAAGTTTTCTAATCTATTCTCATTTTCCAAATCTTTTTTATTTTTTAACATAGAAGAATATCCAGACTCATCTAATATTAACTTAAGCAAATCATAGTGTTTCATTTTAAAAGAGTCTTTTCGCCACTTATGAATCATATTAATAAGTTGACTTAGTGTAGTTTTAATTTTTGGTTTAAAATTTCCCTTTTCAATAATTTTTATAATGGAGTCTTCTAGACACAACTTATTTGCTTTTCCAAAGGAATATATTTGACTAAGCGTACTATCTCCAACACCTCTTTTAGGCGTCCCAATTACCCTTTCAAGAGCTAAATCGTCGAATTTTTGATTAATAATTCTTAAATATGAAACCGCGTCTTTTATTTCCGCTCTTTCATAAAATTTGATACCACCTAATACTCGATAACCTATACCTAATTGAAGAAATCGTTCCTCAAACTCTCTTGTTTGATAAATGGCTCTAACTAATATTGAAACGTCGTTTAAAGAATATTTTTTTTTAATTTTGCTTTCAATTATATCGCTTATGCCTTGTGCTTCATCTTTACCAGTTCTATAGCAGTTCAGCTTTACTAGTTCACCTTGATTTGCAGATGACCACAATTTTTTACCTACTCTATTAGTATTATTTGATATCAAATTAGATGCAGTTTCTAAAATATTTTTAGTAGACCTATAGTTTTGCTCTAATTTAAAAACTTTACAATTTTTATATATTTGATCAAATGTCAAAAAATTTTTAATTTCAGCTCCTCTCCAGCTATAAATGGATTGATCATCATCACCCACACAACAAATATTTTGATTGTCGTTTACCAATAAATTTAACCATTTATTTTGAATAAAATTAGTATCTTGAAATTCATCAACTAAAATATATTTAAAGTTATTATTATAAATTTCTTTAATATCTTTATTTTCATCAAAAAGTTTTACACAAAACAAAATCAAATCTCCAAAATCAAATGCATTCAAATCTTTAGTTTTATCTTGATAAATTTTATAAACTTTCAAAATTGATTTAATTATAGAATTCGAACTATCTAATTTCACATCTTTTGGTAAAAGGCCTTTATTTTTCCATTGATCAATGTGATACATAATTAATTGAGGAGAAAATTTTTTTGCATCTAAGTCTTCAGCTTTAACAATGTTTCTTATAAGTTTTTTTTGATCATCAGTATCTAAAATTGTAAAATTACTTTTGTATCCTAAAGCTTCAGCGTGTCTCCTTAAAAATTTTACACTAATCGAGTGAAATGTGCCTAGCCATGGAATTGCATTAGAGCTACCTCTGAGGTGGCTAATAACTCTATTTTGCATTTCCTTGGCTGCTTTATTGGTAAAAGTCACACATAAAATTTGATTAGGAAAAGCTTTCTTTTGATTAATAATATGAATTAATCTTGTGGTTAAAACTCTTGTTTTACCTGAACCCGCTCCGGCAACAATTAAGTTAGGACCCTCAGTACTATGGACAGCGTCTTTTTGTTCTTTGTTTAAACCGTTTATTAATTTATCTATATTATTCATAAGTTAGAATTTTTATTTATATACTACTTAGAAAAATAAAAAAAATGATAAATAAAATTTACAAAATAATTAACAACAAATTTTACAGATTTTTTAAATTTATTTTTTTTTTACGATACCTTTTTTTAATTTTTTTTGTCGCAATAGTGATGTTTGCAACAATTCCTCAATTTTTTGATTATAAAAAAAAAGAGTTTATTATTTCTTTAACTCTTAGCAATAATTTTGGAATAGATGTAGAAAAAATAGGGAGTATCAAATTTAAATCCTTTCCAATTCCTCACTTGCATTTAAACAATTTGACTGCAAATTACTTATCAGATGAAGCAAAACTAGACGTAGAAAATTTATTGATTTTTCCTAAATTAATAAGCATTTATAATTATGATAAATTTGAAGTAAGAAAAATAAAGTTATCCAATAGCCTTTTACAAACTGATATCAAAAAAATTAGTTTATTAGGAAAAAAATTCTTTGATATCAAACAAAAAATATTTTTTGAAGATTTAAATATTAAAATTAAAGAATCTAAAAATATTATTCTTGATATTGAAAAGGTAAACCTTTCAAATTATGGCTACGATAGAAATTTGATAAAAGGAAAGGTTTTTAAAAAAAATTTTAAAATAAAGTTAATAGATAATTTTAAAAATTTTAGTTTTATATTAGTAGACTCAGGAATATCAGCTACATTAAATTTGTTAGATAATGATTCAAGTGAACCTTATTCTGGAAGTTTAAAAGGAAGCATTTTAAAATCAAATTATAAGCTAGATTTTATCTATGCAGATAACTTAATAAAAATTAACAATTTCTTTTTTCGAGACAAAAAATTATCTTTTGACAGCAAAGGAGATATAAAACTATCACCTTTTTTTAAAATCAATTTAGTATCAGAAATAAAAAATTTTGATCAAAATATTTTAAAAAATATAAATGCATATAGAATCCCAGATATCGAAGCATTGATAAAAAAGTTAAATTTTGAAAAAAATATCATTTATAAATCAAAAATATTTAGTAGAGATTTAATTGATAGTTTAGATATTAAATCTAAATTAGCCTATGGTAGACTCAATATTTCAAAAAAAATGGCAATAACTGAAAGCAAGATAGATTGCTCGAGTGAAATTAACCTTTTAGAGGAATTTTCTGTTCTTGATTTTAGATGCACTTTAGATTCACCAAATAAAAAAAAATTGTTAAAAAAATTTGATATAGTTTATAAGAAAAAAAATGAGTTATTTTACTTAGATGTTAAAGGCAACCTAAATATTTCTAACAAAAAAATAAATTTTGACCATATTAAAGTGAATAATAATTATAATGCTACTGCAGAGGACTTAAAGTATTTCAAATCTACTTATGAACGTATTTTATTAAAAGATAATTTTTTAAGCATATTAAACTTGGAAAAATTAAAAAAGTTTGTTTTAGAAATATCTTAAATTATTTTGGCCTTGTCATTTTAATAGGTTTCATAATATTATCGTACTCTTTTTCATTAATAAGACCCGATTTAATAACCTCATGCTTTAGAGTGGTGCTATTTTTATAAGCAGCTTTTGCAATTTTTGCAGCTTTGTCATAGCCAATCTTTGGTGTTAAGGCTGTTACTAACATCAAAGAATTATCTAAAAGATATTTGATTCTTTTTTTATCAGCTTTAATTCCTTTTACACAGTAAAGTGCAAAAGTTTTTGCTGAATCACTCATAATTTCAATTGATTGTAAAATGTTATGAATTATTAAAGGTTTAAAAACATTTAACTCAAAATGTCCATGCGAACCTGCCATAGTAATACCGTTGTGATTACCTATAACTTTTACACAAACCATTGTCACCGCCTCAGATTGGGTAGGATTTATTTTTCCTGGCATAATGGAAGAACCAGGTTCATTAGATGGTAATATAAGTTCTCCATATCCCGCTCGAGGACCTGACCCAAGAAATCTAATATCATTTGCAATTTTCATAAGACAAACTGCTGTTGTATTGAGTGTTCCTGAAAAATTTACGATTTCATCATGAGCTGCTAATGCTGCAAATTTATTAGTAGAGGGTTTAAAAGGAAGTTTTGTTATATTACAAATTTCTTTAATAATTTTTTTATCAAAATTTTTACGTGTATTTAATCCAGTTCCTACTGCAGTTCCTCCTTGTGCTAAGAAATAAATCTCTTTTAAAGCAGATTCAATTCTTGTGATACATTTCTTCAATTGAGAGTGATAACCCGAAAATTCTTGACCTAATGTTAAAGGGGTTGCATCTTGCAGATGAGTTCTTCCAACTTTTACAATTTTGTTAAATTCTTTTGTTTTTTTAGCTAACTCTCTCTCTAAAATCTTTAAAGATGGTAAAAGTTTTTCTTTAGATTTTAAAGCTATCGCAATATGCATTGCTGTAGGAAATACGTCATTTGTTGATTGAGATTTATTTACATGATCATTTGGATGGACAGGTTTTTTAGTACCCATTTTACCACCCATCATTTGAATTGCTCTATTAGCAATTACCTCATTTACATTCATATTTGTTTGAGTACCAGACCCAGTCTGCCAAACTTTAAGTGGAAAGTGTTTATCATGTTTTCCTTTAATTACCTCATCAGCTGCTTTAATTATGTACTTACTTATTTTGGTTTCCAAATCTCTATTTCTTGTATTAACTATTGCAGCAGCTTTTTTAATTATTGCAATTGAGTGGATAACTAATGGTCTAACTAGAAAATCCCCAATATTAAAATATTTGTTTGATCTTTCTGTGGACGCTCCCCAAAACTTATCACCAGGTACTTTTATTTTTCCAATACTATCAAATTCAGTTCTGTATTTCATTATTGATTCTTTGATATAATACACCTTATTTAAAAATTAATAAATTATAAAGGGCAAGAAATGAGCAACTTTGAAAGAGTTAGAAAATTTATGGAAACTTTTGGCCAAGAAGTAAAGAAAAAAGCTGAATTTCCGAACGATAAAATCACATCATTGAGATATGATTTAATAAAAGAAGAACTTGAAGAATTAAGAGATGCATTAGAAAGAAAAGATATCAAAGAAGTTGCAGACGCCCTAACAGACATTTTATATGTCACATATGGTGCAGGCCATGCTTTTGGAATTAATTTAGATAAATGTTTTGAAGAAGTGCAAAATTCTAATATGAGCAAATTAGATGAGGATGGTAAGCCAATTTATAATGAAAAAGGCAAGGTTATGAAAGGACCAAATTATTTTAAACCTAATTTAAAGAAATTTGTAGCATGATGAAAAACAATTACCATTGGATTTTTTTAGGAATAGCTACTGGTATAGTTATTTATTTGATTGATAAATATATTTTTTAATTTTAAATAAAATAATGAAAGTAATTGACAATTTATTTGTCTACGGAACTCTTCAAAAAGGAAAACAACACGAAAATTTTTTAAATAATTTAAATGGTAGCTGGAAAAAAGGCTACATCTTTGGAGAACTTTTAAATATAAGTTCAGGTCCAGATTATGGCTATCCTGCTGTAAGATTAGATCCTAAAGGCTCAAAGATTTATGGGATGGTATTTCATTCAAAAGATTTAGAAAGCAATATAAAGAAAATTGATGAGTTCGAGGGTGATAACTATAAAAGAGTTATATCAAAAATATTTTTAGAAGACGGTTCTCAAATAGATTCATATTTATACGAATTAATTTGAAATCTAATTAGGCCGTTCTGTTGCCAGGTGGCCCATACCCCTATCAGTTATTAAGAGTTTGCCACAACCATTATTAATATAATTAATATAAATTCCATTTTGATTCCTTTGTTAAGAATATTATATATCAAGGGGCGTTCTGTTGCCAGGTGCCCCATACCCCGTAACTTAATTAACTAAGTTAATTAAGCTGCAAGTGCAAATTTTTGATTTGCATTTATAAATTAGCCCGTTACGTC
>MDTE01017888.1_pt1 | contig 24095 bp, 22 predicted proteins | sample 811231 | NCBI WGS metagenome assembly MDTE01 (sample SAMN05326651, study PRJNA326480) | marine metagenome | isolation source: seawater | place: Indian Ocean: Red Sea | collected 2010 | reverse complement strand
GCCGAAGGCGTGACTCGCAAACGTTGAAGCTTCTTCCAGACCAACCCGTCAATGAAGTTGTTTCGCGGCAATTGGTCATATGTCTTTTGTGGCACCACCCCCGGAAGAGGGATCGTCGACCGAAAGACAGCAATCTGCCCCATGTAGCGAGCCATGATCGCCGCTTCACCGAAGATCCCCTGTGCCGTGACCAGCCCGTTTTCGTTCACCCCGGCGATAGCGGCTTCATTCGATTGAAACTGGGTGTGCCGCGTCACATCCCGACGGCTGCCGTCACTGTAGTGAGCGATGACCTGGAGCTGTCGTGTCCCCTTGAGCGAGAGAATCTCCTGCTCGGGTTTCACGGTGATCTTCTGCAACCGTGAGGCGTCGGGAGTTCGGCGGGGCATTCCCGCCCGAATCCACGCCAACAAACGCTGATATTCCGGGCCGTCGGATTCAATCCGTTTCCCACCCCCATGAGGGTTCCGACCGGTCGGTTTGCTCAAAAGCAGACTGCGTGCAGGGTCGGCAGCGAACACTCGGCGACCCCGTCCCTCTTTAGTCAACGCATCAAAATCGAAATCGGCATCGAAGGCCAACAGGGACAGTTTGAAACCGTTCTGGCCAGCCTGCTTCCCGTGACACGAGCCTGCGTTGCACCCAAACCGAGTGAAGATAGGGAGAATGTCTCGCTCGAAATCGATCGGCACCGACTGCGGAGTTGCGGCGGCGGCATCGCTACACACGGCCGCCAGCAAAACAACGGAGATCAGTCTCAGGCGAGTCATCACGTCGTCAATCCGAGGTCCCAAACGACATCGTGGCATCAGCCACCAGTATCCGAACAGTATAGATCACATCCTCAAACGGCACCAAGATGATCCGGTCAACTCACACTCTCCCGACCATCCCCGCCTGGTTCTTCACCACCGTCAACGGGCCAGCACAACCGTACCGCCAATGGAAAGAATCCCAACACAACCAGGCTCGCCATCAACGGCCACGTCAGGATCTCTGCAGTCTCACCACGTGCCACCGCAGCCAAGGACGGCAATTGAGAGCCCGTCAAAACGATCAGGGATGTCGCCGGCAACATCCCGACCTGGCTGATCCAGTAGAAGGTCCAGATCCGGACTGCCGACAGTCCCATAACCAGGTTGACCAGAACAAAGGGCATCTGCGGCATCATTCGCAACGTGTACAGATAGACAGCGCCATTGCGATCAAATCTCGCCAGGACCCCCTGCCCCTTCACCCCCAGCCGCTTCAGCACGGATTCTCGCAACAGCGTCCGGGCTGCCATCATCGCCAGTGTCGCCCCGATTGTTGACCCGAAACTGACAACAAGCAGCGCGGACCAAAAACCGAGCAACCGCCCCAACGCCAGCGACAACACCGTCGCCACGGGGATCGACAATCCTGCGACAACGACATAGACCCCTAGCGCCGTCAGTCCAGCCGCGAATGCATTCTGAGCGACCCACCTCTCGAGCACCTCTTCACGCTCGATCAACCACGTCGCCACACGGCCTCCACCCGTGGACCAGACGCCTACCGCCACGAGGCCACCAAAGCCCAGCAACAGCCCCATTCTCAGCATCGCTCCCGATCGACTCGAGTCGGGTGCCGTCACCTCAGCCTCCCGGTAGACGTCACTCTCCGGCTCGCACATCGTAAATGTGCAACGAATCATTTTCGCGCAGATAGAGGTGACCGTTGGCCAACGCCGGATGGGACCAGCTGTCGTTCCCAACGCCAGGCAACCTCAACGTTCCGGTCAGCCGGAACCCATCAGGAGTGGCATCCACCAGGGCCACCACACCGTTGGAGTATCTCATGTAAAGGTTTCCGTCAGCAAAGAGCATTGCCGCCGACCCCGACCCGGGACCACGTCGTTTCCACAACACATCACCGGAATCCAACTCGATGCACGTTGGCAACCCGTTGTTGCTTCCGTGGCCTCCGTAAATATGTCCATCCACGTGCACAAACCCACCGTGATGATTTTGGAATTCACGCCCCCTCAGATGATATTCTTCGGCCATTTTGACTCCGCCGCGTCCGTCACCCGACAACGTCAACAACGCCGACCCGCAGTTGTAGCCATTGGAGGCGAACACCCGGTTCCCGACAGTCACAGGGGTGGGAATATTCGCTTGGGGAACGGCGATCTTGTTGTATCCCCACAGAAACTTTCCATCGGATGCACGAACCCCGATCACGCCGTGACCTATGAACTGGACGTAGATCCTCACTCCCCCCACCGTCAGGGCGACCGGAGAAGAAAACCCCGCACCGACACGCCCACGCGGTCCAAACGGCTTGACGGCACAGCTCCAGCGGGCCTTGCCGCTGATCTTGTCCAGCAAGACCATCGTGTGGTCAGCCCCACCAGGTGTCCCGACCACCGACTCGCCATCAACCAGTGGCGATTCGGCAAACCCTCGGCCATTTTGCAGCCGACCACCAAATTCAGCCGCAAAACTTCGTTTCCAGATGACCTTTCCATCTTCGGCCTGGAGGCAGTGCAGATTTCCGTCGGGATCCAGCGCGTAGACCCGGTCGCCGTCAATCGTGGGTGTCGACAGTGCCTTGCGACCGCTCTTCCCGATCTGCGTCGACCACAACCTGGTGCCGTCTTTTTCAGAGAAGCATCTGGCAAACACCGCCTGGCCATCCTTGCCAATTGTGACCACTCGCCCGGCGGCAATCACCTGGCTGGCGTACCCATTGCCCAGCCCTTTGACCGTCCGAACCAATCGCGGCCCCCCCTTGGGCCAACGTTGCAACAAACCGGTATCGGCGGAGATGCCGTTCCGAGCGGGACCTCGCCATTGCGGCCAATCGGCAGCGTCACTCGCTGCCGGGTTCACCACGATCAACACCAGCAGAGCGCATGCGATACGGTTCATTCCAACCACACCAGTAGGGACAACGTCTTCGGGCGGGGCCAGTATACGAGGGCCGATCCGAACATCACAACCGGCTCAAGAAGCCAGCTTCCCGGTTGTGCGGACTTGCCAGCGCGCCCTGGCATCGAGGATGCTGGCTGCCCCAACCCGCGTCAACATGAGCACACACCGATGCCACGTCTCGCCACAGCCCTTCTCGCCCTCCTGGCCACCACCGGCCAGTGCCTGTCCCAAAACGCCGACACACTGAAACCGGATCCGCTGGCGCAATCCGTGAAACTTCGACACGCCAATCGCTGGCGGGAGTTGTCACGTTTTGTCCCCGTGCGTTCAGCCGAATCGCCCGCCACAGCAACGTTCGCGACGTTGACCGACGACCACATCGACAAAGACGGCAGGATCAAGGCCGGTGTCCTCCAATCACTGACACGCCAGAAACACCTTGTCGGGGTCAGCCTGCGAAACACCGGGATCACCAATCCCGGCATTTCAGGGCTCCTGCCCCTGAAGAACCAACTGCAAGTCCTGGACCTTTACGGAACACGCATCGACGACAACTCTCTCAAGAACATCGGGGCATTGGTTGAACTGCGAGAACTCGACCTCGGGGTCACTCGGGTCAGTTCACCAGGCCTTGTCGCGTTGAAACCTCTAAAGAAGCTTCGAGTCCTCGAACTTTCCGGTCGTCGAATCAACGACTCCGCGACAACAGCCATCGCGTCCCTTCCCTCCCTGGTTCAACTCTCACTTCCGGGCACGCGAGTTACAGACAACGGAATGGCCGCCCTGGCCTCTTTGTCCCGACTGAAAGCCCTCGGACTTTCCGGCACCCGTATTGAAGGCAACTCTCTCGACAAATTGTCCGTGCTTCCGGACCTGGCGTGTCTCGACTTGGCCGACACCGACGTCACTGGTGATTCAATTGCCCGCCTGGCAGCTTTCCGCAAGCTGAAAGCCCTCAACCTGGAAAACTGCCCGTTGATCGTCGACGCTTCGACCGTCCACCTTGCCCGGCTGACATCCCTCCAGGGACTGGTGCTCCGAAAAACCGGTTTCGAGAAACAATCGATCACCGGCGCCGGCCTGGCACGGCTGACCACACTGTCCCAACTTCAGCATCTGAACCTCTCGGCAACGCGAGTCAATGACGCGACGATCGCCCCCCTCACCAAACTCACGAATCTCAGATCACTCGACCTTGGCCTCACAGGCCTGGGCAACGCCGGAATGGCCCAACTCGCCAAGCTGCCGCGACTCGAATCACTCACCGTGATCTACCAGGTGGGGTTCGGCGGCACCAACGTTACCGCAGACGGCCTGCAGCACCTCGCGGGGCACAAGACCCTCGCCAACCTGGACCTGACTGGCACGAAGATCGGGGACGCAGACCTGCCCAAATTCAAGGCCGTTGCCGGCCTGAAACAACTGACTATCTCAGGGACGGCCGTCACGGCCGCGGGCGCCAAACAACTGGCCACACAACTGCCCGGCTGTCGGATCATCCGCTAGTCGAACGGCACTCCCGAGATCTCAGCCACCTCCCGCAAATCCTCGACAACAGCTGCAACCAGTGGGATGCCGGACTCTCGACGGACCGACTCCGCCTCTCGCTCCGGATCACCGGGAATGATGGGACCATCGGTGCCCGGCGCCGGCTTGGTTTGCCGGAAGGTGCGGATCCAATCGTCGACCTGTCGTTTGAATTCGTCCGGATCGATAAAGGCGTCAATCCGCATCGCACCGAACAGGTGCCCCAGTCCGATGCCCACACGCCGCGGTGGCTCCTCGAACTCAGTAGTGAACACCGGCGCAAATGGCCCCCAGTTGGCCCCGCTCAGGACTCCCGACAACAGGTCGATCATCGCCCCCAGACAATACCCCTTGTGACCACCCTGTTCCCTTGTCGATCCCAGTGGCAACATCGCCCCGCCGTCGGCCATCTCGTTGGGTTCGGTTGTCGGCACCCCATCCCGATCGATTGCCCAACCCTCGGGAATTGACTTGTCCTCCCGGATCGCCATCTCGATTTTCCCGTAGGCTGCAGCCGGAGACGCCATGTCAATGACGATCGGCGGCTCCTCACAACCCGGAAACGCGATCGCGATGGGATTGGTGCCCAGCATTCGCTCGGCCCCCCACATGGGGGCGACAATCTTCGTGGTGTTGGTCATCGCCCAGCCCAACTGGTCGCGTTCGAGAGCCTCCAACACGTAGTAGCCGGCAATGCCAAAGTGGTTGCTGCCCCGAACAGCCACCCAGCCGGTCCCGACGGTTTCCGCCTTCTCCATGGCCAACCGGTTCGCCCATGGCCCCACGATCAACCCCAGACCGTTGTCGCCGTCGACCGTTGCCGTGCCGGGTGTTTCTCGAACAATCGTCATTTCTGGCGCCGGGTTGATCCGACCTTTGTCGAGCATCCGCGAATAAGCATGCAGTCGAGCAATGCCGTGGGAGTCAATCCCGCGGAGATCGGCCAGGGACAGGATCCTCGCTGCCTCCTCAGCATCAGCCGCTCTGACACCGAACTGTACGAAGACGCGTCTCGCGAATTCCTCCAGCCGGCCAGCGTCGAAGACTATTCCACCTGTTTCGCCCACGCCCATGCCCCTCGTTTCACTTACTCGATTCGTTCTACCAGCCGGTCCACGACCAGGGACCCGACATTCAGCGACGCTGTCGCGGCCGGCGAGGGCGCGTTGCCGACGTTGACGATCCTCGCATTGGGCTGAACCAGGAAGTCGTCGACAAGCGTCCCGTCCGGTGACAACGCCTGAGCACGAACACCGGCCGGTGCGGCCACCAGGTGTTCAGCCCGAATGGCCGGCAACAATCGCGACAGCGCCTTCACAAAAGCCTGCTTGCTGAAGGACCGCCACATTTCCCCCATCCCTGTCCGCCAGTGACGAGATGCCATTCTCAAAAAACCCATGTAGGTCAGAGATTCACAAAGGTCACGCAGATTGATATCCCGCTTGCGATACCCCTCGCGGGCAAACGCCAGAACTGCGTTTGGCCCACACTCGACACCTCCATGAATCATTCGAGTGAAATGAACACCCAGAAACGGAAACTTCGGATCGGGGGTCGGGTAAATCAGATTTCGGCACAGGTGCGTCGCCTCCGAGGTCAATTCGTAGTACTCCCCTCGAAACGGAACAATCTTCGCGTCCGGCCGCACACCGCCCATTCGGGTGACCCGGTCACAATGCAGTCCCGTACAGTTGACCAGCAAATCGCCGGCCACTTCTCCCTCGGTGGTTTCCACCACCACTTCCCGATCACTCTGGCGAATGGCACAAACCCGATGCCCAAAGCGAATCTCCGCCCCTCGCTGACTGATCAATTCAGCCAACTTTCGACACACCTCCCGGTAATCAACAATCCCCGCCTCCGGAACATGAATCGCCCGCAAACCTGCCGTGTGCGGTTCGAGTTCACCCAACCGTTCAGCCCCGATCATCTCGCACTGAACTCCGCTCGCCTGTCCGCGGTCAAATATCCGTTCCAGCGCCGGGAATTCGTTCTCGTCAACCGCAACAATCACCTTGCCGCAACGCTCGAAGGCGATTCCGTACTCCTTGCAGAACCTCTCCATCGCCAGTTTGCCCGCGCGGCAATTTTGTGCTTTCAAAGAGCCGGGCTTGTAATAAATGCCCGAATGAAGCACCCCGGAATTGTGACCGGTTTGATGTTCAGCAACATCGTGTTCTTTCTCCAGGATCACGACCCGTCGATCGGGATACCGCTCCAGGAACCGGTACGCGGTCGCCAGACCGACAATTCCACCACCGGCGATCACCAAATCCACGTGTGTCACGGCGTCCCTTCCTGTCTATTCGGCGGTCCCGCTGTGCGACGGTTCGAAGGCCATTTCATCACCTTCGGCATTCGCGTCCTCTCCCCGCACGCCACAAGCCGCACAGAGCGGATCCTCGCGACGATCGCACATCAGGGCCAATCCGCCGCAACTTCCCACAAGCCCTCGGCCGTTCAACAGAACACCGGCCGACAACCCGCACACCGCCAACACAACCAGTCCCAGGACAGGAACCCAGGTCCCCCACAAGCCACCACCGCCGTCGCCGGACAATGCCAAGAATTCGTCGGTCGCCTGCTCGTGGATGGTCGTTCCTGTCCGCGTCAACAGCAGCGCGGCCACACCGTGGCGCCGCGCGTGAGCCAGTCCGTTTTCCGGTCCCAGAACCATCAGTGTTGTCGCCAGCGCGTCGGCTGTCATACAGTCCGCGGCCACGACTGTCACGGCGGCCAAGTTGTGAGCAACCGGGTGCCCGGTCCGCGGGTCGATCGTATGCGAGAGCATCCGGCCGCCGACATTGCGTCTGTTTCGGTAGTCACCGGAAGTCGCAATCGACCGGGTATCACCACCGACTGCCAACACTTGCCGAACACGCCGCTGGCCGGCCACCGGCTCTTCAATGCCAATTCTCCAGGGACTGCCATCGGCCCGGTTCCCCTGAACACGCGTTTCCCCGCCGACCTCCACCAAGTATCCCGCAACTGCTATCGAATCCAGATAGATTCCTAACAGGTCAACGGCGTACCCCTTGGCGAGCGCAGAGAGATTGACGGTCACTTCGGGTTCACTTTTCCGTACCGACGGCGGGTCGGACCGCACCTCCAGTTTTTGCCATCCCACCCGTCGGATCGCTTCGGCCACTTGTTCCTCGGCCGGAATCTGCCGCTGACCGTCAGCACCAAACCCCCACAAGTCGACGAGCGGCGAGACCGTCACGTCGAAAGCCCCGCCGCTCTCATCCGCGATTTCCAACGCACGCCGCATCACCCGCATCGTGTCATGTGAAACCGGGAACCAGTCAGTCGACCTCGCAGAATTGAATCGACTGATCTCCGAGTCGTCCCGCCATGTCGACATCATCCCATCGACGCGTTCAAGCAGCCGCTGCAACTCGTCAGCCACAACCGAAACGGGCACCTCGTCGGTGTTGCCACGTGATCCGTGCCATGTGGCTGACCACGTGGTACCCATCGTCCGGCCATTGAGTGTTTCCGCAGCCGGCGCCACTTCCCCCTGGACCCACACAGGGCTCGTCAGAAGGACCACCGCAAAAGACGGGAACGCCATTGGACTCAACCGGAACATACGGTTTCTCATCGGTGGCACAGTCCCGGATAGCCGACTTACCGAGACTCCGGGTCCCCAGGCAAATCAGCCGCCGAAATCGTCGAATGCGATGTTCTCGGGCTCGACGCCCAGTTCGTCCAGCATCGCCAGCACCGCCTGTAGCATCAAGGGAGGCCCACAGATGTAGTACTCGCAATCCTCCGGGGCCGGATGATTCACCAGGTAGTTGTCCTGCACCACCTGGTGAATGAAACCGGTGTGCCCATCCCAGTTGTCTTCCGGCAACGGGTCGGACAACGCCACATGCCATTCGAAATTGTCATTCTCGGCCGCCAGGGCATCGAATTCCTCGACGTAAAACATTTCCCGAAGACTGCGAGCCCCATACCAGAAGGACACCTTCCGATCGGTATGCCGCTCCTTGAACAACTCGTAGATGTGACTCCGCAACGGAGCCATGCCGGCGCCGCCGCCGATATAGATCATCTCGTTCTGAGACTCCTTGATGAAGAACTCCCCGAACGGGCCCGAGATGGTCACAGCGTCGCCGGGTTTTCGATCAAAAATGTAGGATGACACTTGCCCCGGGGGAGTCCCTGCCGGAGACCGCGGGGGCGGTGACGCGACACGGACATTGAGCATGATGATGCCCTTTTCGCCGGGATAATTGGCCATCGAGTAGGCCCGCACGACCGTTTCGTCGACCTTGGAGTTGATGTCCCACAGGTTGAAACGATCCCAGTCCTCGTGATACTCCTCCTCGATGTCGAATGTCTTGTAGGCCAACTCGTGTGGAGGAACTTCGATCTGAATGAATCCGCCCGGCTTGAACCCCACCTCCTCGCCTTCCGGCAACTCCAGCACCAGTTCCTTGATGAAGGTCGCCACGTTGTGGTTGGAGCGGACACGACACTCCCACTTGCTGGTCTCAAAGACCTCCGGTGGAACGTCGACCTGCATGTCTTGCTTGACGGCGACCTGGCAACTGAGCCGCATGCCCTCACGAGCCTCTCGTTTGCTGATGTGTCCAGTCTCGGTAGCGAGAATGTCCCCACCGCCTTCGTGCACGTGCACTTTGCACTGGGCACATGTCCCACCTCCTCCACAGGCCGATGAGACGAAGACCCCGTTGTCGGCCAGGACATTCAACAATTTCCCGCCGGGCGACACTGTCAGCGTCTGTTGATCGTTGATGCATATCTGCACCTCGCCACCAGGCTCCAGACGAGCCCGAGCCGCCAGGATCACACCCACCAACGTCAGCACCACGCCGGTGAACACCGCGACTCCGAGAAGGATCTCCGTCACAGCAGGATCCCTCCAAAGGCCATGAAAGCCATTGCCATCAGCCCCACCGTGATGAACGTGATCCCCAACCCACGCAGGCCTGGAGGAACATCACTGTACTTCATTTTCTCACGGATCCCCGCCAGAGCCATGATCGCCATAGCCCACCCGATCCCCGACCCGATGCCGTACACGACGCTCTCGGCGAACTGGTAATCCCGCTCGACCATGAAAAGCGTTCCGCCCAGGATGGCGCAATTGACGGTGATCAACGGCAGAAAGATTCCCAACTCGTTGTAGAGCGTGGGAAAGTACCGATCGAGTGTCATCTCCAGGATCTGCACCATCGCCGCGATCACGCCAATGAAACTGATCAAACCGACAAATGTCAGATCCACGGACGCATCAACCCCCAGCCACGCCAGGGCCCCCGGTTTCAGCAGCAGATTGTAGATCAGATTGTTGACCGGAACGGTGATTCCCTGGATCACGATCACCGCGATCCCCAGTCCGATAGCTGTCCGGACTTCCTTGGAAATCGCCAGGAACGTGCACATGCCCAGGAAAAAGGCCAAGGCCAGATTCTCGATAAACACAGCCTTCAGCAGCAGGCTCAGATAGTGTTCGAAGCCCATTCCCGCTTAGCTCCCTTCCACCTGTTCAGGCTTCCATGTCCGAAGGGCCCAGATGGTCAGGCCAATCAGGAAGAAAGCGCTCGGCGGCAGCAACAACAGTCCGTTGGCCTCAAACCAACCACCTTCGGTGGTCAGAGGAAGCACCGTGACGCCGTACAACTTGCCGCTGCCGAACAACTCGCGGACGAACGCAACCAGCAGCAGGATCAGGCTGTACCCCAAACCGTTCCCCAACCCATCCATGAAACTCACCGCGACACCGTTCTTCATCGCAAATCCCTCGGCCCTCCCCATCACGATGCAGTTGGTGATGATCAGGCCGACAAACACCGACAACTGCTGGCTGACCGAAAAGGCGTACGCCTGGATTACCTGGTCGACGACGATCACCAGAGAGGCGATGATTGTCATTTGCACGATGATGCGAATTCGGCTGGGAATCTGGCTGCGGATCAGCGACACCGAGGCGTTGGAACAGGCGACCACAAAAATCACCGCCGCGCACATCACCAGCGTCGGCTTCAACTGGGTCGTCACCGCCAACGCGCTGCAGATCCCGAGCACCTGGAGTGCAATCGGATTGTTGTCAAACAACGGATCGATCAGGACGTCACGAGGTTTCGGTTCAGCCACCGGCACCTCCTCTGCCGGCTCTGCCAGCGCTGAGGACTGCGGACGCCCGCTTCCTCAGGTAATTCCCATAACCGTCGCTCCCCAGCCAGAACTTCAACATCCGCGACACCCCCGTCGAGGTGATCGTCGCCCCGGTCAGAGCATCGACATCAAAGTCGCCAACGGGATTCTTGGTCACCTGCAATTTGACATTCCACTCGGCGTCAAAAACACGCCGGCCCGGCCACTTGGCCTTCCAGGTCGGGTTGTCCACCTCACCGCCCAGGCCCGGTGTCTCACCATGTTCGTAATAGGTCAGACCGCGGACGGTCGTTTCTGCCGGACCACGTGCTAACGCCTTGGCATCGATTGCCAGAAACCCCTTCAACGTCGACCACAGTCCATAACCCCGAATTGGCAAAACGATCGTCTCCACAGCAACCCCCTCGTGGTCATCCCTGACGACGTATACCCAACCGACATCCTCGCGGGCCTTGATCCCGGCGAGATCCCGCTTCGGATTCTGGCGAAGATCCAGCTTCGGTTCTCGTCCCGGATTCTTGGCAGCTTTCACCTGGTCATAGTCCCGTTCCGCGTCAGTCGTCGGCACGGTCTCTCCGTCTTGGAGATCCACCCGAAAACTCTCGACATGTTCCTCAAAATACTCCGCAATGCCGGCAACGTTTCGGCTGCTATAGAATTCCGCGAACGAGCCCTCGTCGGGAAGTTCCAAGGGAAATGCCGCCATCAGGATGTTTCGCCGCCGGGAATCGGCCACGTTCTCCTCCTGAAGATCTCTCAGAAGCACGGCCGCACCCGACACAAGGAACGAGCAGACCAGGCACAACACCAATGACACCGTGAAGGTGTGACGATTTGTTTCACTCGGCATCCTCGCCTCCCCGTTTCTGGCGGCGACGGATGTTGGACTGCAACACGAAATAATCGATCAGCGGAGCAAAGATGTTGCCGAACAGGATGGCCAGCATGATCCCTTCGGGGTAGGCCGGATTGATCACTCGGACCAGGATGGTCATGAACCCGATCAAAGCCCCGTAATACCACTGGCCCGTTCTGGTCATAGCGGCAGACACCGGGTCTGTCGCCATGAAGACGGTCCCGAAAGCGAAACCGCCGACCACCCAATGCCAGTGCACCGGCAAAGCAAACAACGGGTTGCTTTCACTGCCAATCTGGTTGAGCAGCAACGTCCACGCGGACGCAGAAACGAACAACGAGAGCATGATCCGCCACGACCCGATGCCTGTCCCGATCAGCACCACCGCACCAAACAGGCACGCCAGGGCAGACGTTTCGCCCATCGAGCCAGCCGTCACGCCCAGGAAACTGTCCCACCAGTCCCAACCGCCAACCTGTGCGACGGCCGCGGACACGTCCACAGCGGCCAGTTCCCCCAGTGGAGTCGCCGCCGAGTGACCATCCACGGCCACCCACACGCGATCTCCCACCATCGACGTCGCGTTGTTGAAATACAGGAACGCCCTGGCCGTCAGCGCCGGGTTGAGGAAGTTCCGACCACTGCCCCCAAACACCTCTTTTCCGATCACGACCCCAAAACTCGTTCCCAGCGCGACCTGCCACAACGGGATCGACGGTGGCAGCGTCAGAGGCAACAGCATCCCGCTGACCAGCATGCCTTCGTTGAGTTCGTGTCGCCGCACAATACAGAACACCAGTTCCCATCCGCCGCCAACCAAATTGCAGACCACGTAGACCGGCAGAAAATACAAGCCCCCGTGAACCACATTCGCCAGAAACGAGTTCGGGTCAAACGACAAACCCAGCCCCAACAGCACGGCGCCTCGCCACTGCTGAGCTGCCGCCTCGGCAAGCAATGCGTCACCCGAGAGTACGCTGTTGGCCTGAAACCCGGTGTTCCAGAGCGCCATTGCCACGCACGGCAACAATGCCACGATCACCGTGCTCATCATCCGTTTTGTGTCGAGAGAATCCCGGAGATGCGTCTTCCCACCGGTGACTGAGCCCGGAGAAAACAGGAAGCTGTCGACCCCCTCATAGAGTGGATACAGACGCTCCCACTTCCCCCCCTTTTCGAAGTGGGGGTGCAGCGAGTCCAGAATGCGACGAACGGCTCTCATGATGGTAGGGGCGTCAGCCCTCGCGTCGTATCTCGTCCAGGTTCTGTCTCAGTAGTGTCCCGTAGTCGTACTTGCCCGGACACACATAAGTGCACAGTGCCAGATCCTCTTCATCCAGCTCCAGCGCACCCAGCAAACGGGCCTGCTCGGTGTCTCCGACCACCAGCGCACGGAGCAGGTAAGTGGGAATCACGTCCAGGGGCATCACTCTCTCATAGGTCCCGATCGGAACCATCGATCGGTCACCACCGTTCAGCGACGTATTGAAGCGATATCGTTCCGGCGGCGAACGCCGTCCCAGCATTCGTTCGAAAGCAAAAAGGGCCGACCCCAGAAAGGCCCGCGTGACAGAAAACTTGTCCCGCCCAGGCCGTTGCCAGCCGAGCCACTCGCGTTCAACAGCTTCCGGCAGCAGGGAAATCTGACCGTGATACCGTCCCAGGTAGGCGGTCGTTTCCGTTGCCGACCGGCCGGCAAGAACCGAACCCGAAACGACACGAACCGCCTCTCCGACAGTCTCCCCCTCAACCAGTTCGTCGAGAGAACAACCCCACCTGGTCTTCACCAGCCGCGGGCGACCTGCAGAAGGTCCGCACAGAGCGACCACCCGGTCGCAGTCCAATGTGCCGGATGCGAACAACCGACCTATCGACACCACGTCCTGGTAGCCAACATGCCAGGCGATCCGCCGCTCGTTGACCGGCCACAGGAAGTGCATGTGTGTTCCCGGAAGGCCGGCCGGATGGGGTCCCGAGAATGTCTCGTGCACAACCCCCGGAACACTCGTCCCGGGCACATCCGCTCCTGCGGCAGTGACCAGATAAACCGTAGCATCGTCCAGCTGGCGCAGCACCCGAAGCCCCTGCACGAATTCGGCCTGCTGTCCAGCCAGGACAACCGCCGGATCAGCAGCCAGTGGATTGGTATCAATCGCGGTGACAAACACCGCGGCCGGCACACTGTCGACCGGCGGAACGATACTGAACGGTCGCTGCCGAAAAGCGGTCCACAACCCCGAATCAACCAACTTCTGACGGACATCTTCGGCAGAAAGCCCCTCGATTTCGGTTTCGGCCACTGCACCGAACTGTTCAGCCGGCTCGTTTTCGGCAGCGGACGTCTCGATCACCAGCGACTCAAATGCACGCTTCGCCCCACGGTTGATCTCGACGACCGTCCCTGCCGCCGGTGCGGTGAACACGACACCCGGATTCTTGCGATCGGTGAACAGGCGACTACCGCGCTTGACCGAATCGCCGACGGAGACTTCCAGTGACGGCTTCATGCCGACAAAGTCTTCACCGACGACCGCTGTGCGTCGCGTCAGCGGCGCTGCCGTCACTTCCTGGACGGGCGCTCCGGTAATCGGCAGGTCCAGACCCTGCTTGATCGGAATCATCCAGCCAACAGTCCTTCACCAGCCGGGTCGATCCACTTCCGGGTGGCCACCACGCGTGGCAGATCGAATGCGAAATTTTGTCAGGCGGTATCTTACCGTCCGCAGCGAAAATTTGCAGTCCGTCGCTTAACAGGAAACGCCACTTTCCAAACCAAACCCCAGGCGAATTATTCTTGCGTTGAAAACTGCACTTCGCGACAATCGGTGTTGACCCAGCCGGTGGCCACGGTCTGGCCGGCGGCCTCATTCCAAACATCTCCTCGCTGGTTTTCAGGGAGGATTTTTTCTTTGTTTTCGGTAGGAGTCAGTCATGTTTCGTCCAGTGCGGCCGGCTCGTTCGGAGACGCATTCTCGCCGGGCATTCACGCTGATTGAACTGCTGGTTGTCATCGCGATCATCGCCATCCTGATTGCGATGCTTCTGCCAGCAGTACAGCAGGCTCGCGAGGCCGCAAGGCGAGTTCAGTGCAAAAACCGACTGAAACAGATTGCCCTGGCTGCCCAGACCTTCCACGAACAACGGAACACTCTGCCACCGGGCTACCTCGGCCCCGTGCCCGTCGGCTCTCGCAACAACAATACCAACATCAGCACGTTCCAGCAGATCGGCGTGATCGTCTACTTGCTGCCGCACATGGAGCAGTCGTCACTGGAGAAACAGGTTCGCGTCCTGAAACTCCTCAACAAAACGGGGCCCTCCTGGTGGCGAGATACGGTTAGCTGGCAGACAGCCCACTACAAGATTCCGGCGCTCCTCTGCCCCTCTGCCAACCCCTACGGGAACGAGTTGGGAACCAGCGCAACAACCAATACCTTCGGGCCTCCCGGGGGCAACTGGGGCACTCTGGAACTGTGGTATTTCCCACACCCTTGGGGCACCAATCTCGGCCGCACCAACTACGTCGGTTGTTCCGGAGTCCTCGGAATGGTGCCGGTCGACAACGGGTGGTACAAGTACCACGGCGCGCTGGGCAACCGGACGAAATTCAAGATCAGCGAAATCGAAGATGGCTCCAGTTACACGTTGCTCTTCGGTGAGCACACCGGTGGCATTCACGTCATCAGCGACCGAGACCGCCACCTTTTCTCACACTCCTGGATCGGTACCGGAACCATGCCGGTGGCTTGGGGACTGGAAGGCAAGGAGTGGTACCGCTTCAGCAGTGAGCACAACGACCAGGTCAACTTCGCTATGGCCGACGGCAGTGTTCAGACAATCAACGTCAACATCGATGTCTGGAAGTACCGTTACCACGGCGGGATGGAAGAACGCGGGGGCACAGAAGGACTCTAGAACTCCTCAACCACCTGGATGCCACCGTCTCATTCTCCTTCAATTCACGAGTTTGTCATGAAATTGTTCCACGTCGCCCTCCTCCTGTCGGCCCTCCTGTTGCCTCTCACCGGCTGCGGTGGCCCAGCTCCCGGCGACGTCGAGGCCCCCACAGATGTCGCGGAACAGCCCGACGGCGCATTTTCCGGTGGCAAAAACGACCTGATCGAAACCGACGACGGCAAGGCGGCCCTGACAGCTCCTCCCATCGACCTCGGTACTGAAGGCCCCTAGGGGCCCACACCCGACCGACCTGCCACAACGCATCCGCCCCCCCTGCCGGGGCCCGATCATCGCTCGCGTCGGCGTCGCGGCAGCATGTGGACAGCTCGCCCCGACGCGTGTTCCGCGGCCTCACAAATTGTCTCCGACAACGTCGGGTGAGGGTGTATCGCTGCCGCCATTTCCTCTGTGGTCAAACCCTGGGAAATCGCCAAAACCGCTTCGGCGATCAATTCGCCGGCCCCGACTCCCACCACCCCGGCACCAAGGACACAGCCGGTTTCGGGATCGATCACAAGTTTCGTGAGGCCATCAGGCCGTCCCGAAGCTTGGGCTCTTCCGGAAGCTGCCCACGGGAACCGGGACACCAGCACCTTTTGGCCGGCCTCACGAGCATCGGTCTCCGTCAACCCACACCATGCCACCTCGGGATCAGTGAAAGCCACTGCCGGAACCAGCATGTCGGCGGGCGTTTCCGCTTCTGGTCCCGTTTCCCCCAAAGCCGAGACCACTCGCCTCGCATCGCGCGTGGCCCTGTGGGCCAACATGGCGCCACCACAGACATCCCCCACCGCAAGGACATGATCACAACTGGTCCGCCCCACAGCATCAACAACCACCTCACCCTTCGCCCCCACCCGGACACCTGCCGCTTCCAGGCCCAACCCCTCACTGTTGGGCCGCCGACCAACCGCCACGAGCACCCGGTCGAAACTCTCGGTGGCCGCCCCCTGTTCCTCACTGACCATCACGGCAGTGACTCGGCCGTCCTCTAACGACAAGCGTTCAACGGATGTGTTGAGCCGAATCGACTCAAATCGCTCCGCCAGGCTTCGACTCAACGGTCGAACCAGGTCACCGTCGACCCCCGGCAAGAGTGCCCCGGCCATCTCAACAACCGTTACGCGTGCCCCCAAAGCGGCATACACCGTGCCCATTTCCAGGCCAATATATCCGCCACCCACAACCAACAACCGGTCCGGCACATCGGGCAACCCAAGTGCTTCGGCCGAATCCATCACCAGCGGGCTTTCCACAGCCAGCGACTTAGGCCACACCGGCAACGATCCGGTAGCCAGGATCAGTTGATCAAAACTCAAACGGCTGGTTTCGCCGTTTGCCGCGGTCAGTTCCAGGGTATGTTCATCGAGCAACGTCCCTCGTGCGACGACCGTACGGACAGAACGCGCGGCCGCAAGCTGGCCCACTCCTCCGCCAAGGCTGGCGACAACTTCGTCCTTCCACACCCGCAAACGTTCCAGATCAATGTCGGGCTGGGCGAACCTCACTCCTGCGGCAGACACCTCCGCTGCTTCAGTGATCACTCTCGCCACATGCAGCAACGCCTTGGAGGGAATGCAACCGCTTCGCAGGCACGTCCCGCCGGGCACCGCACCATCATCGACAAGCGTCACGTCGTGACCGGCATCAGCGGCCATGAACGCAGCCGGGTATCCGCCGGGACCGCCTCCCAGCACCACCAACTGCGAATGCTGCGGCTGATTTGCGTCCATCGGACTCCTCCCTGAACCCTCCGACCGCGACGATCAAACGCTGTGGAGCGGACCCATCCGGCCGTTTTGCGTCCGGTCGCAGCCCTTATCGGAGACCGGCGAGTTCCTGCAACAACTGCCAGTTGCCCAGGCGATCCCGCCGGGCCATCTCCAAGGTCTCCGAGGGGTTGCCGTCGCGGTCAAAGTGCTTGGAGAATCGGCCTTCGCTTCGACAGAAATCGATGAAGTCGACGACTTCTCCAGTTTTCGGATTGGTCCACCAATCCTTCTTCATCGCCGGATTCCCCTGCAGACTGAGTCGTTCGCGAAGCGTGTCACCCTTGTCAGGATCGTGTACCAGGAGTGGAAATGCCCGGGTGTCAACGGCCATCCTCGCCTGGTCCATTGCCATGTTGTCCGCCACGCCGTGTTCCGGCTGACAGGTGGTAAAGCAGTTGATCAGTGACGGTCCATCGAACGCCATCGCTGACAGCACGGCCTTGTAGAAGTGGTTGACATGGGCACAGGTCGTTTGAGCGACGAACGTCCGGGGATGCATCATCGCGATCTGTGCGATCTCCTTGCGGAGTTCCTGTTTTCCACCGATCTCCTTGCCGTGAAGGCTCATCTTGGTGTTCTGACCCGTGTATGTGCTCGTGGAAGCCTGGCCACCGGTGTTTGAGTAGACCTGGGTATCGAGAACAAAGACGTTGATGTTCATTCCCGAGGCGAGCATTCTCGACAGAGACTGGAACCCGATGTCGAACATCGCCCCATCCCCACCGATACACCACAGTGGGTAATCGCCCCAGCCCAACTGGTCCCACCGAGTCCGAACCCCCATAGCATCGGCGGGTGCGTTTTCGAAAAGTGAGTTGGTCCAGGGAACAAGATACGGATTGTATGGGTAGGTGGACGTGTAGACCGTGTTACAGCCGGTTGCCGCAACAATGCCCCAGCGGTCACCGTATTTTGCACCGGTCGCAGCGCACATCATCCGCAACGCGGTCCCCTCGCCGCACCCGGCACAACTGCCCGCGCCCCCGACGTAGATGTAGGACTCTTCCTTGAGCATCATGTCGATCAAGACGTTCTCGTTGACATATGAGTCGTCGGACGGGCCCACTTCCTTGAACAGGCGATGCGACTTTCGAATTGTCGTCATCACTTCCTCGGATTTCGGCACCATCTTCAACGCCTTGTCATCGCAGACAGTCACGCACTCGGCACACCCCTTGCACTTGCTCGGATCGATGATGATCGAGAACCGGCCGCCCTCCTTGCCCTTCTTCTGCGGTCCGTCGTAAAACTTCCGGGTCTTGGCCCACTGGGCCTCAAACATCTCGCGGTCATCACCGTCTTCGATCTTCTCCAACTGCGTTCCGAGATCACTTTCGGCCAGCACCTTGCCCAGGATCGCCGTGTCCGGGCACTCGGTCACGCAATCCATGCACGCTGTGCAGTTCTCGGTGATGTAGATCGGGATCTCTGGCGCGACGTAGCTGAAATCCCTCAACGTCGCCGTGCCGGCGGGGATCACCGAACGGGCAACCGACAAGTCAGCCGGCAGTCCCTTTTCGGCGACGCCGTCCTCGTAACCCTTGATGATCCGCTCGTTGAAGTCCTCTACGTCCAGCACGGGCAGGTCCACCGGAACGAATTCCGAGTCCACAAGTGTCCCGTAACTGTTGTTGTTGAAGGGATCCCGCTCATTGGCGTCGTTGATCGAAACCTTACCGTCTGCTGTCGCCATGCGCCCTGTCCTCGTATGTGATTCCCCGGGCCTGCCGGAGAACTAGCTGAATCGCCTTGTTTTGTCTCGAAAAGAACCGTGGCCGGTCAGGGAGTTCCATTCCCACCCTGAATCAGTTCCTGCGGGATTTCCTGCATCTCGCTGTACCCACGTTTCACACAAGTCAGGTTGTCCTGGACAACCTGCTCGCCTCGCTTGCCGAAATACTTCCGCAAGGCCTTTTCAACTCCCGCGTAGACTTCCTCGTCGTCCATGCCGCTGTCGGTGGCATACGGAGTCAACTTCAGGAATGCGCCCAACAGAACGATGCCCTGCATTCGCATTTCCAGGTCGGCAACCGAGGCCACTTCGCGGGCAATACTCACCATGTCGGTGAAAAACACCCGCAAAGAGTTCTCACGAATCGTCGTCTTTTGGTGTTCCGGAATCCTCGCCCACACGTCGGACGGATCTTCGTAGGCGCTTTGCATGAAGATCGAACCGTTTTCGACCATCCCCTTCAAAGGAAATCCGCTATCAAGCGCCGTGGTGTCGTTGAGCACCACCAGGTTGACGTATTCCAGTTCGCTGTGGGAGAAGATGTGCGAGTCGGCAATCGTCAGATAATAGGTGGTCGGCAGCCCCTTCTTCTCGGACCCGTACTTCGGGTACGCCTGAACGTCCTTGCCGAAAACCTGTCCGGCAATCGTCGCGATCACCTTGTTGGAGGTAACCGAGCCGAACCCGCCAACCGAGTGGCCTCGCATCGAGAACGCCCCGACCGGCCGCAGATCCGGATCGTCGGTGTTCTCCAACGCCAGGGCGTGCTGGATGCCGACCACAAAGTAATCTTGGCCGTCGTTGATCATGTTGTCAAAAATCGCATTGATGTCGCCAGGGCGGACATCGCGACTGCCCAAGCCGGCCGCACCGTGGTAGATCCGCGGACAACTGTCGATCTTCTGATGCCCCATCTGGCCGGCCATCGCATCGCAGAAGGCGGCCTTGATCTCGCGGGTCAGGTGATTGCCAGTCGTCGAGAGTGGATCATCCATGCGTTCGATCACTGAAATCGCCACGCAATCCTTCAGGGCTTCAACGAGTTGATGAGCCGGAAACGGCCGGAAGCAGTAAATGTTCAGACACCCCGCCTTGATGCCCTTTTCATCCCGCAGGTAATCGATCGTCGTCTGGGCCGTCTCCATGTACGAGCCAATACCGACAAGGATGTACTCCGCGTCGTCACACCTGTAAGCGTCCAGGAAACCGTACTTGCGGCCGGTCTTGGCATAGAACTCCTCAAACGCATCCTCAAGATGCTCCTCGACGGTGTCGTAGTACCACCGCTGGGCAATCTTGCCCTTCATGTACGAGTCCTGATTCTGAACGACCCCGGACATCAACGGATTGTCCGGATCCATCAGGTTATTCAATTTTTCCTCGGGCTTCCCGATGTACTCCTTCATGAACTCCGGTTCACACAGCAGCACGCTCTCCACGGTGTGTGTCGTCAGAAAACCGTCCTGAACGCTCATGAACGGCACCTCCGACGCTTCGGCGACACGACGGGCAATCAGGCAGAGGTCACCGGCCTCCTGTGCGTTGCGAGCAAACAGAATCCCCCAGTTGACGTCGGCAACGGCCATCACGTCATCATGGCCAGCGTGCACATTCAGGCTGTGACTGGTCAGAGCACGGGCACCGATATTGAAGACCACCGGCAACCGTTTTCCGGCAATCGTGTACAGCACCTCCTTCATCAACACCAGGCCCTGGCCTGACGTGAAGTTGGTGACTCGCCCACCGGCTGCCGCAAACCCCTCACAGAATGTTGCCGAAGAATGCTCGCTCTCGGGTTCCACGAACACCAACTGGTCACCCCAGAGGTTCGGGATCCCGTTCTGCACCGCAGCGTTGAATCCGCTCCCCATCGTCGTCGAACTGGTGATCGGAAACGCACCGGACCCCTGGCAGACCTTGGTCTCGACCCACACGACCGCCTCGGCCCCATCGCAGGTCACCGGAATCCCCGGATACTGGAACTTCTGCTCCGACTCATCGGAAACCGGAGTCTGTGTGCCGTCGAGAGTTCCTGTCGCCATCGAGTCACCACTTGTATGCAGCCAGATCACCACCCCGGCCAACGGCCCAAACCGGCCGGAGACCAACGAAAACTGCATTATGGCAGGTGTCCCGACTTGCGGCAATCCCCGTCTGCTCGCCCCGCCCCACGCCGAAAACTCCACAAACGCCCAACAGGGCTTGCCGACCAACGGTCCGCCATTCAGAATCGCGAAAGGCAAGGCCATTGCGACGTTGCCCCGGCCACCAATTTCGATCCATTTCACCTATGCCTCCTCGAGTCGCCACCGTGGATGTCCTCCTCGACCAACAGCAAATGACGGTCGATGACCTCTCCGAACAGGCCAACATGCCATTGGACCGCGCCGAAGCGATCGCTCTCGGACGATGGACCCCAGCGCCGGCCGAAAGACAACGAATTGCCGCCGCGTTCGGCGTCAAGATCGAAGACGTCAGTTGGGGGCACACCATGGATCCTCGCAACGTCCGCTACCGTCAGTTTGGACTGCAGGAAGAAATCTGATGCCATCTCGCAGCGTGGCGGAGCTCTGTGAAGAACGGTCCCTTACGGTCGACCAACTGACAGACCTCTGTGGACTGGACCCGCATCGCGTACTTGCCATCATGCTCGCCCGATGGACACCGTCGCCGAAAGAACGCGACGCAATCGCCACGGCCCTCGACGTCGCCATCGCCGACATCACCTGGGGACACAAGACGCCGATCCAGCACATCTACGGGCAAGGCCCCGGTTGACACCGGTCCACCTTTTCCTGGCCTACATCACCCGATCGACACCCCAGGCATAACGTTTCCCGGTCGGAAACTCCTTGTATTCCCGGGCAAACGCGTTCCCGATGCTGTCTTTGCGATACACCGCATTGACCGCGTCCAGCAATTCGGTGATCTCCTCGGACTCGTATCCGATTTCTCGCACTTCGAACCAGTCGTCATTCACGTCAAAGACTCCGAAGCGATCGGGCCAGACGTGAACCTTTCGCGGGACACTCAATTCGGAGCGGATCCGTTTCAGGAACACCAAGGCGTCGTCGAGTGTTCCAGAGGAAAAGTTGTGACTGGCCATCGGCTCCGTCATCTCTCACCTCTCCCGCGCGGCTTGACGCTGACCAAGGTTTTGACTAATCAAAACCTTGGTTGTCGCGTTCATTTGTCTGTTTTCCAGCAGGCTGCCGACGCCACCGCCAGCGCCCCAAGTCCGCCTGATCATGGCCGGAGGATCCCTCATGTCAACCCGCTGCATGCTCCTGCTCACCACCCTCACCCTGGGTTCACTGGCCAGCACCGGTTGCAACGACACCCCCAAAGATAACAGTGCCGACGACGGGGCAACGAGCACGCCAACCGACACCGCCAAGGCGCCCTACAAAATCGTCACCACGTGCGGAATGGTCACCGACATCGTCAGGACGATTGCCGGCGACCGCGGGACCGTCGAAGGCCTGATGGGTGAACGTGTCGACCCTCACATGTACAAGCCCACTCGCAACGACCAGAAGAAACTGCTGGAAGCCGACATCATCTTCTATTCCGGACTGATGCTGGAGGGTCGCATGAGTGACACCTTCACCCGCGCCGGGCGAGGCGGCAAGCCGGTGTACGCGGTCACCGAGAAGATCGGCCACGATTACCTTCGTGAGCCCCCGGAATTCCAGGGGCACTGGGACCCCCATGTCTGGATGGACATCACCGCATGGAGCCAGTGCGTCGACGTCGTCACTTCGGCGTTGTCCGACTTCGACCCGCCACATGCCACCGCCTACAAGAGCCGATCGCAGGAGTACCAGGCGAAACTGAGAGAAATGGACGAATACGTCCGCAAGACAATTGCCACCATCCCCCAAGACCGGAGATGGCTGATCACTGCCCACGACGCCTTCGGGTATTTCTCCCGCGCGTACGACATTCCGGTCAAGAGCGTCCAGGGTATTTCCACCGAATCCGAGGCCGCCGTCGACGACATCAACGATCTCGTCTCGTTCATTGTCGAAAACGAAATCACCGCCATCTTTGTCGAATCCAGTGTGAACCCCAAGAACATCCAGGCCATCGTCGAGGGCTGCAAACAAAAACAATGGAACGTTCGGATCGGTGGAGAGTTGTTCACCGACGCGATGGGCCCCCCCGGCACCTACACCGGGACCTACCTGGGAATGATGGATCACAACGCCACGATCATTGCGCGTGCGTTGGGAGGCGAAGCACCAGAAACCGGAAAGCACGGAAAGCTCCAGGGCCACGTCGCCAAAGAGTGACTCGAACATCTCGACTGTTTCAGATCGCCGCACATCCGCACCGGGAGCCATCAAGTGACCGACGGCCCACCACCCGGAACACCTTCCCCCGACCTCCCGGAGCCACTCCCTGACGGGACCGCCACGCACCCCAGTTCAGCACCTCTGGCCATTCACGACATGACCGTGGCCTATCACAGGCGCCCGGTCCTCTGGGACATTGATTACGACGCTCCTCCCGGCCAACTGACCGCCATCGTGGGGCCCAACGGCTCGGGAAAAACAACTCTGATCAAAGCCGCCGTCGACCTTGTTCCCCGCGCCTCCGGCGACGTCCGCTTCTTCGGCTCGGCCTACCACAAGGTCCGCCACCGTGTCGGCTATGTTCCCCAGCGAGGCAGCGTCGATTGGGACTTTCCGGTCAACGCGCTCGACGTGGTCGCAATGGGGCTCTACAAGCAGATTGGCTGGCTTCGTCCGGTCACCCGTCGATACCGGGACAAGGCCATGCACTACCTCGAACGTGTAGGCATGGCCGACTACGCCAAACGTCAGATCAGCCAACTCTCCGGTGGGCAGCAACAGCGAGTCTTCCTCGCTCGCGCCCTTTCACAGCAGGCCGACGTCTACCTGATGGACGAGCCATTTGTCGGTGTGGATGCAGCGACCGAACGCGCCATCGTCATCATCCTCCAGGAACTTCGTGAAGCCGGAAAAGCTGCACTGGTCGTCCACCACGATCTCCAGACAGTGCCCGAGTATTTCGACCACGTCCTGCTGCTGAACATGCGATTGGTGGCCACCGGCCCCATCACGGAAGTTTTCACCCCCGAAAACCTGAGGGCCACTTACGGAGGCAAACTGGCCCTGCTCGACCAGGTCGGCCACCGCATGACGCTCAACCAGGGACGATCATGAGCTCACTGCGTC
>MDTE01103762.1_pt1 | contig 24109 bp, 20 predicted proteins | sample 811231 | NCBI WGS metagenome assembly MDTE01 (sample SAMN05326651, study PRJNA326480) | marine metagenome | isolation source: seawater | place: Indian Ocean: Red Sea | collected 2010 | reverse complement strand
TGGCAATTAGCCCGTTTCTCAAGGACCAGAATGCACGGCCGTGTTGTAGCGATCACCGGAAGCGCTGGGAAGACGACAGCACGGAGTTGGTTGGAACAGTTATTGAGCGCTCAAGCACTTACCCACGCTTCAGTGGGTAGCTACAATAATCACTGGGGTGTGCCCCTTTCTCTGGCGCGCATGCCGGAGCAGGCAAAATATGGTGTGTTTGAAGTTGGGATGAACCACGCAGGAGAAATTGCGCCGCTCAGTGAGCTAGTCAAACCTAATGTGGCGCTGGTTCTAAATGTTTTACCAGCCCACATTGGACAGCTAGGCAGCTTAGAGGCGATTCGCCAAGAAAAGCTCGATATCAGACGAGGATTGCAGAAAAACGGGGTATTAGTTTTGCCTTATGATCTGGAGCGATCAGATGTCGATGATGTTAAGAGCCTGACCTTTGGCTTTAACTCAAGAGCCGATGTTTCAGCGGTAATGCGACTCAGAGGTGAGTCTGTGTCAGTAGAAGTTACAATTGATGGCAAAGCTTACCAATACGAACTCAGCATTTGTGGAGAACACATGGTTCTAACATCCGTTGCGGTAATCGCTGTCGCCTATGCTCTGGGGGCTGACATAGCTAAAGCTGTTAGCGATATGACTATGCTGAGTAGCCCTGAAGGAAGAGGTAATCTTCACTCAGTTTCAGGGCGGGTCGTAATAGACGATAGTTATAACGCTAATCCCGTTAGTATGATTCATGCAATCAAATCACTGTCACAACGCCCATCCGGTTCACGGATTGCTATCCTGGGAGAGATGCTAGAGCTTGGTGAGTTCAGTGATGAGTTGCATCAGGAAGTCGTTCAAAGTTGTAACAATGTGGATAAAGTAGTGACTGTAGGTAAGTGCTTTGAGAGGGTAAAGGAAGATTTTGGAGAGAAGCTGTTGTTACACGTTGATTCTGCTGATGAGCTGGACCTCAATCTACTTGTTGAGGAAACTTCGTCAGGGGATACAATTCTGGTCAAAGGTTCAAACAAAATTTTCTGGTCGAATAAATTCGTAATCAACTTGATTACTAAACTTGAAAATTGCTAGTCCGACTTGTCTTGGTTCTAGGTATCAACGTTTCCTGACCGTCTTTTCTTCTTTGATGTCATGTCACGACTGGTGACAGCCCCTGAGATGGCCTTCCGTTCAGGTATTTAGACTTCTAGCTACTTTGTATTCGCCTAATAAACTTTCATTTTTCAGCTAATCGCCATGGTCACCTTCGTGGTGGTACTTAACGATTTACTATAGTTCTGAAGCTTCTATATCGTGTATTGACCTGATGCAAAGTGCTGCATCGGTCCATCTATTCTGGCTGATCCAGCGTATGACGTCACTTATCCTAGATATTTCTTCTACCAGGAAGATATCAAAAGGATTCCGCTAAGAGTTAGAGTTAATGAGCTCGAAGTCCCTAAGAGAATATGACCGTATGGGCCGCTCACGATTTAACCATGCCATTAGCTGCTGGATATCAGGTTGTGGGCCAAGGAAACTGTAGGCCAGAAACACATTCAGGAATTCTACCTCACTCTGCTTATCCTGCCTTGTTATAGCTAGTGGGATAGCGTCTACCCTGTCAAGGTGCCGTCTAGGAAGGGTGTAAAAAGCATGCCATAATCCTGCACCATGATAGTTGATAGACTTGGCAGACGATTCAGAAACCTAAGGGTTAGCCTAACGGCGGCCTGCAACTACGCCTGTACCTATTGCGTACCAGATGGTAAACGTCTCCTGCAGGCCAAAAATGAGCTTCCTGGAACCAAGCTCCTTAAGGCAGTCACTATGCTGCAGCAAGCAGCTGGTGTCGATAAGGTGCGTATTACAGGAGGGGAACCCCTAGTCACGCCGAAATTTGACGAGTTTTTATTAGGAGTAATGAGGCTTCCGCTATCTGATGTTAGTTTGACAACTAACGGACAGCTATTGCAGGTCAAGAAAGACGTCATAGCTGAATCCGGCTTGCCCAGAATTAATGTTAGTCTTGACACTCTAAATCCTCTCCGTTTCAAGCAGATTGCAAGGGGTGGAGATCTCGATACGGTGTTGTCCGGAATAGAGGCCATGCTCGAATTAGGTCTCAAGGTAAAGGTTAATATGGTGCCTTTACGTTCGCAAAATCTTGCCGAAGTCCCAGCTATGCTTGATTACTGCCTTGATCGCGGAATCGAGCTAAGATTCATTGAACTTATGCGTATGGGGCATTTGCTTAACAGCAATAGTTTTTCTAGCGAGTTTGTTTCGATGGAGTCACTGTTGGACTCTATAGGAGAGCACCATGAGTTTGTTCGAGCCGATGCACCTTATGATTCGACGGCGGTGCGCTTTCAAATTCCTGACAGAGGTGTGTTTGGAATAATTGCTAACGAAAGTGAACCGTTTTGCCGAGCATGTACCCGATTACGATTGTCTTCGGATGGTTTCTTATACGGCTGCTTGAGTAATGCCAATAAACACTACATCGGTGATATGCTCGAGCTGCCAAGCCATCTCGTACTCCCCAAGCTACAAGGAATGCTTGTGCAGGCCTTAGGGGATAAGAAGTTGGCATTTCAGGGGGAAGTCACGGTTATGAAACTTATCGGAGGATAACAGTATGAATCCAATCCGCGTTTCGTCTCTACTCATTACAACTATCGCTATCGATGATGAATTGGGCGCTGTTGATGAAAATACTACCCACACATCAATGACGTTCCTGCACGCAAAAATCTAGGTGGGGCTGAAATTCACGAAACTCCTGACCAGCTTTTTTATCCAGCTTTCTCTTGGATTCGAGGTATTAGCTTCTCCTGAGAACCTAAATATTATTGCCCATAACCATGGGTTTCCCGCCGATATTATCCAGGAATCTAGGAAGCTTGCGGATACACGATTACAGATTCCCGAACTAGTTTTTGTCTCAAGCGAAACTGACATTGTTCAGTGGGTAGATGTTAACAGTTATATTCCCGCTGGTACGTTTCTGGTTGTAGATCAGCCACCATACTACCCTTGGCAATTGCAATCGAGTAAACCAAATGCAGAGAATTACGTATCGGTCGATGCTGATGTTGATGTCAATGTACGTACACTGCGGCGAGACCGTATGCCCGGGCTCGATAAAGGAAGCCCTCTTGTTGTTATCGTTGAATTGTTATCTGAAATGGCTCCTGGTCAGAATATATCGATACGGTATACGAGACTTCGGGTTCCTTCGATCAGCTACGATGCTTTTTCATTACCATTACTTATTTCAATTGATGAGGGCTTTCAGCACCTACCCGTTAATCGGTTTGCACTAATGCCTGGACCCGCCTCGAGCGTGCTCGTATCAACCCCATCAATTGTCCGGCCAGGAGAGCCTTTTGATGCTCACATTCATGTGACTGATGAAGCGGGCAATCCAATTTCAGGGCCTACACCAGCATTGGAAGTGATGCTTGATGGTGTTTTTACTCGACGTCTAAAGCGGGGGCATGGTACGGGATTGTTGGTTAAGAATCTTGTATTTTCGGAAAACGGCGTACATCGTATTAATGTCAGATCAGCTGGCGGATCAGTAAAGGGCAGTTCTGACGTGATATTGGTGTCAGATATTAACCAAAAAGTTCTTTGGACAGACCTGCACCTTCATGGAAGTGATGATCTGTTACGCAGTGGCTTCTCGGATGCTGCGGTTAAACGTCGTCAGGTGGGAGTCCTGGACTTGGTAACAATTATTGATAGTCCTGAAACATCGTTGGGTAAGTCAATGGAACTGATAAGACCGTTGGAACGTGGAGGAAACCTGCTCCAGATATTCCGTGGGCTTCAGATCGCAATGGCTGATGTCCCAACCGATCATCGACGATTAAATCCAGCAAGACCCATCCTTGCAGAGATCTTGTCCGGCCAATCACATTATGAATGGCTGGGTCTTAAGATATCAGATCTAGGGTATAAATCTGCTTTTGTCGGTTCACAAACATCGCACGTCCCTGGGGCTTCTTTCGGGCAAGGTAAGACAGCGTTATTAGTAGCAGATGGAGAGCCATGGATTGATGCACTGTCGTCAGGGAACACTTTCGTTGTCTCCGAGGGTAAACCAGTTCTTCTACTAACCGTAAATGGAGTGCCTCCTGGTGGTCGAGTGCCTTACAGCCTAAGGCGAGAGATAACAGGGGAGATTTATGCATCGTTTGGTGTGGACAGAATAGAACTCCTTCGTAACGGTGTAGTGATAGACGAGATAAAACCTGGCGATATCATGGAGAGTAATATTGTTCAGATTAAACTGTCATCACCAAATTATCCAAAGAACTGGGACCTACCTCGAAACGGGCGTGAATGGATAGGTTATCTGCGAGCCTCAGGCGGCCAGGTTCGGGATGTCACTTCCCCGAAAATTGGAGTAATGCACGAGATTGTCGTCAATCCAGCAGACCCTTCTAGGGTGGACTTCATAACTTGGACTCATGGTGGGACTCGTAGTTTCTTTGTTGAGGTTTCTATTACCGGCAATGAGGAGCCACTGGAACTCTCAATCATGGAGGGGCTTGAAGATATTACGTACGTTCCTCAGTACCGTCCTCCATCTCCGACACCTGCGATAAGGCAATTTTTTACTTTTGATGATTTGCGCTCTGGGCGGTGGAAGCGCTCGTTTGAAACTTATGGGTACAATGATGTAGTTGAGCTAAGCATAGTTGATAGGAAACTGCCAAAGAGCTATGAGTTTCGGTTCGTAGATGCAACGGATGTGGGTGTCGGAGATTATTATTATGTGAGAATCGTGGGCCAAGAAGATGAAATGATCTGGTCCAGCCCTGTCCATGTTGGAGGATTCGATGTTCTTGTTGAGTAAACAAACCAAAATTGAGATTTTGTAGTAATTAATTAGTTCAATAGGAGTTTAAGCATGAAATACTTGCATACAATGGTCCGGGTGAATGATCTTGAGGAATCGTTGGATTTCTACTGTAACAAATTGGGTCTAGAAGAATTGCGGCGCAACGAAAGTGAGAATGGGCGTTTTACACTAGTGTTCCTAGCTGCTCCGGGAAACTCTGAAGCCCAGATCGAGCTGACCTATAACTGGGATGGTGATGAATTGGGGGAAGGATCTCGTAATTTTGGTCATCTTGCCTATGCGGTAGAAGATATCTATTTAACCTGTCAGCGCCTAATGGATAGCGGTGTTACTATTAACCGTCCGCCACGGGATGGGAAAATGGCGTTTGTTAGATCCCCAGACAATATATCTATCGAAATTTTACAGGCTGGGGAATCGAAGGAGCGCGAGGAACCCTGGGTATCCATGGAGAATATCGGTGAATGGTAGTTAGAGTGTTTGATGATGCTTGGTTAGCCCAAGTCAGAGAAGAGATCCTAGAACCAGAGCTAGCCATCTGCGACCCACATCATCATCTCTGGTGGCGTCCGGAAAGCAAGTATTTATTGGATGACCTGTTGAATGACACTGGCAGTGGGCATCATGTAACTAGCACAGTATTCGTAGAATGTAATTCCATGTATCGAGCAGCAGGTCCCAAGTCTCTTTCACCTGTCGGTGAGACCGAATTCGTGCAGGGGATCGCGGCGATGAGTGCCAGTGGCGGATTCGGACGAACTCGAGTTGCAAAAGGTATTGTCAGTTTTGCTGACCTGACGCTGGGACAAGGTGTTCGCGAGGTCCTTGAGGCTCATCAGCAAGCCGGAACCGCAAGGTTCAGAGGCATTCGTCATGCTGCCGGATGGCATGAGAGTCAAGCCATTAGGAATTCACATACCGATCCGCCCCAGGGGCTCATGTTGAGAGATGATTTCCGTGAAGGAATGTCTGTGTTAGATGAGATGGGTCTTACATTCGATGCATGGTTCTACCATCATCAACTTGATGAATTCTTAGATCTGGCGCGAACTTTTCCAAACGTGACAATGATTCTGGATCACTTTGCTGGACCGTTGGGGATTGGTCCGTATAAAGGACACCTTGATCAGGTGTTTAACGATTGGAAACAAGACGTTGCAGCACTGACTAACTGCAATAACGTCTATTTCAAGCTGGGCGGTATTAATATGAAACTCAACGGTTTTGAGTGGCACAAAAGAGACAAGCCTCCATCTTCTGATGAATTGGTCGATTCCACGGCACCTTATTATGACTACTGCATTGACTTATTTGGGGTAGATCGATGTATGTTTGAGAGTAATTTTCCGGTAGATAAGGAGTCTTGCTCCTACGCGGTGCTTTGGAATGCCTTCAAGAAAATGACTGCAGGAAGGCCCGCGGCAGAACGGCAAGCACTATTCCATGATACTGCTCATCGAGCATATCGCTTGGATGAGTGAGGTTCACGAACACGTGTTAAACCGACGTTACTTACTGACGAAAATCGTACAAGGGTTCTCTCTCACCGGAGGCTTATTCCTAGTGTATCCGTTTGTAAGGGCATGGCTTCCAGGAGTTAACCAGGTCCACACCCACGAGGTGGATATAAGCGACTTAGCTTTCGGTGAAGTAAAGCAAGTACCCTGGTTAGGACGTCAGGTTATGATTACAATTCGATCTGCGGAGGAGGTTGATGCCTTAGCTGAGGCTTCATTGTTGCTAAAGGATCCTGAATCTACTCAGTCAAAGCAGCCTGAATTTGCGCGGAACTCTCATCGCTCCCAACGAGCTGATGTTTTCGTAGCCTACGGGAATTGTACCCACTTTGGTTGCATATTAGGGCCAGGCAAACCTAACTCTCCCGCTAAGTTTAGCTGCCCATGTCATCTTAGTGAGTTTGACGGTGCGGGGAGAGTTTTTGCAGAAGCAGTTGCACCAAAAAACCTCGAAATACCTGATTACCAGTTTCTATCACGAAATACGCTATTGCTGACAAGTTCTGGTTAGGGATGCCCAAGAATCTTCTTATTGTCTACCACAGCAAAGGGGGTAAGAATGCCGCCATGGCCGCGGCTGTTCTGCAGGGTGCTAACCATCCTGATATTGACGTAGATGTACGTTTTCTCAAAGCATATGAAGCAAAGGACAACGACCTTCTCTGGGCAGATGGCGTTATTTTCGGTACACCAGAAAATTTTGGCTATATGTCAGGCGCATTGAAAGACTTCTTCGATAGAACATTTCATGAGGTAGAGGGAAAAGTTGACGCCAAGCCATATGCCATGTTTATTGGTACAGGTAATGATGGCCAGGGTGCATTATCCAGTATTAGACGAATATGTAATGGGTATAAATTTAAAGAGGCACAGGAGCCCATATTGGTTGCGGGAGCGCTAAAACAAACAGATCTGCAACGATGCGAAGAACTCGGATTGAGTATGGCAGCGGGAATTGAGGCAGGGATTTTTTAAACAGTTTAAATTAATCCCTCTACATGGATAGAATTAGACAAGTTAGTGGTAAAGCTTTTAGGCAACCAGAGGCAAAAAATTGTGAGGCCTCAGAAACTAGCCAGACAATAACCTAAGGTGGTTTCATATCACATTTCGTCGCCTTGGTTTGAGTACGGGAAGCAACAACACGTTTGATTTAAAGTAGTTAAATACAAGAGAAAGCATCTGTCTTCAATCTAGTTAAGGTTATTCCGCCGACATACGTTTAGCTACCTCGAGAATTAATTCCAAGGCTGGCCTCTTACGATAGTCCTTTTCTGAAATTTTAGCGAAGACGTCACCGTTGCTATTTACAATAAACACACCGGGGTGCGGTACTCCGTATGCTCTATGCCCTTTAGGATAGCTCTCGTTAAGAATACCAAACGCAGATGCAAATACAGCTTTATCGTCTGACAGCAATGGGAAGCTTAAGTTGTGCCTGTTGGCGAATGAACTATTCATATAAACGGAGTCATAACTTATTGCCGCAAGATTGACGCCAAGGGCCTCAAATCTTGTTACATTATCCGACAACTCCACGAGCTGTTTTTTACAGAATGGTCACCAATCGCTGGATCGTACAAAGAACAATATTAGCCCGTTCTCACCAATTAATTCCCTGTTAGTCCAAATCTGACTATTCTGATCAAGAGCATTAACATTCGGAAAGGCAGTTCCTTCCGGAATCCCCGTGGCCCAATCATCACCAGGCGAGTAGAACGGCACGATCAAGAGTGCAAAAATCAAAAACTGTTTGCAGCGTATTAACACTATGATTCCCCTTATGCTGCATCATGGAAATTTATAGTTTATCCAAGAAATCTATTGTTTTACCACTTAGAAAAAATAGAGCGATGTATACGACTTATTGGCAACACATTGTTAACATCTGAGAAACACGATACGCTTTGCGGATGCAGGAACGGTCCGTATCTATATATTATTAGAAAGCCGTTTATATCTGACAACAAAAACTCTCGGCCTAAAGACAAAGTTATCAACGTGACGGGTCCAGCTCGAGGACTCGGACGATGACATGCTATTGAATATAGTACACGCGGCGCTAAGGTTCTGTTGGACTATTCCTACGGCGCGTCCACTGGAAACGCTACAGTTAATACAGCACAAGCAGTGGATGATGAAATTGTGCTATTGGGAGACGTGACTTTACCCAACACTCCATATATTACCAGGAGAAAGGTACCGATAGCCTGCTTGAAGAAGAAGCAGTCAATCATTTCGGTACTGTTGATAAAGTCGCAAATAACACTGGAATTCTGCACGAGAAAACGGCCACTGATGTAACCATGAAGAATTATAGACATCTTTTCGATGTTCATCTTATGGGTTTGCTGGGTTTAACTAAAGCAATCCAGCTAATTATGATTGCCAACGGTTGAGTCGATAGTGTTCTTTGGTAGTTATGGTTCAGGGATCTTCAGAAAAATAGGGGTTAAATTATGCCAGTACCAAAATGGTGGTTATGTGCTTGATGAATAATTTAAGGCTGGAAGGCAGCGTAGGGGGATTAGCGTTAATACTCTAGAACAAAAATTGGTCACTCGTATCAGCCAAGGCCTACAGCCAGAGCGAGCTAGCCAACGAGGCTCATATCTTTACACTGAAGAAGGGCCCAATATGCTTATTCTGCAGGCTGCAAACGCCCAATACTCTCCCGTTAAGATTCGTGTACAGGGAGATATCGATGTAGTAGAGGAATTTGACTATGCAACATATTTTTTCGTTTCCAGATAACTTGATGCAGAATGACAGCTTTAATCCTGCATAAGACCAATGGCTGTTTAAGACCATGAATGATTCAGCCTTGCCTCAACTAAAAACCGATCGTCTTCGGATAAAGCTCTTGGAAGCTGCGCACGCGCCATTGATGACGCGTTTTCGCATCGAAAACAAAAAGCACCTTACGAAATGGGAACCAACTCGGACGCCTGAATTTTATACAGATGCTTTTTGGTATATGCAGCTAAAAATTGCGATCAGAGAATTTCGGAATCGTACGAATCTTCGCCTCGTGATTCTTAACGAGATGGAATCGCGGATCATTGGTGTTTGTAACTACACGAATATTGTTCGAGGAACTTTCCAGTCCTGCCATCTTGGTTATGCCCTGGACAAGGAGCATGAAGGTCAGGGGTTGATGTTTGAAGCATTGCAGATAAGTAACAATTATGTCTTTGAAAAGTTCTCATTGCATCGGATCATGGCTAACTATATGCCACGAAATAAACGTAGTGGTGACCTGCTGACTCGGCTCGGCTTTACCATCGAAGGTGAAGCTAGGTCTTTCTTAAAAATCCACGGGCGATGGGAGGACCATATCTTAACATCCTTGGTCAACCCTTCAGAACTTTCCTAACTGTTGGGGTCATCCAGCCGGAATAGAAAGACGATTTTATTCATATTCTTGCTTCTTTTTTCTAATTGGTCTGCTCTTGGCGCTTTATGATTTCATTATGATTATTTCTGGAAAGTTTAGGGATAAGGAAGGAAAACTCCTTCATTCATTAGAATTAAGAGCGAAGGGGCCACCTACGAAGAGAGAATTCAGGCAAATATAGAATATATCGAGAAATCACCTTACGGCACTTTTACGAGATGGCTTGCTAAAATGAATCACCCTAACAAGCTTGTTCCAACTTTTCTGGGTTGGCTCTTCGCCAGTAAAGGGCAATAACATGAAACTTAATCGTCTCTTAACTCTAGGATTGTCATGCTGGATATAAACAGTGCTAACCACTGTATGGCGACGGGATCATTCTTTGCTAGCCTAGACGAGGCCATCTTTCGTTGTTAGGTCTACCGAATCTTTAGCAATAAGACTAGAAGTATAGGAGTGCCAACTGCCTGAAGCAGCATAAATCTCACCAGTACCTGGGTATTGGACCAACCCATGTTATGCCTAACATGATCGTGAAGTGGATATCGAATCTGCTTGAATATGCCAATTTTGAAAAACCTAAGCAGCGCAACCTTAATCATGCCTGTTGCCCCATTCACGAGAACCATAAATGCAACTACGATAATGAGAAACGGATTACCGCACGCCATCACTAAGATCCCCAGCATTAATCCAATGGGGCGTGAACCTGAATCACCCATCATCACAGCACTCGGATAGCTGTTATGCCATAAATATCCAGTCAGGCAGCCAACCAAGACAAACGACATGATTCCCCAATCAGCCCCCTGCACATAGTGTGGAACCAAGAGATATGTAGAGATGTCAGCATGACCGACGATTCCATATAGGATACCGCCAAGAAACAGTATCGCCATGCTAGAAAGGCTTGCAGACAGACCATCAACCCCATCAGTGCAATTGGTTGCGTTAATGGATGTCCAAATTAGTACTGTCGACACTGCGATAAAGACCCAAGGGCTGACAACTATGGGGTCCTTAAAAACAGGTAACCAGACAACAAAGGGTTGTAACTCACAAATAATGACCGAGGCCAAAATAGCGATCACGAGGTCTATAGCGCCTAAACGGTATTCGCTCCAACCGGTGGTACTTTTGTCATCAAGAAACCCTATAAACATGGCGAATGCCACACAGAACAGAATCCCAACAAACTTCCAATCAAAAGGGACGACTAAGAGACTCACAATGATGAATATTGGTATGAAGAAAATGCCTGCTGACATTGGCTTGCCAACACTCCTTTGGGAATCAATCGCGTACTCTCGACCTTTGTCTGTCGGTAGAATATGCCAGTACTTTGGAAGTACCCACCAAGTCAGTGCAGCGCCAAGAGCGGTTCCTAATCCCGCTAGTACAATATAGGATGCCAATAGCCGAAGTGGGCCGGCGATATCAGCAATATATTCTGCGAGATAGTAAAGCAAAAGATATGTCCAACGATAAAAAGTCGCGATTATATGTGTTCTAAGTCACTGAAAAATGAATCCATGTTGGAGATTTGACTGGGCACTGCTCATAGAAAAGGTACGTTATTAAAGATTCTTAGCCTTACATGGCTTAATTTCAAAGATGGAATCTATCTAATGGTTATTGTTTGACAAGTTTATCCACTTCCGGATCGCCGCATCCAAATAATGGCAACGGTTGATGCCGCTTCGCCTAATAGCAGAGCACTTGAAAAGTTTCTGCCCTCAGGCATTAATGTATTTCAACTAAATATCACCCAAGAGATTCAACAAAGTCACGAGTAGTTTATCTGAGAAATACTGACAGCATCGGACAGATGGCAGCGACTCGCAGGAATTGTCACGAGCTTGCTTGATCTATAGCTCCGCACCGGTCGGTTCGAAAAGGGCGCTTGAATTAGGTCTTTGCATAGAGGTACAGCCCGAACATTTGGTAAGAGGATTTCACGAAGATCAGTCGATGAATCTCTATTCAATTATACTAGCATTAATCTAAGCTACTGATTTCATGCTGCTCAGTTTTCTGGTCGCAGCCCGCAGGGTGTCATCTGTCTTAGCGAAACAGAATCGAATGATATTGAAATCAGGTGGTGACTCGTAAAACACTGAGATAGGTATGGCCGCAACACCAATGTTACTCGTCAGATGTCGCACGAACTCAGTATCCGCTATGTTAGAAATATTGCTGTAGTCCACAAGCTGAAAGTAGGTCCCTGCGCTCGGTGTCATGGAAAAATCAGACTTCAGCATCTCCAGCACGAAAAGATCTCTCTTTCTTTGGTAAAAAGCGGGTAGTTCCAGATAATGTTCTGGATAAAACTCCATGAATTCTGCAAGTGCCCACTGACTTGGCGTATGGGTAGTAAAGGTGACAAATTGATGTACCTTGCGAAATTCCTCGCTAAATTGTGTCGACGCTACACAATAGGCAACCTTCCAACCTGTTGCGTGGTATGTTTTACCAAAGGAGGATATGACGAACGAACGTTGCCTTAATTCGGGATGACCCAGCAAGGTATGATGGTTTTCTCCATCAAAAACCATATGTTCATAAACTTCATCAGCCACTAGGGCGATATCCGTACCTCGGATCACTTCAGCAAGTTGATCCAGCGCGTCACCTGGCAGTGTGCTACCGCACGGGTTATGTGGGGTGTTGATAATAATCAGCTTCGTTTTTTCGTTGATTGAGTCTCTCAATCGTTCGAAGTCGATCTGAAAACCTGGGTAACTAAGAGGTATGTGAACGGTCCTACCTCCCGCCAGAGTTACTGACGGATCGTAGGAATCATATGCTGGGTCAAAAACAATAACCTCATCACCTTGGCTTATGACGGCCTGTATTGCAACAAATATAGCCTCGGTTGCCCCTGACGTTACGGTAATTTCACTGTCAGGATCTAGCTCGACGTTATAAAGTCTCTTTATCTTAAACGCTATCTGCTCTCTCAGGTAAGGAATCCCTATCATAGGCGGGTACTGGTTGTACCCATCTCTGAGGTATTTCTCGACTAGATCCAACAACGGGCTAGGCACATCGAAGTCTGGATAACCCTGAGAGAGATTAATTGCATTATGGTCAGCGGCCATCTGCGACATAACCGTAAAGATGGTCGTTCCCATGTTGCTGAGTTTGCTATTGATACGCATATAAATAAAAAAATTATTAAACAATAATTTATAAATTATTCTTCATGTTAATTCTCTAATCCAATCTCGTGGTCGAAGGTATTCTTCATACAGGAGCGATTCCGCGCTCTCTGGCTCAGGAGACCAATCATATTTCCAGTTGGCACGAGGAGGCATGGATGCGAGAACGGATTCGATTCTTCGCCCTGACTGCATGCCATACTTGGTACCCCTATCTATGGCGAGATTAAACTCTGCGTATCGGCCCCGTCGATAAAGCATAAATGTCACTTCTCTTTCGCCAAACTTAAGATTCTTTCTCCGTTTAAGTATGGGCATATAAGCTGGCACAATATGGTTGCCAACGCTTTGCACAAATGCAAAAGCATCATCAAAACTGTCACCCGTCCAGTCATCGAAGAATATTCCTCCTACTCCACGTGGCTCTTCGCGGTGTGGCAAATAAAAATACTCATCACACCAGGTTTTAAGTCTGTCATACAGTGTGTTACCAAAGGGTGAGCAAGCTGCGGCAGCCGTTTGATGCCAATGCAGCACATCCTCAGCAAAGGGATAATAAGGAGTTAAATCGAAGCCCCCGCCGAAGTGCCAATGTGCTCCATCTACGAGAAAAAATCGCAGATTAGCATGGAAGGTCGGCACATAGGGGTTTTGAGGATGAACAATCATCGATATCGCTGCCGCCTCAAAGCCTTTTCCCGCAAGATCTGGATTACGCTCGCTGGCAGCTTTCGGTAGTTCAGTTCCAATACTATGGGAAAAATGTACGGCCGCCTTCTCAAGGTATTGCCCGTTTTCTAGAACTGAAGGCCTGGAAAATCCGCCATTGTCAACGTTAATATCCTGTGAGATGAAGAGAGTCGAATCTTCTCCCTCAAGCTGATTGCATATTGACGATTGCAATCTAAGAAAGTATTCCCTAACTAGCGTTATGTCTGGGTTGAGCATCGATCTACCTTAGCATGTTTTCCTTATCGGTCTTAACTGCCTACAAGGTTATAATGTTGACCTTTATTATTGTTGGAAATCGAGTGACTTCACTGACAAAACATGATTTAGATCCTCTGCTCGACCGGTTGGCGCACGCGAACCTTAAATTTGAAGCATCCTATCCTGGGCTACAGATGGAACGTCAACCAATCCATACGTTGTATGGAGGAGCAAATCTTTATAAGCCCGGCGCTGCTCAGAAGATGGCAGATTTGGCACTTCGTCACATACAAACCTATGCGCCTACATTCGTTGATTTGGCAAATGCGTTACAGTTTCCGGAATCTGAAGGACTACCTAAGGACCAGCATGAGATCCAGTTGCTTGCGCAGGAACTGGCGAAAGCAAAAGAATGCTCGCCGCAAATAATCGCTTATAAGGTTTACGAGCGCATGCTCGAGAAGTTGCGTCGTGAAGCCATTGAAGATCATCGCGTAGATTTCGAGGACGGATACGGTGTGCGATCTGATGAGGAGGAAGATGGTCATGCTCTAAGTGCATCCGATGCGATGGCTGAGGGTCTGCTAGAGGATACGCTTCCACCGTTTGTGGGGCTTCGGATCAAGGCACTAACGGATGAAGCGAAAGGACGTTCGCTGAGGACATTGGATACCTTTGTGTCTAATCTAGCTTCGAGGACAAATGGTCAGATACCCGTTCCGTTCCGCGTCACGTTACCTAAAGTAACAACTCATGAGCAAGTTGAGGTCCTTGCAGACTGCCTTACCATCATTGAAAAGCGGTGTGGATTACCTCCGCTATCTATCGATATCGAATTGATGATAGAAACCGTACAATCGGTATTAACAGAAACGGGACAGTGTGCGATTCCTGCTCTGGTAGAAGCTGGAAAGGGGAGGGTTACCGCTGCAATATTAGGGACCTTTGACTATACTGCTACCTGCAACATAGCAGCGATGCATCAAGATCACCTCCATCCATCTGCTGACTTTGTTAGACAGCTCATGCAGATGTCACTGATAGGGATGGATGTTTCTCTTAGTGATGGAATTACTAATATCATGCCTATCCCACCGCACCGTGGCGAAGATTTAACGAAGGAAGAACGCGAGGAAAATATTGATGTGGTGCATGCTGCCTGGCGTGTTCATTTCCGCAATATCATGCATTCTCTGCGGCTAGGTTTCTACCAGAGTTGGGACCTCAACCCTGCCCAATTACCAATACGCTTTGCCGCGGTTTATTATTTTTTCCTTGAAGGACTGGCTGAATCGACCGAACGACTGCAAACATTTATTGATCAGGCGGCTCGAGCATCTCTAGTCGGAAATACCTTTGATGACGCTGCTTCTGCTCAAGGACTACTTAATTTTTTTATCTCTGGAATAAATTGCGGTGCACTGACCGAAGATGAGGCCCTAGCAACAGGGATTACCCTTGATGAGCTTTATGGACGATCGTTCTTAAAGATCGTCGAGAACCGAAGTAAAGCGTCATGACCCACGCCTTGGCCTTGATCGATGCAGCAAATGGAATGATTTCTAAGGGGCTGCAGTTTACTCGGAATAAATGTCTTGCAGATGGTAAGTTTGACGCAGCGAAAATGGATGATCATCAGCAGACTATTTATAGCCTCGCTGTATCAGCCAGCGAACTGCAGGCCGCACGTGTCATGTTGGAATATGCTGAAAGCGAGACGGATTTCGAACAACGCCTAGCTGAGAGTTTTGCAGCAGATGCAATTCAATCAGTCTACTCCAGATTGTTCCCCACAATAGTAGAACAGGGTTGGCCAGATGTACTGACCAGCTTCGTAAGAGCTACGCTGACGATAGAAAACCTTGTGAACCTGGGAAAGGAGATAACTGATCGCAATGGCAACGTTGGCAATCGAGCTTTTGATGAAGAGAAGACTCTTATGGCCGCGACTTTTGGACACTTTGCAGACGATGTTGTTGCGCCGCTCGCTGAGAATATCCATCGTTATAACTTGTCCATTCCCGATAGAATACTAAATGGAATTAGAGAGCTAGGCTGTTTTGGGCTTAGTGTGCCGCAGCGTTATAACGGCTTATTGCCAGACGGCCAGGAAGATAGTCTGGGAATGATTGTTGTCACGGAAGAATTATCGCGTGTTTCACTTGGTGGTGCAGGGAGTCTGATTACGCGTCCTGAGATTATGGCACGCGCACTTTTGGAAGGGGGTACTAAAGAACAGAAGGCTTATTGGTTGCCTAAGCTTGCCGCGGGTAATCCTCTGTGTGCCATTGCCATTACTGAACCAGACTTTGGTTCCGATGTCGCCTCGATGTGCCTTAAAGCCACTGCAACTGGGGACAGCTGGATACTGGATGGTGCAAAAAGCTGGTCTACTTTTGCGGGCAAGGCTGGTGTCTTGCTTGTGCTAGCAAGAACAAGCCAAGATCTCAGCCTTGGTCACCGAGGTTTGAGTTTGTTTATGGTCGAAAAGCCTTCGTTCGAAGGAGAAGCGTTCGAAGTAAAGCAGTCATCAGGAGGTACACTATCAGGCAAAGCAATTCCCACGATCGGGTACCGGGGTATGCATTCGTACCAGCTATTCTTTGACGATTACGTTGTTCCTAGTACGCACCTGATCGGAGAGGGGCAGGGTATTGGTAAAGGATTCTACTTCACGATGCGAGGTTTTACCGGAGGAAGGCTTCAAACAGCTGCTCGCGCCTGCGGCGTCATGCAGGGCGCAATTGACAAGTCAGTGCGCTACGCTAGGGAGCGTCTAGCGTTTGGTAAACCAGTCGGCGATTATCAGCTTTCGCGGGTTAAGTTTGCCCGTATGGCCATGTACCTATGTGCCTCTAGACAATTTACCTACGCTGTAGGTCGATTGATGGATCAGGATAAAGGGCAGATGGAAGCGAGCCTAGTAAAACTGTTCGCTTGTCGTGCTGCAGAATGGGTCACTCGTGAAGCTATGCAGCTACATGGCGGCATTGGGTACGCGGAAGAAACTGATGTAAGCCGTTATTGGTTAGATGCTCGTGTGCTCTCTATTTTTGAAGGAACGGAAGAAACGCTAGCACTGAAGGTAGTAGGCCGAAGCCTGCTCGAAAACACCGTTTGAGCTAGAGTAGCTTTTTAGCTAGAGAACAGGCAAGCCTTAGTACAATTTAACCTGAGCTATGGCGTGGGGCAGAAGCAGGGGGTAGCGGGCTCTGCGTCAATGCTTTTGCAACAACATCAGGCAATCCCAACATGCGAAGAATATAGCGTATTGCATTGTCTGTTGCTTTAGGCGCCAATCTTTCGTGTACGATCTCTAAATTCACATGGTCCACCATGCCCGCAATCAGACTTTGTGCAAAGTAACTATCTTCTACCTTAAATCTACCCGCTTTAACGCCTCTTTGTATGTCTTTAAGACAATCAGAATCCCCCTGACGAAGATCAATTCGTCCAGGCAATCCCGAGAACGATATGAATTGTTTCCATTGCTCGTTATGTTGTGACTGATAGAAATAGTATTTCAGTGTTGCGGCTACTACCATAGCGGGATCTTTTAGCCTGGATCTTGTTTCTTCTATTTCCTCAGCGAATTGACGTCTATACTCATCGATCACAGCTTCAAAGACGTCTTGTTTGGTAACGAAGTAATTGTAGAAGGTACCAGTCGCAACTCCAGCTCGATTGGTAATATCCTTAATTGAGATACTTTCGTGTCCCCGCTCGAAAACAAGTTCGCGAGCTGCAATAAGAAGCGCATCGCGAGTTTTAGAGCGTCTGGGAGTCCCTGACCTAGAAGTTACGCGGCTGTCAGTTTGCTCACTACTCTCGGTCGAGGCTATCGTTACAGCGTTCGAGTGTGCTTGCACTGTTTTTTCCACGTGTTGCGGCAGAGAACCGGTAATCATACCAAATATCTATACCAAAAGAAGTGAATATAAAATGGAAATATTCAGAGGATTTCTTGATACTTTCTAACGGGTTATGTTTACACTAGTCAGCAAAGTGTACCCAATATCTATATCAAAAGCCCTGAATATTAAATGGGAATATTCAGTGGGTTTCTTGGTACTTTCTAACGGGTTATGTTTACACTAGTCAGCAAATTGTACCAAATATCTATACTAAAAGCGCTGAATATTAAATGGGAATATTCAGAGGGTTTCTTGATACTTTCTAACGGGTTATGTTTACACTAGTCAGGAAATTGTACCAAATATCTATATCAAAAGAGCTGAATATTAAATGGTAACATTCAGTGGGTTTCTTGACCTTTTCCACCGAGTTATGTATCTGCCAGACAGAAATAGACGTGATAAAAATGATTAATTTCAATGATATAAGGTAAAAAGTTAAATCATATTATGAATTTTAATTTAGATGAGCAACAGCTGGTAATTCGTCACGCAATAGAGAAGATATGTGACCAGTTTGACGATGATTATTGGTTTGCGTGTGACACCGATGGGGAGTTCCCGGAGGAGTTTGTAAAGGCGATTACCGAGGGTGGCTGGCTTGGTATTGCCATGCCCGAGGAATATGGCGGTTCTGGCCTTGGAATTACAGAGACGGCAGTTCTGGCACACACAATCGCCCGATCAGGCGCTGGCATGAGCGGCGCCTCAGCAATTCATCTTAATCTCTTTGGTCCCAATCCAATCGTCGTATTTGGCACTGATGATCAGAAATCGCGTTTTCTGCCACCGCTTATCTCAGGTAACGATCGAGCGTGCTTCGGAGTCACCGAGCCTGATGCTGGGTTGAACACCACGCGACTGCAAACACGTGCAGAACGCGATGGTGATCACTATGTGATCAATGGTCGCAAGATGTGGACTACAACCGCTCAAACTGCCAACAAGATCTTATTGATCGCGAGGACCAAAGACCTTGAGGACTGTGTTAAGCCGACTGAAGGATTGACACTATTCTATACCGACCTTGACCGCGAATGTGTTGAGGTGAGACTAATTGAGAAAATGGGCAGGAAAGCGGTTGATTCAAATGCGCTTTTTATCGATAACTTGGTTGTGCCCACAGAAGACCGTATTGGTGAGGAGGGAGATGGTTGGAAATGCCTCTTGCATGGATTAAACCCAGAAAGGGTTTTGCTTGCTGCAGAAGCCGTTGGGCTTGGACAGGTCGCTCTTGAAAGAGCATCCAACTATGCTAAAGAGCGAATTGTGTTTGATCGGTCGATTGGGAAAAATCAGTCAATTCAGCACCCTCTAGCTGTTAATTGGATGGAACTAGAAGCTGCTGAATTGATGGTTTATAAGGCGGCGACCTTGTATGACAGCGGACAGTCCTGTGGAGCCGAAGCAAATGCAGCAAAATATCTTGCCGCAGAGGCTGCATTTAAGGCGTGCCAGCAAGCTGTCAGAACGCATGGGGGTATGGGATATGCCAAGGAATTTCATGTCGAGCGCTATTTGCGTGAGATTATGATTCCTGTTTTGGCACCTGTTAGTCAGGAATTGGTTAAGTCTTTTATTGGTGAACAGGTTCTCGGCCAGGAGAAAAGCTACTAATAAACGAGGTGATATAGTCAGGCGAGTGTTGTTCCCATAACCGAGCCCGTCGCAAACCTTAAAAAAGAGAATCCACAGGGGAATACTCGACAAACGATAGTGGCTTGGATTCCATCCAGAAAACTCTTCTTGCACAAACCAAACATCGTAGTGCCTCGATCGTAATGCAGGGATAGCAGGCCGACTCTATATTCCATATCGCTCGGGCTATTACGAACGTTTTTATCGAGGATTCAATGCAGGTAAATCAGGTAGCAACCCTATTTGCAGGTAAATTCTAGGAGAGGGCACACTGCTGTACGGTGCACCGCGTAATTCTGCCGCGATAGCAGCAACGTAACGTTATTTATATGTGTTGTAACAAGTAGATCTGGGTCGAACCCCCGATGTAAACCTTTCGGTTCATGAGCGGTACTTGAGATATATTGTTAACATATTAACTAAAATGAGGCTTAGAATTCGGAATCAGCCGCCTTTTCTGCCAGCCAATCCATTATCTCTGCCCTAGAACCCGAGAAAATCACGCGCTCCCTCTTTCTGTCAATTTGATAGTCATACATGGGATCGTAGTATTCGTTTAGCAGAAAAGCTATCCATTCCCGATGCGCATCCAGGTTTCCAGCAGAGTGCTGTGATAGCGCTTTCTTCATCAACACTTTAACTTTCTTGTGCTTCACTCCTCCAAGTCGCTTACGAATAGCATTGGTAGCTGATAGAAGTTGGTCCGATAGGTAGTCAATCGCAGATTCACCATGCAGGTCATACAAGTCGTCATATTCGCTGAGGATATAGTCACGATGAATTCTTTCCACCCTCCGTTCTTTAGGTTCTCGCAGGATAATCACCGGGGATGCATCCATGGCATTCTTGAGCTCATGTGGAATCTGTATACGCCCGATTAGACGACTTTCGTCTTCCAATACGATAAACGGAGCAGGGCGTGTTTTAAGGAGATCAATAGCAACGGCGTTCTCGAAGTCGACCTGTGAAGGCTGAGGCATTGCTCGCTTACCAAATGCAGAACCCCTATGGTTCGCGCACCCTTCTAGGTTAATGCTGTTTTCTACGCTTAGAATCAAATCTGTTTTCCCTACTCCTGTATTACCGGATAGCAACAAAAACCTGGGCAAATGGCGAAACCGTTCGAGAAGGGCGTTTCGTAAAGACTTATAACCACCCTCTATTCGTGGTATCTCAAATCCAGCGTCGCGTAGCCAGTCTCTAGCTATACCTGACCGTTTACCTCCACGCCAACAGTAGAGGTGAGCGTTGGCATTAGTTTCAACATACTTTATCCACTCATTCACACGATTGGCACGGGTATCACCAGAAACAAGTCGTCGACCAAGCGCTTCAGCAGCATCTGGTCCGCTTTCTTTGTAGCAAATCCCCACCTGATGTCTTTCTTCGTCGTTTAATATGGGAATATTTGTGGATAACGGAAACGCGCCAGAGGCAAACTCTGACTCTGCTCTAACGTCTAGAAAGGGTATGTCATCAAGAAATAACTGGTTCAAATATTCGTTCATGAACGGAAGGTTAAGTTATCGTATGTGCGTTATCTAGAAGGGGATCTATATATGCTCGTGTTGACGCCCTTGGTCTTATATCTTTAATATTTAACATAATATATATTATACGCAGTCAGGCATAGTGAATCCTCAAACCAGCAACATCCCAGATGACATTAAAGCGCCAAATCCATTCGATTACGAACAATCTGAATGGTACATTCCATCGCTGGCATAGGATCAATTCACATTTAGAATAACTCAGTTACCATGACAAGCTTAATGGAGAATGAGTTTGACATGATTAGCAGTTCATTTTTTCATGATGCTCAACACACCGAAGAGATATACAAGCCAAGTATATCCGTGATTCTAGATTATCTTTCAGTCAAGAAAGCTCGCGGTCGCAGTCCAGATTAAGAATCTTGTGATATATTGTGAGGGTGCAGAAAAGGGCTTATATTGAACCAGATTAAGCAGCCATTGAGTCAGCGAATCCATTCTGTTCAAATAATACAAGGATTAACCCAAATATTGCGGCCTTCAGTTTGACTTTTGACTTAATAGCCCAAAAGGATCCCAACCCAAGTCCAATAAATCTGAACGAGTTTTAGTTTGAGAGTTGTTTCCTTCAACGTTAATAGTGTGAGAGTACGTCTTCCTCAGCTTGAGGCTGTGATCGATCATCATCAACCCGAAATTATTGGGTTACAAGAAACCAAGGTAGCTGATGATTTCTTCCCGGTAGAAGAAATCGAGAAGCTCGGGTACCACGCACAGTTTCATGGGCAGAAAACGCACTATGGCGTTGCCCTACTCTCTAAACAGAAACCAACTAGTACTGTGCGTGGTTTTCACCACGATGAAAAAGACAGTCAACGGCGCTTTATTGAATGTAGCTTTTCATTAGCAGATGGGCGCAAACTCAGCATAATCAACTGCTACTTTCCTCAGGGCAGTCATCGAGAGCATCCAACGAAATTCCCCGCGAAAGAAAAATTCTATGCGGACGTGTTCGAACACATTCAGAGTGACTATAAGCCTGATGATTTGTTGATCCTGATGGGTGATATGAACGTCGCACCGATCGACAACGACATTGGCATCGGAGAGCAGAACAAGAATCGCTGGTTACGTGATGGTAAAACAAGCTTCCTCCCTGAGGAACGGGATTGGATTGAGCGAATCCTTGACTGGGGTATGGTAGATAGTTATCGAGCGCATTATCCAAATATTGATGACACGTTTAGCTGGTTTGACTACAGGAGTCGCGGTTTCGAGCGCACTCCTCGACGCGGGTTGCGTATAGACCTGATATTAAGCTCCGTCAGTCTGCATGGGTTAAGTCGCGATGCCGGAATCGACTATGATATTCGGGCAATGGAGCGTCCATCGGATCACTGCCCCATCTGGACAGAATTTGACCTCTAATTGCTGTTGAACTGGAGACTGAATGTTATCGGTACAACCGGGGTGATCTCTTTCAAGCCAGCGACGCTACGTAATGCTTCAATGCCTTCCGCCAGATTGTGACTTACCGCATTCAGCACCAAAGGCTCTATGCTCGTGACCTGCCATATTTCTTGATCCGTTCTAGTAACTTTCACCACGGCGAACATCTGCTGGCTCACGCCATGCAAGTCTAGGGACAGATCAACCCTGGATTCAGCACTCTGACCTGGCGTCAGGTCAGTGTATTGCGATATATCGAGCATGGCTTTGGCTGTGGCAGTTGCATACCTCTGTACCTCAAATAGCATGCTTTTCATTCGGTCATTTCTGATTGGTATATTTGTTTCCAGGCTCGCGAGCTCAACGTTAATAGTCGCCTGCCCTTCCCCACTTACATCACCACTCAGCGATTTGAAAAGATGGACCTCAGCGACCAGACCATTCTTGATGGAGATGAAGCTCAGGTGGGATTCATCGCTATTTAGTTGCCATTCTGCGAGGCAAACAGGCGATACCAATACGAAAAGGAGCAGAATTTTGTTCATGAATCGTCAGCCGTTGAGTGTAGTTACTGCAGTATAGCGATATTGTTCAGTGTCGGTCGAATAGCCAGGTACGCTGCCAGGCCAACACCATTTATTAGTACGTCCCAGTAACCCAGATATCGCCACTTGGTCATCCATTGCATCACTTCCAGGTTAATACCATAGATGAATAGATAGAGGAATACCGGTTTTTGCCAGCTGGATCAAGGGAAGGAGTAATCCGCAAGGATTGCCAGTGTAGCAAAGGCAATGAACTTGTTCATTCTGTCCCAGACGCTAAACGAAACCGGAGGAGACCGAGGAGTGGCGAGGCACGTGATCGCGAGTAGCGTCGTGACGAGAAATATGCGGGACGCGACTGTCAGCAGTCGACAGGTATTTGATGGCAGTGCGATCAAGCAGCGATTCTATACTGATTGATCTCATCCCTAGTGGCGATGGCGACGTTTCTTGCGGCCTCCCCAAAGTCCGCGTCTGGTGAGGCGAAAATAATGGCTCTGGAGGATGATACCAGCATCTCTCCCCCGGCTCCGGCATCCATCATGATGCCAACATCAGCACCCTGGCTTCCTACACCCGGAAGAAGCAGCGTGGTATCTCCAACTATCTCGCGAATTCGCTTCAACTCTACTGGTTTGGTTGCGCCCACAACCAGACCGACGTTCCCATTGTAGTTCCAGGTTGTTGCTGCCGATTCTGCAATATGCTCATAAAGAAGCTTGTCGTCCTCAAGTCGAAGGTTCTGAAGTTCTGCACTACCTGGATTTGAGGTTCGGCAAAGAATAAATACGCCCTTATCTGAATAAGACAGATAAGGCTCCATGCTGTCAAGGCCCAGGTAAGGATTCACCGTAATAGCGTCCGCCCCGTAGCGCTCAAAGAGTTCTTTCGCGTACATCTCGGCAGAACTGCCTACATCTCCGCGTTTTGCATCTAGCAGTACCGGGATGTCCAGTGACTTAATAAAGTTGATTGTTAGCTCGAGGTCTTTCTCAGCACCAACTGCTGAATAATGCGCAATCTGCGGCTTGTAGCAGCACGCGATATCCCTGGTCGCTTCAATAATTTCCTTATTGAACTTAAACAAGGGGTTCTCGTCTTGTTTGACGATAGCAGGTAATTGTTCGAAATAAGGGTCCAGGCCGATACAAAGAAGAGAGTTTTTAGCTGCTTGATGCGTTCTCGTGGCGCTAAAAAAGGA
>MDTE01048630.1_pt1 | contig 24109 bp, 22 predicted proteins | sample 811231 | NCBI WGS metagenome assembly MDTE01 (sample SAMN05326651, study PRJNA326480) | marine metagenome | isolation source: seawater | place: Indian Ocean: Red Sea | collected 2010 | reverse complement strand
TTTAAATCTTTAAATTGGGGAGGTGCTTTTATTTTTTTCGATAAAGTTAGAGCGCCTGATGCAAGATTCCAAGATATAATGTCACAAGTTTATGCGAATTATAAATTAGATAGAAATTTTACCCCTGAAGAAATCTTAAACAAAACTAATAGTTTAAAAGGAGTTTTGGAACCTTATTCGAGTAATGAAAATTTTTTATTTTTAAAAAGAGCAGGTTTCAAAGATTATATGACAGTTTTCAAATGTATTACTTTTGAAGGATTTTTGGCAATAAAATAAACGTAATTTATCTAATAAATTATAATGAAGTTAATTTACATTCCAATTGAGGTCAAAACAAGAGAACTAATTACAAAATTATATTTTATCGCAAATAATATAAATGAAAATTTTATTTTTTTTATTGGTGATAAAATGGCTACAAGAAATGCTATTTCTTCTCTAGGAAAAGGTATCTATTTTTATAAATCAATTAATTGGTATGATACTCCACATATAAATAGAGTTAAAAGTAAAGGTAACATTTACATTTCTTTAGATGAGGAGGGTGGAGTTACACAAAGTAATAAGTCAAATTTTCTATCCATACTTAATCGCCGAAGTAGTGAAAAGAATGTATCACTGACTGATAAAATTTTTACATGGGGAGATTTTGATTTTAATGGATGGCGAAGCAAATATAAAAAATATAAAAATAAAATAGTAAAGACAGGATCGCTTAGATTTGATCTTTGGAGAAGAGAAGTATATTCAAAAATTTTTAAGGATGAAATTTTATATTTAAAAAAATATTCACCGTTTATTTTTATTCCGAGCACATTCATAAACTCTCGTGAATGGTTAAAAAAAGAAATCGAACATGAAAAGAAAATGAATAAAGGTAACTCTAAAGAACCCTCTAGTTTTTTAAAAAAAAGAATTAAACAGAGTGAAGATAGTTATAAAAGTTATTTAGCATATCTGAAAATGATAAAAAAACTATCAATTAAATTTCCAAAAAAAAAATATTAATTAAACCTCATCCAAAAGAAAATATAATGGATTGGGAAAAAAAATTAAATATTAAAAACAAATATTCAAATATAATAATTGACAATAGTTTCGATCTAACACCTTATATTGCTGCATCTGAAAGTGTAATTTTTACAGAGACCATTGCTGGTATGCAGTCAGCAATAATGGGAAAAAAAACTATTTCCTTTAATGTAAAAAATGTATCAACACTTAGAAATTACGCAAATAAATGTGTACCACACACTACTGAATTTAAAACATTAATTAAATATCTTAATAAAAAATCAATTGTTAATAATTCGAAATATAAAAAAAAAATTGGGAATAGATTTTATATTACTAGTAAAACTACATCAAAAATTATAATGGAAAATATAAAAAAAATTAAAACAAATGATATTGATATGAAATTTTTTCATTTAAAAATAAAATTATATAACATTTTTTATTTTACTTTTGATAGTTTGAGATTTTTATTTATTAAAATAAAAAATAAAATTTTTAATAAATCTAGTTTCAAAAGTTATTCGATTAAAATGCCAGGTGGTATTAAAAAAGAAGAGATTAAAAAAATTTTTAGAAGTCTGGGGCTTATTAAAAAAGTTAAAATTATAAGATTTGGAAAAAATGGTTATATAATACATAAAAATTTTTTAAGATAACTATTAACTATTAATTTAATAAATAAGGTTTTAAACTAAACATATTAAAATATTGACCTAGTGGATAAAATGTTTAATGAAATTTTATAATAAAGCTCTTACTCTTAAAAAATTAAAATGTAAAAATGCTTTGATCCCAAAGCTAATAATTATTGAAGCTAATGATTTTAATAAAAAAAAAGATAAAATTGTTTATAAAATAATTAATTACTTTAATAAAAAAGATTTACTAATAGTAAGATCAAGTTCGTTAGAAGAAGATAAAAATACAAAGTCTAATGCTGGTAAATTTGAAAGTGTTATAAATATTCCAAATAAAAAAAAAGAATTGGAATATGCTATAACTAAAGTCTTTAACTCTTATAAAAAAAAGAAAAAAAATTCAATTTTATTTATCCAAGAAATGATCTCTGATTGTGATTTTTCGGGTGTCATAACAACTTGCAACTTAAGTAATCAAGCTCCTTACTATGTTATTAATTATTTTGATGGAAAAGATACCACTGCTACTACAAGTGGTAAATCAAATACAAAAAATTATTTTCAATTTAAATACAACTCAGAAATTGGAGATAAAAAATTTAAAAAAGTTATCAAACTTGCGAAAGAGCTAGAAAAAACATTTAAAAATAATTACTTGGATATCGAGTTTGGTGTTAAAAAAGAAAAAATTTTTCTTTTTCAAGTAAGACCTATAGCTATAAAAAATAAAATCATTTTTAATAAAAAAAAATTTGAAAATGCTTTGTTCAAGTTAAAAAATAAAATAATTAAATTAAAAAAAAGAAATCATAATTTATTTGGTAAAACTTCTTATTTTGGTGTTATGCCTGATTGGAATCCTGCTGAAATGATTGGAACAAAACCAAAAGCATTAGCACTATCTCTTTATCAAGAATTAATTACGGATTTTATATGGGCAAAAAATCGAGAGAAGTATGGATTTAGTGATCTTACATCAAATCATTTAATGTCTAGCTTTTTAGGTACACCTTATATTGATATTAGAGTAGATTTTAATTCTTGGTTACCAAAAAACCTAAATATAAATACAAAAGAAAAACTTTTAAATTATTATCTTAATGTATTTAAAAATAATAATACCTTTCATGATAAAGTTGAATTCAAAATCCTTTTCACATGTTTTAATGCTGAGACTGATAAAAAATTAAAAAATATAAATAAAAAAATTTTAAATGATAGTGAAAAAAAAGAATTAAAAAAAGAATTAAAAAAAATTACAGTCAACTCAATATCAAAAATAGATGATGATATTAAAAAAATTGAAATTTTAAAAAAAAAACAAGAATATGTTCATAAATCTAAAATTTATTCAATTGATAAAATTTATTGGTTTATTGAAGACTGTAAGAGGTTTGGCACAGAACCTTTTGCAGGATTAGCGAGATCTGGTTTCATTGCTGTAGAACTTTTAAACTCAATGTTAAGCAAAGGTATAATCCAAAAAAATGAAAAAGACTTATTTTTTCAAAATCTTAAAAGTATAACAAGTGAAATACTGAAAGATAAAATATTACCAAAAAAAGAATTTTGTAGAAAATATGGTCACCTAAGACCAAGTACATATGATATTTCAAGTAAAAATTATAAAGAAAATTATTATTCTTTGTTTAAAGAAAACCGAACAAATAAAATTAAAAATACTAAAATTAAAAAATTTATACTTTCAAAAAAGAGTAAAAAAAAAGTATTAAAATTTATACAATCTTTAGATAAAAATATTTCTTTAAAGAAATTTATGGATTTTTTATCAAAAGGAATTCAGTTTAGAGAATTATCAAAATTTATTTTCACAAAAAGTATTGATCTTATATTTAATGAAATAAAATACTTATCAAAAAGGAATAAGATCAATTTTTCCAATTTAAGCCATCTAAATATAAAAATTATTAAAGAACTTTATTACAACTTAAATAACGAAAATGTAAAAGATTTTTTAGAAACAAATATTAAAAAAAATACTATTGACTTTGAATTTAATAAATATGTGGAACTTCCACAAATCATTATTAAACCAAATGATGTTTTTTATTTTACAGAAAAAATTGGAAAACCAAATTTTTTTGGAAATAAGATTGTAGAAAAGGACGTATATTTTCTCGAAAAAAATAATTTTAAAGTACTAGATAATAAAATCATTTGTATAAAAGGAGCTGATCCGGGTTATGACTTTATATTTGATCATCAAATTGCTGGACTGATAACAGAATATGGAGGTGCTAATTCTCATATGTCTATTAGATGCTCGGAGTTAAATATACCTGCAGCAATAGGAGTTGGTTCAATTAGCTTTAACAAAATAATTAAATCAAAAAAAGTTAATCTTGATCCAATCGCAAAAAAAATTAGTATTTTGTAATGAAAATCTTAATTGTACCCACAATCAGAGAAGTGTACAATAACCAATTTGAGTTCAGTGTTGATTTAAAATTATTAAATTTTTTAAAAAAGGTATTTAAAAATTCAACTCTAAAAACTTATAATTTAAATAAAAAAAATGACTACGATTTATTAGTTCTTGCAGGTGGCAATAATTCAATCATAAAAAAAAAAGCTGATAGATTGAGAAATAAAATAAATAATTCTTTATTTAATATTTCTTTAAAGAAAAAAAAAGCAATTCTTGGAATTTGTCATGGAGCTCATTATTTAGCAAAAAAAAATGGTTTCAAAATCAATAAAAAAAATAATCATATTGGTTATCATAAAGTAATTTTTAATATTAATAAAAATAGATTTATCAAAATTGTAAATTCGTTTCATAACGAAACTATAGAATATAGAAAAAAAAATAATGTAAATATATTTGGTGTGGCGGAAGATGGTACCGTTGAGTCTTTCCATGTTAAAGACAAAAAGATTTTAGGTATAATGTGGCATCCAGAAAGATATAGAAAAATTAAATACTTTGATTTGAAGTTAGTAAGAGAATTTTATGCAACTAATAATATTATCGGCAGGTAAAGGTTCTAGACTACCAGTTAAATTTAGAGATAAACCTAAATGCCTAGTCGCGCTTAATTCTAGACCACTATTATCATATAATGAAAATTTTTTTAAAAATTTTAAAAAAAAAATGATAGTTTGTGGATATAAACAAAGACATTTAGATAAAATTTCAGAAGAAAATAATCTAATCAAAATTTTAAACAAAAAATATTCTTCTACAAACATGGTTTATAGTCTTTTTTTAACAAAAGATTTAATAAAAGAAGATGTTGTAATAGTTTATGGTGATGTCATTTTTGATCACAAAATTTACTACCTTTTAAAACAAAAAAAAAATATTTTGCCTGTAAATGTAAATTGGTTAAAAAATTGGAGAAAGAGAATGCAATTTAAAAATATTTTGATAGATGCTGAAAATTTGATTGTACACAAAAATAATGTGACTGAAATTGGAGGAAAATTAAATATAAAAAAATTACCTAAATATCAATTCATGGGAATTATAAAACTAAAAAAAAATACTTTTAAAAAGTGCTATAAATACTTCAAGAAACTTGATAACAAAAAAATAGACATGACCTCATTTTTAAATCTTTGCATAAAAAATAATATTTTAAAACTATCTGTTAAAAAATATAAAAGTTTTTGGTATGAGATTGATACCAAGTCAGACCATATGTTTGCTGAGAAGGACATGAAAAAATGGTAATTTGGATAATTGGTCTATCTGGATCTGGGAAAACTTACTTAGCAAAAAATTTATTTAAAAATATGCGAGAGAAAAAAATTATGGTTGATGGTGACATGGTTAGAAAATATATTACTTACAAACTTAAATATTCAATAAAGGATAGAGAGAAAAATTCCCAGCTAATTTCAGATCTATGTAAATTTCTTGAGAAGCAGGGTTTTTTGGTTATTTGCTCTATATTATCAATATTTACTAAACATCAAAAAATAAATAGAAAAAAATTTGAAGATTATTTTCAAATTTTTATCCATTCAAAAATATCAAATTTAAAAAATAGAAATATTAATAAAATTTATTCTAAAAAAAATGTTGTAGGAAAAAATATTAAATTTCCAAAACCCTATAAGAACGATTTAATTATTGGAAATGATTTTAAGCCTTATTCACAAAAAAAAATTAATCAGATAATTAAAAAAATAAATAATGTTAGAAAAAATAAAAAAAAATTTAAAAAATTGTAGAAAAGTAAAATATAAGAAAATCCTTTTTTCAAAAAATAATATTAAGTTACGATCAGAAGCGATTAAATATATATTAAATTTAAAAAGTGAGGAAAAAAATAAAATTAACTGTGAAACTTGCAAATTTTATACAAAAAATTTAAATCAAAAAAATTTGATTGTTTTTTATAAAAAGTTCAATTCAAACATTCAACTTAAGGCTGAATATGACGTTCATAAATTTAAAAAAAAAACAAATAAAAATGCTTGTTTTAAATCATATATTATTTTTAGTAATTTTATGATGAAAGATAAAAGGATTAACAATATTCAAAAACTAAATACTATTTTAAAAATTAATGATTTATTAATCTTAATATTTAAAAAAAATAAACATTCTAACCTAATTAAGTATTTTAAAAAAAATATCAAGTTCGAAAAAAAATTACTTAGCTTATACATATGATCAATCTTATATTATCTGAAACTTCAAGATCATTGGTTTACCTGGATCAAATAATTAAGAATAATATTAAAATAAATAGAATAATTTTATATTCAAAAAAAAAGGGTAAAGTTTTCAAATTTATTAAAAAAAATAAACTTTATAAGTTATTAATTTATTATAAATCAAATAACATTAACTTGAATAAAATTAGTAAAAATTTAAAATCTGATAGAACATTTACTAATATTATATGTGCTTATGCTGGAGAAATTGTAAAAAACCGCTCTTTACTAAAAAAAAAATTATTACATTGCCATCCAGGAGATTTGCCTAAATTTAAAGGAAGTACCACAATTTACTATTCTATAATTTTAAAAAAAAAAATTTGTGTAACAATTTTTTTAATGAATGAATTGATTGATGGAGGGAAAATAGTTTATAAAAAATATTTTGATAATCCTAAAAACCTCAAAGATATCGAAGGTAATTTTGATAATAAAATTAGAGCCTTAACTTTGATTGAATATCTCAAGAATAAAAAAAAAATTAAATATCCTAATTTAAAATTTACAAACTTACCTTACTATATTGCTCACCCTATAATAAGACAATTAGTGTTAGATAAAAAAAAACTATATTGATAAATTTTTTTCTTTCGGAAATAAATCACTGTAGTTTCCTTTATCAACTACTTTACCTTTTTCTAATTTAAATATTACTTCACAGTTTCTAACTGTATTTGTACGATGAGCAATAAGTATTATTGTAATATCTTTTCCAAGATTATTTACTGCTTCCATTACAGCTTGTTCAGTTTGGCTATCTAGAGCGCTAGTTGCTTCATCAAAAATAATTACTGTAGGATTATGATATAAAGCGCGTGCAATTCCTATTCTTTGTCGTTGTCCACCTGATAATCTTATGCCTCTTTCCCCTATTATCGTTTCGTATTTTTCTGGTAAATTTTCTAAAACAAAATCATCTAAATTTGCAATTTTTGATACTTTTTTTAATAAATTTTGATCAATATTTTTCGGTTCGACTCCAAATGCTATGTTTGCTGCGATAGTATCATCTGAGAGATATATGTGCTGTGGCACATATCCAATTGATTTCTGCCAACTTCTAGAATTATGTTTTGATATAAGCTTACCGTCGACTTCTAAAGTACCTTTTTGAGCTTCAATTAATCCAAGTATAATATCTACTGTGGTTGTTTTACCACTCCCTGTTGCTCCGACAATTCCAACAGTTGATTTAGCTGGTATAGTTATATTTATATCTTCTAGTACAGTCCTACCAGAATTAGGATAGTTATAATAAATATTTTTTAAAATAATTGATTTAGAAACAGAAAAATTGCCTTTAGATTCCATTGATTTTAGTAATTTAAGATTTTTAAATTCATCACTCAATTCGTGAAGTGATGGACTAACAAAACTAATCTTTGTAAAAGAAACATAAATTTGTTGAAGCGCTGGTAACAAACGATAACCTGCAAAAACATAAAGGCTAAGAATTGGTAAAGCATTATTAAAACTTCCTTTTTCCAGCATCAAATAAAGTATCACTAACATAACGCCTCCAAAAGCTATTCCTTCAAGTGCGTAACGAGGCATTTGAGCTATTACTGCAGATAAAGCTTGAGTTCTTGCAAAAGTTTTAGATGATTTAGAATAGTTTTTAATATAAATTTCTTCTAACCCTCCAACTTTAATTTCTTTAATAGCTCCAAACGCTTCATTAACCCTTAAAAATCTTAATTTATTATTTTCAAGACGCACTTTACCAATTTTATTAAGATATTTTGATGAGAGTAAATAAATTAAAAAATAAGTCCCACCTAAAGAAAAGCCAATAATTAAAGCAAGTTTTGGATCAGCTAAAATTAATAAAATTATAAGAGCTAATGCAATCATTCCTCTGGCAATCATTTCCATCAATGGTTTTAAACCTTTTCCTATAATTTGGGATATTTCGGATAGGATTGTTTTACCAAGATCTGCACTATTCCTATTTAAAAACCAAAAATAAGGTTGATTAAGGTAACTTTCCACAAATCTTTTACTTATGCTGTGTTCTCTCATTACAACAAATCTTAATTGAACGTAGGTTGTAAATGCCTTAAACGCTAAAGAAAAAATTAATAAAATAAAGACAAGCATGCCCAAAACAAAAAGGAAATGATCATTGCTTTGAACTCCTAAAGATTTTGAAATTTGAAACATCTTATTTAAAATAACATTTGTTTCAATTATACCTGGATTTGTTAGAACTGCCATAAAAGGCAATATTGAAGCAACGCCAATCATATCCAGTAATGCCATTATTAAAATTAAAAATATCAACAACAATGCATTTTTTTGTTCACCCTTTGAGAGTAAGATTAAAAATCTTTGAATTGTGTTCATGAAAATGAGTTAATTTATAAACTTAATATTTTATTATAATTTTTAAATAGGAATTACAATTAATCTTTAAATTTTATCCTATTCCTGGAAAATTATTAATTTTAAACAGATCTTTTTCTCTCAAATTTAGACGATTACAAATTCTATAAATAGTTGACAACCTAAAAAAAGTATCCCATGCGTTCGATTCGTCCCATTTTCTATGTTTTTTCGTCCAATGTGTAATTATATACTTATGTTTATGGCGCATAAGATTTAAGTTTACTAGCAAAGACCAAAATCTTACATGAGAGGGTAAGGAAATAATATGTTTTGTAATAATTGGAAAATTTTTCCAAAAATTATTTTTTATATATCTAGACTCACAAAAACCACCATCAAGATTTTGATTATTGATAATACTTTTTAATGTTTTTCTTAGAATGTTTTCTTGTCCAATGTCACTTACAAATTTACTTGTTAACATAAAAATTGCGTCATAATCATAACACGCACCTCCACCAGGCCAGGGTGCAAAGTGTCCATATTTATCTGCTAACAAAAATATATTTTTTGCAGCTAAATTCCAAGAAATTTTGTTGAATTCTAAATATTCAAAAATTTCATATTGATGATATCCGTTTTGAAATTGTAAAAAATTCATCTGACTGTCATTACCCCAAAAACCGTTCGAATTAATCGAGCTAAAATTAAATTCCAACCACTCCTTAATTTGTTTTGATCTATCAATTTTTAAATAATTATTTGCATATATATTAAAAACTGCAAAGAACATTGAATGATTACCGCTCTTGCTATAACCTTTATTTACTTTTTTTTCCTCTAAACTTTTTATTAAATCAATATCCAAAATTTTTTTTAATATTTCTAAATTTTGGTTATTAAGTTGACCTTTTAGAATATTAAGCGAACTCAAGGTAAAACAATAAAGTTGAAGAAATGATTTGTCGGTTTTCCAATTAATACTTTTATCAATTATTTTATTATAAAGAATACTAAGATCATTGTTTAATTCGTTTATCAATTGTTGCTTTCTTTTTTCAAGCCAATCATGTTGTTTCATTAGAGATTTGTTAAATATTACAAAACAACGTGCAAAAGGTGTGGCTTCGGACCTTTCAAAAAGCTTGAAACCTTCTGATGTTTCAAGTGTATTAATAAATTGATTAGCTTTATGGATAATATTTATTATATTCAAGTTAAATTACTCCATATCATTTTTTATATATATCATGATTTTTAAAATATATATTAAAACTTAAAATTATGTTTGAAAGCTAAAAATGAAAATACTGCTTAAAAAAATTTTAAATTTAATGGGGTATAAAATAAGAGTTGCCCATCATGCTTCTAATGATATTGCATTTCTTCACATAAGTAAAACGGCAGGCACTCAAATAATGCATGTTATAAAGCAACTTAAGAAATATAAAGTTAATATTAAAAGACATGAACATTGGGTTAAACTTTCTGACTTACCGATAAATACAAGATATTTTTTTTCAATTAGAAATCCTGCAGCCAGATTTGTCTCAGGATTTTATTTTAGAAAGGCAAAAAAAAATAATCACTCATTACATGAAAAAATTACTTTTAAACGCTATGAAAATGCCAATGATATTGCAGAAGATTTATTTACCGAGGGTAAAAAAGGAAATTCTGCACGTAATGCAATAAAATCAATTAATCATAGTGCTATAAATCAAATTGATTGGTTTACGCGTTATTCCTATTTTGAATTACAACCTCCTATTACTATAATTAGACAAGAGTATTTTGAAAAAGATATGCAAAGATTATTAAGCTTACTTAATGTTGATACTAAAATATCAAATCTGATAACAAAAGATGAAAGTATAACTCATAAAAATAGTTACAATCAAATACCCCCTCTATCTGAAAAAGCAATGGCAAATTTAGAGAGATGGTACATCCAGGATTACATGTTTTATGAAATGTGCGAGAACTGGCTTAAAGAAAATAATCATATAAACTAACTAATTAAGATATTATTAGACTGTAGTTAGATAAATTAGATATCTTCATCTTTTTTTTTCCTTTTTGAATTAATAAAAGAAGTTCTAAAATTTTTTTAGTTTCATTTGTGTTTAGTTTTGAACATTTTGATTCAGAATATAAAAATTTTTTTTTAAATATTTTTCTAGTAATCATTGATTTTATAATAGACATTTCAATAATAAAATTATCTTTAAGTACCTTAAATTGATTTGTTTTTTTTTTGACTTGTAAATCTTTAATAAGATTCATAATTTTAATTCCAACGTTGTTATTATTTTTATTGATTTTTATATGTTGATTTAAAATATTAAGTGAGATTAGATTAATTTCTTGAAACTTTTTTTCATCTAAATTTGTTAAATACTTTATTACGTCTTGCTTACTTTCAAGACAAACTCCTATAGAATTAGGTAAATCAGTTTCAACACTTGAATTTTTATATGGTCGATATGAAATTACTGCTTTATCAAGCAACAAGGCTTCTATCGCACTAGTAGAACCATTATGAATTACAAGTTTTGAACCCAAAAGCCATGGTATTATATTTCCAGATCTAATTATCTTTATATTTTTTGAATAATTTTCTGTTCTTTTTTTCCAAACTTCTAAACTTTCAGAAGGATGTGGTCTAACAACTATTTGATAACCTGATTTAGCAAGTGCAATTGTAAGCTCAATCATTTCTTCAAAAATTTTTTTTTGAAAATCAAATCTTTGAAAATGAAAATTTTTTTTATAAGGGGTATTCATCCATCCTCTTACTTTTAAATCATTAATATAATAATCTAATCCATTTTTATGATTAACAGTCCCAAATTTTCCATTAATCAATATAAAGTCCCCATTTTTATTTTTTATATCACTTACTTCCTCAAAAAATATTTTTCTTAAATTTTCGTTTAATAAATCTAATCTAAGATTTCCAACAGCAACTGCATTTATAGGTTTGTTAAATGCAGATGTAATTATTTCTTTGTCCTCTTCTCCCCAACAGAGAAAATATTCAACAAACTCATTTATCTCAGGATCAATTCTATACTCTTTATATAAAGTTGGTTCCCACCTGTCCAAACCCTCCTCATCTTGGGTCAAAATAATATGGCCAAATTTCTTAATTGAACTCAATACTTTTTTTGTTTTTTTATGCAAACCAATTCCAAAATAAACACCAGAGGGTAAATATTTTATAATCTTATTAATGTCATATTCTGGACCAATTACTACAGTCCAATCTTTTTGGCACGCTAGATAGGCAAGATATAATTTTGAATGAAACTCTCTTGCAAATGTCTCTATCGGTAAATAAAGAATCCTATCTTTTTTTTCCAAAAAAGATCTTTTTGTTAAAAACATTTAAAATTCTTTATTTTAATTAATATTAATAATCAAGCTAATTGAGCTTTTTTCAAATCTTCTTTCCTGTCAATGTTGATTGAATATTTGTTTTTTACCTCATATCCAAAAACTTTTTTTCCAAATAATGATCGATATTTTTTAATATTTCTAATATCAAAAAAATACATTGAACCTGTTCTTAAAAATATTTTTTCAAGTTTTTGTCTATTTTTAAAGTTAAAATTTTTATCATAGGGTCTATAAAATTTACCCTTTTTTATAATCATTCTACTTGGATGATTTTTTAATTGATGAACAGTAATAGCTGTATCAATTTTTTTATCTATAAATTTTTTATACGCATCATTATAATATTTAACTTGTCTAAATGGACAAGTTGGTTGCAAAACCAAAATATGAGTAAAATTATTATTTCTTTTTAGTTCATATTTGATTACATCAATCATCAAGGCATTATCTGATGCTAGTTTTTTTGGTCTTTTAGAAAAAAATATATTAAATTTTTTTGCAGTTTTTTTAGCAATTTTAGAATCTGAACTTATTATTATTTTTTCTATAAAATTTAACTTCTTTGAAAACAAACAGCTGTGTTCGAGTAAAGTATATTTTCCAATCTTTAAAAAATTTTTATTTTTTATTCCCTTAGAGCCTTTTCTAGCGGGTATAATGGCTAATACTCTCATTTTTAATTTATTAAATATTGAAATTTATTCACTTTTTTAGACTTTAAAATAAATACTTTTTTCATTATGAGTAGAAATTTTCTTTTGCAATCCATATACAAATTTGTCCTTTTGCAAAGTAAATTTCTTATCAGAATCATAACTTCTGAAAATTGGTGTTTTGGCAGAAAATGCTGTGGTAAATTGTAAAGCCAATAATTTTCTTGGTTTTAAAGATTTTCTACTTCCATAATGATAACATACACTAGTATCCACCAAAGCACACTGTTTATTGTTCATTAAAATTTTGTAAATATTAAGTTTTAATTCTTCTAAACTTTTATCATCAATAGTTTGATTTCTTCTATATATCTTTTTTTGTTTTATTAAATTTTCATACAATTTTTTACTTTCATCTTTATTAATTACATGCAATGGTCCATTTTCTTTTTGTACTTCCTCAATAGGAATAAATATCTTTAGCTGTTTAAAATCTTCACCATCTCTATGCAATAGCTTGCTTCCAACCAATTCCTCAGAGATATTTGCAGAATAAAGCATGCTAAAAGAAGTTAGAATCGGTAAAGTTCCTAGATATTTTGTAGCAATATCAATAAATGGATCTGCAATATTTTTTACATCACTATTAAATTCTAAGTCATAGTTAAGCAAATAATCTTTACTAAAATTTTTTTTTTCTTTACTCTGATTTTGGGTTATCTCATCAAATTTTTTTCTAAATTTTTCTATTGTATTGACAAATTCTTCTCTTTTTGAAATTTCACTTAAATTAACTACAATAAATCCATCCTGACTTAATGTATCCACAAATTTAACATTATTTAATGACTTACTAAAACTCTCTCTGACTTTAAATTCATTAATATAAAGATACCTCATTCTATTATAAAACTTTAATGTATCTCCTGGCGTATCTTTTCTATAAATTCTAAGATAAAAAAGTTTTCGTACTATTCTTTTTAACTCTATGTATATTTTATTTATTTTATAAACAAACATAAAAACTAAATCTCATTTCCAAGAACTTTTCTAATTAGTGAGTTATTATCAAATTTTAAATTCTTATAAGGAAGTCTATCACTATTTTTCCAATTCCAATCAACAGAAAAACTAAATGGTGTCATAAATTGAAAAGCTAAAATCAATCTTGGTTTGATTGCCAATCTAGATCCAAAATGAAAACAACTACTAGTATCACACAACAATAAATCTCCAGGTTTTCCGGTGATTATATTTTCATCAATATTTGTCTTCTGTTTTAGGTCTTGTATTATTTTGTCACTAACTCTTTTGTTTTTTTCAGTCATTTTATAATTTATTAATTTTTCAATATTGTTGCTTTGTATTTTATTAATTATATTTACAGGTCCTGTTTGTTCATCAATCTCATTTATAAATAAAAATCCTTTTATCTGTCTGTAATCTTCATGATCCAAATGATATTCTTGGCTGCTATTTTCAATTAATTTTTGATTTGGTGAGTACCATAAAGATAAATTTGTCAATATCGGAATACATTTCAAATAACTTGACACAATTTCAATCAGATATTTGTTTATTACAAATTTAAATTCTGGACTTTTATGATCAAAATCACCAGATGTTTTCAATTTAACGATCCCTTCTTCCGAAGATTTGAGTTTATTTAAATCAATTTTTTTTAAATCAATATTAATTTTTTTCACAACCTCCTTAACGTTCGTATTTTCTTTTGTAAGTTTTGATGCTTTAATTAACTTAAAACCTTCTTTATCATCTATAAATTCAAAATTTTGATAATTAGAATTTATAAATTTTTTTGGTCCAACTCTTGAAAGGTAAGTTCTAAAGTGAAGATATTTGGAAAATAAAAAATACAAATATCTTAAAAATTTTTTTTTATATCTAAAATAATTACCTGGTCTTTTTAAAAATGTTTTAAATTTTCTCCACAAATTCATTTAGTTTATTAATTTAATTTTATTTCTTTCCATGACATGAATAAGTTCTTTATTTAAATACAAGAATGTCATTTTTAAAAAAATATTTAAAAAACCCTTTAAAGATAATTAAGTTCTTTTTCAACGAGTATTTCTTTCTTGAAAATATTTCTTAAAATTTTAATCATTTTTTTATAAGCAAAACCATTCCCATATATAAAAGATTGGTTGATTTTCTTTTTATTCATTTGCTTTTTAATTGCTTTATATATTTCATTCTTATTGTGTGCTACATCAATTACATTATAGCCTCGTTCTCTATTTTTTTGCCTAAAACCAATATTTACAACTGGAATTGAAAGAAATGAACCTTCTCTAATACCTGATGAGGAATTACCCACTAAACATTCACAATTATATATAAGTTTTATATATTCCTCTGGTGTAAAATTTTTAAAAAATGAAATATTTGTCATTAATTTTTTTTCTCTAATTATTCTCAATTGATTTGAAATAATATCAGAACCAGCATCTATGTTTGGCCACAACCATACTACTTTGATATTTTTTAACTTAACAATTGCTTCAATAGTCTGTCGAATTTGATTATGGGTTTTGTTAAATTTTGTAGTTTCTGGATGTTGCATCACAACAATATATTTCTCATTAAATTTTGGGACATTTCCAACACCTTTATTTATTTTAAAAAAATTTTTTGGTAATCCTGAACGTGCACTAAATGCAATGTCGATAGAAGGACATCCAGTTAGAAAAACAGATTTTTTATTTTCTCCCATTTTAATTACAAAATCTTTTGATCTTTTAGTTGATACAAAATGAATATCAGAGAGCTTTGTAATTGCATGTCTTACTTTTTCATCTATAGAACCAGTTACCTCACCACCTTGAATGTGAATAAGTGGTATATTTAAATAACTTGCAGCTATAGCAACAGATAAATTTTCGAACCTATCTGCAACAACTATCACTCCATCAGGTCTATAATTTTCAAAAAAAGTTGTAATTTCAATTATTGATAAACCAGTTGATTTTGCCATAGTTGTTAAATTTTCACCTTCGACGATTGAATAAATTTTTTTAAATTTATTAAATCCATCTTTTTTTAAAATATTATCAAGTTTACCAAATCTATTTAATATTGCTGAAGCGCCCAACAAAATTTGTAATTCAAAATTTTTATTTTTTTTTATTTCAATTAACAAAGATTTTATACGAGCATAATTAGCTCTATTATTTATTGCTACACAAATTTTTTTTTTATTATTCAAAATTTACCAATCTTTAAAATTTTTAAAAGTACTATATTTTTTTTATAGTATTATACTACTTTAAACTACACTAAAGATACTATTTTTTTGTGGACACCTATTTAATATTTAAAAAATTATTTTTAAATAAAAAAATTACTTTTATTTAAAATAAAATTCATTTTGATTAGAACTTAAATTACCTAAAGGAATTTCATCTAGTATTAAAAAAAATTGACCGTTTTTGTAATCTTCAAAAGTTTTCCATTTTCTTTGAAAATTATTTTTGAGAAATTGATAATTTGATGTTCTGCCATCAATTACAATAATTGTTCCAGGTCTTAAAAAATATTCAATTTTTAAGATATCGCATGCCATTGGCATAAAATCATTATGAGCTGTTGAAATATTATTCACTGTCCCTTTAACGTTAAATTGACTTGGACCATCTAAATAAATTAAATCAGGATTAATTCTTGGTAGTTTTTCATATTCTGTAGATATTATTCCATTGTATTGACACATTCGAACATTTGAAAATTTTATAAAAGTATTTTTTTTCTCACTGTTGTTTAATCTCCTTTTAGTTTGAGTAATATATCTTTTATAATTATCTACAGAGTGAACTTGGAATGCATTGCTTAATCTTAATTTTTTGACCTTATTTAAATATTTTTTTTTATTTGTTAGTAAGGCATTAGCAAAAATTTTTGTTGACCATCCTACACCAAATTCAAGTACAGTAGTTCTTTTATATTTTAATATAATTTGATGTAATCTGTACAAATCATGAAGCTCGTGACCGAATGCCTCTTTTTGAATAATTTTTTTTTTTTTATGTATGTGAATTTTAGCTTTTTTATCTGATGAAAAAATTTTATGCTTTACAAAATATTTTATTAATTCTTTTTTATTAATCTTTATATTTATTGGGTTAAATTTCATTTTGATATTTAAATTTTAAAAATTTATTTGTTTCAATAAAAAATCTATTTACACTTTTTTTGTTATTTTTTTCATTAATTAGTCCAATTTTATTTTTTTTTATAAAATTTATTTTTGAATTATAGTTATTAAGAAATTTTTTGTTCTTTAATTTTTTTATTTTATGGCTCAAAACAGTGTATTGATGAAAATAATATTTCATATAATTTTTTTCTAATTTTCCAACATTTAAAGAACTTAATTTTTTTTTGAATTTTTTTAATGACGAATTTTTGCCTGTTTTTTTTGCTAAGATATATTCATACCCATCATTTCCTTCTATACTATCCTTAAAAAAAGAAATTTTATTAAAACCAAATTTGGTAAATAAAACTTTCCAAGAAAATCTATTAAAATATCTGAAATGATTATGATTATAATATTCTAAAGGTGAGCCTATTAAGTTGTTTGAACGCCATCTTATAATTAAATATGCATTATCAGATGTATTTTCCACAATTTTCTGCATAGTTTTTATGATATCAAATGAATGTTCAAGAGATCCCAAACTTAAAACTATATTAAACTTATGTTTTTGCTTAGATAAATTTTCACCAAATGCACTAATAATTTTCAGATTATATTTTTTTTTTGCATAATTAACACTTTCGATATTTGGATCAAGTCCAGTAACATTCCACCCTTTGCTTCTCCACGGTATCATTGTTAACCCCATTGCACATCCGTGATCTAAAAAAAACTTTTCCTTAACTTTAAATTTCATTTTTTTTTCGAAAAAATCAAATATTTTTTTTCCTCTATTAATTTGTGATTTCAAATAAGTCTTATTAATTTGAATATTATTTTTTGTTTTTGCTCTATAAAATTTTCTATAATACTCAAGATAATATTTGTTACTTCTTCTAGGACTTAAAAATTTGAGTCCACACTCGTTACAAATACAAATAGGTAACTTACCATACTCATAATTACTACCTGTTCTTCCATGATTTATAAATGGCTCTATATTTTTTGAAAAACAAACTTCACATTTTTTCAAATTAATTAATTTTTTTTTAGTGTTTTTTACCTGCAGATTATGGGTGTAATTTTTCATTTTTTTTTGTCCAATAATACAAAAAGAATACCCTAAACCAAAAATCTGACTTATTTTGATTTTTTTCAATTACATCTTTTAAAAATATTTTTTTTAATTTTGACTTTTGAATATTAATATAACTTTTTAAAAAATTAGAATCAATTATATTTAATATTTCTTCTTTAAGAACTGTATAAGTGATTATAAAAGAGGATCCTGGCTTTCCAATTTTTTTTTGTTTAAATATATATTTTGGAAGTTCATTTTTAATTGCCTCTCTAAAAAAAAATTTATTTAAACCTTTATTATAAAAATATTGAGTTTTAATACTCATACAATATTCTAAGATAGTGTGATCTAAATAAGGAACTCTGTTTTCAATTGAATTTAACATTGATATCTCATCATCAACTCTCAACCAGTAAGGAATATGAGTTTTTAAAATTCTATTAATTAAATATTCCTTTAGATTAATTTTTTTTGAAAAATTTCTTGAGAAATTAATTTTTGATAATTCGTTATTAAAATATTTAAGAAAAGAAAACTTAAAATTTTTTAAATTTGAATTATTTTTTTTATTATAAAAATTTCGCATATATGGTAAAGCATACATGTATCCTCCAAAAACTTCATCACCACCATCGCCATTTTGTAAAACTTTTACGTTTAATGCTTTAGCTTTTTTTCTTATTAAGAATTGAAAATATGGATTTAGAGATCTAATTGGCTGATCAAGCAACCCTATAAATCTTTTCAATTTACTTGGGGAATAGTCTTTTTTTTCAATTTTTAAAAATTTATGATTTAATTCTTTGTCTTTCACAAATTTTTTAATCATTGGAACTTCTTCATTAAAAAATTCTCCTGACAAGCTCATTGAAATACAATTTTTTGAAATATTTTTTTTTTGTATATAAGTGGAGTCCAAGCCAGAACTCAAAGGTACTAATCCTTTAACTCTTTTTTGTAATTCGCTGTGTAATAATAAATTTTTATCTAAAAGTTTTTTAAATTCAACAGTCTTGTTAATCCCATAAGTTTCATTTTGTTTTAATTCCCAAAATTTTTTAAATCTAAAATTATTTTTTTTTTTATTAAAAAGATTTATTTTTAATAAAGATGCACTTGGGAAATTATAAATATTTTTAAAAGGTGTTCTTTTTGATTCATCTAACTTTCCTTTTATCAGATAATTTTTTAGATAATATTTATCAATTTTTTTTTTTTTTAATAAAAAATTAATACTTTTAATACTTGATGAAAAAATAAATTTATTTTTATTTTTGTAATAAAAAAGAGGTTTTATTCCCAACCTGTCACGTGAGAAATATAAAATTTTCTTTTTTGTATCTAATAGACATAATGACCACATGCCTCTTATACTCTTTAAAGTTCTATCTACACCAAAATATAAGAAATAATTAATTAATGTTTTTGTGTCACTATCAGATTTAAAATTTTTATTAATTTTTATAATTTTTTTGTTTAATTCTTTATAATTATATATTTCTCCATTAAACAATAGTATAAGATTTTTTAATTTATAAGGTTGCCAATATTCTTTTTTTTTTCCAGTAATTGATAAATAATTAAATCCAAGGGAAACGTTGTCAAATCTAAAATTTTTGTTACCATCTGGTCCTCTAAAAGATTGCAGATCAAGGCCCTTTTTGAATAAATAAGTATTAATGTTAGATATTAAAATTCCACACATTGTAATAATTTAAAAATCTTTAGAAAAAATTTTGTCTACACATTGCATTATTTTCATTTGATAATTATTAATCTGATTGTAGTAATAATAATTAACCTGTTTATCTATTTTTTTTTGGCCAATTTTTTTATTTCTTTTATTAATATATTTAAAAAATTCATCATAAGTTTTTACTCTTTTGCAAATTTCAATTTTATCAATTCCTTTTGGATGCTCTGAAAATTTTTTTAATATATTGGAGATATGAGCATTTTTCTCATCGACAAAATCTAAAATTATATAATTTTTTCCAAAGATAAAACCTTCAATCGTTACTGTTGTTATGAGCATACCCATTAAATATTTTGCATTTTGTATAAGTGGAAAATAGTCTCTAGATTGAGTTTTATTTCTCATTAAATTTCTATCCTTTATGTGTGAGAAATCATTTGATGGGAAATTTATATGAATATTTTTAAATTTTATTTTAGTAAACTCTTTTTTAAAATTTTTATCTAATTGAGGATGTAATCTATAAATAATTTTTAAATTATAGTTTAATTTAAACTCATCAATTTTTTTATCTAAAATTTTTAAACATTCTAATTCTTCTCTAAAGAGAAAAGTAGATCCAAGATACAAAATATAAGGTTTTTTAATTTTTAAAATATTAGGATATTTTTTTTTTCTATATTGAAAATATTTATCTATTCGATTATTGCCTAACAAGAAAACATTTTTTGATTTATAATTATGAAAATTAATAGCATGTTTTTTGGATTGTTCTCCCCAGACACCTAGATAATCAGCTTTTTTTAGCATTGCTGCTTTTGTAGTTAGATTGTCCCAATTGTCTACAATATAAAAAGTTTTAGAATTACTTAATTCTGCTGATCTATTTATATATACCATCTCAGCTTCTAAAAAATGAGTAGGGTAAATAATAAGGTGTGGTTTTATTTTTTCTATCAAAAAATCAATTTCAGTTTTTTTCTTTATCTTAAAAAATAAGAATTTTTTATAAAGTTGAAAAAAAGGAAAATTTGATAAAATTTTATAAAAAATCGTTTTTAGAAAAAAATATTTTATATAAAATAAAAAAGGTGATTTTTGGTTTTTTTCATAAAAAAAAATCTTGTAAAATTTATACGTGGGAAATCTAAATATAAGTGATGTAATTAATGATTTTATTTTTTTTAAAGATCTTAATTGTATTAAAAATAAGTATCTAATAATATATTTACTATTGGAGTTTAGTCTATAATACATAAAATTATTTTTTTTTTTAAAATGACTTTCTTTTAAAGCAAAGATAACATCATATTTATTTTCTAAATTTCTAAAAGAATTGAGATCTAAATATTTATTGTAATATTTACTTGATAAAATAACTAAGATTTTTTTTTTAGACATTTATTTAATGAATTTTTCCATTTTCTTTAAAATTCTATCAAATGTTATTTTTAAAGCTTGTTTTGTAAAACCACCTATATGTGGCGTAATTAATAAGTTAGAATTTTTTTTTGAGTAATTTATAATTTCTTTAAAATTTTCTGGTATTTTATTGTACCAAAAAGTATCTTGATAAAGAACATCTAATGCTGCACCAGCAATTATTTTATTTTTTAATGCAATTAATAAATCTTTTTGATTAACATTTTCGCCACGCGAACTATTAATAAAATATGAAGTTTTTTTCATTTTATTAAAATGATATTTATTAATAAAATTTTTATTTCTTAAATTATAATCTATATTTAAAGAAACTACATCAGATTTCTCCAACAATTCATTTAAAACAATTTTACTCTTATTTTTTTTTAAATCGTAGAATAAGATTTTCATCCCAAAACTCTTTGCCATTCTTCCTAGAATTTTACCTATACGACCGTAGCCAATTATTCCAAAATTTAACCCCCTTGCTTCAAGTCCTAGAAACAATTTTCTTCTCCAATTCATTTTTTTTACATCTTGAAAACTTGGAATAATATTTTTTGAAATTGTAAGAAATAATGCAAAAGTATGCTCTGCGGTTGAGGGAACAGATTTTAAAAATTTATCATCATTTTTTAACGACAATATTCTAATTTTTGGATATTTATTTTTGTTATAATTTATATGATTTAATCCAGTTGTTTGTGACACTATAATTAATTTAGGATTGTTGATTGCTTTTATAATTTTATTATCAATAAACACTCCAAAATTTGCCCATAAAAAATCTATCTTAAGTTTTTTCTTTTCAAGAAACTTTTTTAGAAACATTTTTTTTTTATCAAAAAAAATAATTCTTATTTTGTATTTTTTAAGTTTTTTTATTATTAATCTTCCAGTAAAATCTTTATCTGTGCCAATGAATAAAAGAGATTGCATAATCTTTTTTTAATATTACTTATTTTTTATCATTGATTGGTTCTCTGAGAGAAATAAATTTTCTAAATGTTTGAAATAAGTAGTAAATATTCATTATCTGCCACGCTAAAATTTGATTTTTTTTAATTTTTTTAACAATCCCGTTAATTTTCAAAAAATTAAAACACAAAAGGAACTGTGTATCATTAACAATATTTTCCAAAAATTTAATTACATTTTTATTTTTCATGTATTGAATTTGAGGTGACTGAAGATAATTTTTTTTATAATTCTTTTTAAATAAATCGTTATTTTTTAGAATTTCAATTATAATATCTTTTTTACCAGATTGAAGGTGTTTATATTTTAATTGATTAATAAAATTATACATACGTCTATCCAAGAAAGGATTTCTAAATTCCAAAGAATTTGACATGCTGAATCTGTCACACATTAACGAAGTCCTTGGAATTTTTAGATTAAGAAAATAATTAATTTTTTTTTCATAGAAATCACTCTCAAAATTTTTATTCTGATATTTATTTTTTTTATTCAAATTTTTAATAAAAATTCTATTGTCAAATATCCTTGAATCAACAAATTGATTATCTTTTAATTTTTTTTGTAAGAAGGTTCTATATGAACCAAAATGTTCATCTGCTCCATACCCGCCAATTAAAACTTTTATTCCTGACTCTTTAGCTTTTTTACACAATTTATACATAGCTATAGTAGGAACACCAGTGACTGGAAATTCAAAAAATCTGATTAATTTTTGAAAATCATCAAAAATTTCATTTTCCTTAAGATATATGACTGAATGATCTATATTTAATTTTTTACAGATTTTTTGTGCATTTTTAATTTCATTATTAAATTTTTCAAAACCAAAAGTAAAAGCTGTTAAATTTTTTGATAATTTTTTATTCTTGCTTATTAGATAAAGTAAATATTGGGAGTCTGCACCAGATGATAAAGCAATTCCAGTTTTTACTTTCCCTATCAAATGTTGTTTAACAATATTTTCTGAAAAAGATTCAAATTGTTTTATATCGTTTATTTTTTTATTTTTATTAAATTTTTTAAGTTTTAAAACTTTCTTAGTTTTTATCTTTCCTTTAACTAAGCTTCCTATTTTGCCTACATCTAATTGATTTACTGATTTAAAAAAAGTATTTTTATTATTAGTAAAATTATTGGTTAATAAATAATGTTTGATTGCATTATTATCAAAAATGACTTCTTTTTTATAAAATTTCAAAGCATGTAAAATAGGTTTTATCTCACTAGACAAAATTAAAAACTCTTTAGAGTTAAAAAAATAGAGAGGTTTTTGCATAAACTGATCTCTACCAAAATAAATTTTGTTTGTTTCGTCTTGCCAAATCACATAAGCAAACATGCCTTCAATTTTTTCAATAAAATTTTCCCCCCACAGAATAAATGATAAAAGAAATATTTCTGTATCTCCATCTGTTTTAAATTTGTATTTTGTTTTTTTTAAAATTTTTTCTTTGATTTCTTTTTTGTTGTAAATCTCACCATTATAAACAATGTTAAATTTTTTTGATCTAAATCGTATACTAAAAGGTTGTCTTGATTTATTAGATATATCTTGAATTTTAAGAAGAGTATGAATTGCTAAAATTCTTTGACTCTTCAAAACTCCATTACTATCTGGACCACGATGATTTAATAATTTTAGAATATTATGAGAATTAACAAATTCAGATTTTTTTTTATTAAATTGAAAGTAAAAACCACACATTTTTCACAAATTTATTATTATTTTATCTTGTTTATAAGATATTATTATTTTTTATACTTTAGATGCTATAAATTCTCAATTAAATGAAATTTGGTCAAAAATAACTTCGAACAACGTATTAGTTTCCGACTTTGATTTTAAAAATAGTATAATGTTTTATTTTAAAAATTTTCAATTAATTTTGTTTATTAATTTATTTAAATTTTAATCAATCAATACTATTTTAAACTAATACATAAAAATTTTTTTCAGTGCATAAATCAAGCCAATTGAGCTATTAGTACTGGTCAGCTGCACGCATTACTGCGCTTCCACATCCAGCCTATCAACGT